>ENA-ORKV01000276-ORKV01000276.1-human-gut-metagenome-genome-assembly--contig:-NODE-276-length-69174-cov-12.305744_pt1 | contig 69174 bp, 66 predicted proteins | sample MGYA00243058_ERZ508805 | MGnify/ENA primary metagenome ERZ508805 (study PRJEB26277, sample SAMN04329770) | human gut metagenome | biome: human-associated habitat | host: Homo sapiens | place: USA...
GTATTACCGCGGCTGCTGGCACGTAGTTAGCCGGGGCTTCTTAGTCAGGTACCGTCATTTTCTTCCCTGCTGATAGAAGTTTACATACCGAAATACTTCATCCTTCACGCGGCGTCGCTGCATCAGGCTTTCGCCCATTGTGCAATATTCCCCACTGCTGCCTCCCGTAGGAGTTTGGGCCGTGTCTCAGTCCCAATGTGGCCGGTCACCCTCTCAGGTCGGCTACTGATCGTCGCTTTGGTGGGCCGTTACCCCGCCAACTGGCTAATCAGACGCGGATCCATCTCACACCGATAAAATCTTTGGCAAGTTATTCATGCGAATTACTTGTGTTATGCGGTATTAGCAGCCGTTTCCGGCTGTTGTCCCCCTGTGTGAGGCAGGTTATCCACGCGTTACTCACCCGTCCGCCACTCGGATTTAATTTCATTTGACGAATCGCATTCCGTTAAATCCTCGTTCGACTTGCATGTGTTAAGCACGCCGCCAGCGTTCATCCTGAGCCAGGATCAAACTCTCATAAAAAGTTTAATTCCGTCAGAACTACTCTGGCTTCCTTTTAATTAAAGAAGTGTTTCGTTCTCCGTTTTACCTTGTTAAAAAGGTTTTGTTCGTTTCTGAATATTCTCAGGTTTTCAAAGCAGAAACCACTTTGAAACCCGTTAGAATTTTCAGGGTTGTTTTACTGTTCAGTTATCAAAGAACCTTGTCGCTTTCTGTGAGTTCTTGTCGTTCTCAGCAGCGACAGCTTATTCATATTAGCATAATCAGTTTTATTTGTCAAGAACTTTTTTGACTTTTTTCAAAACCTTGTCGAACCACTCTGTTCCCAGGTAAGTCATAAGTTCTAAGCTTCATATCAGACAGATAAGTCTCTTTATCAGGAGCCACCGTCTTAACTGATTTCCTCTCATTGAGGACGTGTTATATAATAACATGTCACCGGAGGATTGTCAACAGTTTTTTTAAGAATTTTTTCTTTTTTCAAAAAAATGTTTACAATTCATTCCGGATTGTTTTCGCTCACCGGATGTCCTGCTAACGCCTTGTTTTTCAAAGCTTGTTTATACTAACATATTATTCTTGATTTGTAAAGCTTTATTTTAAAGTAAGTTTTCGGACATATTTTACTTAAATTGTTTGAATTTTCTGATTTTAGAAAAAATATCAATCTGCTATTTTTTTCACCACCTTAAATCAAAAAAAGTGCGGATAACAGCAACACGCCACTGCCCTCCACACCTTTTATAGAATTGTTGTACCCATGTCAATATGTGCAATCTAACTGCATAACGCAAGCACAGCACATACATGTTTACCTGCATTTACGCCCACATACTCAATTTCACATGTCAACATGTATATACTACCTATTACATACCTGCATATCTGCCATGCATATACACCTCTACTTGCTCACAACAGAGTCAACATTGATAAGCTCATAAGGTTCACCCTCTGCGCCATTTACAGACACATTGACAAGCTTAAGATTCTTGACATTGGCTGCCACTATTCCGCGCTTGCTGGAAGCATCACAGCCAAGCATCATTGCTGCCACTCCGGATTTAGCGTCCTCTGCGTAATCAATATGGACATTCTCCATTGTAACCTCAGCTATCTTCTGCTCCGGAAGTCCATATATATATGCTCCTGCCACATGACAATTATGACACTCTATATTCTTAAACGTAAGTCTGTCTATTCTTGGTGTTCTGTCATCCACCGGCAACGGATTCTTGCTGCCGACATACTCTGTCTTCCCATCCGGATCACAGAAATAGAAGCTGTTGACAACAAACGGTGTCATGACATTGTCCATCTTGATATTCTCAAATGTTATATTATCAAGCACAGAATCCTTGCCACGGCCTCTTCTTGTCTTAACCCTGAGGCCTCTGTCCGTATTTAAGAAAATGCAGTCCTTGATTTTTACATCGTGCACACCGGCGGCAATCTCACTTCCCACAGTTACTGCGCCATGGCCATCACGCATGCATGACTGGCGTATAAGCATGTCTGAGGTAGGAACCTTGTGTTTCCTGCCCATATAAATCTTGCCGGACTTAATGGCGATGCAGTCATCACCCACTGAAAAATACACACCGACAATCTCAACACCTGTACATGATTCAGGGTCAAGTCCATCCGTATTGTGTGAATTTGCTGGATTAATCACCTTCAAATCAACGAACCTGATATTATCCGTAAAATACGGATGTAATGTCCATGACGGTGAATTTGTCACCGTCACGCCATGAAGCAGGACATTCTTGCAATGGCTTATGAACACAAGCCTTGGTCTCCATGCAATCTTTCTTATCTTAGCGTCCTTCCACCAGTTGTCAAAGCTTGCACAGCCATCTATTGTTCCTTCACCTGTGATTACAACATTCTCCACATTGATTCCTGTTATGATTCCCGTGAAGCAGTCAAGAGGATTTCCCTCCCAGGAGCCAAGGTTATACTCATCCTTCTCATCGTAGCTCTGTATCATTCCCGGAAGTATTCCGAATCTCTCTCTCTCGGTAAATGCAGAAAGCACCGCATCCTTTGCAAGGTCAAGTACAAGATTGCTCTTTAAGAAAAGTGTGGTTATCTTGTACGTTCCAGCCGGCACGTACACTCTTGCGTTCTCCGGACATGCCATGATAGCAGTCTGTATAGCCAATGTGTCATCATGCTCACCATTTCCATAGGCACCAAAATCACGCACGTTGAGTGTAACGTACTCAAAATCAGTGTGCACGCTCAGGCTGCCCTTGTTTGCCTCATTTCTTGTGCCGGCATCGCCTGCCTGTGCACTCTCCACTACCTCAATATTATAGTCCGTGTCCGGCAGAAGACCATATATAGATGTTATTACACGATTGGTTGACTGCGTGTACACTCCATTTATATATATATCGTAGTTATTGACATCTGTATAAAAAATTCCGGTATCTTTAAGCTCTATGCAGACATTCCGCGATGTCTTTGCAACTAATCCAAGTTCCATTTAATCTCCATTCTGCAGGTGTTCTAAATTAACTCCACGTTAATAACCGCTATGCTGCACCTGCCCGCATACGGCATCAAAATCATACATTAAATCAAGGATGAAATTCATATAATAATTATCATCCTGCAGCTTTCAGCTATCCGGCTATATATGCCCGATACTTTTCCGTCTAAACAACCCTTCACCGTTAAATCACATGTGTCTCTTAAGCTATATACGCCTCATACTTCTCTGCAAGCACAACCTTCAGCGCACACGCCTTCGATAAAGCAAGGGACATAACCTCATTTGCCTCCTTATTGCCAAAAATCAGCACATACTCTGCTCCAACGCCTGCAGGCATTCTGTTCTCACGCTGCCATGCCGCGCTCACAAGCTTTTTAAGCTCATCGCGGAAAATGTCTACCAGTGAACGGTAGAGCTCATATACAGGCTGTGCTATAGCTGCTATCGTATCCACAAGCGAGAGCATAAACAGCGCCTCCTGCATTTCATTCCTGTCCTGTTCCTTAAGAGCGGCAAATCTGACAGTAATGGCATGGTAGTGTTCCTTTCCGCCAAAATAAGTCTCATAATTCATGTCAAAAGTAAGCCCCATATTCTTATCAGACTTCTCAAGCTCTGTAATAATGTTCTTATACTCCTCATCACCTGTTATGGTAAATGCGGTATATAAAAGATTCTGCGCAGACGGATACTCGAAGCCGTCAACTGTCGCCTCTGCCTCCTTCATCTGCTCTGCCTTACTTACAATAAGCTTACCAAGCTCCTCCTTCTGTGCATTATCCGATGAAAGAATGTTGTATTCCCAGACAGCACAGCTCACTATAACTCCCTCTGCAGGTCCCATCTTGCAAACAGGCATGTCCCGCAGCTTGTCAATAATCTCATTCGTTGTCATAATTCATCTTCCTTTCAATTTTTTAGAAATTTATTTTCATCTCATATATTGATGATGTTAGGGGGCAAAACATATGCTATAAGCTTATTCTAACCAACCTTGCCCGATACTATTAATCGATAAGCAGTGCCGCATCCTCTTTCACATCGTCCGGATTCACCAGCATATCACGGTATGGACTTGAAAGCTGTGCTATTCCTGCAGCAATAAGCTCTGCAAATGCAACCGCCCCCGCATATTGAAGATGTGTATTGTCTGTCTTTCCATCAGGGAAATTAGGAAATTCTCCAGGTGCCAGATGCATGAACCACTTGCGGCTGGCCATATCTCCCGCCTTCTCTATCTTCCTGCGGCTCATTGTGCACAGGTCAATCACCGGCACATTGCACTCTCTGCCGACCTCCAACATCGCCTGAGGGTATGTAAGGTGTGTATTATCCACCAGCTTCCCCTCCCCTGCGAACAATCGTCTGTACAGCGGTGTGATTAGAAGCGGAAATGCCCCTGCATTACGCGCGTTATCTATGAATGTCCTGAGATTTTCCTTAAATGTAGTCTGCGGGTCTGTATATCTTAACGGGTCATTCTTCTCATCGTTATGCCCGAACTGGATAAAAAGGAAATCGCCCTTACGGATATTCTCCTTGATAAATTCCAATCTTCCCTCATCTATGAAGCTCTTCGTGCTTCTTCCGTTTTCAGCGCGATTGACAATAAGTATCTCCTTCTTCACAAATAACGAAAATCCCTGTCCGATACCACACTGTGGATAGCTTGTAAAATCATTCTGCTTCACCGTTGAATCCCCTGCCCAGAAAATTCTAGGCATTTCCGACAATAATTCCATCTTATATTCCTCTTTTCTTTTCCAACCGGTTCTGTCTTAATCAGTACTCCTCATTCATACTGTTCTCATCACTTACCCGGTTATAATATTATTTGAATCCTTAGTCCGCTGCAAGCTCAATGTCATTCGTATCATGCCGCCTTATCAGGCTTGCAGCAATTATAAAAGCAAAAATAGCGTATTAATCTGTCTTATGACAATTTTTCCGTATTTTTGTACCACATACATTGTTATTTTACTACATTTACATTGATTTTTCAATCTCCATGCTAGCTTTTAATATGGCTTTAATACTTTACATAATAAAACAGGGTGCTATAAGAAATCCACGTTCCAGTCAACAAAACAATCCACTCAGAAATGCAAATAATTTCCACCAAAGCTGCCATTTTCTTACAAAGCATTTCCACGGGACATCCTAACTAACAGCTTTTATTTCCGACTCGCTACATGCATCCTTAATCACTTTCATTTCAGAAAAATGTTATACATTCATTACAAATAGGCAGATAAAAGACTTCAACAATATCTTAGTTCTGAAATGAAACTCCTATGTAATTTTAAGCGTTTCCAAACCCATATTTTACTTACAGCACATTAAAAGCACCTTTGACACAGCAATGGGCGGCATCCAAAGGATACCCCCCACCTATTGATAGAAAAACAATATTTTATGTGCTGCCTCCAGGAACCCCCACTTTTTAATGTCTTACATATTGCATTTTATTGATAATAACGTGCCTGCAAATCGAACATTTGCTTATAAAGTTCTCCGTCTTTCATCAGTTTGTCATGGCTTCCATCTTCCAACAACATTCCCTTGTCGAACACTAATATGTGGTCACAAAACCGCATCATCGATAATCGATGGGATATGTTAAATACCATTTTATTCTCAGAAACCTGCTTTACCGATTGATTAATAATATGTTCAGCAATAGGATCAATCGCTGCATTTGGCTCATCCATAACCAAAATACCCGCGTCACGAAAAAGCCCTCTTGCAATCGCAATACGCTGAGTTTCTCCTCCTGAAAAATCGGTTCCTTTTGAAAACCACTTTGATAAATATGTATCCATTCCATAAGGAAGTTTCTCTACTTTTTTCAGCATATCTACTCTGATTAGATTCTTTTTCACATTATCGATTTCTTCTTTATATTTATCAAAAGCAATATTTTCTGCTATTCCAAAGAAAAACAATGCATAATCCTGTGGCACCACAGAAAAAACTTTTGCATATTCGTCATAATCATAATTTTTTATATTGACTCCATTCAAAAGGATTTCTCCTTCTGATACATCATATAATCTTAACAATAATTTTACAAAAGTTGATTTACCGGCTCCATTTTCACCTACAATACCAACCTTTTCTCCGCCGGATAGCACAACATTCACATTTCTCAATGCGTACTGTTCCATATTAGGATACTTAAATGATACATTTCTAAATTCAATAGTGTTATTATCATACAACTTAATTTCCTGTTGTTTATTTTTTGCATACGTATTCTCCGGATATTCCATAAACTTTCTGTACTGTTCTACAAGACGGTTCGTATCAGTCAAATCTGTAAGTGTTTTCAAAATCTGTGCAATTGTTGAATAAACCTCTCCCAGTGCAGTTAGATACATGGTAAAGGATGAAATCGTTATAAATCCTTTCACATACCGATAGACAATCATTAGATAAGATATTGCCACCATCATTGCGTCCGCAAAGTTTTCTCCGAACCCCAGCTTATCAGCCATCCTCATCTGCGATTTTGCTATTGCAAATTTACTATCCCTGCTCTGTTCATATCTTTTACGCATAAATTTCTCAACATCGTAGGTTCTGATTTCTTTCGCAAAAGCTAATTTTGAACACAACTCCAAAACATAATTATATCTTACATTCTCACTTTCTTCCCTACATCGAAACTCCATCGCCTTTCTGTTTCCATAATCTACAAGCAAAAGCTTCAGCACAATTAATACAAAGATTGCCAATGCCATCCAGCCATTAACAACTGAAATAACTGTAATAATGGTTGCTAATTTCAAAAAGTTGGAAAAAAAGTCGCAAAACAAAATAGCTACTCTGTATTCCATACCAAAAGTGACATTCTGTGCAAGCCTATACTTCTCAATCAGCTCGTTTCTTTTAATATCTGCATAACTAATACGCGTTGCCTTCTGAGACAATCGTAGCAGCATGTCATGCACTATTTTATCATTATAAATTGATGATAATTCGCTGAAGTAGCTCAGTCCATGATGACACAAGCTCTCACCTAAAGTTAACAGGACAATATAAAACAACGCTCTTTTGAAATTGGAATTTACAATAATTGTATTTAAAATAAGCTTCGGCATAACTATAAGCAAAATTGTCTGCATTGCTACAATTGCACCAAATGAAGTATTAATCAATAACATTCTTGGACAATCTGATACACATAATTTGATAAGATATATTAAATTTTTAAAAGTTGTTCTTATACCACTCATTCACAATCATCTCCAAAATAATCCAGAACATTTTCATAAAGATCATCAATTTCCCAACTACACTGTAATCGATATATCTTAATATTTCTGCCAATCGCAGACTCTACATAGTTTCTAAATTCAGCAAATTCCTCATCATCAATTTTTAACTCTTTTCCTTCTGAACGAAAGGCATCTTTTTCTGGAAAAAGAACCAATCCAATGACTTTACAATCCACGCTAGATTCTATTACACCGATGGTATCCCTAATATATCTTTCTCATCTACTAATACGTTAAACATAGATGCATGATATTTATTTTGTTCCATATTTCTTCCTATTCTCCTTTTTACATTCTTAAAACTACCTATTTATAATTCTCTGCCTGTTTTGAAAATAATTCAAAATAGTAATCTTGTTTTTCCATTAATTCCTTATGATTACCTATTTCCTCAATCTTACCATTTTTGAAAACTAGTATTTTTTTTGCATCACAGCAGCTTGAAAGCCTATGTGAAATCAACAGTACTGTTTTTTCGCTGCTCATGCTCCACATTTTGTTATACAATTCCAGCTCCGCTTTTGGAGAAAGTGATGCTGCCGGCTCATCTAAGATAAAAAATGGTGCATCCTTGTAATATACCCTTGACATGGCAAGCTTCTGCATTTCTCCACCAGATAACTCTGTCCCTTCATTGCTTAATTTAAAGAATACATTGGTATTTGCCCCCTTTGGAAGACTGTCTATTTTTTCTCTTAACCCCGCCATTTCCAGACAAACATTCATTCTAGTCTCATCAACTGTATCATCAAATGTAATATTGTTGGCAATGGTATATGATGTAACCATATAATCCTGGAATATCGTTGCGAAGAGTTTCTTCACTTGCTCTCTGTCATATAACTGAATGTCCTTTCCATTTAAATACACGGTTCCTTTCGTTGGTGTGTACAAACCAAGTAAAAGCTTAATAAACGTACTTTTTCCAGATCCATTCTCACCAACAATAGAAATTTTATCTCCTGCTGTAATTATTACATTAAGATTACAAATTGCATAATTATCATCACTATTGTATGAAAATGATACGTTCTCAAACTCAATGCTTTCAAATGCTTCAACAGATAGTTTTCCTGTGTTATCAGTTTCCTGCGCTTCATACAAAAAACATTTGCCCAATGCTCCCAGATACATATTCTCATTTTTTAATAACACCAACTTTTCGACAAAAGCACGCCCTCCTGAGGCAATACCCCATATTCCTCCAGCATAGATTATAAAATCGCCCACATCAATTCTGTGTTTTAATAATAAATCACCTGCAATATAATACGACAAAAACATTTGAATACCAAATACAACTGCCGGAATAATCGCATATTTTATATTCTTTTTGCAATACTTTTTTCTCTCTCCATAAACGAATTCACGACAGGAATTATATTTTCCAGTCATAAATTTCATCAGATTGAAGCAACGAATTTCCTGTGCGAAGCGCAAGTCCAACATATTCCACTGTATTGCTTCCATTTCTCTTCTTTCAGTATTATTATTCAATTGCTCTTCAAATGTATTTTTATTCATTTTCATCTGAAAATAATAATAAAAAGGTAGCAGCACAGCATTAGTAAAAATGCAAAACAGAATAATTTTTTTCTCCCGAACAACGCAGGTACTTGCAACCATCAAAAATAAAAGTGTTACAAATGATATAATCGTATTACTAAATTTCAGGTAAAAATTTCTTTCCAAACATTTTGAGCCGAAATCTATATCATTCGTATATTCCGGTTTTTCCAGCATCAACAGATTCGTTGTAAGCTGCATCACCAACAATTTTTCTTTCACCAAATCAATAACCGTCATATTGTAATATTGAAGCTTGCGATTCAGAATCTCAGAAATATATGGAACCGTCAGTATCACCATTACATAAAACGATATCATCAAAATGGTTGATTTTATATGCACATCTGGATACAAGGTGTTGATAATCTTACCGGGAAGCACTATTTCTGCAATTTGATATAATGCGATCAGAATGCCAGTCAGCAAAATCACATAATTTTTTTTGCCCAACGGATCAATAAAGTATTTTTTCCCTATTTTAAAATTGTTAAATGACACCTTCCGTTCCCCCCATCACAATTCGTTTTTCCGTTTATCGTTCAAGAACTACGAAATTTTCCATTCTCTTTTCGAAGCACTGAATTAGTATCATATATTGAAAAAATACCTTGGTTATATACTAACCCAATATTTTTACCTCCAATTTGAAAAACTCCCTGTGGAGAAATTGTAATAATCCCCACATTAATGTAAGCATAAAGATCATATGTCCTGTTTTAACAACTGTATCAATTTCACTATTTATCTGTTTCAAACCCTCTATTTTCAATCCAAGGTAATGATTTCTTATATTCATTACTTTTTTGTGTTCCCAAAGTGATCTGAACACTTTAGTACTTAATTCTATTCCACCATTAAGGCTAAGACTACTCTTGAGAAAAAATAAAAGGAATCCCTGTAGAGGAAATCATTGTAGATATCTCTGATGAAGATAAACTCTGCCCACAGTGTGGTACTGGATTAGAGCTTATCGGTAAGGAAACAATTCGTCATGAAATCGAATACATTCCTGCACAGGTAAAAGTTAAAAATTATGTTAGTTTACACTATGGTTGTCCTGAATGCAAAGAAAAAGAAGAACCATATATCATAAAAGCAACAACAAAACAAAAACCATTGATGAAGCATTCTCTTGCATCGGAATCATCTGTGGCATGGACCATGTATCAAAAGTATGCAAATGGTCTGCCACTCTACCGACAAGAAAAGATTGGAAGCAGTATGGCATAGAACTAAATCGTTCTACTTTAGCCAACTGGATTATCTACTGTGCATCGAATTACTTTGATCCAGTGTATGACTATTTCCATCGAGAACTCTTAAAAAGAGATTTTCTGATGGCGGATGAAACGACCACACAGGTATTAGATGAACCTGGTCGTCGTCCACAATCAAAGTCATATATGTGGCTCTATCGTACTGGTGAAGATGGCAATCCTACCATAATCCTTTATGGCTACTCCGAGACTAGCGCCGGTGACAATGCAAAGGCATTTTTCAACGGTTTTAAAGGCTATCTTGAGTGTGACGGATATCAGGGATACAACAAGGTACCTGATATCAAGCGCTGCTCATGCTGGGCACACGTAAGACGCTACCTGATTGATGCCGTACCAAAAGGGAAACAGTACAGTTACAGTAATCCTGCCGTGCAGGGTGTCCAATACTGCAACAAGCTCTTCGAGCCTTATTATTAGGCGCTTACAAATAAAAGACCTAAACAAAAAAGATGATTAGAATTTTTGGATTGCCTCAGCTTCTAATCGCTCTCACTTTCCTCTAATTGTTGTTTAAGAATATTTTTTAGTTTTGTGAATATCTCAGTTTATATATTTGCTCATGAGATGTAAGGTGCAATAATTTTCTTCAGATGAAAGAATACCTAAATCGTCATATCCATTTTCTTTAAAAAATTTCAAGTCACCATTAGGAAAAACTCCGGTTTCGTCTGAAACAACTAAAATTCTGTTATATTCGTTTGAGAGGTATTTTTCTAAGACCCTCAGACAAGGTGTTTTGTAATCATACTTTGTATCAGATAGATAAATGCAAGTTATGAAAGCTGTTGTTTTATCAACAGGGATGTCATAAGGAACAAAAGTAGAGGGAATGTATTCGACTCCGCCTAATAATGTATTGTGTTCTATGTTCATAAATCCTAGTATAGGAAATTGTTCAAAAAGAGGGTTAGAAATTTTTTTAATACAATTATCTAAACAGTTTTTGCCAGTACAACAGCTTGCTAATCTATAATTTTCGCGTGTTATTGGGATAATCGTTCCAGAGTATTCTTTTCTACCAAGTTTGGGTGTGTATGGAACATCTTCTAAAATTATACCTTCACATAAAGAATCTAAAAAGGCTGCAGTAAGAGGGCTATAATGTCTATATGTATCGTTAATTATTGTTAATGTAGGAAAAAAAATACGAAGTTGTATTGCCAATTTTTTGTTCTCAGTTATGTCATGAAAGTAGATTTCAATTTTTTCTTGATATTTTTTTAAAAGTTCTATCATTTCATGATTAAGAGGACACATATAATTCCAATAATAAAAGTCTATTTTCATAAAAACTCCATTTAATAATATTATTTGCGACGAATAAAGTATCATAAATTATAATATCTTTTTTTTATTTATTTTCAAGATTGCCTATTTCTAGAGTTTCCGTACTTTTATCCACAATCCTCGAATTTTGCAGGTACTGCTATAAACAACTTTCAAAAAATGCCTAAAATGTAAGGAGTCTCTTCCTATGTTGTAGTAAGTTCAGGTGTCTAATCAAAAATAGAACTAAACAAAAAGAAAGGGATTTCTTATGCGTAATTATACTACATCAAGCTACACTTTGAAACGGAAATTTTAACTTTTTTCAAATAAAATTTCAAAACAGATTTCTAAGCCGGATAAAAAATTTGCTGCAAACATGACCTAGGGCATTATTGTATTTGGAAGCCATCTGCTGACAGACATCGTTGAGCAACTTCATGAAGATACGAAAAGGTTTAATTCTGTTGAACGCCTGACAAGATATTTAAATAAAGGCACTTCACCTGTAACTCTTAAATCTTAGTTTACTACCGTCTGTAAATGGACTCCGAAAGAAACTGTCATCCACATCGACGACAGCGATGTTATTAAACCGGACGGTTATAAATTTAAGGCTCTCGGACTTGTCAGGAATGGTTCTAAAAGGACTGCTTCTAAAACAGTTTATGGGAAATGAAAATGGTCATATAATCTTAGACATTTATATATAAATAATTTTCATGTACTTCCACTTACAGGAACTGATGCCATGAGATACTCAATGCTTTTATATATGTGCACTTTACAAATGCCCTCACAGAATACTTTAACACCAAAATGAAAGCTCGGAAACGAAGCTCCCATGCCACAAGGAATTATCCCCATCATAACACCAAATCACACAAAAAGGGTTCCGGGGAATGTCCCCGAAACCCTAAGCTTTATATCACACAAATTACGCGATTCCCATTATAAAATCACTCTTTTACGGCACCTACGTTGATACCCTGTACAAAGTAATCCTGGCAGAATGGATACAAAATCATGAATGGAATGATAGCCACAATAACGGCTGCATTCTGAAGGGCATTCGTAGAAATAGTATCATCTGTAGGAAGGTCACTATCCATAACCATACTACGCAGCTTCATCTGGAAGTTAAATAACTTATTGTTAGTTACATAAATCTTGAAGTTGGTGTAATCATTCCAGTAAGTAACTGAAAACATAAGTCCAATAGCTGCAAGAGCTGCCTTTGAAAGAGGAAGAACGATTGTGAGGAAGGTTCTCATCGGAGAACATCCATCAATCTCGGCTGCCTCAAAAAGCGACTCAGGAATACCCTCAAAGAAGTTTCTCATGAGTACAAGGTTATATACGTTGATACCAAGCGGAAGGATAACTGACCACAATGTATCTGTTAAGTGCAGATTCATCATAACGATGTATGTAGGAATCATACCGCCTGAGAAGAGCATTGTGAAGAGAAGCAACCATGAGAACAAGGTTCTGCCCGGCATCTCCCACTGAATAAGTACATAAGCTCCCAATGTTGAAAGGAGAAGTCCTAAAAATGTACCTGATACTGTTACAAGCAATGAAACAAGGAATGGTCTATAAAGAGTTACACTGGTAACAATTGACTTATAAGCTGAGAATGTGAACTTCTCAGGCCAGAGTCTAAGACCATATCCTGCTGCTGAATCAAATGAGTCGACAAGCACCTTCACAAGCGGAAAAAGTATCAGCAGTGAAATAATGATAAACAAAATTGTATTAAAAACTGCAAAAGGAGTAATTTTGTTCTTCGGTTTTACATAAACATATTTCTTTTCATCTTCCATTATCGATTACCTCCTTAAACAATTCCACGGCCACGCACCTTCTTGGATGCGTAGTTACATATCAATACAAGAACACAGCTTACAACGGATCTGAAAAGACCAACCGCTGTTGTATAACCGTATGACGGAGTACCTGAACCGAATGTCTGACGATATGTGTATGTCTGAAGAACATCTGCCTTAGGTCTTACTGTATCGTTATACAATACGAATACTGACTCGAAAAGGTTCATAACCTTAGCAAGGTTAAGAATAAATACTGTAATAATTGTATTAGCAAGAGCAGGAAGAGTGATGTATCTCATTCTGTTCATTCTATTAGCGCCGTCAATCTGAGCTGCCTCATAGAGATCAGGGCTGATTCCTGAAAGTGTTGCAAGGAAGAGGATTGTTCCCCAGCCTGTATCCTTCCAGATATTGATTATAAAGTATACCGGTCTCCAGTTAGAAAGTGATGTAAGGAAGCTGACCGGCTTATCAACAAGACCAAACTTTAACAGGAGTGCATTCACAACACCTGTTGAGGAAATAACTGCGTTACCGGCAGCATCAACTACAGCCTGTCCTGTTGCAGGATCCATAACTGTAACCTGTGATTCTGAAAGAATCATCTTGAAGAGAGAAGCAACAACTACCCATGACATGAAATGTGGAAGGTAGATGATTGTCTGAACCGTCTTCTTGAAGTGGATGTTCTTCATCTCATTGAGAAGAAGCGAGATGAGAACTGCCATAAATGTATTAAGAATTAACTTAATGATTGAGAGATACAGTGTGTTGGTAAATGCTGTCATGAACTGCTGACTCTTAAGCTTACCTAACTCTGTAAGTCCGAACATGTTAACGAAGTTAGCTATACCTGAATAGTAAGGCTGAAGACCTGACTTATACTCTGTAAAAGCATATCTTAAACCTAACATAGGTAAATAGTTAAAAATAACAAGGAAAACCAAAACCGGCAGGAGCATTACATAGAACCATCTGTAGATGTACATTCTTCTCCAAATGCTCTTGGAATTTCCTAAGAAATGAGGATCTACCTCAGGCTTTTTCTTTAACTTATAAACGTCAAGGAAAACACCTGCAACACCTACGATTGTACCGATAATTACAATCGGGAGACCAAGTCCCACCTCCATATTAGGGGCTCCATGCCAACCGCATGTATTGTTATATGCTACACCAAATACTACAGCTGCAAGAACAGTTGTAATAATTGAAATTTTTTCATACTTAACCGCACAGAGGATAATGGACGCTGCAAGAAGTGCCATAAATAAATACCATACCCACTGATGCTCATAGTTCATCATACCGAACGAGTTGTAATAATCTACTACCTTGTACCCCAATGCCGCATCATACTTCATTGCAGGGGTTAATTTGTCATAATCTGAATTCTGAATAAACGGAAACATACCGCCAACAAACGAAATAACCGCACCAGCTATTGCAATAGGTCTTATGTTGCGCTCCTCGCGTCTTACCTGCCATCCACAGCCCGGGCATTTCTTCGCCTTCTTAGGTATCTCGGTTCCACATGCTTTACATAACATTAGCAATACCTTCCTTTACGAAAAATGTATAGTTATTTGAAAAGTTGCCGAAGCAACAATTATTTAGATTATCAACGCCTTTACCTTGAAATACTGTCGGGAACCTGATGGCTCCCGACAGTCCCATATCTTACATAATTAATTATTCTTGAGCCACTCGCAAATAACTACCAGAAGATAATTAGTTGTTAAATGAATCTAATACTGACTGAGAAAGTGCTCCACAGTTAGCCTGATACTCAGCAATAGCCTCAGCACCTGTCATCTGTCCCTGAGCAACAGCTGCGATAAGTCTTGTCTTCTCGTTCCAGATTGTTGACTGGTTCTCAAGAGACTCATCTGTAGCGTTCATCTTAGGAGCGTACTTAGAATTCTCGTTGAAGATGCTAAACGAATTACGAGCTGCTTCTGTTGTAGATGTACCGGCACCTGGATCTCCATCCGGGTAAACTGCTGAATCGAAATCAGCAATCTTTAACTGTGACTCGAAAAGGTTCTTAGCTGTCTTATTTGACTTACCATCTCTTGCAGCAGACTCTGTAAGCTGGAATACGAACTTGCCGTCATCGCCTACAACATAGTGTGTACCCTCTACGCCGTACTGCCATAATGTCTGGACCTCACCACCATCAAGGATTGGATCGATGAAATACTTGAATACGCCTTCCGGATTCTGGCATGCTGATGTAATACAAATCATAGGAGAAAGTCTCTCTGTGTAAGCACCAACCTCAGCGATTGGCTTAAGTACCCATACACCTTCATCCCAGCCCTTGTTAGCAAGCTTGTCTGTGATTGTCTGTGCCCATGTACCAGCCCAGTATGTGAATACTGATGTTGAAGTTCCCTCATAGAACTTATCACGAACCTTGGATGTTGAAGGGTTGCTGAAGATATCTGCATCGAGGTATCCCTCACTGACGCCCCATGCTAATCTGTCAAGAGCAGCAGCCATAGCGTCTGTTGTAAATCCATCTACCCAAGCGCCTGCTGTCTCATCATAGTAGAAATCAGGGTAAGCGTCCTGATAGAACTCAGGAAGGTAGTTTACATATGGAGCCTCACCTGTTACAAGACCTGCAGCAAGAATCGGAGCAGCACCTGTAACATTCTTAAGAGCTGCTAAGAACTCCTGATACTCAGCCCATGTTGTCGGAAGAGTATCCTCTGTGTAGCCAGCCTGCTCAGCAAGAGCCTTGTTAACATATGTAACACAGCCGCCGCCACGAGCCGGATACATACCATAGATGCCTTCTTCTCCATCCGGTCCCTTAGTTAACCATGTGTTGATAACTGAATCAGCATATGAGTTAAGTCTGCCTGAGTTAGCAATCTCAGAATTATTCCAGGCATCTGTCATGTTCCAGAGGTTACCCTGTGCAGCATAGGATGCATAGAAGTTAGATGGAAGAACAACTACATCTGCAAGTGTTTTCTTATCGTTAAATGCGATACCGATCTGATCAGCATAACCACTGTGGTCAGGACGTACCCACTCGATCTGAATGCCGAGCTTCTCCTCTAATGCTTTGTAGAATGCCTCAGCATAGTTGTCGCCCTCCTTGAAGATTGTTCCGTCCCACATAACCTTAATTTTCTCCGGCTTAACAATCTCAGCCTGCTGGGTAGTAGTCTCCTCGGATGAAGTTACATCTGTTGTAGAATCTGTTGATGTTGTCTCTGTGGATGTTGTCTCCGGAGCAGTTGTAGTGCTGTTGTTGCCTGTTGCACTGTTACATGCTGTCATAGAGAGTGCCATAGTAGCTACAAGTCCAAGAGAGACAGCCTTTTTTGTCATCTTTTTCATTGTAAGAAATGACCTCCTTTAAAAAAAATAAAGATAAATGATTGTTACAAGATTCCCCCCATTAAGAGTTATAATCTTGTTCCTCAATTAGTATTAGTAATAATTCTAATTTCGGTACATTCATACTACCACATTTTATACAAAATATACAAGTACTATTTTTATTATTTTTAATTTTTTTCTTCATAATTTTTAACAATATATTGTTCTATGTTGTTTAATGTTGTTTTATGTATATATTATGTTTGTTTCTAGCTAAAAACAACATGTTGATTTTACATTTAGTATGTAAGCGTTTCCACATTTTATGTCAGTTTTGCATAATTTTCACCAAAAACAGGTAATATTACTATAAGAACAGATAAATTCAGTCATAAAATAAAGCTACTACTTTCATTTCAGGTGTGGTATAATTGAAAACTATGTTAATTAAATATCAAAATACTTTTATCCGTGATAGCTATTTACATATCTGACCCATTGTTTTATCATTAAATAAACTATCCTTAATAATATATCTGTACAAATATGCCGGAGGTATTTATGGAATTCTTGTATTTTCTCGAGAGCATCAGAAACGGGGTGCTCAACATTTTCTTTATTATATGTACATCCTTTGGTGAAGAGCTGGTGCTCATCAGCCTGTTCGCCATAATATACTGGTGTATCAATAAGAAGCTTGCATACAGAATCGCTTTTTCATATTTCATGTCGGGAATTGTTGTCCAAGGACTTAAGATTCATTTCAGGATTGAAAGACCATGGGTGATTGATCCGGATTTCAAGCCGGTTGAGGCGGTCATGGACACGGCGACAGGCTATTCATTCCCAAGCGGTCACACCCAGAGTTCTGCCAGCCTTTACAGCTCTATTGCATTCCACTTTAAAAAATGCGGCGTGTACGTCATGTCCTTCGTACTTATCGCACTTGTTATGCTCTCGCGAATGTATCTCGGCTGCCATACACCTAAGGATGTGCTCGTAAGCTTTGTAGTAACCCTGCTTATAAGTGCTGTAGTGAGCTTTATATTCGACAGCTTCAATTCGACACTTGTCACAGATATGCTCGTGTCACTGCTGATATTGATATTGTCCGCATTCCTTTTCGGCTATTCTTACCACCTTGTAAATACAGGAGCAACAACCGATGTCCTTGCCATGGATGGTTTCAAGGCAGCCGGGGCGGGCATAGGCTTCTCTGTCGGCTGGTTTATCGAAAAGCACTATATCAGATTCAATCCTAAGAACAGCCATATTGCATTACAGATATTGAAGGTTGTACTTGGACTTGCAGGTGCCCTCGTCATCAAGAGCGGACTTAAGCTCTTGCTTGGAAACACAATGATATCCAATACAGTCCGCTATGTCATCGTTGTATTATGGATTGCGGTTGCATATCCGCTTATTATAAAGAAGTTCTTCAAAGAAAATTAACCTCGCATGCTTTCCGTGAATTAATTCAGACTGCATGACACACAGCATACAAGGTCATGGGTTTAATATGTTACAATTAAAGCCATGACCTTGTCTCTATGACATCTTAAATTATTGCGGATATTATTCCTGAGTACTGCCCAACACTGTTTCTCTAAAGCTCCTCTTCTATATCTATGTTCTTCTCTTCACTTATCTGCGCTTTTCCCGATGTTATATCGGTGGCTTCCTTTATAACTCTTTCTCTCATATCCTCCGGGACGGTGATTATAAGGCTTACATCCGCCGCATATATTATATCCTCAACCGTCCAGCCGTTCTGTGCAGCCGTATACTGGATTTTTCCTGCTCCTGAATAATCTGTTGTGACAGTTATCCTGCTTCCCTTAGTCCGTCTTGCCAGCGTGCTGTTGTCAATTGCATCCAGAGAGGCTTTCTGGTATGCTCTCACAAGCCCGCCTGTCCCTAACAGGGTTCCGCCGAAGTATCTTGTGACTATTATTATACAATCATGTATTTTCCTGCCTGTAAGCACTTCCAATATAGGTTTCCCCGCTGTTCCTGACGGCTCTCCGTCATCAGAAAACCTCATAAGCTCATTGTTCCCACCAAGGACATACGCATAGCAGTTATGTCTGGCGTCCCAATATTTTTTTCGTGCCGCTTCTATATAAGCCAGTGCCTCCTGCTCATCACTGATTCTGAATGCCGCTGCAAGAAAGCGCGATTTTTTTTCCTCATAATAGCCTTCTCCGCCTTTTTTTAAAAAGATTACACTATCTGCCATAATTTCTCCTGAATATTCCATACTTAATTTAGCGCTTAAGCTGTCACTGCATCGCACGCACTTTATTTTCCTTTAAGAGCTTAAAACCAGAATAATATGTAAAAAATCAATTGTAAAGAAATAATTTGCTTTATTTGAAGAATGTTTTTTGCTATAATATAGAAATCGGAGGTTATTCACTATGAATTATGGTTCAAAACAGATACGGAAAAAGATAAAATCTCTGCGCTCTCCTTATGAAAAAATAGGCAGGAAGGCAGTTGTGCTTTTTTTTAAATTAATCACTGTATGCATTGTGGTCTGCTTTGTCATGCTGACCTGCGTAGGGCTGGGAGCATTCACCGGAATCATCGAGACAGCACCTCAGATTTCACTGGATGCCGTATCCCCGCAGTGGTACCAGTCATATATCTATGACAGCAACGGCAACAAGGTCGAAACCCTTGTCGCATCGGGTTCAAACAGAATCGAGGCAAGCATAGACGATATGCCGAAGCATCTTATAAACGCATTTATCGCAATTGAGGATGCCCGCTTTTACTCACACAACGGAATTGATCCGCAGGGCATCGTGCGCGCTGCATACAAGACAATTAAGAACAAGTTCAAGAGCACACAGGGAGCAAGCACCATCACGCAGCAGCTTATCAAGAATAATATTTTCTCGGCTGAGAGTGAAAACGGTCTTATAGACACCTTCAAGAGAAAATTTCAGGAGCAGTATCTGGCTCTTATCCTGGAGCAGAGTGTTGACAAGGACACTATCCTGCAGAATTATCTGAACACAATTAACCTGGGCAATAACAATCTGGGCGTTCAGGCTGCCGCACAGAATTATTTCAATAAAGATGTGTCTGAGCTTACTATCTCAGAGAGTGCGGTTATTGCAGCAACAACATCGAATCCTTACAAATACAATCCTGTCCGTTTTCCTGAAAACAACAAGACCAGACGTGCCATCGTCCTTAAGAATATGCTCGAGCAGGAGCTTATAAGCAAAGCCGAATATGATGAGGCACTGGCCGATAACGTCTATGACCGTATAATGAATGTGAAGAACACGTCGACCGGTTCGACCGCATATTCATATTATACCGATGCCCTCATATCCCAGCTCATGCAGGATCTGATGAACCTTAAGGGATATACGCAGACTCAGGCATACAATCTTGTATACCGTGGCGGACTGCAGATTTATTCATGCGAGGACAGTGAGCTTCAGAAATATGCCGAAAGTGCGGTAAACAATCCTGATTATTATTCAGGGCGTTACGATTTCACTCTCAGATACCGGATCCAGATAAAGGACAAGACAGGAGATCACCACAGCTATACCGAGAACTCCATACTGAATTTTTATCAGTCAACTCTCGGCATTTCCGGCTTCACTCTCCTCTTTTCAACAGAATCCGAGGCACAGGAAGCGATAAACAATTTTAAATCATATATACTTAAAGAGACAGAAGGCACAGTTGTGGATGGTACTGAAAACATAACATATACCCTTGAACCACAGGCCTCCTTCGTTCTTATAGAACAATCAACAGGTTATGTAAAAGCACTTGTGGGAGGGCGTGGCGACAAGACCCACTCACTGGTTCTTAACCGTGCCACCGACTCAACTCGTTCACCGGGTTCAAGCTTTAAGCTCCTTACTGTATATTCACCTGCACTTGATACAGCCGGGATGACACTTGCCACAGTGTATGATGACGTGCCTTATCTGTATTCTACAGGCAAGCTCGTAACCAACGTCGATGACGAATACCATGGTCTTATGACAATTCGTGAGGCGATAACAGTTTCACGAAATGTACCTGCCGTCAAGATTATTACTGATATTACACCTGAGCTTGGCTACAGCTACGCACTCAGCTACGGCATTTCTACCCTCACGCCTGAGGAGCAGCATTATCAGGCAATTGCTCTTGGTGGTATAACCAATGGTGCAACCAACTACGAAATGACCGCCGCATACGCAGCCATTGCCAATTATGGTGTATACAATGAGCCTAAGCTCTACACAAAGGTGCTCGACCATGATGGCAACATTCTCATAGATAATACCGTAGCAACAAGCCACCGTGTAATAAAAGAATCCACCGCATGGCTTCTTGACAGTGCACTCAGGAGCGTTGTGACGGACAATATCACCTTCCTTGACAGCAAGAATATGTATTATGCCGGAAAATCAGGTACGTCACAGCTCAACACCGATAAATGGTTTATAGGCTTCTCTCCTTATTATACTGCCGGAGTATGGATTGGAAATGATGACAGTACTCCTGTCAACACCAACTACTATACAATGCCACAGCTTAATATCTGGAAAGATATTATGGAGCACGCACACGAAGGTTTAGAATACACTGAGTTTCAGAAGCCATATAATATAGTGGAGGCTGAGGTCTGCGCTTCATCCGGTAAGCTTGCCATACCGGGACTGTGTGACAGCGACCCTAGAGGAAGCCAGGTAATTAAAGAATATTTTGAGGACGGTACAGTCCCTACAGAAGTATGTGACGTCCATATTCAGGTCACGATGTGTAAGGATTCAAATAAGATAGCAACAGACAGCTGTCCTCCGGAATCACGCTTTAAGGCAGTATACATCAAGAAAGATTTGTCACTCATTCCTAATATCGACCAGTATATTGTGACAGATTTAGGTTATGTAATCACCCCTGATAAGCTGAATGACGAGTGCGATATTCACTCACATTAATCACTCAAAAGCACCATAACAACATGCTTTTAAAAATATAAGCAAAAGAGCTTCTGTGATAATAAGGCACGCCCTGCATTATGCATGCCCACAATTATCATGGAAGCTCTTTTCATTCTTTTCCGGCGCTTATCTTTTCATCTTAGGATTAGTGAACAATGAGGCAATAAATCCAAATATAAGTGCTCCCGAAATTCCAACTGCACCTGCCTTAAAGCCTCCCTTAAATATTCCCAAAAGACCTTCAAGGTCAACAGCCTCCTTCACGCCCTTCCACAATACATTGCCAAAGCCCAAAAGCGGCACTGTCGCTCCAGCGCCTGCCCAGTCCGCAAATGGCTGATATAATCCCACAGCACCAAGCACAGCACCAGTACATACAAGCAGTACCATTATCCGTCCCGGCATTAGCTTAGTCTTTTCCATGAGTATCTGGACCAGCACACAGATAAGCCCTCCCACAACAAATGCCTTAACATAATCCATAATCTTCTCCATTCAAGCTCTAATATTTATTTTCACAATATTTCAAAATATTCTGTACAAAAGCCACAGCTCTGCGTTATACATCCTTCTAATCTATCCGCTCAAGTACAACTCCATGTGCTATACCCGGTATGCTCATCCCCTCATTATAGCTCACAGTCGACATAAGAGCGCCTGTCGGGGCAAACAGAACACGCTTAAATTCTCCCTCCTCCATGCGCTTCAGTATATATGAGCAGAGTGTCGCTGCCGCACATCCACAGCCGCTTCCTCCTGCATGTGTATCCTGTGTATTCTGGTCAAATATTATCATACCGCAATCCGAATGTATGCCGGATATATTTATTCCCTTTTCGTTCAACAGATCAATGAGAATCCGCTGTCCGATATATCCCAGATCACCGGTAAAAATCTTGTCATAATACCCGGAATCAGCACCTAAATCCTTGAAGTTGGCATATATCATATCCGCACACGCCGGAGCCATGCTCGCGCCCATATTGAACGAATCCTTGACACCATAATCCACAATCTTTCCTGTAGTTATGCCTTTTATACACACTTTTCCTGAGAAAGCCGCATTATTACCCACAGCCCTTTCAAGTATTACGCCTCCACTGCCTGTCACTGTCCATGTCGCCGACAATGGCCGTTGGTTTCCATATTCAAGTGGAAACCTGAACTGCTTCTCTGCGCTGGCAAAATGGCTTGAAGTTACAGCAATAACCCTGTCGGCACAGCCACCGGCCACCAGCATTGAGCCAAGCGACATTCCCTCACCCATCGTTGAACAGGCTCCGAACAAGCCAAAATACGGAATATTATACTTGGCAAGACCGAAGGATGAGGCGATAAGCTGCCCTAACAAGTCGCCGGAAAGAATGTAGCGTATATCCTTTTCACTTAGCTTAGCCTTGTCAAGAAGATGTGCCACAACCTTTTCCTGAAGGGTGCTCTCCGCCTCCTCCCATGTATTCTGTCCCGCCATCGGATCCTCTACCACCTCGTCAAACAAGCTTCCAAGCGGTCCATCTCCTTCCTTCTTACCCGCCACGCTCGCCCTTGCAGTGATGACCGGCGGCTCATCAAATAAAACGCTCTGTTTTCCAATCATTTTTACACTCATAACGAAATAAAAAAGCCATCTTAGGGCATCCTTTCTAAATTCTTTTACTAGAATACCCTAAAATGGCAAATTATATTCATCGTGATTTCTGCAGCATTTCAAACGGATATGGAATCCAGCTTACAGCTTATCGCTCATAATGTTCTTGTAGCCTTCTCCGTATATCTCATTCGCACTCGATATTATCATAAACGCATCCTTATCCTCACCCTTTACTATCTCTTCAATAGCTGGTCCTTGCTGCTTTCTGGCAACACACAGTATCACGCGCTTTTCCTTTCCGCTGTATGCGCCCTTTCCCTGCAGGAAAGTCACCGTTATGTCTATCTCGTTCATAATTCTCTGCGAGATTGCCTCCGGATTGTCACTTATAATATAGAAGAGCTTCGCCTCATCCCCTCCGTACAGCACCAGATCAAGCACCTTGCCCTGAACAAACACCGAAATAAGCGCGTATATAATGATGTTGATGTCCTTGAACACGAACCCGGAGAACGCAACTATCACAATATCTGTGAGCAGGAAGATGACTCCTGTCTTGATATGCTTATATTTATCGTGCAGAACCTTCACTATAATGTCCGTTCCTCCTGTTGTCGCCCTGCTCTTAAATACAATAGCAACACCAACACCCACAAGAACGCTTCCTGCCATAGTCGCAATCAGAAGGTCATCCGTGAGTGCGCCAAGATGTGCAAGCTTATTTGTGAAATATGAGTTGAGTAGAATCGAAAAGAACGTGGAGGCAATGAATCTTATTCCATACTTCCACAGACCAAGAAACATTATCGGAACATTTATTATAAAGTAGAGTGTACCGGTCTCTATATTGCATATTCTGTTAAGAACAATAGCAAGTCCCGAGGCGCCTCCGGGTGCAAGATTATTAGGATCAAGGAAGAGACTGATACCACAGGCATAAATGAATGAACCTATAGCTACACCCAACAGATTTATAATCATTCCTCCGAACCTATTCTCTCCTATGGAGGAGCCTATTTTCTTAATCTTCTCTACCATTCCAATCACCATTTCCCGGATATCGGATATTACACTATCATTAATTCCGAAATCATACATTTTTTCTTAAACAGCTTCAGTTATACCTTTATTTACATGATGTCATGGGCAAAACATGCTCTATAAACCCTGCGTGTATAACGTATTATACACTCGTATATTAAATTAGCATGTTTTGACACAACAGCATTTACATATAATGCATACAAACACTAAGCGGCAATAAGATATGCAAGATATACGCCGTAGCATACAAGCATGACTGCACCTGCCGGACGCTTGAGCTTCATGTCCTTATTGCATACGGATACCAGCAGAATGACTGCTGCCACAATGGCAATAATACTGTCCACAACGAATTTTGCCTCGAAAACAACAGGTGTGATAAGCGCTGTCGTTCCGGCTACAAACAAAATGTTAAATATATTGCTTCCAACAATATTTCCTATGGCAATATCTGCTTTTCCTCTCCTGGCTGCAGTGACAGAGGTTACAAGTTCAGGAAGAGACGTTCCAAAGGCAACTATTGTAAGACCTATTATTCTGTCGCTCATGCCAAATGCCTTGGCGATGGCTGTAGCCCCGTCAACCGCAAGGTCGCTGCCTAATACAATCGCTGCAATACCGCCCACTATCGCAATAAGCTGAACAGGAAGACTCCACTTCTTATCCTCCTCGTCGCTCTCCTCAGCCTTGTTATTCTTAGCAATCCATAAGAGATATCCAAGATAACCGATAAAAACAAGCCACATAATAATTCCTTCAAAGAGCACTATCTCACCACCAGTGTAGCCAAACACAAGAAAAAGAACCGATACCGCAATCATCCCCGGTATCTCAAACCTTCTTGTGGAACGCTGCACCGCAATAGGTGTAATAACCGCCGTGAGTCCTAAAATTACCAGAATGTTCATAATATTGCTTCCGACAACATTCCCTACCGTAATTCCGGCACTTCCCTTAAGAGCTGAGGTAATACTTACGGCCGCCTCCGGCATTGATGTACCCATAGCTGCAATGGTAAGTCCTATAACCAGCTGAGGAATACCAAATCTCGCCGCAATTCCGACTGCTCCGTCAACAAAAAAATCCGCTCCTTTTACCAGAAGCACAAATCCGGCAACAAGGGCAGCAAACGCTAAAAACAAATTCATAAAACTCTCTCCTTTTTTGTATCTTATACGGCACTCACATACAATATTCCGATTATGCAAAACATAAGGCGGAGCTTCTGCCGGTTCCCCGGCAAAACCCCCGCCATAAAGTCTTATCCAAACACAAATTGGCGTGCATTATGTGCATAACGCTTAACAGTATACATAGTCTCCCTCGCTGAACAATATTTATCAGCCATACAGACAATCCATGCCTCCCTGCACTTAGGCGGTATCGGTGTAAGCGGAAACATATGACGCACAATGACATTCTTCTCAATATCATTAAGCCTGAAATCCCTGCTTGCATTCCTGAGTGCAAAATACGGATGCTTAAATCCATGTAGTGAATGTCCCTTATTCTTCTCATGCCAGTCATATAAAAAATAATCGTGAAGCAATGCGCCTCTTACCAGCGCCTTCCTGTCAACCTTGATATGGAGCTTTTTTGCAATCATAAGGCTTACATAAGCCACAGATATGCAATGCTTCATAACCGATGTGTTCCCATGCTGCACAAAACCACTCGTCTGCTTAAAATGAGATTTCTTATCTGTTCTCACCTCAGAAAGAATAGCCTTAATTGACTTAAAATTATTCAATGTACACTCCTATCGGTCTAAAATATGACCCTCTTATATTGTATAAACCCATACGCCTATAGTTGCACATAAGAGGTAAAATGTCAAGATATTATACCGGCAAAAATTAATATCCAGTAAATAATTCCAAGTATCCAGCTTAGCAATATTCCATACAGAATAACCGGACCGGCTATTGTAAATATTTTACAGCCTACTCCAAAAACAAATCCTTCCTTTTTAAATTCAATCGCCGGAGCGGCAACAGAATTGGCAAATCCCGTTATCGGAACAAGTGACCCTGCCCCACCCCACTTTGTAATAGAAGGATAGATATTAAGTGCAGTCAGAATAACACTTATCAAAACCAGGGTGAGAGTTGTCCATGCGGCAGCTGTATCCTTGTCATTCCAGAGCATATACATATTCATGACTGCCTGACCGACAGTACATATAATTCCTCCCGTCACAAATGCCTGTGCACAGTTTTTCAGACAGCTATGCTTAGGCGTGACCTGTTCTACATAATCATTGTAGCTTTCATTTCTCTTTTCTATACGTTCCTGTGTGCGTGTCTTTTTGTCCTTCATAGACGCCTCCTGAATGAAATATACTAACATTATCCCTTTTTTATAAGTTCTTATTCATTCAGAAGCAGTCTTCCCCGAAAACACTATTTACATATAAGCTTTTCAATGCTTTCAATCGGTACCGGCTTCGAATAATAGTAGCCCTGATGCCAGGTCGCACCGAACTTCTTGATATAATCATCTACCTCCCGGTTTTCTATGCCTTCAATGCATGTCTCTGTCTTCGTCCTCTTAGCATAGTCTATTATCGATTGTACCATAGCCTGATTCTGCGGTTTATCCTTGATATCCCTTATAAAGCTCATATCAACCTTAAGCTCATCAAACGGCAGCTCAAGTGCCAGACTGAGTGAGCTGTTACCTGTTCCAAAATCATCAAGCGCAATCTTAATTCCCTTAGAATGGAAAAAATCAACCTCTCCCTTCAGAAAATCCACATCCAAATCCCTGCAGCGCTCAGTAAGCTCAAGGCAAAGCTCCTCAGGGCGTGCTCCGGTCTCCGACAGGATATTCATTACTGATTGACGGAACTCCCTTCTCTCAAGCTGTGCTGCAGAGACATTGACATTGACAAAACAGCCGGGTAGCTCATCCCTTACCTTCTTTATATCATTAAGAGCCGTGCGCAAAATCCAGTTGCCCAGATCAAATATGCAAGGATCCTCCTCGAGCCATTCCATAAATATTCCCGGTGAAATTATTCCATACGGCTCCTTCTCCCAACGTATAAGTGCCTCCATGCCGCGTATAGTTCCATTCTTCGTATCGGCAATCGGCTGATAGAATAGCTTAAAGCCATCAAAATCACTCGTTGCGCACTGATGTATAAGTGCAATAAGCTCGAATTGATGCTGATTATCTTTTCCGCCCATCTCATCATTAAAAACGACAAGCTCTCCATGATGTTCATATCTTGAATGATTAACTGCATACGTGAGTCTGCTTCTCACCGCATTCGAATCCGTCATATATGACTCTATATACACAGCACCTGCCGAAATCCTGAGCGGAATCTTCCTACCTTCAACCTCGACATTATTCTCCATGGCATCTTCTATCTTTTCATAGATTTCCCTGAGCTTCTTTCGCGGTATATCCCCAAGCGCCAACACGAACTTCACACCTGAAAGCTTGTAGACATTAGAATTATCGTGCAATATGTTAATAAGCAGCTGAGCCACACAGTTGAGTACCTTATCGCCAAACGCCGCACCATACATCACGCTGATATGGCTGAACTGGTCTAGGTTTACCTTGAGCAGTGCACCCCTTCTGCCTTCCGATATATATTCATCGAGCTGACGTGTCAGAACTGCTTCTGTCCTTAGCCCCGTAACTGTATCCACCTCATCAGACAAACCATAATTAACGAATCTGGTTATAAGTAAAAGCGGTTTCCCTTCATTATCACTGATCATCCTCGACATAGCGTTGAAGCGGTTATACTTGTCTCCGTCTTTAACGCGATATTCCCATGACTTGTCAAGGTCATTTCCTTCAACGCGCCGTCCGAAGCAGTATTTAAAAGTCTCAACATCATCCGGGTGCAGTTCTCTCTTGGTCTTTTCCTTCCCAATGGCAGTATAATTCTGTTCAAGCCCGAAATATTCCAGCGTACTCTCGGACCACCATGTGATACCGATTTTCAGATTTGTGATTGAATAATATGATTTCTTCGCAAGCGATGCCATCTGTTTAACCAGCTCAGGAAAAATTCCATCCATATCCGACCAGAATTTCTTTTCATTTTCGTCCATAAAGAGCCTCCCATTCCGGTTCTTTTGTATAGCCTAAATCCGTATACACGTATAAAATATTAAATATCTTTACCTGTTAAAAACTTTCTCACAAATAATTATAACTATAAAATCACAAAAAAACAATACCGGAATAACTTCTTTATGCTTTATTAACTATATCTTCATTCCAAGTAAATAAAATAATAGATTTCCTATACATTTTCCAAGTGCAAACGCAATTATGATCACAGGAAGCCCCATTGTTATCTTAGCCCGCCTGAAAAATACCGGAATCGTCTTTATCGTCTCGGCAAGTGCGATAATCATACTACCGACAAATATTCCGTAACACAGGCCTGATACAGCCGTAAATATAATTCCGGCCCCTGACATTCCGAAATGTATCCCCAATGACCACCATGCATTTCCAAGAATCGCTCCCGCTGCCAGTGTATTTTCATACGTCTTTATATAGGCTGCCGTCTTTGTCCTCTGCGCGTAGGTTGTGACCACTCCAATCGCGGTTATGAAGGCGAAAAAGCCCGCGGCGACCATCGTTCCGGCACTCAAGCCTATGACAGCAAGAAAGATTTTCTTAATCCACATCAATTTCATTCTTCTCCCTCGCACTCTGCTTTATCATCGCCGTATCAATGTCATCCTCATAGAGCCTCATCTCAACCTCAAGAGGGGTCGGATCCTTTCCGGATTTCCAGCTTCCAAAATGACCATAAAATACGATAATCCCCAGTGCAAGACCTATTGAATATGTGATTTCAAGAATCCTTCCGCCTGTATTCCCATCGCCGTATACCAGCTCATATATTCTTGAAAACATGTCCGCCATTCCGACATCGTTGTTGTACGCCATCACTGCGAAGCCGCCTCCGAGCAATGTAATCAGACAGATAAAGAACACCTTTGCATATTCGGCAGCCTTACCCTTACCTTTTAAATCTTTATGCTCTATGACAATGTCCTGCTCTCCGTCACTCTCCACACAGATACCCGGAAATTCCTTTGATATACATTCAATCACCTTGAGTACACTCACCACATATCTTCTCTTTTTATCTTCCTGCAGCTTCAATATCTTTATAGCCTTCACTCTGTTTACTATATTCCTGTTCTCACAGTACACGCCCGCAATATCACTTATAAAAACATCTGTTCCATCAACACACGCGCTTTTGTTAAGTTTAATATATATCGTCTGTTCCATACTCATCCTCATTTCCAATAATGCTGTTACATAATGCTATTATTCCTATGAGGATTTTATTTATACATTGATATTTTATCCGGCTGTTACGTTATATACCCACGGAGCTTCCTGAGTATTTTTTTCTCAAGCCTGCTGACCTGTACCTGACTGATTCCAAGCTTGTCCGCCACCTGTGTCTGCGTCATTTCCTTAAAATACCTGAGCATAATAAGCTTTCCCTCCAGCTCATCAAGCTCCGCCAACAGCTGTTCCAGTAAAATAGAATTGAGAAGCTGCTCCTGTGCTCCGGCAAATTCATCCTTTACGGTATCCCCGCTGCTGCCGGACAGCTTGTCCACAAGATATACTTCATTGCCGTCATTCTGATATATCGTCCTGTAAATCGACTCAACATCCGTATTCGCCTCAAGCGCCATAACCACATCCTCAACCGACAGCTCCGTGGCTGCCGCAAGCTCCTCTATCGTTGCCTCCCTTCCGTTCTGTGATACCAGCTCATCGGACGCCTTCTTTATCCTGTATCCATTTTCCTTGAGCGAACGGCTGACCTTGAGCATTCCGTCATCCCTTAAAAATCTTTTTATCTCGCCGGCTATCATCGGCACGGCATAGGTTGAAAACCTGACATCAAAGCTGTCATCGAATTTATCTATTGCCTTTATGAGTCCTATCGTTCCTATCTGATTAATATCCTCAAGCTCATACCCTCTTCCGGCAAAACGTCGTGACACACTGTACACCAGCCCGATATTTTCAAGCACAAGCTTGTCCCTGGCAGCTTTATCACCATTATGTGCTCTTAAGATAAGTTCTTTGGTATCATCCATATATACCACACCCTTATCTTTTTATTTATTTTTACTTATTTCTTTCTTCATAATAACCTTCGTCCCCTTACCCGGTTCCGATTCCACATGCAGATAGTCCATGAATATCTCCATAAATGTAAATCCCATTCCCGAACGCTCCTCCAAGGCTCCGGTTGTATACAGCGGTTCCATCGCCTTGTTCACATCCTCTATACCACAGCCATCATCACTTATACATATAGTCAACATATTCTCATCAATATCGGCATTGATATGTATTATCCCTCCCTGCTTCTTATATCCATGAATAATCGAATTGGTCACTGCCTCAGATACCGCAGTCTTAATGTCATTTATTTCCTCCAATGTAGGGTCGAGCCTTGCACAGAATGCTGCTATGCACACTCTGGCAAAGCCTTCATTTTCGGATATCGCATCCATCTCCATATAGAACCTGCTGCTTGTACTCATCACACATTTCCTCCCGCCTCACATAATGCTGCCTCCACACTGTCCTTCTCGACAGTTATTGTGTACAGTCCGGCTATTTTAAATATTCGTTCAAGTCCTCTCCCTAGATTTGCCACATATATTTTCCCCTTACATGGTGCTAGCTTTTTGTATCGTCCCATTATAAAGCCAATGCCTGAGCTGTCCATAAAGCTCTTATTTTCAAAATCCATAATGACATATCTTATTCCTCTCCTGTCTATAATCTCATCCACCGGACTGCGAAGCTGCTCCGTAAGATGGTGATCCAATTCCTTATCCAGATGTATAATCAGACAATTCCCCTTAACAACATACGGGTCATCCATGTGCTCTCCCTCCTTAACATAAAATAAAAAAACACGCACGAAAATAACTTCTCCTCGTGCGTGTTTTATAAAATCCGTCGTATTTTTACTGTCCCTGTGTTTCTTCTGCTGATACCGGCTGTTCCTCATTATCTGCCGTGCTGTCATCCTCTGTGTTTTGTCCGTTTTCCTGATTGTCTGCGGAAGTCTCCTGCTCCTGCGGAAGCTGCGTTCTAAGCTGTGCAAGCCTTGCCGTGACATCCGCAGCAAAGCCCGACTGCGGAAACTTAATCAGAAAGTCTTCGTAATAGACTGCTGCTGCAGCTGCCGTATCATTCTCCTGTCTGCACAGACCAAGATAATATGCCGCTTCATCGTTAGTTTCATCATATATCAATGCAGCCTCAAAATAATTGGCTGCTGAAATATAATCCTTTTCAAGAAATGCTTTCCTGCCCTGTGCATAATAGCTATCCGCACCTCCGCTGCTTGTCTCCAGCATGGTATTGTACACATCCTTAGCCGTCTGCGTAGGCAGCAATGCCACATCTATCTGCTGCAGCAATACGAGTGCCTGTGCAAAATCGTACTTAATGTATGAATCTGCTGCCTCTATAAGGAGAGAATACATATTGGACTCTCCATTCTCACCGGTATATCCGGAAAGCTGCTTTGAAAGATTATCCCTTTCCGTTGTAAGTGACTTAATCTGTGATTTTAGGTCAGCCATGTCAACAGAATTGGCTGCAAGCTGTTCACTGTAATCTAAGACCAACTGGTTATTATCATAATTAAGACTCGATATCTTAGATGGTACTATAAGGAACCATACAAGTGCCGCCCCTAATACAACTCCAAGAAGTATGCTCAATACGGTAAAAATACCGTTGCTTGGCTCCTTGTAGGAGTTCGGAGGTATAATAACATCATGCCCCGTCACCGATGCCTGCACAGGCTTCTTCTTTTTCTTAAAGGCAGTCTCCTTAGCTTCACTCTCATTGACAAGGCTTCCATCAAGCTCCGATAAATATCTAAGAGCAAGCGTATTGTTCCTGTCGGTCTTTAACACTCTCTGGAAACACTTTCCCGCCCTGTCCGTCTGACCATCCTTCCACAGAAGAAGGCCGAGCAGCAGACCTGCCTTTATAAGCTTAGGGTTCATTGTGACAACCTTCTTAAGCTGTATAACAGCCATATCGGCTGCCCCCTCCTTGGCATACCTGAGTGATATATTGAAACGCTTAATCGCCTGATTCATCAGCTCAAGCTTGTTAGGATCATCCTGAACCTTCTTTATATAGACCTCGGCAACATTCCTGTCCGGCTTAAGATTCTTGCTTATAACCCATTCGGACAAGGCCATAACAACCTCACCCATCTCAAAATATACAAGACCTAACAGATTTCTTGCCTTTATATTATTCTTATTTATGCAGAGACTTGTCCTAAGGCTCTCTACAGCACCTGTCAAATCGCGTACTTTAGCCTTCTCAAGTCCTTGATTGTAATATGTGTTGGAGGTCCTGACGACAATCCTGTAAACAGATACGTCCGCACCGCATTTTAAGCAGTAATCACTGTTGTTATCAAGCTGGCTGTTGCATACATAACACTTCATCCTGTTCCTCCGGCACTACTTACTCTCGACGGTCTTGCTGATAATCTTATCAATAATATCTGTCACATCAACCGTATTGTTACCATATATAGCATCCTCCGCCTCGTCAACCTCCTGACTCGGCTGAAACTTCTTAATCTCTTCATCAAAATCTATCATTATCAAATCCTCCATGCCACCGTCCGGCGATGACAAAAACATACTCTAGCCTTCTTCCGGTGCACCTGCTATTCTCTTAATTTCTCCTACAAGATACAGCGAACCTGCTATGAACACCCTGTCCCCATCCTTTTTCAGAGACATAACCTTCGCAAATGCAGCCGAAGCTGTCTCCTCCTGAAATACAGGCTTATCCGTATACTTACGAAAAGTCTCCAAAAACACTTCCGCCGGCATTGCACGGTTAGTGTACTCAACCGTACATACGACATACTCGTCAAATGCCTCCGAATCGCATATCTCCTTAATCATTGTATCATACGCCTTGTCGGCAACCGCAGAGAACATAAGTATCTGCTTCCTGTCCTTCATCGCCTTAGCAGTCTCGAGAAAAGCCCTTATTCCGTCCTCATTGTGTGCCCCATCTACATACACATCAGGACAAAGCTCCTCCATGCGCCCTTCCCAGAAGGCTGTTGTGATTCCGGTATGTATCTGCTCGTCCGAAAGCCTGATACCATCATTTTCCTTAGAAAGCCATGCAAGTGCCGTCGCCGCAAGCGATGAATTCCACACCTGATAAAGTGCTGCACTCGATACTGAAAAGCTTTCATTTTTATAATATCTGTTATTCAGACAAAAATCAATAAATTTACCTTTTTTTTCAATGGATGACACATTGTCAGAGGTAATTACTTCAAACGGAGCTTTTCTCTGCGCCGCAGCAGCTTCAATAACTCCCCTTACCCTGCTGTCCCCACCATAAAATACCAATGGTACTCCGGGCTTAATTATTCCCGCTTTTTCCGATGCAATCTCCTCAATGGTGTTTCCAAGGACATGCATATGATCCATGCTGACACTTGTTATAACCGTCATAAGAGGCTTTTTTACCACATTCGTGGAATCTAATCTTCCGCCCATCCCCGTCTCAAGAACTATGTACTGTACCTTCTGCTCCTTGAACACAAGCATGGCCATTCCGAACAAGAACTCAAAATAAGCCGGATGCTTTCCACCCGACTGCTCCATCCTGTGTGCCGCCTCAAGAACTCTTTCGTATGCGCTCTCAAAAATATCATCTGAAACCGGCACATCGTCTATCTGTATTCTCTCATTAATCTTTACAAGATGCGGAGAGATAAAAAGACCGGTCTTATACCCTGCCCTTACCAGTGTGTTGGATATATATGAACACACTGAACCTTTTCCGTTGGTTCCTGCGACATGAATAATCTTCATATCATCGGTATCTATTCCTAATTCTTTCAATAAAATCTCTGTATTTCTAAGCTCCGTTTTCCCTGCGAACTTTGGAATGGAGTTAATATATTCTTCTGCCTTTGTCATACAAGCTTTCCTTCATTTCCATTCTAAAAAGAATAATGTAAATATCAATACCTTGTTATCTTATCCCTTTTATAGTGGAAGTGCAACAAAATTTTATCGCAAAATACGACAAAAGACACCCTGTTGCTCCGGATTCCTGTCTTATATGGTAATGCACAGCAAAGCTCTAGCAGAAGCAGCCTCCGCACATCATATTGAGACAGCACATTTTTGTGAGGCAGCTGCTGCACTCATTCGCCTGATACACCTGTCCTCCGTACACACGTCCCATATCAGCATACCAGTCCGTTCCGTTCTCCATGGCAGAGGCAAACTGTGCGTACTCCGTATTCCCCGGTTCAAGCTGGTGAGCCATCTTAGCATCCTCCTTGGCGTTGACCATGTTTCCAAGTCCTCTGTTCGCCATAGCGTGAAGATAATACCAGCGCGCACTATGCTCAGATATATCATTCAGAACATTCATAGCCTCCTTATAGTAGCCGTGGCTGAGATAATCCATCGCCGCATTAAGATGCTGTGTCTGTGCATCCTGCCCTGTGGTCCGCCCACTCTGATACCCTCCAAAGCCTCCGAAGCCACCAAAGCCTCCGAAGCCTCCGAAGCCTCCAAACGGATTCTGCCCATAGGCTCCGCCCTGATTATAGCTCCTGTCATCATAACCATAAGCTGATGTATGATTTTCCTTTGCCTTCACAATCTGGTCATACGCAGCCTGAACCTCCTTAAACTTCTCCTCAGCCGCCGCCTTGTCAGGGTTGTTGATATTGGCATCCGGGTGATACTTTCTGCTAAGCCTTCTATATGCTTTTTTTATTTCTTCATCAGTGGCATTAGGAGATACTCCCAGCACACTATATGGATCTCTCATTTTTCTCTCCATTCCGTGGTTTTGTTTTTTCGTTGTACTTTCCCCATATACCCGAATACAGAATATTTCTGAGAATATCCGTATTTTCCAATATCGGAAGCTTCTCAAAACCTGCCGCTGCTCCTGCTCCCATCATCATGAGCATATCATAAGCCTTAGCCTCAATCTGTTCTTTGCTCCAGCCTGCCTTTATAAGCTGCCTGAGCGGATTATAACTGCCATCCCTCTCATCCTTATCAAGGTCATCATAAGCATCCATAAGATATATAAATTTTCCAAGATAAAAGCCAAGCTGCCTTAAGTATTCCGACCATTCATCCTGCTTAAAGCACAACAACTCTGCCATCATCCTTCCCGTACAGCCCGCAACCTTGTCAAAATCCTTCTCATTGGCATTTTCACACGCCTTGTTCTCAACAATATATGTCTTTATTGCCTTCGCCTGCCTTGGATTCTCCATGACGGCTCTGCGGCACCTCTTTTTTAACAGTCCTGCCATGATAAGTGCCTTATAGTCCCTGTCATCCTCCCAGTCATCGAGAAGCTTATAGTAGGTAAGCAGCATATTCATATCTGCACCATAGTCCGAAAAGCGATTGTATATTATATCGTGCTTCGCCGCCGGGTGCACCAGACAGTGTTCCTTCATGCGGACACTCTTCTCCTCATAGAGACTGGTGAGCAGCAGCGTTACAAACGTCATATCATAAGTGAGTGTAAACTGTCCAAGCCTCCCATAGCGCTTCTTTAGCGCATGGCATAAGCCACAGTAAAATGCATGATATTTATCGTAGTCCTTAACCTTCAGCTCTGCCTTATTAATAGTAACATAACCAAACATCAGCTCACCTTTATAAATTCATTTTTGCACTTAGGACAGGTTATGCATATCCTGCCCTTTCCCTTAGGAACTCTTATATTCTGTCCACATTTCTTGCATCTATATATGTGGTGTGTCTTTCTCTCCTTGAAGCGGAGCTTCCATGCATTGAACCACCCCCTGATGTGCTTCGTGCATCCGACATACATCAGATTTTCCTTGTATCTTTTCTGCGTGTTCTTAGAAAGCATGCGGAAATAGGAATATATAAGACAGGCTAATGCCAGCACATACATAAAGTTTCCCGCAAAAATTGACAAAAGCAGGAAAGCTATGGAACATCCAAACAAAAACCGGTTAAACTGGTCTACTCCATACCTTCCCTGCATAAAGCGGTACATTTTTGAGCGAAAGTTATTCATAAAGTTTCCCATACAGCGTGTGTGTCTCCTTTTAAATATTCAATATCCGGGTGTAAAAGCATGCCTGCCGAGTCTGTTGGTCTGTAATGCATGTTTTTACACCCTGATTTTCAGATAATGCTTTAAGTCAAGATATAAGATAGCACATTCTGCGGGAAAAGTCTGTTAAATAAGTATAAACTTATATTAATGTTAAATTAACTGTATCGTCATGTCCGTGGTGTGATTCGGGTCAGGCGCCCTGGATTTCACGGACGGCTTCGTAGAAGCGTTCCATCTCCTCGTCCGTTCCGATGGTTATTCTCAGGTGGTCTTTTACTCTGTCACCTGTGAAATAGCGGACATAGATGTTGCGCTTTTTAAGCTCCTCAAACAGCTCCTTCGCCGTTATCCTTGACGGCTTGGCAAAGATGAAGTTGGTCTTTGAGTCCGGGAAGGTAAATCCAAGCTCTCTCAGTCTTACCTTGGCATTCTCTCTCGTATTTACAATCTTAGCGACTGTCTCATTAAAATAATCCTTGTCGGCAAGCACGGCAGTGCCAAGCTCTATAGCCGCCATATTCATTGTGTATGAATTGTAGGAATATTTTACATCATTGAGAGCCTTTATAAGCTCCTCCCCTCCGATTGCATAGCCGATTCTAAGTCCCGCCATTGAACGCGATTTAGAGTAGGTTCTGACCACCAGAAGGTTATCGTATTCGTCAAGGAGCGTGAGTGCACTCTTTCCCCCGAAATCAATATATGCCTCATCCACGATTACTATAACATCCCGGTTGGCATCAAGGATTTTTCTCACATTGTCAAGCTCCAGATAGACGCCCGTCGGTGCATTGGGATTAGGAAAAACGATTCCGCCGTTAGTCCTCATGTAGTCCTCCGGCTTAATGTTAAAGCTCCCGTCAAGCATAGGACGCTCATAAGGAATCTTAAACAAATCCGCCCACACATCATAGAAAGAATAGCTCACATCCGGGAAAAGCACCGGCTTATCCGAATTAAAGAACGTGAGGAATGACATCGCAATAACATCATCCGAACCTACTCCGACAAAAACCTGCTTATCGCTGACTCCATACTCAGCCGCCAATGCCTTCACAAGCTTCGTTGCCGCCGGATCCGGGTAAAGGCGGTAATTCTCCATATCCATCTGCTCAGCCGCGCGCCTCGCAAACGGTGACGGCGGATAAGGATTCTCATTCGTGTTGAGCTTTATAAGCTGTCCCTCCACCTTCGGCTGCTCCCCCGGAACATACGGCACAACCCTGCGAATATTACCTCTCCATTTCTTATCACTCATCTTTATGTCCTCCTATGCTTATCCCTCTATTCCAAGCTCCTTAGCCACAAGCGCGAACTTCGGCAGTGCGTTCATTATAGTATCATAAGAAACACAATATGCGATTCTCACATACCCCGCGCACGCAAATGAGCTTCCCGGAACAATGAGAATGTTATATTTCTTTGCCGTCTCCACAAGCTTCTTCTCGTCCTTGTCCGGTGCCTTGACCCACAGATAGAACGCGCCCTGAGGCTTAATGCACTCAAAGCCAAGCTTCGTAAGACCGTCATAGAGTGCCCTGCGGTTCCTATCGTAGGCTTCCACATTGACCTCAGCGTCAAGACATCTCGCCACCGCGCGCTGCATAAGTGTAGGCGCATTCACGAAGCCAAGTATTCTCGTGGCAACGCCCGCCGCCGACTGCAGCATCCCGGCATCCACCACCTCATCAGGAATCACAAGATACCCTATTCTCTCGCCCGGAAGCGACAATGATTTGCTGAATGAATATCCTACAATCGTATTGTCATAATATTTTGTAAGGAAAGGAACCGTGACCCCATCGTACACAAGCTCACGATATGGCTCATCGGCTATAAGATAAATCTCTGTGCCGTACTCCTTCTGCTTCTTGTCCATAATTGCGGCAATTTTCTTGATTGTAGCTTCAGAATATACAACTCCCGACGGATTGTTAGGGTTGTTGACGATAACAGCCTTCGTCTTAGGTGTTACAGCCGCCTCAAAGGCTTCCATATCAGGCATGAATGTAGCCTCATCCGGTGCAACCTCCACAAGCCTTCCGTCATAATTTGCCACATAGGAACGGTACTCGCCAAAGTATGGAGCAAAAGCTATGACCTCATCGCCGATATTTAAAAGTGACTTGAATATGACATTCAGACCACCTGCTGCCCCCACGGTCATAATAATATTCTCAAATGTGAAATGCGTCCCGAATCTCTTATTAAGATTCTCCGCAACCGCACCTCTCACATCCGCATAGCCCGGATTACTTGTATATCCATGTAGAAACGTGCTCTCCTCCTCATCGACAATCGCCTTTATCGCCTCATTGACCTCCTTCGGTGCCGGCACATTGGGATTTCCAAGACTGAAATCATATACATTCTCAGCCCCATACTGTGCCGCAAGCTTCTTTCCCTCCTCAAACATGGCTCTTATCACCGAGCTGCCCTTTACAAGACCTACCATTCTCTCCGAAATCATACCGGTTCCTCCTTATATTATTTTATCAACATCCTGTCGCTATATTGTATAGGTTATAATACACACCCTGCTTTTCCATAAGCTCCTTATGTGTTCCGCTCTCCGCAATTCCGTCCTCCGTAAGTACAAGTATCCTTTCCGCGTTTCTGATTGTTGAGAGCCTGTGTGCGATAACAAATGTTGTCCTGTTCGCAGCAAGTGTCTCAAGGGACTCCTGGACAACCTTCTCGCTCTCATTGTCGAGAGCGCTTGTAGCCTCGTCAAATATAAGAATCGGCGGATTCTTTAAGAATACTCTCGCAATCGAAAGACGCTGCTTCTGCCCACCGGACAGTTTTATTCCGCGCTGTCCTATATCTGTATCGTAGCCTTCAGGAAGGCTCATAATAAATTCATGCGCATTAGCCTTTTTAGCCGCTTCATAGACCTCCTCATCGGTCGCGCCCGGTCTTCCGTATCTGATATTTTCGATTATTGAACCTGCAAAGAGGTATACATCCTGCTGCACAATTCCTATATTATTTCTCAGACACTTAAGCTTTAAATCTCTCACATCGACGCCATCGACACTTATACTTCCCGAAGTGACATCATAGAATCGCGGAATGAGACTGCAAAGGGTAGTCTTTCCCGCTCCTGATGAGCCGACAAGTGCAACATACTCACCTGCCTTCACAGCAAGGCTTACATTTTTTAACACATAATCATTCTTGTCATTGTATCTGAAGGAGACATCCGTAAAGGCAACATCACCCTTGAAATCATTCTTTTCAACTGCATTATCCTTGTCCTTTATCGCAGGCTCAATAGACATAATCTCAAGAAAACGCTCATATCCTGAGACACCGTTCTGAAAAGTCTCAGTGAAGTTGATAAGCTTCTTAACCGGTTCGGTAAAGTTGTTCACATACAGAAGGAAGGTTATGAGCACTGTCACATCTACAATACCCTTGGTTATGAACACGGCTCCCGCCACAATAACAATAATATTTATCATGGTCATAAATGCGCCAAGCCCTGAGTGGAAGCCTCCCATATACAGATAACTGCTCTTTTTAGTCTCAACGAAGCGGCTGTTGCCGTCACGGAACTTTTCCATCTCCGCGTCCTCATTTGCAAAGGATTTTACAACCCTTATTCCGGAAAGATTATCCTCTATGGTAGCATTTATGTCAGCAATCTTTGCTCTGTTCCGCTTAAATGCTGCTTTCATCTTCTTGTTAAAATAATATGCATAAGCAAACATAAACGGTATAATCGCAAACGCAACCAAGGTGAGCCTTATATTGATTGACGCAAGAATCGCAAATGAACCGATAAACTTAATTATGGATATGACAATATCCTCCGGTCCATGATGGAAAAGCTCCGCTATCTCAAAAAGGTCATTAGTCACACGGCTCATAAGCTGTCCGACCTTCTGGTCATCAAAGAAATTGAACGATAGCCTCTGGTACTGTGCAAATATCTCATTTCGCATATCATACTCCATCTTAGCTCCCATGATATGTCCCTGATATGCGATAAAGAAATTGCAGTATGCCTCAAGAAGCACAAGCCCGACCATCAAAAGTGCAAGCTTTAAAATAACCTTGAGTGCTTCGTCCGCCTCATAAAATATCACCGTACCTGTTATATATCTTATTATAAGCGGTATCACAAGTGTAACCGCCGCGCCCATAATCGCAAAGAACATATCCGCAAAGAACAAGCCCTTGTAGGGTTTATAATATGAAAAAAATCTCTGCCATTTACCCATATTGCGCTTGGCATCGTATGACACATCAAATGGATCTGTAGGTATTGATGTAAAGCCTTTATTTTTCTTATTCATTTCAATCTCCGTTTTTCATATTCGTTATTGTCAATGTCTTTAACTTCCTTAAATTTTTTCCGGCAGTCATGTATCATATAAGAATTTACGTTTAAGTTGCGCCGGCATATCAATTATCTTTTCCAGTTCATAAGCACCGTCAACATTCTTCTATACCCGAACGCCTTCTCCCTCATCACCATGCGCTCCATGTCATCAAGATTGAGGTCCGAGTGCTCTATCTCCATGGAATAGTTGTGCACAAGCCATACCTGCTCGTCAAATGTGAGCTTTTTGCCATTTTTATACCAGAGAGCCATATCCAGCTCATGTATTATGAGAACCGCCGCAAGTCCGAAGCGCAGCTTGCTCTCGACCTCATAGTCATATACTGCCCCGGCAAAATATGTGAAGATAAAATATGACATAAGCTGTTCATACTCCTCCATCCTGTCGGAATAATAGCTGTCAAACTCCTCACAGAGGATCTCATACTCGTTGGCGGTCATATCCTTGTACAGAAGCTTCTGCGTCTCCCTTACAGACTCTGTCCACGATGATCTTAACACCTCAAGCCTGTGCAGTTCTTCAAGCATATCGTTCATATACTGCTGCCTTAAGCCTGCTTTGCCGAGGTATCCGCTGTAGGTCTTCTTTTCCGTGGCTGCCTGATGTTCTTTTTCATCAATCTCGAATATCTGGTCATTGTCTATAAGTCCCTGTATGCCATGCACAATATCAAGAAGCCTTGCAAGCCTGAAGCTTATCGTCCCCTTTTTCTCATGCAGAACATCATAGAGCACCTCCCGGATGTCAAGAAGCTTCGTAAACATAAGATAGTCAAAATCCTCGTACTCCTCTTCCTCATCGTCATTCTCGGTGTAAAATCCTACCCTGCCTCTGTTTTCAAGAACTATTCTCGCCGCCTCCGGGCATGACACGGAAAGGGAAATCTCCCTCACATTCTCATATTCCTCAAAATGCCTTGGATATCTCTGGCACAGAATACACATCTTATCCTCCCCGGCATCACAGTAGACATCACACAGACCGCGCTCATTTAAAAGTGCACACTTACCCGCAAACTGCTCGAACATTCCGTTCTCCCAGTCTATAGAGTTGCGCAGGCGCACACCTATCTCGCCCTCCATTTTTTCATACCGCTCAAGTGACTCCTCGTCTATCGTTATCTGCCAGCCTGCCGCGCAGCAGTTATCCTTGCACTCACCGCCGATACAGCAGAATTTCTTATAATAATCAGGATATGTGTATTCCATGGTTAAAAATTTTCCTCCTAAAACCAGGCGGCTGTCCGCAAGCCGCCTTGCTGCTTCATTGATTATATGTTACACGAAAAAATAATTGCGAAACCCGGCTTAAATCCCTGCCGTTATGCAATCTACTATATCACACTCCCGACTGTCTGCAAATGTAATATAGCAAAATCACACAACATCCGGTATACATAGCCAGAGTTTCGCAATTATACTTTAAATTAATCTCTTACCTTAATATGCACTTCACGAAGCTGTGTCTCCGTAACCTCGCACGGTGCTCCGCACATGAGATCCTGTGCATTGCCGTTCATAGGGAACGTGATAATCTCACGGATGTTCTCCTCATCACGAAGAAGCATAATCATACGATCCACGCCCGGTGCCATACCTGCGTGTGGAGGTGCTCCGAACTGGAACGCACTGTAGAGTGCTCCGAACTTGGTCTTTAAGTCCTCCTCTGTATATCCTGCAATCTCAAATGCCTTCACCATTATATCAAGGTCATGGTTGCGGACAGCTCCGCTTGAAAGCTCAATTCCGTTACATACAATATCATACTGATATGCCAGTATGTCAAGAGGATTCTTGGTATTAAGCGCCTCAAGTCCTCCCTGTGGCATTGAGAACGGATTGTGTGTGAATACAATCTTCTTCTCCTCGTTGTCATACTCAAACATAGGAAAATCATTTACAAAGCAGAAGCGGAATGCGTTCTTCTCGTATAAATCAAGTCTCTTTCCAATCTCATTTCTGAGCTGTCCGGCATAGAGATTAGCCCTCTCCTCCTTATCCGCGATAAAGAAGATGGTATCCCCCGGTACAAGTCCGGCAAGCTCTGCCAGCTCCGCCTTATATTCATCAGGAATGAACTTGTCGATAGGTCCCTTATAGCTCATGTCATCTGCAATCTCAAGGTATCCAAGTCCGCCCATTCCGATTGACTGTGCGTAGCTTAAAAGCTTTTCGTGAAAGCCCTTTGACATCTCAGCGTGAACCTTGATAGCTCTTACCGTTCTCTTTAAAAACGGCTTGAATGTGCACTTCTGGAAAAATTCTGTGACATCCATTATTCTAAGTGGGTTTCTCAAATCCGGCTTATCACAGCCGAACTCAAGCATAGCCTGCTTGTAGCTGATAACCGGGAACGGAGCCTGTGTGACAGATGCGCCCTCAGGTGCAAACTTGTTAAATGTGGAAGTAAGAACCTCCTCACCTGCCCTGAACACATCCTCCTGTGTCGCAAAGCCCATCTCAAAGTCAAGCTGGTAGAACTCTCCCGGTGAACGGTCTGCCCTTGCATCCTCATCCCTGAAGCATGGTGCTATCTGGAAATACTTGTCAAAGCCTGACACCATAAGAAGCTGCTTATACTGCTGCGGTGCCTGAGGCAGTGCATAGAACTTACCTTTGAATTTTCTTGAAGGAACGATGTAGTCTCTCGCTCCCTCCGGCGATGACGCACACAGGATAGGTGTCTGAATCTCCAAGAAGCCCATCTCTGTCATCTTCTGTCTTAAATAGCTTATAACCTGTGAACGGAATATTATATTATCCTTAACCTTCTTATTTCTCAAATCAAGATAACGGTACTTGAGACGGACATCCTCCCTCGTCTCCTTGGAGGTTATAATCTCAAACGGAAGCTGTGCCTTCACCTTGCCGAGCACTGTGACCTTATGTGCCTCAAGCTCTATTGTCCCGGTAGGAATCTTAGGATTATATGTCTCCTCATCCCTGTGCTCAATCACACCCTCGATGCTTATACAATCCTCCTTGGAAAGTCCATTAAGAAGGCTTGTATCTCTCATAACCACCTGCAGAACTCCATACATATCACGCAGATCCACGAAGGACACTCCTCCATGATCACGAATATTTTCAACCCAGCCTGCAGCCTTACAGCTCTTTCCTACATCCTCCTCTGTGATACAGTCAATGGTCTTGTCACGATAAATGTTATTGATGTTCATTTTCTCCTCCATATACGCGCCGACGGCGCTCTCTTTATCAATATTAGGATACTGTCCAAGAGGCTTTTGGGTAAAAAAAACGTCCTGAACTAAACCTAGTTCAGGACGAACATATTGTCCGCGGTACCACCTGATTTACTGATAAACAGTCACTTTGCGGTTCTAACAAACCCTTCCGGTTATCGCCCGGTCTACGTCGCCCTTACTTAGAAGCGGTATAAACAGCCAACAAGCTGATACGCTATATATACCTCATACAATTCCGTACAGCTATAAGCTTCATACCTCTATCCGTTCTGTTTGCAGCTCCTGAGTGTTATTCCCATGTGTTCTGCTGCCGGGCTTCCACCATCCCCGGTTCTCTGTAAGTGACCACTCATGGTACTTCTCTCTATCAATGCCTTAAATGGATTATAATAGGTGTCCTTTTATTTGTCAACAGTTTATTGCGGTAAAGTGTGAAAAATTTTTCTAATCAGCTACACCGCCTGCTGCTATAAGCTGCGTGCTGCTATTGCTCTCTTCCAGTTGTCAATCATGCAGCTTGTAAGGCTGATATCATCATCCTCAACCGTAATCTCATCCGCCGCGTACCAGCCCGCCATAGACAGCTCCTCCCTGTCAAGCTCTATCCTGTCGGCACCGTCAAGCTCCGCATAGAAGCCCAGAAGAAAGCCTCCATCCATGCCCCACGGCTGGCTCGCATAGTAGGTGACATTCTTCACCTGAACGCCAACCTCCTCAAACACCTCTCTTCTTACAGTGTCCTCCGCCGACTCTCCTATCTCAACAAAGCCCGCAATGAGTGCATAACCCTTGTAATCCCTGCCGTTATACTTTGTCATAAGAAGGTGGCTGCCATCGTGGACACCCACAATCACAGCAGGCGAAATTCTCGGAAAAATGAGATTGCCGCAATCCGGACAGCGAAGCGCACGAAGCCTTGTATCATGGAAGGTCTGTCCGCCGCATCTTCCACAGTGCGCATTGTCCCTGTACCAGCAGTGCAGATGATAGCCCGTCATAAGCGCAAATACCCTGTCCTTAGGCTTTGCATGGCGCAGTGCCTTGTAATGCTCATACGAATATCCAAGCTCAGCCCAGTCCGGCTCCGAAGCCCCGGCATAGTGGGTAATCAGAAAATACTCCTCACCATCTATGGCGAACAGATAGCGATATTCCGCCACGTATTTTTCAAGCTCACCGAACCTGGGAAAGTACACATCACCCGCCGGCACATCCTTCTCGAGTGAGCTTGCCGACTCCTCCGGTATATCCCGCGTACCCTCACATTTCTCATGTGCCGTGAGCACATAGCTGTCCTTGAATATAAGACACACCGCCTTTTCATCCGGGGTCTTGTCCGGGTAATAAATATTATCGTATTTTTTTGGTAAAATATCCTGAAGCATATAATTTTTCCTCACATACTTTCCTTATAAGATAATCGCAAAGCTCTAGTTCGTCATCTTTATCGAAATATCATTCCCAAACGCGTTGATTTCCGCATAGCTTCCGCAGATGACCGGCATCATAGGCGACAAATGGCCTAAGTCCACATCCATTATGATGGGAACCTTATATTTTGAGAGAATGCCTGTTACCGCATTGTACTGGTTCATCCCCATCATATCGCTGCCAAAGCACAGCGGTCTTCCTATAATAAAGCCCTTCACATGCTTGAACCAGCCGGCATGCTCCATGTTCCAGAGTGCCCTTCTTATTCCCATCACATTAAGGTCGCAGCTCTCCAGAAACCATATAATGCCATCGTTCTCATATTGCTCGGCAAACCGGGCAACCCTGTCAAAATTCGTGCCTGCAAGATTTACAAGGCAGTCCATGCAGCCACCGATGAGACGCCCGGATAAGAATACCTCATAGTCTCTCGCCATGCTGCCGCCGACACCCGGAATGTAATAGTACAGCTCTCTCTTCTCAGTGAGATTGTACGGAAGAAGCGGATGCTCCTCATCCCTTATTCCTTCCTTCTCCCACATCGGATAACCCTTAACAATATTTTTCTTTCCTGTAAGGACATCATAAGCGTCCTGAACAGCTTCATGCCACGGCTCCATTCCGAATGAAGCTGCACATGGAGCATATATTGAAGCCACATCGCATATTGTCGTGAGCAGAAATGTAAAATTAGTGTTATCCGAAAAGCCCATATACCACTTAGGCTTTGCCTGCTTAATCTTATCAAAATCCACATAATCAAGCGTTTCACACATAAGCTCTCCGCCGCCGCAGGATATCAGGGCGTCATTATTCTCGCTACAGTAATAATCCGTAAGTTCTTTTCCACAGTTTTGCGGTGTCGAGCTTATACCTATGCCGTCCCCTGCATAACAGTTAGGGCCTATATCGAGCTTATGCCCTAACTCTCCCAGCTTTTTCTGTGCATTTTTAAATGCTGTTTTATAAGGCTCAGTGTTACACCCGAATGAAGGCGCAACGAAGCCTATAGTTCCATCGGACTTTAAAAATTCAGGAAAACGCATATTTTTATTCCTCCATACAAAAAATATCATGAACTGTCTTTATATCACGCGTCCGCAGCATCAGTGTATTGCTCTATCGCAATGTAGCAGCGAATTGACACTTTTTTATCTTTCGTTTATACTTCGTGATTGCAGATACAAATATACAAAACGTGAGGTTATTATATGTCACATATCAGCTTAAAATCAATAGAAAAAATAATAATGATACTTATCGGAAATCTGCTGTACTCACTTGCAGTCGCATTTTTCATACTTCCAAGCGGGCTTATCACAGGCGGAACCACAGGTATCGCGCTTTTTGTAAATTACCTCACCGGTTTTGATATCAGTCTTTTTGTTCTTATTTTTAATATAGTGATGTTCATTGTTGGATTTCTTATTCTCGGAAAGACCTTCGCCCTCTCAACAGTACTCAGCTCAATATGCTATCCATTCATGCTGTCACTGGGACAGGGACTTAATATGCTGATGGGGGATTTGACGCATGACCTAATACTGTGCACCGTGTTCGGCGGACTTTTAATCGGAATTGGCATCGGCATTGTAATCCGAGCTGGAGCATCCACCGGCGGTATGGACATCCCTCCGCTTGTCCTCAACAAGAAACTGGGAATAAATGTGTCTGTCTCACTGTATGTATTTGATTTTACAATACTTATACTACAGATGTTTTTCTCTAACCGCGAACAGATATTGTACGGAATACTTCTTGTATGCATATATACATTTGCACTTGAAAAGGTTCTCATAATGGGAAAAAGCAAGACCCAGGTCGAGATAGTCAGTGATAAATATAAAGAAATAAATGAACTTATAACAACAAAATTTGACCGCGGAACAACGCTTTATAACGCAAACGGTGGGTTCACAGGAAATTCAACCTGTGCCTTGTTAACTGTGATTAACAAACGTGAGCTCTTTGCAATACAGGAGGCGGTCATGAAGGTTGACCCGGCTGCCTTCATAATCATCAGCCAGGTCAATGAGGTAAAGGGACGCGGTTTTACTCTTCAGAAGAAGTATGAGGTGAAGTAAGCTTCTCCATAAGGAGGAACTTTCCCTTTCTGAAATATGCATCACCTGCGCAGCTATAGCCTGCACTCTCATATAACTTAACAGCGCGGGGGTTTTTCGTAAATACATCGAGACGTATTGAGGAAAAGCCCTCTTTTAATGCTTCTTCATCAATGTGTCTGAGCGTTCTCGCCGCAATTCCCATTCCTCTGTATTCCGGCTTCACACACAGTCTGTGCAGCACAATAAAATTATCCGAATTATCCTTAAAATCGCCGAATTTATATGCCGCATCCTGATGTTTATTGAGCGTATATACAGCGACGAGCTTCCCTCCCTGTTTTACCAGTGTGAGGGTTTCCTCCTTTATATCCTTCGCGACATCACTTATTGCGGGATATATCTCATCCCACTGGTCAAGCCCATTCTCCTTCATATTCTCCCTGGCTGCATTTAAAAGCTGCATAACCTCATCCTTGTCGCCGTCCTGCGCCTTCTCGAAGAAAAACATTGTCTCCATAAAATACGACCTTATCTGGCTGCATGCACTGAGCACCATAATTGCCGGTATCAGTATTCCCAGCACAGGATTAAAAAGCACATCCAGCACTCCCGCAAGCGACAAAATGGTCAATATCAATATAATAAAGGAAACCGTCCCGAGAAAGCTCCACATTATCATATTGTATTTCTTTATCTTAAGATTCGTTTTATTATCCATTCCCTGCCTCCAAGCATATAATTTTTCACACTTATTATTAAATGTGTCTGTTTATAAAATCCTAATTCCGGATACTTTCCAAAAATTATTATACATTTTTTTCATGTATATTTCAATTAATAGTTGCTTTTAAATAGCTATAGTTGTAGAATAAAATATAGGTAAAGAGTACTATTTTGGCATTATTTGTGATATATTTTTTGCATATTCTGACATTTTACCCCTACATCTTACACTTAGAGGAGCACATAACTATGAAGAGAATAACTACTTTTTTCCTGTCATTTGTACTGACATTTTCGTTGATGTCGAGCACACATTTCGACATCAGCGCCGCTGCCCCGGATGACGAATACAGGATTCTATTTTTAAGCTCTTATTCTTATGGATGGGACACTGTCCAGATTCAGATTGAAGGAATTAAAAATGGAATAACCGATGATGTTGTTTTAGACTATGAATTCATGGATACCAAACGCTTCCCCGGCAAGGAAAGCATTGATGTTTTTTATGAAGGTCTATCCTACCGTATGTCCCATGCCGCACCTTACGATGCGCTTATTGTCGGAGACGATGCCGCCCTGCATTTTGCCATTGAGCATCGTGACGATTTATTCAGGGATATGCCTATAATATTCGAGGGTGTGAATGATATAGAATATGCAAAGGAGGTTTCCAAAGACCCGCTTATAACCGGCGTGGTTGAGGATCTGTCTATTACATCGAACATTGATTTCGGTCTTAAGCTCTACCCTGATGCCAGAAAAGTTATCGCAATTCTTGATAACTCGATTACAGGTGAAGCAGAGCGCAGCTCTTTTTACAGCATTGCTCCTCTCTACCCATCCCTTACTTTTTCGGAAATCAACTGCTCTGAGCTGACATCCGGCGAACTCATTGACAGACTTTCAGACATTCCCGAAAATACCATTCTGATATACATAGTCATGACCGAGGATGCAAGCGGCAGGCAGTACACCAGCCTCCAATCAGTCAACCTGATAAGTACCTACAGCAGGGTTCCGGCTATCCGTATGGTTTCAGGAGGAATAGGCTATGGTCTTCTTGGCGGCAACATTGTTTCCATGGAGCTATCAGGTCAGATTGCAGCCGAAATGGCAAATGAAATCGTACATGGAAAAAATCCTGCGGAGTACACCTCCATAATTGACAGTCCGAACATCTACTGCATAGATGAAGCAGTAATGCGCAAGTACGGACTTGACCTTAAGCTTATTCCAAAGGATGCCAGGATTATAAATCATACCCCTACCTTCCTTGAAAAGTATCATATTATTCTTATGCCGATTGCCATAATCATGCTGCTCCTGCTGATTATTATTGTATTTCTGTTATTACGTTCAATAAAGCAGTATTTTCTCACCCGTGAGTTAGACCGCGAGAAGAAAAAGATTGCCGAGGACTCGACCTACGATTTTCTAACCGGTCTCTCTAACCGCAGCAAGCTATACTCCGACCTGAATATATTAGGTGCAGGCCATGCCTCATGTGCCCTTTTCATCTTCGATATAGACGGCTTCAAGCAGATTAATGATACCTATGGGCATCAGGCAGGCGACGAGGTTCTTACTGAACTGGGCAAGCGTATCAGCAGCGTTAAAAATCCAGCCTTCACACCATACCGGCTGGCAGGCGATGAGTTCATATGTATATACAGAACCCGCAACCATGAACAGATAGACGAATGCGCCAGACACTGCATGGAATTGTTTGAACCCGATTTCAAGATTAAAGACTTAAGTATTTCCGTTAAGATAAGTCTGGGAATAGCTGTATCACCTGATGACTGCATCGGCGTTGAAAAGCTTATTGAATGTGCCGATAAGGCGATGTATACTGTCAAGAAGAACGGAAAGAACTCCTATGCGTGGTACTCTGATATCAAGGAAAAATAAATGTTAAAAGGAAGCAAAGCATGAATAATTCTACAGAAAATAATATAAATAAAAGACCCGCAAAACATATTTCCGAGTCAAGGACCGAGCAGCAGTATCTTATACGCCCTGCTCACATGAACCATTATGGAAGACTGTTCGGGGGAGAGCTGCTCCGCTGGATAGATGAGCTTGCAGGCATCGTTGCAAGAAGGCATGCAAACGCCAATATAACAACTGCAGCTATAGATAATCTCCAATTCAAAGCCCCTGTGTACGCCGGACAGATGCTTGTGCTGGTCGGACATATCACCTATGCCGGCACCACTTCCATGGAGGTGCGCGTTGACACATACACAGAGGATTTAGATGGAATGCGCCGTGTAATAAACAGAGCTTATATTGTGATGGTCGCCATTGATGACAATGGCAGACCCGTTCCGGTTCCTGATATCATAATTGAGACTGAAGAGGATCGTATGGAATACGAGTCTGCCATAAAAAGACGCGATATGAGAAAACTACGCAGAGCGGAAGGTTTCTAACACACTACGTTATTCTTATCAACATTTCCCCTCTCGAATGCAACAGCATTCTCAAAGGTTGTAAGGCTGATTGCCTCTAAAGCCTCCTCCGTCAGAAAACCCTGATGTGAGGTGACAATAACATTAGGGAACGATAGAAGTCTTGCAGTCGTCGAATGCTGCAATACTTCATCTTCCCTGTTCTCGAAGACATTGCTGCCCTCCTCCTCGTAAACATCAAGTCCAACTCCAAAGAACTTCTTCTCCCTTATTCCCTCTATCAGATCATTCGTAGCGACAAGAGCACCTCTTGATGTATTTACAAGAATGACCTTGTCCTTCATTTTCCTGATTGTATCCATACATATAAGATGATAGGTATCTTTTGTAAGCGGACAGTGAAGTGAAATAAGGTCACTCTCCGAAAGCACTTCATCAAGGCTCTTATAAGTCACAAAATCCAGATTCTTATTCGGATACATATCATAAGCAATTACATTCATTCCAAACCCATGACATATCCTGCACATCGCCGCACCAATCTTGCCTGTTCCGATAATTCCCGCAGTCTTTTTATAGAAATTGATTCCGGTAAGACCATTGAGACTGAAATTATTTTCCCTCACTCTGATATAGCTCTTATGAAGATGTCTGTTGACACCAAGTGCAAGCGTCATCGCAAGCTCCGCAACCGCCTCCGGCGAATATCCCGGAACTCTCAGCACAGTTATCCCATGCTTCTTCGCTGCTTCTATATCTACATTGTTAAAACCTGCACATCGAAGCAGGATACACCTGACCTTCTCATCTGCAAGCCTGTCTATCACTCCCGCGCTGAGATTGGAATTGACGAACGCACATACTGCATCCGCACCACGCGCAAGCATGGCCGTCTTCTCTGTTAAATCCGCATCCTCATACTCCACCTCAATGTCCGGATAATTACCGTTACATCTTTCAAATGATTCTCTGTCATAAGGTTTTGTGTCATAAAATACAATTTTCATAGTTTTGCCCCTTTCTGATATATTATATTAGAAACTATGTTCACAGCTTATTTCCCGCACTTATGTTCCGGGTCTTGTGTTCGGAACCTGCGTCTTGTGTTCCAAACCTGCGTCTTGAGCTTATAATCCGGAGTCCGGTGTTACTGCTGTAAAAAAACTTATGACATATAATGTTTAATCCAATTTCTGAGTTTAATTAAAACAATATATTGCCAGCAAATATATAATAGCAAAATTAAGGATCATTATCAATGGCATTCCTACAACAAAATACCAATGTTTTGTCTTGTGCCTGAAAAAATACATGCCAAGTACCGCCCCAGGACCTCCACCAAGAAGTGCCGCCCCGAACAGCCTTGCCTCAGGTATTCTCCACTCATGCTTCTTCGCTCGTTTCTTGTCAACACCCATCATTGCAAATGCCGTTATATTTATCACTATCAGATATAATGCCAAAATATATTTTAAAATATTCATTTGTACTCCTCAATTCCAAAGCCTTCTAAGTCCGCCGGTTTACTCCGTGAATCGCTGCCCTATCATGTTCCGCTGTTTCCCATTGCTCACATAAACCATTTTCACACAATGAGCTTTATAATTATAATAAGCCCTTCTTATCTCGGGTAACCGTATACTGTTCAATATACTCATTCATTCTGGCCGCCTCCACTGCAAGCTCCTCTATAACTCTGTTTACATCCATAAACCTCTCTGAATTCTGAGTACACATCGCAGTTGTCTCCTCGGAAGCAGCACTTATCTCCTCGCTTGCCGATGATAGACTGCTGTTGTTGTCTATAAGCACCGCATTCGTATCCTTGAGGCTTACTGCCCTTGCACTCATGTCAGCAGCATCAATTTTAAGCTTCCCAATACTCTCCTTAATACTTCCGAAATTATCTTCAATCTCATGAATCATTGACACCTGCTTGTCCATCTCCGTCATAACAGTATCCATCGAGCTTAACGTATCCTCTGCATTGACATTAAGCTTATCTATAATCTGCTGTATATCCCCTGTTGAGTTCTTAGTCTGCTCAGACAGCTTCCTGATTTCCTCCGCAACAACAGCGAAGCCTCTTCCTGCTTCCCCTGCCCTTGCCGCCTCGATTGAAGCATTAAGTGAAAGCAGACTGGTTCTGCTTGATATTTCATTGATTATACTGACAATCTTCTCCATATCCTTTGTATGCTCATGAAGCTCTCCCATATTTTCCCTTACAGCACGGCTCTCACTCTCCATGCCATTTGTTCCTGACACAACCTCCTCAACAAGCTGCTGTCCCACCATCACATTCTTATCAGATTGTACAGCAATAGTCTCCAGTCGTCCTGCTATATCCACAGTGTCCTTTATTATGCCCTGTATACGTTCTGTCATGACAGTCTGCTCCTGTATACTTGACACTGTATTCTCCATACCTGCTGATACATCGCACATTGACTGAGCTACATTATTGGTCGCCTCAGAAACCTCTCCAACGGTACCCTTTATCGACTGCGTAGAACGATTGATAAGCTTTCCCGCAGAAATAATCGACTGCATCATCTCCTCCTGCCTCTGCTGCTCTGCGGCAAGCTCTGCAAGCTCCTCCTTGTTATGCACCTCAGCGACCTTTGACGCTATATATATACTGATATTCAGAATAACTACTATCAGCACAGTCATATAAATCTGATTAAGTGATGTTCGGTCAGAGACTCCCAGCACCTTCACAGAATATATTCCGTTAAACACTACAAGAATATTATTCACCACGGCAAGCCTGATTTCAAGATTACAATTAAAATACATCATCGCCGCTATCATTACCGGAAATATAAAAAGATTATACACAAAAACCTTGGATGAAAGACATGAAACCTCGAATACAACATAAAACATTGTTATCGCAAAATGCCTGTAATTCAACGATAACGGCAGTCTTGCAAAGTATATCACGGAAAGAAGCATTGGCACCGCTATCATCAATGCAATAATCACTGCCCTTCTTACCCCCATAATCCCCTGTAGTATCTGCCCTAAATACATCAGAATTAAAAAAATACTGACAATCACAATTGTGATGCATACGCTTCTGTTGGCCCGCATGCATGTGCGGTCACTGAGTGACAAATTTTCCTGTCCTGCCATAAGCCTTCTCCTCCTAAAATCATATAATTTTTAACCATAATAACTACCACGTTTTCAATAATTACATAATAATGTATGGAGCGGCTCCAAAGTCAATCAATTATCTGTAAATTAACAATTTGTTCACAATTTTTCATTCTGTTTTCTCATTTATTTTGTCACAGCAGCATTTAAAATGTGTATTTTATATTCAATTATATAATGCATCCTATTTAGTTATAAATTTATCATTTTCTTCTGCCGTACTGCTTTTCATCTCCGGCACAGTCCTCTTCTCTATGCTTCTTCCCATCACAACGTAGATAGCATTTTCTATATCTGTTTGAGACAAAAGGCAGAAGTACCGCTTGTTACAGAAATAACCGGTCCTCTTTAACATCTTCTGCTTTTTGTATTTCTTGCATCTGTACCGTATGAAGTCTATTTTCCATTCGGGATGTTTTATCTGAATTTTTACCAACAAATCCTCTGGAGAAAAAGGTTGCTTTAGGGTCATAGCAAGACTGTACATGTACAAGTCAGTAGGTGTTATGCCTTTCAGTTTTATCATCATTACGTCCTCTTTTACGTTCTATATGATATATTATAATATTAGCAGAATGGGAAAGAAGTTGTAAATACTTGATTTATAGATGGATAGCGTTAGTTTTTCGTACAAATGAAGAATACCGCTATATGTTTACTTCATGATATGGTATAATTCATTCAGTTAGGTTGATATGGATGCTCAACAAAATTTGAAGTTTCGTAAGGATTTTTAAAACTGTCTCATTGCATGGTTACGTTTATTAAGATATGATTGGCTTGGAGGTGATACATTATGGCAAATGAAGATAAAAAAGATTTTAATGCTATGCTTATGGATAGCAAGGATATGCCAAAAGTTCAAATCATAACAGATGAAAAGAGCATCGAAAAATATGGTGGAGATAAAATGTATTTTGCCCCACCTATTGACTACGACAAAGTAATGCGACTTGTGCCTTGTGGAAAATTACTTACAGTAGGTACAATAAGGGAATTCTTTGCTAAACAAAGTGGTGCTGATTTTACAGAGCCAATTACAGCTGGAATTTTTGTTTCGATAGTTGCATGGGCGAGTTATCAGCGTGCAGAAGATAAAACCCCTTATTGGAGAACATTAAAAGCAAAAGGGGAATTAAATGCAAAGTATCCAGGAGGTATTGAGGCACAAAAGGAGATGCTTGAAAAAGAGGGACATATCGTAATCCAAAAAGGTAGAACCAATATTAAGTATTATGTTAAGGACTACGAAAAAGCATTATTTACATTGTAATAGATAATATGAAAATTCCAGTTTTTCTAAGAGTTGAAAGCACACGATTATTTGAATTTTCTGCTACGTTTTATGGAGTATTTCGTTATTTTACAGGGATTCCACCGATATTCTACTTATAAGGGATTTTAATTAAATGATGAAAGAAGTACCTTTATATCATCAAATGAACGGAGGAATACATATGAACCAATTAGTTACAGGAAAATTTATAGCATTAAAGAGAAAACAGAAAAATCTAACACAGGAACAATTAGCAGAAAAACTTGGAGTTTCCAATAAGACTATTTCAAAGTGGGAGACGGGCAAGTGTATGCCTGACTATTCCATTGTAAAGAGTTTATGCGAGGAATTGGAAGTGACAGTGGCAGAACTGATGGATGGCGAAATATCCGATGAAAAAAGTGTTCGTACCTATGATGATGAGCAGATTTTAGATTTGTTAAGAAGAACACAAGAGTTAGAAAAGCAAAAAAATATGTTATATGGAATTATGCTTATTGTAATGGGTATTGCATTGCAGGCTCTTTCATATGCAATTGGCGGTTCGGATTTTAAGGACTTTATTTCTGGCCTACTATTGGGATTGTCCATTGGAGAAATGCTGGTTGGTGTTTATGTTGTTGGAAAATCCTTGGCAGGAAGATAACTTTCAGCTTTGTAATGGGTTGAAAGCAGCAATAATTTGGAAATTGTATTAGAGAATATTCGAGAGGTTGGTGTTAAAATGATATATAGCTTTAATGCAATATTGTTTGCCGAGGGAATACGTACATTTATTGAGATACCATTTAATGTGCATGAAGAAACGGGATTAAAGGGAAATATCCCATGCCGTGTGTCTATATATTGCTTGGTAATATTGGAGAAGTGCTGGCAGCATACCATTATGGAATACTGCTGTTTAAGCAGTCAGAGCCTACACATACCGGTAACAGAGTGTGGGAAGCATCCAGATATGTACGTCAGATGAATCATTACAGTATATCCGTTCCTAAGTTGTTACAGTTGAGAGAACAGATTACAGATGATGAGCGGATTAAGCAGAAGCATCCAGTTAATCCGTATGTACGAACTTACAAGAATGGAAGATAAGGAGTGTTAATGAGATGGATTTGGGATATGGTTTTACCAGTGGTACAAATAGAATCAGTAAGCAGAAAGTATGTTATTGGTTGCATACTGATAATGATATTACATGGAACTCTTTTGTATGGTACATTGCAGATTATTGTGATATAGAAGATTTCGGAGAAGATTGGATTAGTATAAGGTTGGTATCTGTAAAACAGCGTGAGTTCTTTTATAAAAGGGTCATGGAATATAATGAGGCGATATGTGCATATAACTTTGAGATAGACCGGGAAAACGAGCTGTGGAAAGACCATAAAAAGGGTGCAGACCGTAACCATAATATTCTACTCCGGCTGATAAAATAATAAACAAAAAGGAAGTTCGGAAGCATCCCAAAGTTTGTGTAAACCTCCAAACTGATCTGGCAACTATGGATATCACGAAAAATGGACCGGACACAGGCAGGACTGGGGGCAGATCCACTCCCAGCTTGAAATCTATTTTGAAGAGCGTCTGATCGGACGTAACCTGTAAAACCAGCTTGTTTTGGGCAGGTCTTATTGATATGCCCAAAAACTCCTGTATAATGCAGATATGGGCAGAATCCGGAAAATCGGCTCTGCCCATTTGTAACTATTCACAAATCTTATATCAGTTTTTAGCGTTTACACAAAACTTGAAACGGTCTTACATAACGGAACAAATATCTCATAATAATCCATTATTTTCTCCCCGGTAACAAGGCTGTATATATAAAATGCATATATCTCATCCGTGCACTCTATTTCGTGTTTCCCTGCATATTCATATATCCGGGAAAAATCCCATTCAATACCAGCCGTCTTTTCATCAAATGACTGTATCGTGTACAGGCTCTTCACTCCTTCTATTCTTCCTAACTCTTTTTTCTCATCCTTTAAAGGGCTTATCCCAATCATAGGCTCCCTTATTACAAACATAAGGCTGTCTGAAGCAAAGCTGTCTCCCTGTTTTTTTATATGGTAGCACATATTCCCAAAGGAAAATGCAGGATCATTAAATATTTCCTTAATCTCACTGTATTTAATTTCACCCGTGCTGTTTGCATGTATCACATATCCTGTAGGAAGCTCCCTTATTTCATACCTGTCAATTCCATGCTTCACACTCATAATATGCTGCTTCATGAACCTAAGCTTATCTGACTTTCTCCTAAGCTGCTCTATCTGTGCCTCATTGCTATCAATGAGCCTGTCAAATTCACTCTCCAATCCATCAAATGTATCTATTCCAAACATTCTCTTTATCTGCGAAAGTCCCACATCTATCTGCCTGTAAAGATGTATCCCCATTATCCTGTGAATCTGTTCATTCTCATAATATCTATAACCGTTTTTTTCATCCCGCAGCGGTTTCACCAGCCCTTCCTTCTCATACAATCTTATGGCATCCGCTGAAACTCCCAGCAATTCCGCTACACTGTGAATCGAATATCTCTTCATCCTTCTATCGCCTTTCCTCTTCTGTCAAGTCTGAATATATTGGTTTTACAGGCTTTGACGATTGTTGTTTTCCTCAAAGACCGAGCCGTAAGCAATTATTATAATAATATCCTGTATCAGATATCTGCCAATAGAATAAATAGCTGCACTTTATAACTCAGCTCTCCTGACCCAAACCGTGCAGATGTGAAAATCTACTCTTTTGTAATTTCCTCTCATTTAGCTCTCGCAAAAATATATTCCAGAAGCCCTTCACAGCCAGCCTTTACATCTGCGAATGTTGACGTAAAATCTCCCGTATACCACGGATCCGATATTGAGCATCCCGGTCTGCCCGCAAAATCAAGCAGAAGCTTTACCTTGTTCTGTCTATCCTCCCCCGTTATCCTTATAGTATTGCGGATATTCGCACTGTCTGCACACAACAGGTAATCATAATAATCATAGTCCTCCCTCGTCACCTGACGCGCGCGCTTACCTCTAAAGTCAGTATAAGCCGTATTGCCTATATCGTGCCTCCTAAGCTCCTCCTGCGCCGGCGGATATATCGGATTGCCATGTCCGCCATAGCACTCCTCTGTAGATGTAGCGGCTGAGGCTATCTCGAATTGACCTGTCAGACCACGCTTTTCTACCATGTCCTTTAGGACGAACTCAGCCATGGGGGAACGGCAGATGTTGCCGTGGCAGATGAAACAAACTCTAATCATAATATTTTCTCCTCTCAAAATGCTTGATTTTACTGAATTTTCGGCACTTGCAACAATTCTGCAATATTTCTATGACAGTGTTTTTGTTCACATTTTTAGCATATTTTGGAATAACTTTGCATAACTTTTCCTTCGTTTGGGCTAAATATTGGGCTATTTTCAAACATTTTAGCCCACAACCTTTTTCATTTCTTCTAAGGCATCCTCAAACTGTAAATGAGTATATGTATTAAGGGTAACTCCTATATCTGAATGTCCCATAATATATTGTAATGTCTTTGGGTTCATTCCAGACTTTGCCATATTAGAGCAGAAGGTGTGTCTGCAAACATGAGGTGTGATGCAAGGCATTTGTACTTTGTAAATACTGTTATACTTCTCACGGATATGTTGGAAATACTTTTCCCAATGTAAAGCAACCATAGGCATATCATTCTTATCTAAGAACAAAAAGCCACTATAACCATCTATCATAGGCTCAATCTTTGGATGCTTTCTATTCTGTATAATCCTACGAAAACAATCTGCAACATCTTCTTTCATAGGAACATATCTCTCACCCTTTTCAGTCTTAGGTGTTAATATCTCATATTCCATATTGCGTGTCCTTTGTAATTGATGGTCAATCTTAATTCTCTGCTTGTCAAATTCAATATCATTTGCTGTCAATCCGACAAATTCAGAGACACGCAATCCAGTATTAAATAAGATATAAATTCCATCATAGTATTTGCAGAAATGCTTATCCGCTTTAATAAACCTCAAAAATTCTCTCTGCTGTTTTCTTGTGATAGCTTCTCTTGTTACACTATCATTCACAACTACTGTTGCAAGTTGGAACTCAAACGGATTCTTTCTTATCAAATCATCATCAACTGCCATTTGAAAAGCTGGTCTTACAACACCTCTGATAGAATGAATACTGCTATATCCTCTACCATCATCCTGTAATTTAATCAGCCATGCTTTAGCATCTGACAATTTAATTGTATCAATTCGTTTTGCTCCAAATTCTTCTTTCTTAATCACATTGATAACAAAGTTATAATTCGCCTGTGTATTATGCTTTACACCTCGTTTTTGGCTAATATATCTCTGTACCAATTCTAATACCGTCATATCTCCACCATTAGTAGAAACTGCATCACATAATGCTTTCTCAATAACCTTCTCTTTTTCTCTAAGAGAAATATCTTTTCGTTTCCCCTTTGGGTATGGATCAGATTCAGTCAATCTCCAACTATATACCGACTTCCTCTTTCCAAACGAATCATTATATTTATAACGGTATCTTCCATCTTTATCCTGGCTCTCCCCAGTCGCTAACTTACGACCTTTGTTGTCTCTTCTAATTTCTGACAATCCGTATCTCTCCTTTCATACAGAAGAGCCTCGGTATGATACTTTTTAATATACCATAACCAAGGCTCAAAATCTATTACAAACCTATATAATCAGCACTAAATAGCTGTCAATTTCTCATCTACAAACTTCTCAAATAACTGTCGTTTTATGCGTGGTCTTGTACCATTCCACAAAATAAAGTTGTCGTTTTCGTGTTCATCAACAATCTTTCTAATCTTCTTATCACTAAATCCAAAATATTCTGCTGCTTCTTGAACAGATAATGTGTACTTCTTCCAAATCGGTATTACACAACTTGTTCTTTCTTCTTGCTCTGTCATTTCTATAAAAATCACGCTCCTTTACGCTAATATATGTTATGATAAATTAAAAATGTTAAGGGGATTCGTATTATGAATAATAAAGAAAAAGTAATCCAACTACTTATAAATGAATTTAATAACAGCAATTCCAACCCAATAAAGATAGACAGAAATGATATAAGTATTTTGCAAATTCCAGAAAAAGAAATCATCAAAATATTTAATACTTTACATGAAGATGGTCTGATTATTGCCAAGCCAAGATCACCACATAAAGATTTTAGTTTATACTGGGAAATCACCATAAAAACTGAATGTTTAGAATATTTCAATAACAAAAAACATGCCAAAACTACCAATAGAAGAGATTGGGTTAGAACTTATGTACCTATTACATTATCTGTTGCTTCAATTATTATATCAATAATTGCCTTAATTATCGCTGCATACTTCATGTGTAAACAATCTAAAATCAAATGGGAACATAGCACCTTTTATATAACCGCCTCTTATCTGACAGCTTGATGGTAATTCACCTGGAATAAACATACCAGCACCATCCGTATGTTCAATAGAAATACTCTTTGTCTGATACTCTTTTGGTGTATCATTTACATAGCATTGTCCGTTATCATCTGTCCTAATATCAATATACTTAACCTTGTCTGTAACAACAGTTTCAAGACCTTCCACAACAATACATCTGTCAATATCTATTACTGTTTGAGGTTTTACACTTGATGATAAAGATAACGCATTATATGACAAATACTTTCCTACATTCATACCACCATTAGCATTGATACTTTCAGTAGTCAATCCGACCATCAAAAAACCTTTGTGCTTTTCAAAAAAATCTTTCCTCATAAGTGTAACAGTAACATTTCTGACCTGTCCTGTTGTGGCAGTAAATAACATATATTCTTTACCACCGATTTTAATTCCATCTCTTAGAATCTGCCACAAGATTTCATTATGGTTGATTACCATATAAATTATCTCATCCAACAACTGATAATCACATTTTTCACACTCCCTATCAGCTAATGCAAGTCTGACAATATCATTTTCAAATATTGCAATCTCATTTCTTTCATTCAAATACTTCTCTGATACTTCTCTGACAGATTTATTATTATGAATGGCTTCTAATAAATCAGCATTCTTTTTCTTCTTTTCATTATAAATCTTATTCTCATCATCTGTTAGTGCTTTGAAAGTGTTTAATTTATATATCCTTACTCTTCCTGCTTTAACGTGTCCTATAATACTCTACCACCTTTCGTAAAAATGTCTTTCTATATATAATATTCTCTGTTCTTGTTGTGATTTAGGGTAAAAAAATACCAACCATCGAATATTGATGGTTGGTGAGTAATCAGTCTTTTTTCTTTAATGAAATAAATGCTAAAGAAGCCGCTATTAAATCAGTACTCAAATTATATATGTATTTCAGCCACTTATAATTGTTAACATTTTCATACCATTGATCTCTGGATGTAATAATAAATTTAATAATAACAAATATAATTAATGCTATATTTAATCCATTTACAAACAGTTTATTTATTAATGCATTTATCTTTTTATTTGTTTTTGGTGTATACTTAACTTGTTCTAATTCAGCTTCACAAAAATCTTCATTTTCAAATTGTTTAAGCAATGTTTCACAAATATTTCTCAAATATTCCTTATTTAAAAGTTTATCAGGAATACCCACTGAATCATTTGATGTATTAAATAAAAAATACATATATGAAATATGTTTCTTGAAATATTCTTTATTTACTGTATCCATATGATAAGTATACATTTTATTAAATGTACCTTTCAATATGTATAATCCATCAGTATACTCAAGATCTTTAACAACCCCTTCACCATAAGATGTTGAATCCAATATATATTCTAATATAAATTTATAGTCATTATGTGTAAGTACATCTGCTAATGTTCTTTTTAAATTTAATCTACTTGCGAATATAGCCATAATAATTATACCAATGTAAAATCCTACGGCAAAATATACTAAAAGATAATTTTCACTAAACAAACTACAAATTCCGCAAATAATCATGCCGCAAATAAAAAATAGCATAAAAGCAATTATAACAATCTTTTTCATTGAGAAATTTATAATTTGTTTTTTTATATCATTCTTCGTCATGTTTCTTCCTTTCATATATTATTCTATTATATATCGTTATTTATCAATAAAAGTTTAACATTATTTTAAAAAATCAACCTATTAAAATTATAACATTCTAACCACCAATATTCAATTTTCAATGTACACACATTATAATGACCATCCTATACAATGGATAAATCGCTTCTGACAGACCAAATAGACACTTTTATCTGCCAGATACACAATTTACTATCTAAAACAATATCACCCGTATTTGATACCATTTTATGTTATTTAGCCCTTTTATAGTAATTTTATATTGACATTAAAATTATATCGTTATATTCCCATCTTTGACACTTAAAGAAAAGTATAGTGGCAGAATCCCTTGATTTTACTTGGATTCTGCCACTTTTGATGTCTTAAAGTATGTTGTATGGAGACATCACTTCAAAATTATTTTTATTTTTTTATTCAGTTCTTTTGGCTGATAGTATTTTTTGTCCAGACCAAGCCCAGTTATTGCATTCAGGGCAGTACACGCATCAGAACTCGTGTAGGTTGACATGTAGCACATATCCTCGATGTTTGCCACGTCCATACTTTTCATGGTTTCTATCAGTGTATCTGCCGTGTAATGGGTTCCATGCAGATCCAGCTTTTTCTCCATCAGCCGGTAAATAAGCAGTGCTGTGTAGCAGATCATAAAATGAGCAATGATGCGTTCCCGTTTCTGATGAAAAACCGGACGTGCTGAGAAGTTTGTCTTCATCATCCGGAAACAGTCTTCGATCTTATAGCGGTTTGCACTGACTTCTAAAATATCTTTGGCAGAATCATCCAGATTTGTTGCAACAGCATAAAAACCATCATATTTCTCTTCTTCTTCAATAACGGACTGATCAATGGTATATTGATCGGTAATCTTTTCGCCGGATTTTGTGGACGAAGTTCGTTTGATAAAACGTGTGACATCATGTGGCCCTTTTTTGTAAGTCTCCGGATCCGGATTTTTCAAAAGCTTTTTTGCACGATCAATCTGCCGGTTACGGATATACCGCTGGTATTCCATCATTTTCCTCGAGAAAGAAACAATTATTTTCTGCGGTACAACCGCTTTTGACTTCATCTTACGGACAGAGCCGTTCTGACCTTCCTTTTCCTCATGCAGCCCCAGATCGAACGCCTTGTCTGCAGGAATAATCTTATAAATCCTGTCATTATACAGCTCCCTGTTTTCGGGATCATGACGGTCGAATTCCTTCATATCCTTTATGACCGCAGGTTCATCGGAAGAAAGCAGATGGTAATCCGTGTCGCTGAATACAGCCTGCTGCAAGGCAGCCGAAAGTTTCTTAATGGACTGGGTAACAATAAAAGCTCTTCCACCCATCGAATTGAAATTCCGTATATTCAGTGAACCGAGTCCGGCATCCGCACAGTAAATGAATTTTTTCCCTTTAAACATCTTTGTGAGTTTTTTTTCCAGGGGAATGGCAGTCGTCTGCTCATTGTCTGACCCGGAGGTAATGCACATGGAAAGGGGGATACCGTCCATGTCCATAAACAGTCCCATTTCCACGATGGGATTCGGACGATGTTCCTTGCATGGCCCATACTTTCGCAGTCCCTTGATGGTTTCCCCGGTTACTGCATCGACATAATCCTCATCATCCATTTCAACCTCAAAATAATAGTTGGAACAGTCATAAAAGCATACCGAAGTATCTCTTTTAACAAGCTGGCAGCTGGTCTCAAAAAGGTGGGCGATATATTCATCGTAGTGTTCCTGCAGGATATCCATTGTGCGTAAAATATGGACATAATCGAATACCGGCTGTTCATAAAAACGGCAGAGATTCTGATGCGTTCCAAGTTTCGAATCCGGATACAGAATACGTGAGTAAGTGAGAAAACGGTTGATCAGGTTTGGATCAAACTCGTTTTTCCTATCAGCCGTAACGGATTCAAAGAAAGAATCAATTTTCAGATCATGATAAAACTGCTGCAGGAAAAAGTAGCCAATATTTAAGAGGGTACTGTGTGAAGCAGTGTCTCCGGTTGCCTTAATCTTTTCAGCAAAATCAACTTTGATTTCTAAAGATACGCAGTTCTTATTTTTATACTCTTATATAGTGTGTTATTAGTTCATTTTCTTTTTAAATGGTGAACTATACACTATATACGGAGGTGCATGATATGGCTAAATCTAAGAAAATTGATAAAGACATGGGTTTTCGCCTGAAGAAAGCCAGATTAGACCAAAAGCTGACTTATGATGAGTTATCCGAAAAATCCGGTGTCTCATCAAGATATATCAAAGAGATTGAAAATCATGGCAATGTTCCAAGTCTTGAAAAACTCGGACAACTCATTCGTGCTTTACATATCTCTGCTGATCCGTTTTTTTATCCGGCAGCTCCAACCGATAATCTGGATTACCAAAGGCTGCTGGTTTATCTTTCAGAATGTACGGACGATCAGATCACCACTATTCTTGCACTTGTGGAAGCCTATCTTCGTACATATAAAACCCATGAGACAGAATAGCAGAAAGATTTTGATTTTAACTTGATTGTTTCTGAATTATTCTGGAGAAAAACAGGGTGGAAGTTCCATGACCAGAACACTCCACCCTGCTTACTTATTTCATTATTGTATTCAATAACTCTTTCACCTTAACACTCTCTTTAACAATCCCAAGTCCAGCAAGTATCTGTACTGCATCTACTATCCCCTGATAATAGGCTCTCTGCTGCTCCTGAAAGTGTGCATGATCTACAATATTCATATAGTTTTCCAAAAAAATTCTCTGCTCTGCTGAAAGCTAAGATAAGAATTTTTCATATTCCCGGTTTGCTTTTTTCAGTTCCTTATCCGCCTTCTTTGTTTCCTCTGTCTGTATGGAATACTCCCGTTCGCCTGCTTCACTGCGAAGCTCCTCAAAAACTTCAGATAGCTTTTCAAATACTTGCGGAAATCATCAAATACGCACAGCAGTACAAGGACAACCGCTCCTATCATATCAGCTACAAAAAAGCCAAGAACCCGGACGCATATTTCCGCAGATACGAAAGCCAGATCATTCTTTATGACGGCGCCAGACGTATGCTTGAACAGGCAGGCATAAACTTAAAGGGCTTGAATGTCGATAAGCTAAATGCAGAGTATCAGGAACTGATGAAGCAGAAAAGCGAGCTGACTTCCACCTATAAGGATTGCGAAAAGGAAGTGCGTGAGCTGAACCGAAAGTTGGAAAATCTCAATCAGTATCTTGGGAAAGATATGCCCACTACTCAAGACACAAAAAACAGACAACAATCTCTATAAATTAGGTAGTATGTTAACCCATTTTATAGTATAATCAATTCACTACTTAACAAAGGAGCAATCTATTTATATGCTTACATTCATAGATGAAAGTGGATACCCTCGCCCTACAGATTCAACCAAGAATCCTATCCTGCTTGGTGTCTGTATCCATGAGAATGATATTAAACCGATCACAAATCAGATATACAAATTAAAAGATTCAATTTATGGAAAACAGGACGAAATAAAGTCTACAAAACTTATTCGTGAAGCGACCATTACCAAGAATCGTACAAATAATAAAGCGTATGTTGAAGGCATGGTGGACATCATTACCTCTTATGACGCTGCTATTTTTGCCATAATTATGGACAAGCCAGATGAACCAATTATTGTTCCGGAGCATCATCTTCCAAAGCAGTATTACCTTCTTTTAAAAAAGGTTGAGTTTTACTGTAATCATCATCACTATGGCAAAGCAATGATGATATTTGATGAGGTACATGAGGATGCTGACCGAAAAATTGCTGAGGCAATTACAGGTTTTCTGTTCAAAACGAAGTTTGGGCGTTCTTTCCATCACATATTAGAAATGCCCTTGTTTGTCAGCTCTGCTGTAACTCCTGCAGTGCAGTTTGCCGATATATTTGCTGGTATCGTGAGGCATTATTACGAAAATGAGCTTGACCAAAAAGAACCAGAAACAGAATTTCAGGAATGGCTTGTAGCGCTTTTCACCAAACTACATAATCTTACGGAAAATAACTTCATCCCCAAATCACATTATCTTGAATATGGCTTTCAGAAAATGGGCAAAAACTTCTCCTATCCTGTAAGCGAGAAATTTACTACTTCTGATAATGATGATGAAAGCCTTTTAAGTGAAGAATTTTCTAATGATTTATCTGAATAATTTTTTGTTTGACTTCATACAAATATGGTGTATAATATTATTAGAGTCATATGTTGTTCCGTCCTGGAGCTGCGTAGGACTCGTAATATTGACAAAAGTATCGCACCTGCAGTTTAGCGGGTGCGATTTTTGTATTATCTATATTTACCTTCAAACAATTCCCATACAGAAAAAGCCTCTTGTGCTATCTCATCATAAGGCGGTGCTGTAACGCCTAAAGTTGTATTTCCCATATGTCTTGATTGCAAGGGCAATCGTTTTTTGTGTTGTTTCCTCCTGCATAAGCACCTCCGATCTACATTTTCCTGTGCGTATGCACCTCTTAAGGCGGAACATACAGCCAATGTAATAAATACCTCATAATCCTCCTTTCCGCTTCTGGACATCGTGTCCAAAAGCAATAAAAAGGGCAGCTACAAGTCTTTCGACTCATAACCGCCCTAACGCTGTTGCAATAATTAAATTATTGATAATATTGATAAACTGAAACTTGCATGAACTTAATAAAAGAGCCAATCACTAATAATTATAAATAATCCTCAATAATTGCTGTTAATTCTTCAATATAATTCTCTACTTCATGTTCCGCATCATTCTCTTCCTGATATGTAAATATACTATCATATTTGCACAAAAACTCGTCATATTGTGTTTCACTACTCTGCAATCCTTTTGCATGAATATAAGATACAACCATAACAGCAGCATCCATTGGATGTGATTCAAAGTTATCTGCATCAGCTAAGTCTTGTACTTTTCGCTCTCAAAAAGCTCCTTTAATCCTTCTTCCAGTTTGTCTGTGATTTCCTGTACTTTTTGTTTTTCTGTTCTTGCGTCTGCCATAATAAACCATATTTTCATTTTTTGCACGACAAAAGACAGCCCGCTATGGACTGCCTTCTGCATAATCACACTATTTAATTCATAATTCATCTACCTACAATACTTTCCAGTATCCTGCCTTTTTTGAACCAACCCGCTCTATATACCCATTTTCTCTTAAAAATGATATATTTTTTTCCACTGCTGTCTCACTCACACCTAATATGTTATGAAGTTCTGCAGTTGTAATGTTCGGGTTGTCCCTCATTTCTGAAATAATTTTTTGCCTTCTGGAATTTAATGGTTTCTTATCCCCAACCTTTTTCCCAACTTTATTCCCAACCTTATTTATTCTTTCAAACGGAATCGTTACAACGATTGAATTCTCTCTAAATGAAAATGCATCTTTCCCGTACATTTCCGTAATCTTAGGGACTCCTCGACCAGATTTCTCACTTATATGCAGTTGAAGAAATATCTCGGACAACTTTTCATTTACAGGGATTGATTCTCCTAAGAAAAATCCCTCCATGGTCTGTGCCGGAGCAAGTGTTCCTCTCGATAGTATCTCTATCCGGTCAGAGAAAACCGAAATCATAGGTTCATTTCCTTCCACCCATTTATTGTGCAGGACGGCATTTATGACAGCCTCACGAAATGCCTTGTTATCAAATAACGGAACCTCCTTTCGTTCAACGACCCTGTCTGTCTCATCCGCCTGAATCAGGTTCAATACATCTCCATAACGCAACAACTCATCCAAACTGTATAATAAACAGTCATTTCCAAATTCACGTACAGAGAAAAGATTAGAGCCTTTTGTTTCTCCATCAAAAATAGATACACGAAGCGGAAAATGAGAGTTATCCGACAGAAGCTGCGCTAATATATTAAACTCGCCTTCTTCTGTTTTTAGCCCCAGATTCTTAATAAACGTCTTTTGATTTAGAACAATACCTTTGGAACCGTAATATCCAAAGAGTTTTTGAAATGTAAGTTCCTGGTATTTTGCCGGTACTGTTTCTATCGTTTCGGTTCTTCCATCCAGTATTTTGAAAAGTTCAATTTCTCTCTTAGGGTAATCTTTCATATTACATTTTGATGATCCTATCCTTAAAAACCTCTTTTCTTTAAATGCCGTAGGAATCTCGGTTGCCGCAGGAATTACCAAACCAACGACTCTCTTTCCATAAATTTCTGTTTCTTCAAAACTAAAATTTATGCTTGGTGACAGATTTCTCGCAAGATAATTCTGATACGGTTCCTTGTTATATTCACAATACTGATTAAATGTTGTTCCTACAATTTCATGGGTTGTATCATTTACACCCCAAATGAAATACGCATATTTTTTATAATGAAAAGCCGCCGCATTTGACAGGGCAGATACATATTCGCCTAATGCCTCAGGCTGAAACCAGTTTTCCTTAAATTCAAACCATTCCTGTTCATCACTTAAGGCACATAAATCTAAAACAATTTGTTTAATATCCATTAGTATGCTCCTTTACCCAACTTTTATTCCCAACCAGAATAATTATAACATGTTGGGAATAAAGTTGGGAATAAAAATAAAAAAACTTCAGATTTTCTTATAAGGTTTCTTCTTTTCTCTTTACCTTTTGTGGCATAGGCTTTTCTGTATCTCCTCCTGCAACCTTTGCTTTCATCACCTACAGCTTCGCCTTCAGGGATACTCTTTCTGCAGGTACATCTGCATACTGTCTGATGCTCTTATCCTGCCCTATACCCACTGTTTTCTCTGCAAGCGGAGTATTCGCCGGACGGTCTGCAACCTCTTTTTCGCTCTTTGGAGCTTCCGGCTCATCATCCATATCAATCCCGTCATTTCCCTTTTCATCCATGTTAAGCAGGGCATTCAATGCTGACAGACGCTCTAACTTCTCTGCAAGTTCCGCTTCCTGTGCAAAAGGCTTGGTCACCTCCACCTTTGCGGTTTCAAGCTGATGCTCCACCGTTTCAAGTTTTGTCTGGGCTTCCATGAGCTGCTTTGGCATTCTTTTATGTTTTCAGTAAACCAAGATTGAGAACTACAAGTAACAACAATTTCTTCATTACCCAATTTTGTATT
>ENA-ORKV01000289-ORKV01000289.1-human-gut-metagenome-genome-assembly--contig:-NODE-289-length-67239-cov-4.929931_pt1 | contig 67239 bp, 51 predicted proteins | sample MGYA00243058_ERZ508805 | MGnify/ENA primary metagenome ERZ508805 (study PRJEB26277, sample SAMN04329770) | human gut metagenome | biome: human-associated habitat | host: Homo sapiens | place: USA...
TGCACATTTGGCAAGATCTGGCTCTTTTACTTCACAATAACTTCCATGATAGAGAACAAATCCATCTTTTAACTCAATCACTAATCTCTATCCCCTTTCTTTGCAAAAATTCAGTAATTTCTTGGTCAATAAAACTGGAATCTGACCTATGAATAGTTATTAGTCCATATCGTAACCCAAGACCGTCTTGTCAAAATTGCGGTTCTTTAAATCTTCATCTGAAATGAGCCAAAATATATTCCATAGACAACCTACATTGTAATCGTATTGAAACAGCAGCTGTGTTTTTTCGTCTACATTCGGAATATTACCACCCGTAGGATAGCCGAATAATTTATTTCCGTTATATGAAAGGTATTCGATATCATAATCTGGAGCAACTTCTGCAAGACGATCAAATTGGTTACTGTCAAGCACATATCCCATGGACTGATAATCTGTGGTGGGTTCAAACTCGACAGCCTTTTCCTCAAAAACTTCTGTAAAATACTTTGAATAATATGGAACGGGTGGCACAGTTCTCTTTAGATTCGACAGGTCACCGTTGTACCAGATTACCTTGTGATAAGCCAAATTTTCGAGGTCATCAGCAACGCTTTCAAACCATTTGTTAGTTTGGTGAATTGAGTCTATTTCTCCACTCCAGAAAAAATATAAAATACCCGTGTGCGGAAGCCTGTTTTCAATATCTAAGTCTGCAATGTCCGCAAGATTGATTTGAGCAACAAGCTGCATTGCTGATTTTTCGTACCGCTCATTGTCATCTCCACGCTTGCAGGAATAGCCCGACATTGTTGGATATGGAATTTCGGGTGGAAGGTCAGGAAAGCCACCGATTTTACTTGTGCCTTTTGCAATTATATTTCCTACATTTTTCACACATATTTTAATAGTATTTTTTCGGTAATCTTTAATACTTTCTGCAATATCAGTGTGTCCTTCTTTAATAAGGAATTCCATCAAATCCATTTCGTGCATTTTCATCTTATACCTCCAAACTTGAATTTAACTGATACTATCATAAAATCTTTGCAACACGATCGCCAAATCTTCTGGCGATTCTATGTTTGCTTCATGACCTGTTTTCATAAGTTCATGGAAGCAGGAATTATTCAAATAATGGCAAAGCTCTTTTGAAGTTTTTATGTTTGCTTTGTCCTTCTCTCCACAAACAATCAATACCGGACAAGACACCTTATGTAGTGAGTCACTGAAATCCAATTCAGCCATCGTACCGCATAGGCTGATAACATCTGCTTTTTTGAAGCCCATTTTAGTGAATGCCGAATTCAGCATAAGGTGAAACAACATATTCTGAATCTTCAATAATTTTTTTGGCATTTTATATTGTGCTGCAATTAATACGAGTGCCTTTACTTTATCTGGGTGGTCTATCGCATAATTAAGTGTCAAAACAGCTCCTAGAGAAAGCCCACATAAGACAATTTCTTCGTTCTCCTTGTCGCATTCTGATGAGAATGATAAATATAATTCCTTATATGTAATAGATTTCCCTTCTAACATCTCTGATAAACTCAAACTGCAACTGCTTTTCGATACTTTCGTTTCTTTTATTACTCTATTCCAACTGTCTGGTTTTTGCCCTAGTCCATGCAAATATAAATACTTCATATATTGTTACCCTTCAAATTTATATTTCACGCTTTCTTTCACCCTATATGTTTGTATCTGAGGTATTCAGTCACAAACTTCGGGGATAGGCACCTATGCCGCAAGGGGAAACTCCCCTTGTACGAATTATCTGATTTCGCTGTATTTCCCGGATTGAGATTTTTCAAAACCAGAACCGCGCTGCCAAGAGATTTATGCCATATCCTGCGTGTTATCTTTTTCAATTTCTGAAGCATTCTGTCAGTTCTGATAATTTAACATGTCTGCTCATATTATTCATCATCTGTAAATTCCATCATCTCATCAACGGTGCAGTCCAGCTTCTTGCAGATCTTCTCAATCGTCTCCATTGATACATACTGGTTTTTTCCCATCCGGAAAAGTAATCCGTTCTTATCTGTTTTTGGTGCTTCCGGCGAATCCACTCCGACACCGCTATCCTTGTTCTGGGCAAATAATTGCGGACAGTAAACCGCAACACTTAAATTTCATCCGCATTTGGAATGATCGCTGCTGCAATAAAGTAAACAAGCAGCCCGGTTCCTGTGCAGCCGAATATGGCAAACAGCAGACGGATGATCGTCGGATCCACGCCGAAATACTCGCCAAGTCCGCCGCATACTCCACAGATCATTCTGTGTTCTCTTGATCTTGTCAGTTTCTTCATATTATTATCGTTCATATTGATACACTCCTTTTCTTCCGCCTATTCATTCATGATACATATTATGATGTCAGGGGCATAAGCCCCGAATTGGTTACCTGCTACTATCTGAGGAAATCCACATTGACACTTCCCATGCCACAATCGATTTCCAGCTTCTTTCCTGCTCCCTTGTCCGTCGTATATTCCTGTGACAGACCGCTGAAATCATGGGATCCGCACTCTACAGATCCGGCTCCGACAGATATATCTGTATCAAAGTCTGTCTCGCTGCCTGCCACGATCAGGTCTGCTTCTCCCATACCGACATCCACTGTCAGCTTTTTGGAAGCATCCACTGCTGTTTCAAGCGTTCCCATACCAACTTCCAGCTCCACCTTTTCAGCCTGCAGCGTCATTTCCGATACGGCAGTTCCGGCTCCGATGGAAAGTGAGATCTTTTTGTACGCCTTTTCCGGCAGATAGACCGTTGCAGTGCCTGCATTTGTGTCATGTACGCCAAACAACGTTATCGTCTGTGTTTTTGTCCGGATGCTGAGCGTTCCGTTCTGTTTTTGGAACTGTAGTCTGCTTTTGCCGTCATAGCTTGCATAAAAGGAATCGTCCCCGCTTGGCTTAATCGTAAACTCTCCTGCACCAAGTGCCAGATCGATTTTTTGGATCTGATCGCTTTCGGATGCTATCATTGTTTTTCCCGATTCTTCTGCATCATCCCATGCATCATCAGTGGCTTCGTCCGAATCATCATCCGCGTCATCGTCATCTGAGTCATCGTCCATCTCTTCTTCATACCGGTCATCCGTAATAGCCGCAGCATTTTCAGAAACACCTAAATCCGGATCTGTATCGACATCACTCCAGTCATCATCTTCATCCGTATCTTCCCAATCTGCGTCATCACTTACCACGTTCATATTGAGCCCGTCTGTTCCTGCACTCAGGCGAAGCTTTAAGCTGTGCGGAAACAGTACGACCGATACCTCTCCGTTTTCCCTGACATATTCCCTGTACTGCTTATTGCCGCCAAGTGCGACACTGATCAGGATCAGGATCATTCCTACAGCGGTTAAAACCGCTGCAGTGATCAAAACAATTTTCGTTGATTTTTTCATGCTTTATGTGCCTCCTTTCCGCGAAATGGCATACCGATCAAATGAATACAGCCTTTGATCACTTCCGGTACAACAACTGCACAGAGCTTGATGAGTCCCCAGCCACAGAGCAGGAACAGTCCCGCGCATAGGAAGGAGATGCCGATCATCATCAGTCCGACAAGTGGAAGTCCCATATTGGATATTCCAACTACAAACAAAAGAATTGCTGCTACAAGGAAGGCTGCTACAATACTGACAACCAGTACGACAGCGCTTACGATCAGTGCAACCACGCATGCCAGAACCGCGATCACAACTCCAAACAGTGCAATAGCGAGCGGGATCACCACCGGTGACACAAGCACACATACGAGCACGATAAATGCGATCTGCCAGCCGTTTCTTTCCTTTTTCTGCTTCTTCTCTGCCCGATAAGGCACAATGCCTTTGTCAGCCAGTTCCTTATGGATCGTCTCTGCTACCGTCTCAGGCGTTCCAAGTTCGCGCATCACTTCTGCTTCCCGCTCCGGTCCTGCCTCTTCAAAATATTCCACATAATACTCCATTGCTTCCCGGCGTTCCTCTTCCGGCAGATCCGATAGCAAGTATTCTAATTTTCGTAAATATTGGTCTTTATTCATCCTTTTTGCCTCCCTCAAAAATCGAAGTTATTTTTTCGGCATATCCCAGCCATTCTTTCCTGTACTCGGAAAGCTGCGCCTTACCAAGCGCTGTCGTCTTATAATAACGCCTGTTCCTGCCCGCACATTCTCTGTCATAGACTTCCAGAAAGCCACTTTTCTGCAGCCGCCTCAGAACCGGATACAGCGTGGATTCCGAAATCTCGAGCACCTGCCGGACATCCTGTGTGATCCGGTAACCATAAGTACCGATCTCTTCTTTATCTACAACAGCAAGCACGATCGCATCTAAAAGCGCTGCTCCTGTATTGAATACCATATACATTACTCCTTTCCGTGTAGTATTATATCTTTTGTAATACTATACGTCATATAATATTGTTTGTCAATACTATATTATATGTTGTAAGGATCAAAAGCCAGAATTTGATGCTCCTATCGGGGCGGGTCCCAAGGTCTTTCACCCACCTATGAGAAAGCTCACATGGGGTTAGACCTTTTGACTTTGGCTTCATTATATATTTTCCAAAAATAAATAAGGAGCACCTGTCTATCGACAGGTGCTCCCAAACACTTCTTATTTTATATTTTTTGTTTTACATTTTAAAGCTGCATGGAATCTACAAGGCGCTTCTTCTCCTCATCGAACTCTGCCTGGGAAATAATACCGTTGTCCAGTAAGATCTTCAGCTTCATGGCTGCCTTCTGGAATTCATCCAGTGACATTGTCTTTCCTGCGCCATCAGATGCAGCAGGTGCACTCTTGGCTGCGGCCTGTGATGCTGCTGCAGCAGCTGCGGCTGCGGCTGCAGATACGGTCTGCTGTGGTTTCTCGGCAGGAGCCGGTTGTGGCTGGCTCTGCTGCTTCATAGCGGCTACAGCTGCGGCTGCGGCCTCATCAACTGTCTTAACCGGTTCCTGAGACTGCCCCTGTACTGCTGCCTTTGCAGCTGCAGCCTGCTGTCTCTTTGCTTCTTCTTCATATTTGCGGAACTGAAGAGCTTCTGCTGCTTTTCTTGCCTTCTCAGCAGCTTCTGCCTTTTCTCTTGCTTCCTGTTCCTTACGGCGTTTTTCTTCTTCTATTCTGCGCTTTTCAGCTTCTTCCGCTTCTCTCTTTGCACGTTCTTCCGCTTCTTTACGAGCTTTTTCCTCTGCTGCCAGTCTTGCCTTTTCTTCCTCCGCACGACGGATCTTCTCTTCTTCCATCTTCACGATGGCATCCTTGGCAAACTTCATGGCTGCAGCTGTAGCTTCTTTCTGTACATACTCTTCTACCGCACGTACATTCTTGGCATCCTCAGCCTTGGCTGCTTCCACTTCTTTTGCTCTTGCATCCGTACCAACCTTTGTCACTGCTGCCTCCACTGCGGCTGCAGCCTGTTCTTCTGCCTTCTTACGCGTCTCAGCAACCTGCTTCTGCGCTTCTTCCTCAGCCTTGGCTTTTGCGGTTTCTACCATCTTTTTGGCTTCTTCCTGTGCTTTACGAAGCGCCTCATCTACCATCTTCTTAGCTTCAGCTTCTGCCTGCTGTATCTTCTCTGTTACTGTCTGCTTTGCCTTCAGATCAGCAGCTTTGACTGTTGCTTCCACAGCCTGCTTACCTTCTACCTCTGTCTTTTTGGCTGCTTCTTCTTTCAGCTTCTTTACACGTTCGTCAGACTGCTTTGCAAACTCCTGCGCTTTCTTGATATTTTCTTCTGAAAGTTTTCTGGCTGTTTCTTCTGCAATCTTTCTTGTATGCTCACTGGCTGCTTTACGGATCGTCTCCTCCTCCAGCGCTCTTCTTGCCGGATCTTTCTCGGAAGAAGTACTTTCTGTTACTTCATGTGCTGCCTTTCTTGCGGCTTCGTCCGCAATCCTGAAAGCTGATTCGATCGCTGCTTTCTTTGCGTTCAATCCGGCAGTCTGTCTGATCGCATCCTCTGCGGATTTGATGCTGCTGCCATCACCTGCTGCAGCCTGCTCTTTTTTCGGTTCAGCCTTCTCCGGTGTATTTTTAATTGCTGCTGCTGCCGCCTTTCTTGCGGCTTCTTCTGCTGCTTTTCTTGCAGCTTCCATTCCTACATTTTCCTGCATGTCATTCGCCCCTATTTCCAGTATTTGTACTAACTGTCTCACAAAGAAATCTGCCTGTGGAAGTTTTACACTATTCAAAATACAGTATAGCATAAGATTTTAGAGATTTCTACTAATGAGATGAAACTTCTTTCGTACTTTTTTATGAAAATTTCATACTTTTTTTGTGCACCTCGTCCCCGGTATGCGTTTTTCCATTCATAATTTACAAATCAGCTTGTCCTCAGCACTTATTTCGGTCGTTTCATACTTTTTTGCTGCTATTTGCTTTTTCGGTCGAATACCTTCCACAGCTTTACGCATAGATTCATACTTTTATCTTCTTTTTTCTTTCTTTGGGCGAAGTAATTTCCTTGGTACTTGATTGCATTCATACTTTTCCACTATTATTTCTCTTTTGGGCGAAATATTTTGAAATATTTTCCCTCTTTTCAGGATTTTTCCCCGCTTTTTAGCTTGTTCGTGGCAATTTCCCTGAAAGAAAAAGAAACGATACCCCTAAAGGTATCGTTTCATTCTGCCATGCATCGCGGGCACCACTGATCATCGCCGGCAATACGCAAAGGCTTCTACAGTTTCCAGATATCGCGGTTATATTCAGCAATTGTTCTGTCAGATGAGAAGAAACCTGCTTTTGCCGTATTGATGAGCATCTTCTTTGCCCATGCCATGCGGTCTTCATAATCTGCAAGCATCTGCTCTTTCTTTGCAATATAATCTTTAACATCCAGAAGTGTCATGAACCAGTCTTTATTGCAAAGCTCTTTGTATAAACGTCCCAGATTTTCAGGATCACCGATCTGAACCAGTTCCTTGCTGACAATAAAATCAACAAGCTCTGCGATCTGCGGATCTGCATAGTAGTCCTGTGGATGATAGCCTGCTGTATCGTACAGACGGATCACTTCTTCGCTGGACTTGCCGAAAATGTAAATATTGTCTTCTCCAACCAGGTCATGGATCTCCACATTTGCACCATCCATCGTGCCAAGTGTCACAGCACCGTTTAACATAAACTTCATATTGCCTGTTCCGCTCGCTTCCTTACTTGCCAGAGAAATCTGCTCAGAAATATCGCAGGCAGGGATCAGATGCTCCGCTTTTGTCACATTGTAATTTTCTACCATGACAACCTTCAGGTATGGACTTACCTCCGGATCATTATCAATCAGCTCCTGCAGGCAGAGGATCAGATGAATAATATCCTTTGCAAGAATATAAGCCGGTGCTGCCTTTGCTCCAAAGATCATGGTAACAGGTGTCTTCGGCTTCTTGCCTGCCTTGATCTCCTTATATTTATGAATAATATAAAGCGCATTCATCTGCTGTCTCTTGTACTCATGCAGTCTCTTGATCTGGATGTCAAATACAGAATCTGCTGCAATATCAATATTCTGTGTTTCTTTCAGATATTTTTTCAGATCTGCCTTCTTTCCGTCCTTGATCTCAATAAAACGGGAGAGCACCTTCTCATCATCCCGGAATTCCAGCAGCTTTTCAAGCTCTGCAGCATCCTTCTTCCATCCGTCTCCGATCAGTTCCGTAATATATGCTGCAAGTTCAGGATTACAGTGCAGCAGCCAGCGGCGGAATGTAATACCATTTGTCTTATTATTGAATTTTTCCGGATAAATGTCATAAAACGGCTTCAGCTCGGAATTCTTTAAAATCTCTGTATGCAGTGCAGCAACACCGTTTACGGAGAAGCCGTAATGCATATCCATATGTGCCATATGGACTCTGTTTTCTTTGTCAATGATCGCTACCCGCTCATCCGGATATTTGGCTTTTGCCATTTCATCCAGCTTGCGGATGATCGGCATCAGCTGCGGTACAACCTCTTCCAGATAAGAAACCGGCCATTTTTCCAGTGCCTCTGCAAGGATCGTATGATTTGTATATGCACATGTTTTTGCCACAATCTGTGCAGCCTCTTCAAAAGCAACTCCTCTTTCCTGCATCAGACGGATCAGTTCCGGAATGACCATGGAAGGATGTGTATCATTGATCTGGATCACAACGTGTTCACTTAAGGATCTGATATCATAGCCCTTGTCCGCAAGCTCTTTCAGGATCAGCTGTGCGCCGCTGCTTACCATAAAATACTGCTGATAAATACGCAGAAGCTGTCCTGCCTTGTCACTGTCGTCAGGATATAAGAAAAGTGTCAGATTCTTTTTCACATCATTCTTATCAAAAGAAATACCATCTTTGACAAGTGATTCGTCTACTGTATCAATATCAAACAGATGCAGCTTGTTGACACCACTGTCATATCCTGGAACATCTATGTCATATAATGTGGATTCCACGGTAAAGTCCTTAAACTGTACAGGAAAATGTAATTCTGTCTTTGTAAGCCAGCTTTCCTTTTCGATCCACGGATTTTTTTCTTCCCGCTGTTTGTGATCCACAAATTTCTGCTGGAACAATCCATAATGATAATTCAGTCCGATGCCTTCTCCGTTCAGACCGAGTGTAGCAATAGAATCGATAAAGCAGGCTGCCAGTCTTCCAAGTCCGCCATTTCCGAGCGACGGCTCCGGCTCGATCTCCTCAATCTGTGCAAGTGACTTGCCGTTTTTGGCAAGCAGCTCTTTTACCTCTTCATAAACGCCAAGATTGATCAGATTATTGGATAACAGTTTTCCGATCAGAAATTCTGCGGAAATATAATATACCTTTCTGTCTCCTTCATTTGGCTTCTTCTCGCTGCAAAGCTCTTTTGTCAGTCCGAGCAGTGCATAATACAGTGCCTTATCATCCGCCCCGGCAATCGTTGTACCCAGACGTTTTTCTATATTTGTCTTTAAATCCATGCGTGCCTCCTCTTTTTCATTTTTGCAGATTACCTCTGCAGTGTTATTCTTTCCCTGTTATTTCTGCTGTGTTATCTTTCTTTTGTATCTGTTGTTACTTCTGTTTCTTTCTCTTCTTCTGCTTCCTTCTGTACCTTGGGCAGACGTGCACAAATCTCCGTCATTCGTCTGATTTTCCGGATCTTTGCCGCATCAAATGTCTTTTTCGGCAGTCTGTATACCCAGTTACCGCCAAGTGTTGATGGTGTATTGATCCGTGCTTCCTTGCCGAGCCCCAGATAATCCTGCACCGGAATGATACACGTATCTGCCACACTGCGCATGGCAAGTGCGATATAATCCCAGTAGATCTCTTTTTTCGGTGTGTAGGCATTATGCAGATAGTCAACTGCCAGCTTTTTATCCTCAGGTGCCAGTTCATCATACCAGCCCATTACAGTATTGTTATCATGTGTGCCCGTATATACCACACAGTTTCTTTCGTAATTGTGCGGCAGATAGTCACTTTCTTCCCTGGAGTCAAAAGCAAATTGCAGCACCTTCATGCCCGGATAGCCGCTTTCCTTCAGCATCCTTCTCACGCTGTCTGTCAGAAAGCCGAGATCTTCTGCAATGATCGGCAGATCGCCAAACTGCTCTCTGACCGCACCAAACAGATCCATTCCCGGACCCTGCTGCCATTTTCCGTTTCTTGCTGTTTTCTCTCCGTAAGGAATTGCATAATATTCATCAAAGCCCCGGAAATGATCGATTCTGACGATATCATACAGCGCAAAGCAATGTGCGATCCGCCGCATCCACCATGCATATCCGGTCTTTTTATGATACTCCCAGTCATAGAGTGGATTTCCCCAAAGCTGTCCGTCTGCCGAAAAACCGTCCGGCGGGCAGCCTGCCACTGCAACCGGCAGATTGTCCTCATCCAGCTGGAACTGCTTTGTATCACTCCATGTATCTGCACTGTCAAATGCCACATAGATCGGAATATCTCCAATGATCTGTATGCCCTGCTCATTCGCATACTTCTTCAGGGCATCCCACTGTCTGAAAAACTCATACTGCACAAATTCATAAAAACCAATGTCGGTTTTATATTTCTGCCCGGCTTCTTCCAGTGCTTCCGGTTTGCGGTTCCGGATGCCTTCTTCCCACTCGCTCCAGCTTTTGCCATGGTTGGCATCCTTCAAAGCCATAAAAAGTGCATAATCCGGCAGCCAGCTTTCATTCTTTTTCACAAAGCTGTGATAGTCATCCGTTTCCGTAATACCATTTGTCACAGCCCGCTGGTACGCCATATGCAGGATACGGTATCTGGTATGAAACATTTTTTCATAATCTATGGTATTTCCAGTCCCGAAATCTGCTCCTTCACATTCCAATCTTCCCAAAAGACCATCCTTGACCAGTGTTTCCAGATCAATAAAATATGGATTTCCGGCAAAAGTGGAGAACGACTGGTACGGCGAATCTCCGTAACCGGTCGGTCCGAGTGGCAGAATCTGCCACAGGGACTGCCCGCATTTTTTTAAGGTATCCACAAATTCATATGCTTCTTTTGAAAAACAACCGATTCCATAATTGGAAGGCAGTGCTGATATCGGTAAAAGCATTCCACTAAGTCTCATATCGTTATCCTTTCCCAAAAGAGCGCTTAGCCTTTGACTGCACCGTCAGCTACGCCCTTGATAATATATTTCTGTCCGAACAAGTATACAATGATGATCGGAATGACAGTCAGCATGATACTTGCCATCATCGGTCCCATTTCTACCTTTCCGTAGCTGCCTCTGAAATACTGGATCAGCATCGGAATTGTTTTGTATTTCTTGATATCCAGTACAAGTGTCGGCAGGAGGTAATCGTTCCATACCCACATAGCTTCCAGAACACCTACTGAAATCATGGTTGGTTTTAAAATCGGAACAACCACAAGGAAGAATGTCTGGAGCGGATTGCAGCCATCGATCATGGCAGCTTCCTCAATCTCGATCGGAATGGATTTTACAAAGCCGCAGAACATAAATACCGCAAGCCCCGCACCAAATCCGAGATAGATCACCCAGATGTTGAACGGCGTATTCAGTTTCAGCTTATCTGCTGTCTGGGACAGAGTAAACATAACCATCTGGAACGGTACGACCATGGAAAGGACGCACATATAATAGATGATCTTTGAAACAACACCGTTCAGTCTTGTGATACACCACGCACACATGGAGCAGCAGATCAGAATAGCTGCCACAGAAGTGACTGTGATCAGTGCACTGTAGCCAAGACTCTTTAAAAATCCCTGGGATGTCAGGGAACTTACATAGTTTGAAATACCTGCAAAGGTATCTGCTGTCGGCAGTGTAAATGCAGTACTTGTGCTGATCGCTGTTTCTTTCTTTAAAGAGTTAAACAAAATCATCACGATCGGGTATATCCAGAGAAGGGCTGCCACTGTTAATACTGTGATCCAGATAATATTTGATACTTTTCTTTTCTGTTTCATTACTGCTGCACCTCCTTAGATTTGGTAAGCTTCAGCTGAAGCATGGAAATCGCAATGACTAAAATACAGAATATAACAGCCTTTGCCTGACCGTAGCCCTTGAAGAGCGCACCTGCACGTGCATAGAAGGTCTGGTAAATGTTCAGGGCAAGCATTTCTGTGGAATGGTTCGGATCACCGCCTGTGAGGGCTAAGTTCTGATCAAACAGCTTAAAGGAGTTTGTCAGTGTCAGGAATACACAGATCGTTACGGATGACATAACCATCGGCAACTTGATCTTCCACAATACATCCCATGCATTTGCTCCATCGATCTCAGCTGCTTCCACAAGATCTGACGGTACATTCTGCAGACCTGCAATGTAGATGATCATCATATATCCGATCTGCTGCCAGCACATCAGAATGATAAGTCCCCAGTAACCGGCTGATGAATTCAGTGCCAAAAGCGGTTTGCTTGCAAGTGACAAAATACAGTTGATGAGGATCTGCCAGATATAACCAAGTACAATACCACCGATCAGGTTCGGCATAAAAAATACGGTACGGAAAATATTGGTTCCTCTCAGTTCCTTTGTCAGCAGAAGTGCCAGACCAAAGGCGATCACATTAATGAGTATAATGGATACGACCGCAAATAAAATTGTAAATTTAAAAGAGTTTAAAAATGAAGCATCCTTCAGGATGACATTATAATTTGCAACTCCAACCCACTTCGCATTATCAACCGTTGTAAATTTACAAAAGGAAAGATATAACCCCTGTGCAAACGGAGCAATGAATCCGATGATAAATGCAAGCAGTGTCGGCAGCACAAAAATGGGCGAATAACGTTTCAACGCTTTATGCATAGTACCTACCTCCAAAAAAGGGGCAGGCAGCTTATCCTGCCTGCCCTTTATTCACAATCTCTTATTCCTGAGAAGTTAATTCGTATTCAGTCTTCCATCCGTCTACGAATGCAGATCTGACTGCTTCCCAGTTGTCATCTGTCTGATCAGCTGCATAAGCTGTAAGAGCCTGACCTACGCCGTTTTTCCACTCTTCTGATGGCATTGTAGGGAAGTTCCATGAAACAGGAGTCTTTCCTTCTGCTGTCAGTTCCTTATCCTGCTGTACGAACAGGTTCTGAGATTCAACAGCGTTCTTGAAAGGAATTACAAATCCCATATCTTCGCCCATAGCCTTTGTTCCTTCGTCAGAAGTTACACACCAGTTCATGAAATCAAGTGTTGCCTGAATATCTGCTTCATCAGCTTCCTTGTTTACACACCAGTAGTTTTCTGTACCTGTGCAGAGACCCTGATTTGCTTCATCGCCTACACCGATGTAGATCGGGATCATAGCCAGATCATCATCTGTAAATGTGCCGTCTGCTGTCAGGTTTCCGTATTCCCAGGAACCATTCTGGAAGAATACTGCCTGACTTGCAAGGAATTCGTTTCTGGAATCATCACCTGTCTTTGCTGCAAGTTCTGCAGGAGCACATGTGCTGTTGTTGATGTACAGATTCCAGATGTCACGATAGTTGTCAAGGTATGTACCTTTGATCTCTTTTGTAGTTCCGATTCCATCTGCCTGATACTCAAAGTAGATTGGAAGGTTTGCAAGGTGTGTCTTAAATCTCCAGTCAGAAGATCCGTCCATACCTGCTGATGTAAATGCAGCAAATCCAAGTTCATCCTTACGTGCTGTGATATCTTCCGCAACTTTCTTTAAATCTGCGAAGGATTTAATATCATCAACTGTATATCCTGCTTTTTCCAGTAATGTTTTGTTTGTGATCAGACCGTAAGATTCGATAACGTATGCGATACCTGCTACAGCATCTCCATCCTTCAGTGCGAAATCTTCGCTTGTCAGCTCACCGTAGATTGCTGAATCCTTTAAATCATAACAATAATCTTTCCAGTTTGCAAGACCTACAGGGCCGTTTACCTGGAACATGGTTGGAGCACCGCTCTTACCCATTTCACTCATCAGAGTTGTTTCATATTCGCCGGATGCTGCTGTAACAACTGTTACATCTACGCCTGTCTCTTCTGTATATTTTGCAGCCAGCTCCTGCCACTGTGGATCCTGCTCCGGTTTGAAGTTCAGGTAGTAAACAGAACCGCCTTCTGCGCTTGCTGTTTTGTCATCTGCGGAAGCCTCTGTATCTGTTGCTTCTGCATCTGTTGCTTCTGCATCTGTTTTTGCATTTGTGTCTGCATCTGCAGCTCCGTCATTGCTGCTGCCGCAGCCTGTCAGCATGGATGCTGTCATGGTCACTGCAAGTCCGAGTGCCAGTAATTTTTTTACATTTTTCATAAACTCATCTCTCCTTTTCTTATCCTTCAGAACTCTGTGTTCTTGTTGATGAACTTATCTTAACAGAGAAGCACCGGAGAGTATTAGCAATTTAAAAACGTAAACTATCAAAAATCATACATGCCTATCTATTCTTTTTTATACTTCTTTTTTTCTTTTTTATGTTTCTTTTTTCCTATTTTATACCGTTTTCTATTCTTCCTTCTTCGATTCCGTTATACTCTCCGTGAGCATTCTGACAAAATCTGCCTGGGTAATCTTTTTCTGTGCCAGCGCCGGAAGCGCCTCTCCCAACGTGCTCTCCTGCAATACAGAATTCCATTTTACCTGATAATTCGGTACGATCTGCGGCTGACCGCGGTACGCACGGATATAATCCTGCAAAAGACGTGATGTGTTCTGATCCTGCGAAAACAGATCTTCCTTCAGCTTCTTGTTTTTCTTCGTACGGAATTTCAAAAATTCGACCGCGCCCTGCTTCACCTCATCACTGTAGCTGTCTACTACCGCCCAGCCGAAGGTTTCCGGAGAAGAAATCAGCTTATTACCCGGAAACGGTGAAAATCTGACTTTTTCCCTGAATTCCTCCGGGAGCTGGTCGATCATCCAGTAGCCGTTTGCCAGCATGGCAGATTTTCCGGCAATAAAATTATTGTATGCCACATCAAAATCTGCATTCATGGCATCTTTTGTCGTATATTTATAAAGCTTTTGCAGTGTATCTGTCATATGATAGATGCAATCCTTCTGATAGCTGCCCGGATACAGCTCATTCATAAACGCCGCACCTTCCTCACTGTCTGCCATTTCAGCAGTTGCCAGCAGCATGGCGGACCAGCCGGTTCCTTCCGTGTGCAGCCCAAGCGGTGTGATCGCCCTTGCCTGCAGCTTCTCGCAGCAATCCCAAAATTCCTCCCATGTCTGCGGAAATTCCTCGATTCCTGCCTGCTCAAACAGCTCTTCGTTCCAGAAAATACCCGAACAGGAAAATGCCGCCGTACTGACCGGGCCCAAATAAACGCTTCCGTCTTCCTCACTGCAGCTATCAAGCACAAACGGCTCTATCATCTGCTTCCATTCCTGATCCGCTTCCAAATAGGGTGACAGATCCACGATCCTGTGATCTTCGACCAGCAGGCGGTAATAAGAAGGCAGCATACGCAGATCCGTGATGACTGCCGGCAGCTTATCCGTCACATTCAGCCGTTTCAGATTCTGTCTGTAATCATCCTCCGTTTCCATGATCCATTCCACTGCAATATGGTATTTTCCTTTATAGGTAATATTAAAAGCATCTACCAGCTCCTGCTCACTTTTCTTTCCGCTGGTAGGACTGACTGTCAATATCATGGGAATCTCAACAGCTTTCTCTTCGTTATCCGTCTTCTGTATCTGTTTTTTTCCACATCCGCCAAGTAAAACAGCAGCCAGACACAGGCTCAATAAAATGCACACGCTGCGCCGTGCTTTTGAATTTCTTTTCCTGTTCATATGTCTGTCACCTCACACTCTGTCCAATACCAGTCTCGGAATCCTGATCACAAACGTTGTCCCATCCTCTCTCGCGATCACATAAAAAGAAACGCGCCCCTCGTATGCCAGTCTGAGTCTTGTCAACACATTCACAAGCCCATAACCGTTCTTTTTGCTTTTGAAGCTTTCCGTCATCTCAGCAATCGACATCTGCATCAGACCATTGATCTTCTCACATGCATCCGGCGCAATCGGTGTTCCACTGTTATATGACGTCAGCACCAGTTCCTCCTCTTCCCTCCGGACTGTAATTTCTATCCTGTAATGTGCAGACTGTCCATCAAACCCGTATTTAATAGCATTTTCCACCAGCGGCTGTAAAACGAGCTTCAGCATCCGTTCCTTGTCCGCATCCACTTCGCAGTGTATCTCATACCGGAACAGATCCGCATTCCTGATCTGCTGGATTTCCATATAGTTTCTCACGTTTTCCAGCTCATCCGCTACTGATACGATTTCTTCTCCTTTGCTTAAGGAAAGCCGCAGATATTTGGAGAGTGCCTGAATCATACGCATGGTCGTCTCTTCCTTATTTATACGCGCCAGCATGTAGATCGTATCCAGTGTATTATACAAAAAATGCGGATTCATCTGGTTCAGAAGCATATTGACCTCGACTGTCCGCAATTCTTTTTCCTGCGATTTTACCTCTGCCACAAGCTGCTCGATATTACCCAGCATTTCATTATAAGAATGCCCAATCTGATCCAGCTCTGTTTTGGTATGCAGCTCTTCCATCCGCGTATAATCATTTCCGTGAAATCCTGCCATCTTTTTGCTGATCTTCTGGATCGGCCGGGAAAGGATCCGTGAAAAGTATACGCTGAGAATCAGTGCCAATACCATCGTAAACAAAAAAATCAAAAGCATCACGGTCATTATTCTTCCCATCCCCGCATGCAGCACATGATCCGGTACATAAACAGAAACTGTCATCCCGCTTTCCTTCTGCCTGTATGCACACAGCATACCGTGTCCTATTTTCCCCCTGCTGATGATCATTCCGTTTCCTTCGGTTGCAAGAATCCGCTCTTTTGCAAGTATCAAATGTTTCCTTGCCTCATCACTATCGTTATTTTGAAAGCAGACTTCACCGTCCGCATCCATGATCTGCATCAAAATATCTTCTTCTGCCAGATCGCTGTCTCCGGTAATATTCTGAAAAAAAACAGGATCCATTTTCAGAAACAACATTCCGGGTTCATGCTCATAGTTCATGTTTCGGATATAACGCCCTATAAACAACGCATCCTTTCCTGTCCCGAACAGTGTATCCTTTGTCCAGAACCATGTCGTTGTCGCATAAGTCCCCTGCAAAAACTTCTCCATGTCACTTTCCCTGAATTTGTGATATGTAAGTTTTGAATAGGATCTTGTATATACATTTTTTTTATTGTCCACATAACAATATTCTGCTACATTATCCAGATTGATAAATGCAAAATACCGGCTCAGCGCACTTCTCTGGGTTCTGCTCATAGCTGCTTTACGCAGACTTTTCTGCACACCGTCATAAACGATACAGTCCGCTGTCGCCTCATCCGTTTTTTCAAACAAAAGATCCATTGCAGCACCCAGATTTTCACACATGGTATTATAATTATCCATCATTACGGTTTCCTGATTTTTCTGCACGACCCAGCTGACACCCGCACCACACAATACCATGGCAGATAGCAGAAGACATACTGTATACTTCAGATATCTTATTTGAATACTTGATCTCTTCTCCCTTTTTTTCATGCTTCAAATCCCTTTTTATAGTCGCTTGGCAATATACCGGCGTACTGCTTAAACAAATGTGTAAAATACGAGGGATTACTGATACCAACCGTTTCGCATATCATACTGATGCTCGCATCCCCCTCTTGCAGCATTTTCTTTGCTTTCTCCATCCGACGCTGTAATAAATACTGCTTGAATGTCATCTGCATGGCGTTTTTAAACACACGTCCGAAATATACCGGATTCAGGAACACATATGATGCGACCGAAACAATTGACAGGTTTTCATCCTGCAGATTTTCTTCTATATAGCCAAGTGCATCTGCCATATATTTTTCGGCTGATTTTCCATCATCTCCTGCTGCAATCTCTTTTCTGTCCTGAGTTGCTTCCAGAAGAATTTTATAGCAGACATCGATTGCCCTGGAAGGGCTCAAATTCTGCAGATTCTGGTAGTACCTGCCAAATTTGTCCCGTAGTCTGTCTGTCATCCCATATGTCTCCATCAGCATATCATCTGCATGGATCATCAGATAGTGAATATAGCCGCACTGTTTTTCCTCTTCCGGCGGCAGCTGATATATAAAAGAAACAAATGCATTTTTCAGATCCTCAGCCGCATTTTTCCGTATCGCGCTGAGCACAGATGAAATCGCTTCCATCATCTCTCTCTGCTTAAAATCCTCCTCCGTCTTCCGGATTGCAAAAATGCCTTCATTGTTTTCGCCTGCCTGCATAAGGATCCGGTCTGCTTCCACACAACTTGCCTGCAGTCCTTCTATTCCCTTATAAGGTCTTGAAACAGCCATGGCAAGCGGTCTGTTGATCGCATTTCTTGCTGCTTCCAGCATCTGTCTTGCCTTTTGTACAGCTCCGTTGTCCTCTGTATGCAGAATATAAATCAGCACACCCGATCTTCCTATAAAATGATAGCAGGGATATAACGGCAGCAACTCCCTTTCCAGAAACTCCGCTAACGCCAGACGGCTGTTTTCAAAATCCGCCGGAGAAGTAATCTGATATACAAGATCGATATCCGCAAACACAGCAATATATTTTTCATTTGGCTGCGGTATTTCCTCCAGCATTTCAAAAATTTCCATCATCTGCTTTTGCAATATCTCCCCGCGGATATATTTCTGCACCATAACCTGCAGAAAATTATTTTCATCCCTGCGCAGGATATTTTCCATTTTATGCAGCTTCTGCGTTTCCCGGATCTTTTTCATGCACTGCTCATAAGCGCCCTGCATTGTTTCCGTCAGCTTATCATCCTCGATCGGCTTTAAAAGATAAGCATACGCACCCATATCGCAGGCTTTCTGTGCATATTCAAAATCCCTGTAAGCACTGAGCACAATGAATAGGCAGTCAATACCTCTTTTTGCCATTTCCTCCATGACCATCAAGCCACTGATCTGCCTCATCCTGATATCCGTCAACACAACATCGGGCCGCTCTTTTTCAATGACCTCGATCGCCTGCTCGCCGCTCATGGCACTTCCGACAACACGAAAGCCCATCTGCTCCCAGTCATAAGTCTGCAAAAGTCCCTGCAGCAGAATTGCCTCATCATCCACGATCACCAGTTTTAATAATTCCATGCCATGCCTTCCTTTCTGTTCATCGCCCACAAAAGGGCAGACTGTGGCAGTTTATCCATTATATATATTTATAATAGTACCTGTTTTAAATACCCGATACTTTTTATTCTGTCCGGATCGCAGCCAATGGGCTTAATTTCATCGCCCGCAAGGACGGGAAAAATCCTGCTATCATACCAACCAGAACCGCAAATACGATTGAGATAACCGCCAGCCACCATGGAATATAGGATAGTCCCACACTGGCACTGACCGCTTGGTCCACACCCAGATCAGCCGTTTTGACCACAGAATTGATCACGCCGGACAGTCCGTAACTCAAACCAAGTCCGACTACACCGCCGATCAGACCGATATAGCCTGCCTCCATCAGAAACATACTCTGGATATTACGCATATCACAGCCAAGTACCTTCATAATACCGATCTCTTTTGTGCGCTCATAGATTGACATCATCATTGTGTTCGCGATCCCGATTGCCGCAACAAACAGAGAAACCGCACCAATCCCGCCGAGTGCCAGCTGGATATATTTGTACTGTCCCTGCATGGATGCCACCCACTCCGCATTTGAGGTGGCCTGATAGCCCATATCATTGACCTCATTCTGCACCTGCTGGACATAATCCATGTTATCCACATTCACAATAACACTGGTATAGTAAATATCTTTATATGCCTTCCCATTTGCCGTCGTTGGCTGTCCGGGGATCACGGAACCTCTGAATTCCTTACGCAGAAGTGTTTTGAGCTGTTCCAGATCACAGAATACGTAACTACTGTTACTGTTATAATCCTCCATACCGCCTGCCATGACACCTGCGGTATCCACCACATATTTCTTTGGAACAGTCACTGCCTGTCCTTTATCATCCGTACCGCCCCAGATTGCATTATAATAACGATCCACATCAAAGACATACAGGATCGTATCCTGCATCAGATCAATATCCGGTAATGTTCCGTTGTACCAATAGCCCTCTCCGGTCTTATCATTATAGAAATCACCCAGCACCATATTGCCGTATACAACGGAAAGCTGACCTTCTCCCGGCTGGGGGAGACTGCCCCTTCCCAGATCAAGCTGCAGATTCTGCATTTTATCCGCTGCCACACCTCTGAGCTGAATATTTGCCTGAAAACCGCCGGAAATAGCAAGTGCATCCGTATCCAGCACCGGATAGGCATCCTTCACATGATCCAGCTGTAGGATATTTTCCACCAGAGCATCATCCAGATGCTCCGCTGTCTGTGACTTGGAAGCGGCTCCGGTAATAGAGGAATCCACCGTATAAGAATCCTGTTCCGTTACAGTAACGGTTGTTATTCCACCATATTTTTCGATTTCAGCCATCGATGCTCTGGAAAGCCCCAGTCCGAGGGAGATCATGACCACAATAGACGCGGATCCGACCACAACACCAAGCACGGTCAGAAACGTCCGCACTTTTCGTTTCCACAGACTGCTTAAGCTCATGCGAAGCATATCACGAAATTTCATCCGCGTCGTCCTTTCCGTTGTTATCCTTTTCTCCGTCATCTACAGAATCTGTTTCTTCATCATCCTCTTCCAATAGATCTAATTCCTCTGCCAGAAGTTTCTTTGCCTTCCGCTTTTTCAGAAGAATTACAATAACAACCGCTATTGTAAGCAATACAACACCGATCAGTGTAATGATCACAGCCTTTTTACTGCTTCCTGTGGAATCATCATATTCCACTTCCTCCATATCCCAGTCATCCATACCGGCCAATCCTGTATCTTCTGTCACCATCAGCGTCATTTCCTGTTCGTAGCTGGATTCATTCCCTGCTTCATCTTCATAGGTGATAACGGCCTTGATCGTTCCGTCGTCTTTTGTGGCAGCCTGTCCTGTCACAAGTGCATCTACCGTTCCGGTACCACCTGCTTCAATCTTACCGATAAAGCTCTCACCGCCTGTGACGGAATCTCCTTCAAATTTTACCTGTACATTGTACAGTGTTGTTTTTCCTGTATTGTAAATACTGAACATGATGTCAGCTTCGTTTCCGACCGAGATCGTAGCAGGCAGGATCTCAGGTGTGCTGAGCTCAAATTTTGCAGCCTGATGGATCGGGATTGATACATCTGCCGTAGACGTATACGCCGTATAAGCATCATCCTCATAATCCATTGTCACGTCAAGCTGATATGGTTTTTGTGACAAATCAGACTTTGCCGTCATTTCTATCGAGAGATCTGTTGTCGCATTTTTGCCGATAGAGCTGATATAAGCCGTATTGGAGCCGGAAGTCGGCAGAAAAGCCGCATAAGTATTTTCCGTATCACTGCCTTCCGACGGTGCGTTAAAATTAACCAGCATATTGGATACTGCTGTTCTCTTGGATGTATTTTTCAGATGCAATGTCAGCGTAAAGGTATCTCCTGCATTGACTTCCGCAGGATCTGTCGTAAAACCTGTCACAATGACACGCGGCGTCGAACTGCCGCTTCCTTCCGTTTCCACATTTCCGCTGCCCGGTGCTCCGACAACCTTCACATAAGTAGTCAACGTTGCACTTTCGGCTTCCGTTCCTACATAATATAAAGCAGTAAACTGCAGCTTGTAGTACCCTGACGGTGCATCCTCTCTTGTCTTCAGCGTCCATGTCAGTTCACGTCTTCTGTCCATATCACTCTGTCCGTTGCCTTTGCCGGGCAGATCTGTGATCGTCTGGGTATAACCGCTCGTTTCAATCTCAAACGGCCATTCCGTTACCGAATTTGATATAACCGGTGTAACAGATATGTTAGCCAGATTAACACTTCCCATATTGACAACCGGCAATACAATATTGACATTTTGTCCGTAGGTTGCGACCGGCGTGACCCAGTCACCACCCACCATCACAAAATCGCTCGTGGAAGATGGATTCACGCTTGCGTCATCCTGCCCGTTGTTATCGTCTCCCGCCACCAGTGCATCGATTGCTGCCTTTGCACTTGAAACGCAGTCCTCAATACTGGCAGAAGTGGAAAGACCCGATTTGTTCTTATCCTTATCCGCAGTTCCGATCAGCTCCTGATACTTTGCAACAAGCTCATCTATCTTTTTTGCGGTTTCCGCATCGGTCTTCAGCTTTGTAATACTGCCGTAGTCCCCGATCTGTTTTACCGCATCTTCTTTTTCTTCCTGCAGTGTATCTGTCTTTGACTGTGTCTGCGTCGTCTGCTGTGTCCCCGCTGTCTGCGTTGCCATAACAGGTGTTACATTTCCCAGAACAAGCATTGCAGACAGAAGTGCAATTCCCGTTTTTTTCAATTTCATAGTCATGAAACGAACTCCTCCTTTATTTCATGCGCTGTATGCCCATTATTGTTCTCTTCCTGCTTCAATACTGACGATCTTACCGTCAGAAATCCGGAAAATCCGGTCTGCAAATCCGGCCAGATGGTCATCATGCGTTACCATAACAAGTGTTTGGTTTTGTTCATGGATGATCTTTCTGATCAGCTCCATTACTTCCGCAGAAGTATGAGAATCCAGATTGCCCGTCGGCTCATCCGCAAAAATGATCTGCGGATTGACAACAAGTGCCCTTGCAATTCCGACTCTCTGCTGCTGTCCGCCTGACATCTGCGTCGGTTTATGGTTCTTATGTCCGGAAAGCCCTACCAGATCAAGCACCTGCGCTGCTTTTTCCAGCCTTTTTGCCTTATCCATTCCCTGAAAGGTAAGCGGCAAAGCTACATTTTCCACAGCACTTAAAGCCGGCAGAAGATTAAACGACTGAAAGATAAAGCCGATATGTTCTCTTCTGAACTTTACGAGCTGGTTTTCACTTTTCTTTTCGATATGTTCTCCCGCGATCACGATCTGTCCCTTTGTCGGTTTTTCAAGTCCTGCCAGCATATTCAAAAGTGTAGACTTACCGGAACCGGATGTACCTACGATAGAACAGAACTCTCCCTTTTGAATGGTGAAATCCACGCCATTCAGCGCCTTTACCTTACTGTCACCAACTCGGTATACCTTATAGAGATCTTTTACGCGGATAACTGTTTTACCTGCCATCTATCGCTCCATTTTCCAAAATGCCGCACTGTATGGTGCCAGCTCACTGCCACCGCCAAAATCATGTATATCGCCCGTTATTAAATCAACAGCCTGTCCACAGCCCGCATCAAAATGTGCTGTGTAGCTGTTCTCATCTGCATTGATCGCAACGAATACTCTTTCACTTTCTGTCTCTCTTGCAAAGATGCACTGTCTGTTTGTCAGTACCACGCTGCGGAAGCTTCCATAATTCAACGCTTCGCTGTTCTTCTTTGCTTCTGCCAGCTTTGTAATAAAAGCAGACAGGTCATTATATACAGGTGCATCAAAGCTTACGCGAAGCGCCGGATCCCCCTCGCTCTTATTAGCCTTTGCGCCCCATTCACTTCCGTAATACACACATGGGATGCCCGGCATACCAAACATCATCGCATAAATAAGCGGCAGATGCTTTTCGTTTGTCAGATTGCTTGCAATTCTCGAAACATCGTGGTTATCCACAAATGATAACAGATGTTTTCCTTTATATAACGTCCAGTTTTCCGGTCCGAACTGACGCAGCAAAGAATGAACGATCTCAAACATGTTCATGCTGTTGAAGCTGGAGAACAGTCCCTTGTAACACTCGTAATTCGTTACGGAGTGGAACATCTGGTCATTCATCATTCTGTTATAATCTCCATGTAGCATTTCCCCTACCAGAAAGAAATCCTGCTTCTGACTGTCACAGAAGCTCCGCAGCCGTCTTGCGAAGTCTTCGTCCAGGCAATATGCCACATCAAGGCGCAGTCCGTCGATATCAAATTCCTCGATCCAGCCCTTGATCGCGCTGAAAATATGCTGTACCACCTCTTCGTTTCTGAGATTTAATTTGACCAGATCATAGTTGCCTTCCCAGCCTTCATACCAGAGGCCGTCATTATAATTGGAATTGCCGCCGAAATCGATCCGGGCAAACCAGTCTTTATAACGTGAGTTTTCCCGGTTCTGTAAAACATCCTGAAATGCCCAGAATCCTCTGCCCACATGATTGAACACGCCGTCCAGCACAACACGGATACCTTCCTTATGTAATGCATCACATACCTTGGCAAAATCAGCATTCGTGCCAAGACGCTTATCAATCTTTGTATAATCTCTTGTATTATAGCCATGCGTATCGGATTCAAATACCGGCGAGAAGTAGATCGCATCTGCTCCCAGCTTTTTGATGTGCGGGATCCAGTCGATCACTTTCTGAATTCTGTTTACTTCCACACCATCGTTTTCAAACGGAGCACCGCAAAATCCCAGCGGATAAATCTGATAAAACACACTTTCATATGCCCACATAATTTCATTCCTCTTTTCTAAAGTTTGTTTTTCTTATCTTGTTTTTCTTTAGCGCTCATTATGATTTGCTCACGAATTCCGTGCTGTCGCACTCCATATCCTGCTACGGTATCCCTTGCAGGATATTCGTTCGCTAATGGCGCCAGAAAAACAAATGCCACCTGTCATGGAACCACGGCTCACGCACAATCGTCTACGACGATGAACCGCGGCTACATCATGCATCTTTGATGCATGACAGTTGTCGCTTGTTTTTCTTTAGCGCTCATTATTATATCACACTCCGGTTGCAAAACCAAGATATGGCTCCCGGATTCCGGCATGGTTTTTGTGAAATATGTGTGACTGCTGCCATTTTGCATTTTCATTTTGCATCTGCTGTTATTTTATAGATTTATCTTTTCTCAGTTAACATAAGCATGATTTACGATTCGCTTTATTTTGCAAGATGTCTTGCAAGATGTTTTTTATATCTGCAAGAGTGACATTTGGAATAAGTTATCCACTTTTCCCAAGAAATCCACACTTTCCACATAGTTATCCACAGATTATGACAAACCTGTCTTATCCGAAATTTGCTGTCCAAAATTGCAAAAAATGCATGTCATAATTGATTTTTCGAGTTTTCTCGACATTTTATCAATTTCATAACATGCATTCTTATTTTTCTTTTATGTCAACTTTCCTATGTGGATATCTTTGCGTTTCAAGTGTTATTTATCATCCTTGGTGTATTTCCAAAAGTTATCCACCGCCTCTGCACAGGTTGCCCCCGTTACACACCGGTAGGACTGCCACTCCCGTGGGAACAGCTTCTGATAACCGGTCTGCAAAAAACGGTCATCCAGAAGTGCTACAATCCCGCGATCCGTTTCGCTTCTGATTACTCTGCCTGCTGCCTGCTGTACCTTGTTCATACCCGGATAGCGATAGGCAAAATCAAAGCCGTTTTTTCCCTCCGCATTAAAATAATCCTTCAACAATTCCCTCTCAAAGCAGACCTGCGGCAGACCGGTTCCCACAATAATAGCACCGATCAGACTTTCCCCCTTCAAGTCGATCCCTTCCGAGAAAATACCGCCCAGCACACAAAAGCCGAGCAGACTCTTATCCTCCTGTTCGATCTCCATATGCACAAGGCTTTCCCATGAGGCAGCTCTGCTTCTATCATCGGTATCCGGATGAGGTTCTGCTATTGCAAAACGCTTCAGGAACTGCTCTCTTGCCGTTTCATTCATATACTCCTGCTGCGTGATACACTCCTGTGTTTCTTCTATATAAAAGCGATCCATATAACAGTTATATACCTGCTCCAAAAACTGGTGGGACGGAAAGAAGATCATATAATTACCATTCCTCTGCGCTACAATATCAGAAATATAGGAAGCAATATGATAATATTCCAGTTCGCAGCGTCTCGTGTAACGACTTGTGACATCACTTGCCAGAAGCAGCTGCATCTGTTCCTTATGAAATGCAGAGCTTGCATACACTTCAAAATCTTCCTTCGTTCCGCCTAAAAGCTGCTTATAATACTGGATGGGCAGAAATGTCGCCGAAAACAGAATGGATGCAACCCCCTCGTCCATACATTCCTGCAGGCGCGAAGATGGATCGATACAATACTCCCGGATCAGGAAGCTGCCATCCTCCCTAAGACGCGTATAGATCCTGTAGTGGTCATCCAGCCGCTCACTGACGTCCAGGAACCGTCCGGCTTCAAAATAAAACTGCAGAATTTCTTCCCGCACCGGACTATCCTCATGATCCTCCAGATAAGTACCTATCGCGCTGTGCAGCCTGGATAGCTGCATTGTAAAGCTGCCTGCTGATTCCACGACCATATCACATTGCTCCTTTTTGAGCGCAAGCAATTCCTTATTACAGCGGTCAATATATTTATCCAGTCCCGTCTTATATTCTTTAACAGTCTTCTTCAAAGTAAGAAAATCTTCTTTCACAAGCTGTGCACTGTACATTTCCCGCCCACGTTCCACAAGATTGTGTGCTTCATCGACAAGAAACAGATAAGGGCCTTTGATCCCCTCCGCAAAAAAACGTTTCAAGTGCACATAGGGGTCAAACAGGTAGTTATAATCACAGATCACCGCATCCGAAAACAGGCTCATATCCAGCGACATCTCAAACGGACAGACCATAAACCGCTCCGCATACTCCAGCACAGTATCCCGGTCAAAGCAGTCCCGTTCCTGCAAAAGTGCATAAATGGCATCATTGATCCTGCTGAAATGTCCTTTTGCATAAGGGCAGTCCACAGGATTGCAGCTGCATGCCTCCATTGGGCATATCTTTTCTTTTGCGGTCAGCAGCACGGTTTTATAGCAAAGTCCGTTTTCCGCCAGGATTGAGAACGTTTCTTTCGCTACTGTCCTTGTGATCGTTTTTGCCGTCAGATAAAAAATCCTGTCTGCCTTTTCCTCCCCGACTGCCTTCACCGCCGGGAAGATCGTGGAGATTGTCTTGCCTACGCCGGTCGGTGCCTGAATGAACAGCTTCTTTTTGTGGCAGATCGTCTGGTACACATGTCCGACCAGTTCCTTCTGCCCTGTGCGGTAATCAAACGGAAAAGCAAGCGCATGAATGCTCTCCTGCCGCTTCTGATGCCATTCATAGGTAAAGTCCGCCCACTTTTTATATTGATCCATAAGATTCCAGAACCAATTACGGACTTCTACCCTTGTATAGGTTTCATGGAAATACTTAATCTCTTCCGTATCCATGTTGCAATAGGTCATACGGACACCGATCTCCCGCAGGTCTTCTTTTTCTGCCACAATAAATGCATAACAGAGCGCCTGCATCAGATGTACTTTCTTTGGCTCCCTGATATGCTTCAGTTCCTGGTAGGTTCCCTTGATTTCATCTACGATCACCTGTCCGTTTTCCCGATGGATCACGCCATCCGCACGTCCTTCGATCTGAATTTGATAGTTCTCATATGGTACGATATAACGAAGAGGCACCTCCGCTTCATACTCCAGCCCCATGCGTTTCTGGATCATTCTGTGGATCCTGCTGCCGTCCTGCATGGCATCCGGCGAAGCCGCATGTCTGTTATCAATATCACCTTCCCGGAAAATAAATTCCACAAGATTTCGCACCGAAATCTGAATATCCACGTTGGTACCTCCCTTCTGTTTTCTCTGTCTGTGTTTTCTGTCAGTATCTTTATCTATATTTGCTGTCTGCTGTTATCTGTATTTTTTTCCATGTTTCCTTCCTATTTTCCATACTGCATGGATCCTCCGCCCGGAGCCTCCTCCCGAATTCTCTGCATGGAGCCTCACATAGCATCTTTCTTATTGTCTCCCACCGCATGGAAGGTGTCAAGTATCGTATGCAGGTTATGGATGACGGTCTGCCTTTTATCTCCTGCTGCCATTCATACATATTTGTTGAAAATCATTATTTGGGATGAATAACAATACAGAATCCGGCAAACAGAGACGAGATACGCTCTGCGAATCTCGCTCTGATTAGCGGTCGTCAAATGTACCGCATAAATGCGTGCATTTTCCTCGTCGCCATAACAAAAAACACCCCCGACAACGTCGGGGGTGTTCGTCTGTTTCTGCAATATACTTAGCAAGCCATTGCATACTTGCCAAGATATTTTTCAAAACCTTCATCATAGCCGTGACAGCATACTGTCAATGCCTGTCTGAAGTCCAGAGCTAATACGCCTAAAATGGATTTTGCGTCTACTGTATAGTGATTATAAGAAATGTCAATGTCAAAATCGCACGCGGATGCTCTCTTTACAAATTCCTTTACCTCATCATGTCTTAAAAAAATCTTGTGTTGTGTCATAGAAATTACCACCTTTCTTACTATGCCAGAATACTGATTTTTGTTTCATTGTTTGCATTATACCCAATTCACGCCAAAAGTAAAGTATTTATTTTAATACAATTTTGCTTTTGAATCTTTTCCGTGCAATCCTGCACAGTGCATTTGTTTTCCATCTTCCGGCTTTGTGAAAATTTCACTAATGAAATGTGGTATCCTTTCACTTTTTTGCACATTTTTCTTGCATTATACGTCTTTTATTCATTTTGCAAGTCAAAATGATGTATTTTTTACTGAACATACAGATTAGAATAACCCATCAGACTTTCATCTACTTCACGTGCGCATTCACGTCCTTGTCTGATCGCTTTGACAACCAGAGATTGTCCTGTGTGCATATCGCCCGCTGCAAAGACATTTTTCACGTTTGTTTTAAAACTATTTTGCTCTGTCTTGACGTTGGTTCTTGGTGTCAGTTCCACCTTAAAAGCATCCGTGACGTATTTCTGTGCCCCCAGGAAGCCCGCAGCAATGAGTACAAGCTCGCAGTCCATGATCTTTTCACTGCCTGCTACTTCTTTACTATTCATTCTGCCTGTCTGAGGATCCTTTTCCCATGCAAGTTTTACAATCTTAACTGCTTTCAGCCTGCCGTTTTTATCTTTGATGAACTCCTTTACCGTAGATTCATAAATACGCGGGTCATGCCCGAAGACAGCGATTGCCTCCTCCTGACCGTAATCTGTCTTACAGATCTTCGGCCATTCCGGCCATGGATTGTTTGCGGCACGTTTATCCGGTGCTTTTGGCATCATTTCGATCTGCGTCACGGATTTGCAGCCGTGTCTCATACAGGTACCTACACAGTCATTTCCGGTATCGCCGCCACCGATGATGATCACGTTTTTGCCCTTTGCGCTGACGTAGTTTCCGTCCTTGAAATCAGAATCGAGAAGCGATTTTGTATTCCGGCTCAGGAAATCAACCGCAAAGTAAATACCTTCCGCATCCCTGCCCGGCGCTGTAATGTCACGCGGGTTGGAAGAGCCGCAGCAGAGTACGACACGGTCAAAGTCCGCAAGCAGCTTTGCCGGCTTGATATCCTTACCGATATCTGTATTTGTCACAAATGTGATACCTTCTGCTTTCATCACTTCGATCTTCCGGTCAATGATCTGCTTTTCCAGCTTCATATTCGGAATACCGTACATGAGCAGTCCGCCGATCCGGTCATGACGTTCAAATACCGTTACCAGATGCCCACGCTTATTGAGCTGGTCTGCAACAGCAAGTCCGCTCGGACCGCTGCCGATTACCGCTACCTTTTTACCGGTTCTCACTTTGGGTGGATGCGGTGCGGCATATCCTTTTTCATATGCATTTTCTATGATGGCATACTCATTTTCCTTAGTTGCCACCGGATCTCCGTAAAGTCCGCACGTACATGCATTTTCGCAAAGCGCCGGGCAGACACGGGAGGTAAATTCCGGGAAGTTATTTGTCTTTTTCAGTCTGTTATATGCCTGCTGCCAGTTTCCGGTATATACCAGATCATTCCATTCCGGAACGAGATTGTGCAGCGGGCATCCGCTCGTCATACCGCACAGATCCATCCCTGCCTGACAGAACGGTACACCGCATTCCATACATCTTGCACCCTGCAGCTGCTGCTTTTCTTTCGGAAGGTGCGTATGGAATTCATTAAAATGTTTGATTCTCTCTTTCGGTTCCTCGGCTACTGAAACCTGTCTTTCATACTCCATAAAGCCTGTTGGTTTTCCCATGCTGCCACCTCCTACTTATTTTTGTTGGCATAAAATGCCTCGATCTGTGCCTGTTCTGCGGAAAGCCCTTTTTCCTCCATCTGCACGATCGCTTTCAGCATACGTTCATAATCATGTGGGATGATCTTCTTGAACTTCGGCAGATACTCTCCAAAGTTATCGAGGATCTGTTTGCCCTTTTCAGAATTTGTATAAGCAACATGCTCCTTGATCATATCCTTCAGCTCCAGTACATCGTATTTGGATGTAATTTCGGAAGAAGAAACCATGTCTTTGTTGACCTTTGTATACAGATCATTGTTTTCATCGAGTACATAAGCGATACCGCCGCTCATACCGGCTGCAAAGTTCTTGCCGACACATCCAAGGATGACTGCACGGCCACCTGTCATATATTCACAGCCGTGATCGCCGACACCTTCCACTACAGCGATCGCACCGGAGTTACGAACGCAGAATCGTTCTCCCGCTACACCGTTGATAAAGGCTTTGCCGCTTGTTGCGCCGTACAGTGCCACGTTACCGACGATAATGTTCTCATCCTGCTTGAATTTGCTTCCCTTCGGTGGATATACGATCAGCTTACCGCCTGAAAGTCCTTTGCCGAAGTAGTCATTGGAATCGCCGACAAGTTCCAGTGTCAGACCCTTTGGAATGAAAGCACCAAAACTCTGACCGCCGGCTCCGTTACAAAGTACACGGTAGGTATCCTCAGGTAACGTATTGTAGAAGCGCTTCGTGATCTCTGCACCGAGAATCGTACCGAATGCCCGGTCTGTATTGGTGACATCCACTTCAATACTTCTCTTTGCACCTGTCTCCAGTGCTTTGCCAAGCTGCTTTAAGAGTACCTTTTCATCCTTAGTCTTTTCCAGATGGAAATCATATGCCTGTTTCGGATCAAAGGTTACCTTCTCCTTACTGCCTGCATATGGGTTATTTAAAATATTGCTCAGGTCGATACGTTCGTATCTGGCATCCAGTCCCTCGCGCACCTTCAGAAGATCAGTACGTCCAACCAGTTCATCGATCGTGTGGATACCAAGCTGTGCCATATATTCACGCATTTCTTCTGCAATAAAGCGCATGAAGTTTTCGACATATTCCGGTTTGCCGCGGAAACGCTTACGAAGCTCCGGATTCTGGGTTGCGATACCAACCGGACAAGTATCCAGATTGCAGACACGCATCATCACACAGCCCATCGTTACAAGCGGTGCTGTTGCAAAGCCGTATTCCTCAGCACCCAGAAGTGCTGCGATCACAACGTCACGACCGCTCATCAGCTTACCGTCCGTCTCGATGATGACCTTATTTCTCAGTCCGTTCATGATCAGTGTCTGGTGTGTCTCAGCAAGACCAAGCTCCCACGGAAGACCTGCATTGTGGATGGAGTTACGAGGTGCAGCTCCTGTACCGCCGTCATAACCGGAAACAAGCACTACCTGTGCACCGGCTTTTGCAACACCTGCTGCAACTGTTCCGACACCAGATTCCGATACGAGCTTGACAGAAATACGGGCATCTTTATTGGCATTTTTCAGGTCGTAGATCAGCTGCGCCAGATCTTCGATCGAATAAATATCATGATGCGGTGGCGGGGAGATCAGACCGACACCCGGTGTGGAATGACGTGTCTTTGCAATCCATGGATATACTTTACCTGCCGGCAGATGTCCGCCTTCACCCGGTTTTGCGCCCTGTGCCATTTTGATCTGGATTTCCTTTGCACTGGTCAGATATTTACTTGTTACACCAAAACGTCCACTTGCTACCTGCTTGATCGCAGAGCATTTGTTCAGTCCGTCCGGTCCGATGGAAAGCCGCTCCAGATCCTCGCCGCCTTCACCGGTATTGGATTTACCGCCCAGGTTGTTCATAGCTACCGCCAGGCATTCATGTGCTTCCTGTGAAATGGAACCATAGGACATCGCACCTGTCTTGAAACGTTTTACAATCGAATCAACACTTTCCACTTCATCAATGGAAATACCTTTTTTCGGATAGTTGAAATCCATCAGTCCACGCAGTGTCTTGATGCTTGTTTCATCATTCACGCAGGCTGTATACTGTTTGAACATCTCATAGTCGCCACGTCTTGTTGCTTCCTGCAGCAGATGGATCGTCTTTGGATTATACAGATGTTCATCACCGCCGGAACGCATCTTATGATGGCCCGGGCTGTCAAGTGTCAGGTCAGTTGCAAGCTCCAGCGGATCAAATGCCAGAGAATGCAGCTCGTCTACCTGCCGCTCGATATCCTTTATTGTAATACCGCCGACGCGGCAGACTGTATCTGTAAAGTATTTGTTGATCACATCATAATCGATACCGATCGCTTCAAAAATCTTAGAACCCTGATAAGACTGGATCGTGGAAATACCCATCTTGGATGCGATCTTGACGATACCGCTCAGTACCGCATGGTTGTAATCGTCTACTGCCGCATAGTAGTCCTTATCCAGCATATGGTTGTCGATCAGTTCCTTGATGGACTCCTGTGCCAGATACGGATTGACCGCGCAGGCACCAAAGCCTAACAGTGTCGCAAAGTGATGTACCTCTCTCGGCTCTGCGCTTTCCAGAATGATCGCTACGCTTGTACGTTTCTTTGTGGTAACCAGATGCTGCTGCAGAGCGGAAACTGCAAGCAGGGATGGAATTGCCACATGGTTTTCATCCACACCTCTGTCGGACAGGATGATAATGTTGACACCGTCACGGAACGCTCTGTCCACTTCTACGAACAGTCTGTCGATTGCCTTCTCCAGACTTGTATTTTTATAATATGTGATCGGAACAGTTTCTACCTTGAAGCCTTCCGCCTTCATGCTCTTGATCTTCATCAGGTCTGTATTGGTCAGGATCGGGTTGTTGACCTGCAGCACGTTACAGTTCTTCGGTGACTCTTCGAGCAGGTTACCGTCGGTTCCGATATAAGTCGTTGTAGAAGTAACGACTTCCTCACGGATCGCATCGATCGGCGGGTTGGTTACCTGTGCAAACAACTGTTTGAAATAGTGGAACAGCGGATGCTTTGCTTTGCTGAGTACCGGAAGCGGGGTATCCACACCCATGGCTGCGATCGCTTCACCGCCATTTTTTGCCATCGGCAGAATGCTCTGCTTCAGCTCATCATACGTATAACCGAATGCTTTCTGCATACGCTGTCTTTCTTCATAGGTAAATTCCGGAACACGCTCATTCGGGATCTTTAAAGAATGCAGCTCTACGAGGTTGGAATCCAGCCATTCTCCATATGGCTCTTTTCCTGCATAAGCATCCTTGATCTCATCATCATCAATGACACGGCCTTTTACCGTATCCACAAGGAGCATCTTGCCCGGACGAAGTCTTTCCTTCTTCACGATCTTTGTCGGATCGATCGGCAGAACACCGACCTCGGAAGAAAGGATCAGTTGATCGTCATCCGTAATAAAATATCTGGAAGGACGCAGACCGTTACGGTCAAGAACCGCACCCATCACATCACCGTCCGAAAACAGGATAGAAGCCGGTCCGTCCCATGGCTCCATCATCGTTGCATAATAATGATAGAAGTCCTTCTTTTTCTGGGACATGGTTTTATTGTTTGCCCACGGCTCAGGAATCGTGATCATGACTGCCAGTGGCAGATCCATACCACTCATGACAAGGAATTCCAGTGTATTGTCAAGCATTGCGGAATCGGAACCGGATGCATTGATCACAGGCAGGATCTTGTGAAGCTCTCCGTGCAGATGCTCGGATTCCATATTCTCTTCACGGGCAAGCATCTTATCTGCATTACCGCGTATCGTATTGATCTCGCCGTTGTGCACGATAAACCGGTTTGGATGTGCTCTTTCCCAGCTTGGGTTTGTATTTGTGGAGAAACGGGAGTGTACGATCGCGATCGCTGATTCGTAATCCTCATCCTGCAGATCCTTAAAGAAGGTACGAAGCTGTCCGACAAGGAACATACCTTTATAGACGATCGTACGGCTGCTCAAGGATACCACATAGGTCACATCTGTAGACTGTTCAAAGACACGTCTGACAATATAAAGCTTCCGGTCAAAATCAAGTCCCTTTGCCACATTATCAGGCTTCTTGATAAATGCCTGCATAATATAAGGCATGCATTCGATCGCTTTATGGCCGAGCACGGACGGATAGGTAGGAACCTCTCTCCAACCTAAAAACTCCATGCCTTCCTTTTCTACAATGATCTCAAACATCTTTTTTGCCTGATTACGCTGCAGCTCATCCTGTGGGAAGAAGAACATACCTACTCCGTATTCTCTCTCCTTACCAATAGAAAAGCCGAGGGTATTTGTGACCTTTGAGAAGAACTTGTGTGATACCTGTGTCAGGATACCCACTCCGTCTCCGGTCTTACCCTCGGCGTCTTTGCCGGCTCTGTGTTCAAGATTTTCTACAATTCTAAGTGCGTTTTCTACGGTCGCCCTGCTCTTTTGTCCTTTGATATTTACGCAGGCACCGATACCGCAGTTGTCATGCTCAAACGATGACCGGTATAACGGCGGTCGTTTGGCAGATGGTTGTGCGTCAAACATATCTGACTCCTTTCCCTGTCTGCTGCCAGTCGGTTTTCTTTTGTTAGAGAAACTATACCTCTATTTTTTTCATTTGTAAATAGTAACTTTTTGGCAAATTGTCAGATTATTTGAATATTCGTTTATTTTTGTATTATTGTTTGAATATTGTATTTATTTTTTATGATATGAGCCATTTAATATACAATTATTTTGCATATCCTCCCATTTTTCTTTCCGGTTTTACAGATCCAGTCCATATTTCTTTGAAAATAATTGTTCCGGTTCTTCCTTTTGCAAAAAAACATTATCTTGCCTGCCTGTAAAATTTCCGGTACAAAAGCAGGCTGACTGTCGTTGTAATGATCTCCGTGCAGGGGAAGGTCAGCCAGAACCAGTCAAGCCCCAGACGGGAAAAAGCATAGCCAAGCGGTACAAATAAGCACACCGTACGAAGCACCGTCAGAAAGGAACTCTGAAAAAACGAACCGACTGCCTGAAAGAAAACAGGGAATGTCAGTGAGCTGACAAGCGGCAGAAAGGCCAGCCCGATAATGTGAAATGCATGAATACCGATCCTGATCACTTCCTCATCTCTCGAAAAGACCCGCAGCATCGGCCCAGGGATCGTTTCAAAACAGAGCACACCTGTCACCAGCATAAAGCCCATGCCAAATAAAAGAGCTTCCATAACAGTTTTATGACACCTGTTCCAGTCTCCTGCGCCATAGTTATAGCTGATAACAGGCACAATACAGGTCTGCATCGCACCAAGTGGGATAAAGAAGATCGTCTGCCACTTGTAATACAGTCCCAACGTTGTCACTGCCTGATCGGAGAAGCCCTTTAAGATCATGTTCAGACCGAAAATGTAAAACGTATAAGCAGACTGCATCAGTATATTCGGAAAGCCCAGATAATAAATACGTTTGATATAATTTTTCCACGTAGAAACCGCAGGCACTTTCCGATAGCCCTTCGACATGACAATGAGAGCTGCTGCGATCTGTCCTGCCACGGTCGCAACCGCCGCTCCCGCAATACCCATTTTGGGCACAAAACCAAGCCCGAAGATCAGCACCGGATCCAGCATGATATTGACAACCGCTCCTGCAATCTGTGCCACCATCGGCAGACGCATATCTCCCTCTGCCTGCAAAACCTTTGTCCAGCCGCTTTCCAGAAAAAGCCCTATGCTGCACACGCAGACGATCCGCCCGTATACAATGACTTCCCGGATGACATCGGATGATTTTGTAGAAATCCGTGCATAAGCGGGCATGAAAAAAAAGCAGAGCAGGGCAAACACGATCCATGACAAAACGGCAAGCGGCATTGCAAGCCCCGCACTCTCCTGACTTTCTTTTTCTCTCTCCAGTCCGCTGAAATGTGCCATCAGCGTATTGATCCCGACACCTGTTCCTACTGCCAGTGCGATCATCAACAGCTGCAACGGATATACGATAGACAGCGCAGTCAGTCCGCTCTCCGAATTACGTCCTACAAAGAAACTATCCACAATGTTATACAGTGCCTGGATCAGCTGTGCCAGCATAACGGGCGGTGCAAGCCGGAATAATATCTTTGCGATCGGATCCTTGCCAAAATCAACCGTTTTTTCCTTCATCTTTCCCTAAGCCTCTCTTAGCGTTTCTCTTTTTTCAATCATCTTTATCGACTTCTTCATACAAAGAATACAAGTTGGTACAATATAGATACATGCTGACACCCATGCAGTCTGATCTGCAAAACAGATGGCTGTATAACCATAAGTACCTGCAAATCCCATGCTGACAATGATACGGGCAATCATTTCCGTTACACCGGACAAGACCGTTCTGCCTGAATAACCCAGTCCCTGTGTGACCATTCTCGCCACATTTAAAATTCCAAGACTCCAATAGAAGTATCCCATACAACGCAGATATTTGGCAGAAGCATCCAATACTTCCACTGCATCTTTCTTGATAAAGATCATAGAAAGCGGCCTTCCTAAAAAAACCAGAATCACACCTGCAAACAATCCATACAAAACTGCGACACTGATTCCTTCCCAGAATCCTTTTTTAATCCGGTCAGCCTTTCCAGCTCCCAGATTCTGGCTGCAAAATACAGAAGCTGCTGTACCGAATGCATCAAACGGGCACATGGTAAATTGTTTGATCCGCATACCTGCTGTAAAACCCGATACACAAATACTGCCCAGTCCATTGTTGGCAGACTGCATCACCATACTGCCGATCGCCGTGATGGAAAACTGGAACCCTGTCGGCAGTCCCATTTTTAAAAGCTCCGCACTTGTATTCCTCTGCATGATCCGATTTTCCTTTTCCAGCCATAAAAGCGGCATTTTTTTCTTAATAAAAAACAGACATAGTACCGCACTGACAGCCTGCGCCGTTACAGTTGCAATAGCTGCCCCCATACATCCCCAGTGTAAAACTATAATGCAGAACAAATCCAGAAAAATATTCAATCCTGCCGAAAAAGCCAGAAACAGAAAAGGTGTTCTGCTGTCTCCGACCGAACGCAGGATACTGGATAGATAATTATACATCAGCGTAAACGGGATACCCAGAAATATAACGATCAGGTATCTGTATGCATCCGCATAAATATCAGACGGTACTGACAAAATATGTAAAATACTATTACATAAAAGGGAGCAGGTAATTGTCAGAATGACTGCGATCAACGCTGTCAGAGCTGCACCGTTAAATACGCAGTCCCGCATCTTTTTCTGATCCCCTGCGCCAAAATATTTCGCAATGGGAACGCCAAATCCCGCACAGCTTCCCATACAGAAACCAAGTACAAGGAACTGTACACTGCTGCTGGCTCCTACGCCGGCAAGTGCCTGCGCACCAAGTGTCTGCCCAACAATTGCTGCATCTATAATATTGTATGTCTGCTGCAAGAGATTCCCTGCCAGAAGCGGCATTGCAAAGCGCAGCATTAATTTCAGAGGGCTTCCCTCTACCATGGATGTTGACATAAGCTACCTTCTTTCCTCCTAGTATTATAACGATCCCGTTTTATTAGTCAAGATACCGCCAGATGATGCATGACATTATGGTGGAACCTCGCTCTTGCAAAATCTGCTTCGCAGATGAGCGAGGCTACATCATGCATCATTGATGCATGACATTATGGGGAACCTCGCTCCTGCAAAATCTGCTTCGCAGATGAGCGAAGCTACATCATGCATCATAGATGCATGACATAAAAAAAAAGGAAGCCACTGGGGCTTCCTTCCGTTTCATATTTTACATGTTTTACAGATCCAGCTTTTTTCGAATGATCGTCTCAAGCAGCTCAGCCGTTCCGCTTGTCCCAAGCAGTCCGCTGTTTATCATGATATCCTGATGATTTTCATCATTTGGCAGATATCCTGCATATCTGCTATGGTAAGATTCCCGTGCCTGATCCACTTCCTTGATCATCTTCCTTGCCTCCCGGGGATCCATACGCAGTACATCTACACAGTTTTTCAAACGCTGCTCCTCACTTGCATAAATATAGATCCGGATACAATTTTTATGCTCTTTCAGGACGGCATCTGCACATCTGCCCACAATAATACAATCCTCTCTGTCGGCAATATCCTGAATAATATTCTTCTGAATATCGAAAATGTGATCCTGTACCATTCTTGTCTCGGATAAAATAGGGAATTTCATCTTCCAAAAGCTGTTAGAAGCACTTTCTTCATTATCACTGATTTCAGCAATACTAAGATTGGTCTTTTTCGCAACACCCTCTACAATATCTCTGTCATAATAATGAATTCCAAGTCTTTCTGATAGTTCCTTTGCAATCGGTCTTCCCAGACTGCCAAACTGCCTTGTTATCGTTATTGCATAGTGACTCATACTGATACAACCACCTTTCTGCATTGCATTCAATGCGCTTTTTTTCATTTTAGCATGCTGCAAAACGGTGTCAATTGTACAGGATACAAAGGAATCTGACTTTTTTTATACCATTTTCCATAGGCATCTACGCTCTTTGTTGTTCCTTCCTGATATACCAGTAGGTCAAGAGCAGAGAAAGCCCCAGCATCAGGATCATACAGAACATGGTCTTAGTACCTCCCGCAAAAAAACCAAGCTTGGAACAGGTATAGACAACTGCATTGGCACTGATATGGAACAGGATCGGTGCGCTGATCCTTCCGTAGCTTTCATACACAAGTGCCATGGCAAGTCCCATCAGAGATGCGTATAGGATCTGTACCGGATTTCCGTGATAACAGCCGAATACAAGTCCGCTCAGCAGCATGGCAAGGACACGCGGGAAATACTTTTTGATCCGGTTATAGATCACACCGCGGAATAAAAGCTCCTCCGTGCAGGGCATCACAAGTCCATATACAAGAAGTCCCAGTGGAAGGGAAATGCCATATTGTGCACCTGCAACTTTCTGATAAGAAGCAGAATTTTGTGCCAGCTGCAGCAGAGAAATAAACAAATTCAAAAACAGTGCCAGACTGATCCCATAGCACGCGATCAGCCCCCATTCCCGGATAAGGCGTTTCTTTTTCCTTCTTGTCACAACCTCTGCACAGTCCGGTATGCGGCTCTTCTGATAGCATCTGACCACATACGGCCATGTCGCCAAAGCTGCCGCCACGTTCAGCCATGCACTGCATACCGCCGATACTTCCCCGGACTTTGCCAGTACATAATATAGAATATTATAAACAGCAAGCTGGATCAGCCAGTAAGCGGCAAGTGGCGCAAGGATCTCCAGTGTCTTTTTCAGAGAGCTCATATCCGCATACTTCTGATATGGCTTTTTCCCAGTGATCAGGCTGGCAACTGCCTGCGGATCTTCTGCCAGATAAGTTGCTCCCGCCTTTGTCAGTTCGCCGTCATTTGCGTAGCCGTAGGTAACTCCTACACTATCTACGCCGAAATGCCGGGCACCTTCAATATCAAATTTACGATCACCGATCATCAGCACCTTCTTTTCGCTGTAGGCTCTTCCCACCCTCTTTTTGAGCTGGGCAAAGGTTTCTTCCATGACTTCGATCTTTGTCGTTCTCGTTCCGTCCTTCAGGCTTCCGACAATAATGCTGAAATACTGCTCGATCTCAAACATCTGTAATACCCGGTGAACAGATACCTCCGGCTTACTGGATGCGATTGCCAGAAGACAACCATTATCCTTAAGCTCCTGCAGCATTTCCTTCACACCCGGATAAATCTTGTTTTCCGTGATCCCGACTGTTTCAAATCGTTCCCGGAAGGTGCGTACCGCCTTTTCGGTGTCTGCCTCATTCATTCCGTAAAATTCCCGGAAGCTGTCTGAAAGCGGCGGTCCGATAAACGGCTCCAGCTTGTCCAGATTTTTTTCTTCTATTCCGAAAGACCGGAGGGCATACTGGGCTGACTTGGTGATGCCTTCTTTAGAATCGGTTAATGTGCCATCCAGATCAAATAAAATATATTGATACATCATTTTCCTCTCTTGTTTCACAGGGTTTTTGCTCTCGAATCCGTGCTGTCGCACTCCTCATCCTGCTTCCGCAGGATATTCGTTCGCTAGTCGCGCAGGAAAAACAAATGTCTGCTTCGCAGCCGCTTGTTTTTCAGGTTTGTTGCTCTCGAATCCGTGCTGTCGCACTCTCCATCCTGCTTCCGCAGGATATTCGTTCGCTAGTCGCGCAGGAAAAACAAATGTCTGCTTCGCAGCCGCTTGTTTTTCCTTTGCGCTCTACATTATACGCGTAAACTTCCTCTTGACGCAACCGGAAAATGTCGTTATAGTTGTTGTGTAAAAATTAAACAAGCGCTAGGGGAGCAACTGCTGAGATTGACCTATGGTCTAACCCTCAATACCTGATCCGGATAATGCCGGCGAAGGGAAGCCGAAAATACACAGCCATGGCCGTGTCCTTTTTCTGTTTCATTCTCCCCTCCTGCACACAAAGGAGGATTTTTTTATGTCTACATTTATCACCCGTGAGGACGGTTACTTCGCCCTTACCAAACCGGGCTATATCGCCCTTGTCATCCTGATGCTCATCATCATGTTCCTGACTGCTTTTATCGTGGATAAAAAGCAGAATGCCAAGAAGTTCCAGGCAAAGCAGCTTGCATTTGCAGGTATCGCCCTGGCACTGGCTTTCATCACCTCTTATATCAAATATGAGCTTCCGATGGGCGGTTCCCTTACTTTATTCAGTATGTTTTTCATCTGCTATATCGGTTATCTGTATGGTATCAAGGTTGGTCTGATCACAGCCTTTGCTTACAGTATCCTGCAGTTTATCCAGTCAGGCGGCAGCTACTTCCTGTCTCCTTTCCAGACCTGCTGTGATTATTTCTTTGCGTTCACCGCACTTGGTCTTGCAGGTCTCTGGTACGGCAAAAAGCACGGCCTGACAATCGGTTATATCGTCGGTGTGCTTGTCCGCGGTCTGTTCCATACGATCGGCGGTTATATTTACTGGATGGATTATATGCCGGAATCTTTCCCAAAATCATTGTCAGCGATCTACCCTATCGTTTATAATTATTCTTATGTACTGGCAGAAATGATCATCACACTGATCGTCATTAACCTGCCGCCTGTAAAAAAAGCCATCGATAAGGTAAGTGATATGGCACATTCCTGATGCCGGTTCTTCCTTATCCATTTGGTATGAAGCGCTGTATCCCGTCGATACAGCAGGAAAGGAAGAATGCCTATGATCACAATCAGTCTTTGCATGATTGTCAAAAACGAAGAAGAAGTACTTGACCGCTGTCTTTCCTCCATCGCAGATCTGATGGACGAGATCATCATTGTCGATACCGGTTCCACAGACCGCACGAAGGAGATTGCGCGGCGTTACACATCAAAGATCTACGATTTCACATGGACAGGCAATTTTGCCGATGCCCGGAACTATTCCTTTTCCAAGGCATCTGCCCAGTATATTTACTGTGCAGATGCGGATGAGGTGCTGGATGCGGAAAATCACGCCAAATTCCGGCTTCTGAAAAAAGGACTTCTGCCGGAGATCGACATCGTGCAGATGTACTATTGTAATCAGCTTTCCTATAATACGATCTATAATTACGATAAAGAATACCGCCCCAAGCTGTATAAGCGGCTGCGTACCTTTACCTGGGTCAATCCGATCCACGAGACAGTACAGATCCAGCCCGTCATCTATGACAGTGACATAGAGATCGGACATTTCCCGACCGCTTCCCATGCTTCCCGCGATATTCAGGCATTTGAAAAAATGTATACGGATGGGCTGAGAATCCCTGCTTCGCTCCATACGCTTTATGCCAAGGAGCTTCTGATCGCCGGGCAGTACAGCGAACTGATGCACGCCATTCCGGTTTTTACCGATACACTGCAGGACAATACGCGCAGTCTGGATGAATGGATGGAAGCCTGCTGCGTTCTGACAAGAGCTTACCGGGAGAAAAACGATATTCCGTCATTTTTCAAATATGCCATGAAGGCAGTAACCTTTGAAGGAGACGGCTGTGCAGAGGTCTGCTATGAGATCGGCTGCTATTATCTGTCAGTCTCCGATCCGCAGGAAGCATCGATCTGGCTTTCCGCCGCACTTTCCGCTCCATGCATCCTGCAGCTTGCGGTACACAAAAGGGCGGAATCCGCTCTGCAAAAATGTCAGGGAAAACTTTCTGAATAAAATGTGTCATCGCACAAAAATACCCCCTTTCGTCAGACTTATTTTGTCCGGCAAAAGGGGGGTTCTTTATGATATGCGGGATGCTTCTTCCAGCTTAGAGAACGAGTACAGTATTTTTTCTTTCACAGGTTTCCCGGACAGGCGCGCTACCGCCTGTCCGTAATAATCAAGCTGTGTCTCATATCTGTTCCAGAGCTCTTCCATGCTCTGTACCCTGTCTGTTTTATAATCGAGGATCACAATACCGTCCGCTTCCTCAAAATACACATCAATGATTCCCTGCACCAGTACCTTTTCCGAAACCGGAAAGCCTTCCTGTACTTCGTCTGCCGCTACGGAAAGCACAAATGGCTGTTCTTTAATCTGCAGTCCTTTTTCCTGCGCCGCCTCCATTCTTCCTGCCACATCGGACTGCAGAAACGCATCGATCTTCTGGATATCGATCAGGCTGCCATATTCTTCACTCATTCTGCCCTGCGCCACAAAATATGCTATGTCCTGCTGCAGCGCTTTTTTTCTTTCTGCCGCACTATCATAGTCCCGATAAGCCGCAATATCCAAAAGCTCCAGCAGTCTGTGGAAGGCGCTTCCCCGTGCAGTTCCGCCACTCTTTTCTTCCTCACGCATAAATGCCGGAAGATATGGCTTTGTCACATCTTCTGTCTCAAACATCTGATGGACTTCCTCATCCATTGCCGCGATCTTCAATTCCGACACACTTGTCTTTGTGTAAAGTCCCTGCAGACCCGCATGTGGATATACATAAGAGAAACGCTCCTGCAGGCTCTCATACTGCGGATCTTCTGTTCCCTGCTCCAAAAGCTCCAGGGCTTCCTTTCTTCCGAGCTGCGCCGCCTGCGCTGCAAGATTTTGATACCCGAGATTTTCTTCCCGGACGATCCGAAGTCCGATATGCTCCGCATGCTTTGTCCGGGCAAGCAGAATATCATCCAGAAAACAGCCCACGCTGCTTCTTTCATAATCGGATACGGCGGTATCTTCTCCCTGCAAATACGCATATTCTAACAGGCGCTCCTCTGCCTTTTTCGTCGCCGCCGTCAGATACAGCCGCTGCTTTGCTCTGGTCATTGCCACGTATAATACGCGGGTCTCTTCTCCCAGACTGTCCCGTTTCAGTTTTTCCGCCAGCATCTGCTTGTGCAGTGTCTTCCCGGTTACCTGCCGCTTACTATCAATATAGTTCATGGCAATGCCCCAGTCCGCATCCATCAGCACCTGCTTTGTCGTATCCCGCAGATTAAATTTACGATCCAGTCCCGCCACAAAGCAGACCGGAAATTCCAGTCCTTTACTTTTATGGATCGTCATGATCCTGACAACATCCGCCTGCTCGGAAAGGAGAGACGATTCTCCAAAATCCACGTCATATTTCTGCAGCTGCTGCATATAGCGGATAAACTGAAACAGCCCATGATAGCTGGTTGCCTCAAATTCCACCGTCTTTTCCAGCAGCATTTCCAGATTGGCACGTCTCTGCTCCCCGCCCGGAAGTGCTGTCATATATTCGATATAATGAAAACGACGCATCACTGCCTGCGCAAACTCAGGCATAGTATCCGTCACTGCCTGCTCCCTGAGCTCTGTCAGCATCTGCAGTGCTTTTTGTATCTTTTCAGCCAGCACCGGATCTTCTGCCTGCTCCGGATCTTCTGCCAGAAGCACATATTCCCGGAAGCTTTCGTACAGGCTTCTGCCACGCGTCGTCTTTGCCCGGATCATTGCCAGTTCATCTTCCGTAAATCCCATGAAAAGAGAAGTTGCCACACTGCAGAACGGAATATCCTCATATGGATTATTGCACACCCGCAGAAAATCCATGAACAGACTGACCTCCATCGCGGAAAAATACCCTGTTTTCGAGGTAACGTGCACAGGGATCCCTTCCTCTGTCAGCACTGCCTGCAGCTGCTCGATCGCACTTGCGCCGCCACGCACCAAAATCACGATATCCCGGTAAGACAGCGTATGCATCTGCCCGGTTTTGACATCCTCGATCTGCTCCCTGCCTACAAGCGCACGGATCTGTTCTGCGATCATATAGGCTTCGCCTTCGCGGGCTGTGAGCGTATCTTCTTCCTGACTTTCATACAATAGCAGCTCCGTGCTGCCCGGCTGCATGGAAAGTCCCGGATATAACCGGGCATCCGCATCATATGCGATCCCGCCGATCTCAGGCTCCATGATCACAGAAAATACGTCGTTGACACTCTCTAAGATTTCTGCACAGGAACGGAAATTCTTCTTCAGCGTGATGAGGCAGCTTTCTTCCTCTCCGCTCTGATAGCTTCTGTATTTTTCCATAAAGATCTCCGGTCTGGCAAGGCGGAATTTATAAATACTCTGCTTCATATCGCCCACCATGAAACGGTCAGGCTTTTCCCCCTTCCGGGAAACGCTCGAAAGCAGAAGCTCCTGTACCATATTGGAATCCTGATATTCGTCGATCATGACTTCTTCATAAAAAGCCTGATAGCTCTTTGCCGTTTCTGTCAGCTCACCGTCTCTGATCAGAACGGACAATGCCGCATGCTCCGCGTCGGAAAAATCCAGTATGTTTTTCTCCTTCTTTGCCTGCGCAAGTGATTCTCTGTATACAAGTGTCAGATCAATCAGTTCCACGGAAAGAGCTGCCGCCTGCTGCTCCCGCTTTAGCATAATATCTGCCGGATCCGAAAAGTACACCGCAAGCTTTGCAAGCAGTGTCTTGTAGGAATCGCGCAGATTTTTTGCCTGCTGCCTTTCTGCTTCCCCGACACTTTCATCCTTTTTCCGGGAAAGCATACTCCATTTCACTTTGCTGATCCGCTCTCCCAGTGCATACAGATCTTCTATCCCCGCAATGTGTCTGCTCTGCACAAGACAGTCCTGCAGGAAAGCTTCATCCTGTTCCAGACATTCCGCATACATATAAGGCCCCGCCGGCTTTTCACATATCTTCTGTGCTGCCTCTGCAAGAGAAACAGCCGCCTGCAATGTCTTTTCCAGCCGTTGCAGCAAATACTGCATCCACTGCGTCTGCCAGAGCGTATCCGCCGTTATATGTTCCAGTTCTTTTCTACAGTGTAAGAGCCACTCCTCCGGCCATGGATGGCTGTCCGCATAACGATACAGTTCATCCACCAGCGCTTCCAGTCTGCCATCCTTTGCATCCGGGCTGAGCGCATCCGCAAGCTCCAAAAAAGAAGGCTCCGCTTTGGCATACGCTTCTTCCAATACTGACTGCATCACGTCCTTTTCCAGCAGCCGGATCTCTCCCGGATCTCCGATACGGAATGACGGATCCAGATCGATCTCATGAAAGTGGTTGCGCAGCAGGAACATACAGTAACTGTCGATCGTCGTGATCTGCGCATTATGGATCAGTGCTGCCTGCCTTTGCAGATTTTCATCCTCCGGGTGCTCTGTCTGTGCCTGCAATAAGGCTGCATGGATCCTTTCGCGCATTTCCGCTGCCGCTGCACTCGTAAAGGTCACAATGAGCAGCCTGTCGATATCGATCGGATCCTTTCCCGTGATCCGTGACAGGATACGCTGTACCAGAACCGCTGTCTTGCCGCTTCCCGCCGCAGCGGATACCAGTATATTTTTATTTCTCGTCCCGATGACCTTCTTCTGATCCTCCGTAAACTGCACGCCTCATCGCCTCCTTTCTTTCCTCGTCTGTGAGCGGCGTAAGCTCCTGCAGACGATAGCCGTCTATTCTTTCATCCATCTGGCAGACTTCCCGGTATTCACAAAAATCACAGCTTGTATGATTTTCTGTTTTCAGCGGTGTTACCGCAATCTCTCCTTCTGCCATCTGCTGCATCATCTGCTCCGCCTTTTTCTGCGTGTAGGAAAGCAAAAGCCCCAGATCTTCCTGTGAAATCACCTGCGAAGCCGCCTTAAAGCTGCCATCCTTTTTTCTGCCGACACGCATGACATCCGAATCCGTCGTAAAGCCCTGATCCAGCATGGTAAGGACACAATCCTCTCCCAGAAGCAGCCCATCCGGCTTCATCTGCTTGCGGATCTCTGCTTCGATCTCCTCTTCTGCCTTTGTACCTTCTATTTCAATGATCGGCTTCTGCAGTCTGTAATACAGCATTGCCGCCGGTATAATAGTTGTCTGTGGGTAACGTTCCTGCAAAAACGAAACCGCCGCATTCATATAAACAGGGAGCTGCATAGACAGCCCATAATATACATCATCCAGTGAGAATTGCTTCTTTCCCGATTTATAATCCATAACCTTCAGATAGACCGCATCGTCTTCCCTGCGGATATCGATCCGGTCGATCTTGCCGACCAGCGGAAAAACACCCTTCATACGAAATTTCTGTTCAAAATAAGCCGGCTCAAAGCTGCCCTTCTGCATCTGATACTGCATTGTCCTGACACTACGCAGCAAAAGCCTGTGCATCTGCCGGATTCTTCTTTCGTTTCTGGCACTGCTGTACAGGATCGTTTCACCGTATTCCTTTGTAAATACGGAAAATGCATCCCACAGCCGCTGTTCCATTTCTTCTTCGGTCAGCGTCCGAAGCGAAATGCCATCTTCTTTCAGGCTCCGTTCAAACAGCTCCAGCACGCCATGATACACACTGCCAAAGTCCACCGCCTCAAAGGTATATTCCGCTCTTGGCATCAGCTCCAGTCCATAGCGCAGGAAATGCGCATAGGCACAGGAAGCAAAAAGCTCCAGTCTGCTGACACTGCCCTGATTCCGCTCCGCATACAGGCTGTCTGCCGCCTGTCTGGACAGCTTGCCCGGCTCATATCGGTAAAAAGCTGCTTCCCGGATCTTTTCCGCATCCGGTGTATCATACACCTTCTGCAGGACACGCAGCTTAGGAAGTGCTGTCTTTTCCAGACTGCCTTCCCTGTATTTGCGCAGTAGTCCTGCAAAATCGTCCAGTCCGTCCTCTGCACTTTCCACTTCTGCAAGAAATCCTTCGTTTTCCTCTGTTTCCGTCTGTACATGCAGCTTTGGAAACAGCCCTGTCATAACACGGATCAGATAGGAGGGCAGTCTTGTCTTTCCGGCGCTGTCCACCTTGGCATAGGACAAAAAGAGGTATTCCGCCGGCTTTGTCATATTCTGATACAGGTAAAGCTGCTGTTCAAACAGCTTCTGCCGCGGGGAAGGTGCCAGCTCTCTGCCGCTCTCGATCAGATATTCCCGTTCCATATCCGATAGCAGGCCACCATTGCCGCCACGCGCAGGGATCACCCCGTCGTTAACACCAAGGAAAAACAATGCTTTGATCTTTTTTAAACGGGTCCGTTCCATATCGCCTACCACAACCTGATCGACATTTTGCGGGATCGTTCCGATCTGGATCTCCGAAACACCCGCCTCAAAAATCTGGATAAATTCGTCCAGGGAAAGCGGATCTTCTCCGATCAGTCCGTAGATCTGGTCAAGCAGATCCATCAGCGCCGGATAGATCTTTTCAAATTCCTTTGCTTTGACAAGATCTCCCGTCTCTGTAAACTTTTCCGCCAACTCCCGGCACTTTTTCTGCAGGCTGTTTTTCTCACACAGGCTGTATACCTGCATCGTATATTCCTTTGCTGTTTTGCAACGGACAAGCAGTGGTGCGATCTCCTCCATCAGCTTCTCCCGCAGAGCATTCATCTCGCCTGCTTCCTCTCCGCGTGCAAATAGCTGTCCATACTGCTTTCTGCCATGGATTCCCATTTTCATCACATACAGATCCAGTCTATCGATCTCATCCATCGTCAAAGCCGTCATACCTGTCCGCAGGAAACGGAACACACTTTCATAGGAAAAGTTATCCCGCACAAGCTGCAGGGCACCTTTGACATATTCTACCGCCGGCTGGTGCAACACACTCCGGTTCTGGTCTAAAAACAGCGGGATTTTGTAACGCAGAAACTCCTTCTCCACAATGCTTGCATATCCACTCAGATCACCGGTCACAACTGCAATATCCCGATAGCAATACCCCTGTTTCCTGACAAGTCTTTTGATATGGATACACATCTGCTGTACTTCGCTGACAAGCGTTTCTGCCTCCTCGACCCGGATCATCTGCGTTTCCTTCGGATAAAATGCCTTATCATAGCGGAACAGATGCGCCTCCAAAAAAGCCAGCTCCGGGTTATGCAAATACCTGTTGACCGGCTTCTTTGTCAGATAAATATTCTGTCTTACCGTAATATCTTCCTTCCGGGCAAGTCCTGACAGCTTATGGTACGTCCCTGCGGAAAGCCCGAACAGATGCTGCTTTGTCCGGTGCAGATCCGCCCCACTGTCCGCATCCAGCGTAATGATCACTTCCTGCGCCACATGCATGAGTTCTAAAATGACCCGGTTCTGGATCGGCGTAAATCCGGTAAATCCGTCAAATACCAGCACCGCATTTCGCAGGATATGAGACTGCGGAATCATATGGCACAGCTCATCGAGTGCTTCTTCCGTTACAATATATTTCTCCTGAATATACTTCTGAAAGCCTTCATACAAAAGCTTCAGATCACGCAGCTTATAAGGAAGAAGCCCCCTGCCCTTTGCTGCATCTGCCATGTCCTCGAGCTCATCCGGGGAGATATCATACTGATAAAATTCCGACAGCATGGACTTGACCTCATGGATATAGCCCGGCCGCTTCAGTTTCTTTTGAAACAGTACAAGCTCCTCTTCCACATCCGCTGCCACCTTACGGAGCACAAGGTTTTTCCCCGTATCATCCAGCATCACACGTTCTTTCTGTCCCACTTCGTCCGCGATCCGGTGAATGAGCCTGGAAAAGCTCAGTACATCGATATTCATAATGCCGCCACGCGGATGCATCTCACAGATCTCTTTTTGTGTGTACATCGTAAACTGATCCGGTACCATCAGAAAGAAATGCTTTGCCATATCCTGCTGTGACTGTTCTATGACCTTTTGAAAAACCAGCGTGCTCTTTCCACTGCCGGAGCCGCCAAATACAAATTGTAATCCCATGTTCTGTCCTCATGTCTGAAAGTTCTGATCTACTTTTATTTCTTCATCCAGTGTACCATTTTTAGAGGTAATTTGTCACACTTTCTCTCTCATTTCCAAATCATTTTCAACGCGTGCTTTTCTATGGGTGTATTGACATTTTCACACACGCTTTATAAGATAATGCATGAAATCTATATATACTGTTTCGTTTACTATTTCATTGATATAACATCGGAGGCACTATGGCAGAAAACAGACCTGCAGAAGAAGCATTTGAAAAGTTGATCGGTAAGCAGCCGCTGACCGACGAAGAGTTAGCCGTGCTGCTTAATGCGGCAGACTATGACGACCGCCTTTTTGCAGAAGCGGATCTTGTCCGCAGACAGGTGTACGGAGATACTGTTTTTGTGCGCGGTCTGATCGAGTTTACCAATTACTGCAAAAATGACTGCTACTATTGCGGTATCCGGTCCGGAAACAGTCATGCTGACCGCTACCGGCTGACAGAAGAAGAAATCCTCTCCTGCTGCAGGGAAGGCTATGCACTCGGCTTTCGTACCTTTGTCCTGCAGGGCGGGGAAGATCTTTATTTTACAACAGAGCGGATCTGCTCTCTTGTGGCAGCGATCCATGCGGCATTTCCCGACTGTGCTATTACACTCTCCATCGGCGAAAAGACAAGAGAAGACTATCAGGCCTATTTTGATGCAGGTGCAAGGCGGTATCTGCTGCGTCATGAAACAGCAGATCCGGCGCACTATGAAAAGCTGCATCCCGCTTCCATGTCTCTTGCTAACCGCAAACGCTGTCTGTATGACCTGAAGGAGATCGGCTATCAGGTCGGTGCAGGCTTTATGGTAGGTTCCCCTTACCAGACGACCGCACAGCTTATCTGCGACATCCGTTTTTTGCAGGCACTTTCTCCGGATATGATCGGTATCGGACCTTATATTTCCCACGCCCAGACACCTTTTGCCGGTCAGCCAAACGGTTCGCTTGCGCTTACCTTACGGCTGCTTGCCATTTTACGGCTTCTGTTCCCTTATGTACTGCTCCCCGCCACGACCGCACTCGGTACGATCGCCCCAAACGGCAGAGAACTCGGACTGAAAGCCGGAGCTAACGTAGTCATGCCCAATCTGTCACCTGTCCGTGTCAGGAAAAAGTATAAACTGTATGAAAACAAAATCTGCACCGGCGAAGAAAGCGCACAGTGCAGAACCTGTTTAGAGCAGCGTGTCAAAGCTGCCGGATATCATATTGTAACGGATATCGGTGATGTCAGACGTTAGACAAACACTCTTTTGATGCTGTCATAATGCAGGAATTTTCCTTCTTTTCCCAGTGCGGCGATTTCCTGCGCAGTTGCCAGCATATAACCGTCTGTTTCTGCTTCCTGCAGCTTCAGATCCGTTTCCGCAAAATCCAGTATGAAGCAGTAAACATCTACAAAATAGTTGTCCCCTTCTCCCGGATTTTCTCTTTTATAAGTAAACACATAGCCGCCATCGGCATTTGCCACATCAAGTCCTGTCTCTTCCAGTACTTCACGACGTACCGCATCCTTAGAATCCTCACCAGCCTGCGCAGCACCGCCGGATACTTCCCAGCAGCCCGGTGCCCATGCCTTTGTCATGACACGTTTTGTAATGAGGAATTTCCCATCCGTTCTTTTCACCACGCCAAGCACGGTCAGATGATATTCCCCGTCCTGCAGGATCCAGTCGTTCCGTTTCATCGTACGGCCGGTTCTTTCTTTATTTGCATCATAAATATCCCAAAATTCCATAATGTCCTCCTTCTTACAGAAGCGGTGCAAACAGACGCAGGAAGTACTGTCCCAGTCTCTTGAGCGGAGATCTTGCTGTATGGTAATTGTTTCCTACCTCGGTTGAAACCGCAAATACTTCTTCAAAATCCTCCCGGATGTCTTTGATCGCCGGTACATCATATAAATACACACCGTTTTCAAAATGGAAATACAGACTTCTATAGTCCAGATTGATCGTTCCCACTGTCGCAATCTTTCCATCACAGATACACTGCTTTGCATGACAGAAGCCCGGCGTATATTCATAAACACGCACGCCATCCCGGATCAGCCCCGCATAATAAGAACGCGTCAGCCTGTATACCAGCTTCTTATCCGGAATACCCGGTGTGACGATCCGCACATCGATACCGCGTTTGGCTGCCAGCCCGAGCTCGCGCTTCATTTCATCACTGATGATCAGATACGGTGTGATAAAATATACATATTCCGTTGCGCCCTTGATGATGTTCATGTAAACATTTTCACCTACGCGCTCCCTATCCAATGGACTGTCCGCATATGGCTGTACATAACCGCCGCCCTTCGCTTCAAAAACCCCGTCCGGCAAATACTTTTCATACTCTGTATCCGTACTCCGGATGGCATTCCACATTTCCATAAAGATCAGCGTCAGGCTTCTGACCGCTTCTCCCTCCAGCCGGACGCCGGAATCCTTCCATACACCGTACGGATGTGTAATGTTAAAATACTCATTTGCCAGATTATAGCCACCCGTAAAACCAACCCTGCCATCAATGACCGTGATCTTACGGTGATCTCTGTTGTTCATAAAAATATTCAGAACAGGCATCATCGGATTGAAGATCCTGCAGTCAATGCCATGCGCCTTCATCTGCTTGACAAATTCCGGACTGATAAATCCGACACTGCCCACATCATCATACACGATACGGATTTCCACGCCTTCCTTTGCCTTCGCAAACAATACAGCCTTCATTTCCGCAAATGCTTCCCTGTCCTCTATGGCATGGTATTCCATAAAGATGAACTTCTGCGCCTTCTTCATCTCCTCGATCTGCGCATGAAATCCATCAGCTGCTTCTTTATAAAAGACTACATCTGTATTCTCATACAGCGGATAGCCTACCTTATGTCCGATGTAATAAGACTGATGATAAGCAGTCACATCCTGCTCTTTCAATTTCTCCATGACCGGATCATCTTTTCGCAGATACACACGGAGCCTTTCCCATGTAGCATGAAAACGCTTCCGCATTCCTTTTGTGGCACTGGAATGACCGCAGAACAGATACAGGCAGACACCCATGATAGGGAACAGCAGAATCAGCATGATCCACGGCATTTTCATGCCCGCATTCATTTCTCTTCCGTAAATATGCAGCACCAGTATAAAAGACAGCACACTTGTTCCCAGTGAGATCCATGTGGAATATGTATTTAACCGGACCAGAAGATACAGAATCCATAAAACCTGTACCAGCACTGACAAAGCTGCAAAGATCAGCCTGCTGACACTGTTTTTTACCGCGCCTTTTGTTTCAGCTCTCATTTGTATATATCACCTACCTCGTACCATCATAACAAAATCCTGCGGAAAAATCTACCTGTTTCCGTTCAGACAGCCAGCCGGCATTTTCATTCACGTAACCAGCCGGATTACCTGCCAGCTCTGTCAGTTACCCGCCTGTTTCTTAAAAAATGGTTGACATTATGGTACAATCTCCATATAATTACTTTCGGTAATTACCTCAGGTAATTATCATGCAATAACCAGAAAGGACATGTAAAAATGGAAATAGCAACTATAAAAGCCGTGCTGGATGCCTGCTATCAGGCGCAGCGGATCCGCGCCATGCTTCCCACGCTTCCCGATGGCGTTACCCCCTCCTACATTCATTTCTTTGATCTGATCGAAACAATGGAGCAAAAGGGCATGCGCGTAAAAGTATCCGATATCAGCGACAGACTGGGCATTCCGCGCCCCGGCGTAACACGGACTGTTAAAGAAATGGAAGCAAAAGGCTATCTGCAGAAGGTTTCTTCTGCGCAGGATAAGCGTGTGACCTATCTTTCCATGACGGAAGCCGGAAAAGCACTTTCCCGGAAATATAACGAAGAATTTTTCAGTCAGCTTGCACCATTGCTTTTGGATATCACGGAAGAGGATGCAGACTGCACGATCCGCACGATTACAAAAATGTATGACATAATGTCTGAAAGGAGGATTTCTCTTACATGAATGATAAAACTGATTTTACACAGGGTAGCATCCTCAAAAAACTATCGCTGTTTATGCTTCCGATCTTAGGTGCCCTTGTCCTGCAGGCAGCCTACGGCGCTGTTGACCTTCTGGTTGTCGGACGCTTCGGTTCTACAGCAGGACTTTCCGGCGTTTCCACTGGCAGTCAGGTACTGAATCTTGTGACCTTTGTGGTCATACAGCTTGCCATGGGTATTACTGTACTGATTGCCCGTTACCTTGGTGAAAAAAAGCAGAAACAGATCGGAGCTGTACTCGGCGGCGGTGCCATCGTCTTTACCATACTTGCCCTCGTCCTGCTCGTGATACTGGTATGCTTTGCGCGTCCGATCTCGATTCTGATGCAGGCACCGCCAGAAGCACTGACAGCCACAACAGGTTATGTCCGGATCTGCGGTTTTGGTATTCTCTTCATTGTTGCCTATAACTTACTTGCTGCCATTTTCAGGGGACTGGGGGACAGCCGCTCTCCTCTGCTCTTTGTACTGGTCGCCTGTATCGTTAATATTATCGGTGATCTGATCTTTGTTGCCGGGCTCCACATGGATGCATCGGGTGCTGCCCTCGCCACTGTTCTGGCGCAGGCTGTCAGCGTTGTATTTGCACTCTGCATTCTGGCGAAAAAAAAGCTGCCCTTCACGATCACAAAGGCAGATTTCAGATTAAACACACAATGCCGCAAGTTTTTAAACATCGGGCTTCCACTGGCACTGCAGGAATGTCTGACCCAGATTTCCTTTCTGGCACTCTGCGCCTTCGTCAACCGTCTGGGGCTGACCGCTTCCTCCGGTTACGGTGTTGCCTGCAAGATCGTCAGCTTTGCCATGCTGATCCCTAGTGCCCTCATGCAGTCCATGGCTTCCTTTGTCGCACAAAATGTTGGTGCAGGCAATTCAAAGCGAGCCCGCCAGTCCATGCTGACCGGAATTGGGATCGGGCTTGTTTTCGGCTGCTTTGTATTTGCACTTGTTCTGCTGAAGGGCGACCTGCTGACCGGTATTTTTTCTACCGATGCAGAGGTTGTCCAAAACGGCTTTGCTTATCTGAAAGGCTTCGCCCCCGAAACGATCCTGACCGCTGTTTTGTTCAGCATGATCGGCTATTTCAACGGCAATAACCTGACGCTCTGGGTTATGATCCAGGGGCTCACGCAGACACTGCTTGTCAGATTACCTCTGGCTTACTTTATGAGTATCCAGCCAGACGCCAGCCTGACAAAGATCGGTCTTGCCGCTCCTGTTTCCACCGCAGTGGGCATTGTGCTGAATGTTCTCTTTTTCATCTGTTTTCAGCGGAAGCTGGCAAAAGCATCCGCCCAAAGGGTCTAATCGCTTATCAGAGACAAGAACCGGGCATGTGGAAGCTCCCACATGCCCGGTTTGCTTTTCCTATATTTTGTTACTACGCGGCAACTTATTTGTTGTCCATGAAGTTCATGTCCAGACCACGGTTCTTATCAGCCTGTGGATTTTTACCAAATTCATAATCCTTGCCCGGCAGGATCGCATTTAATAAAACGCCTGCGATAGCTGCGATTGCAAGTGCTGTTAATGTGATGGATGTACCACCGATCGTAAATGTCAGACCACCTGAGAAACCAAGACCGCAGACAAGGATAACTGCTGCAATGATCAGGTTTCTTGATTTTGTCAGATCTACATGGTTTTCTACTACGTTTCTTACACCGATTGCAGAAATCATACCATACAGCATGAAGCTGACGCCGCCGATGATAGCGGAAGGTAATGTACTGATCAGATCAGCTATCTTCGGGAAGAAGCTCAGGATAACTGCAAATACAGCAGCCAGACGGATAACACGTGGATCGTATACTTTACTCAGTTCCAGTACACCGGTGTTTTCACCGTATGTTGTATTGGCAGGACCACCGAACAGAGCAGATAAACTTGTTGCAAGACCGTCACCGATCAGTGTACGGTGAAGTCCCGGATCTTCAATAAAGTTAGAACCAACTGTTGCGGAAATAGCAGACATGTCACCGATATGCTCCATCATGGTTGCGATCGCGATCGGTGCCATAACAAGAATGGCTGTCAGGTCAAATTTGCAAAGCTGGAAAGGCGGCAGACCGACTACCGCATCTGTTGCTGCCTGAGAGAAATTCAGGATGGCGGAACCATCTGCATTTGTCATACCTGCAAAGTGCATGATCAGCGCTGCGATATAAGAGATCACAACACCCATCAGGATCGGGATGATCTTGAACATACCCTTGCCCCAGATATTGAAGATAACAATGACGCCAAGTGCGATCAATGCCAGCAACCAGTTTGTGGAAGCGTTTGATACTGCTGACGGTGCAAGACTCAGACCGATACAGATAATGATCGGACCTGTTACTGCAGGCGGCAGGAAACGCATAACCTTCTTAACACCGACAAGCTTGATGATCAGCGCCAGAACCAGATATAACAGACCTGCCACTACGATACCGCCACAGGCATATGGAAGTTTTTCTCCCATTGTCATATCCGCAAAAATACCGGTATCCAGATTCGCTACTGTAGCAAAACCACCAAGGAATGCAAATGACGAACCAAGGAATGCCGGTACTTTAAATTTCGAACAAAGATGGAAGAACAGTGTACCAACGCCGGCAAAAAACAACGTCACCTGAACGGATAACCCTTCTCCTTCAAAATAAGTGTTCACTAAGATCGGAACTAAAATAGTTGCGCCAAACATGGCAAACATGTGCTGCAGACCAAGTAGCAGCATTTTGGGAACACCGAGCTCCCTCGCATCACGAATGCAGGTTTTTTCTTCCGTATTCATAATACACATCCTCCTTCATAAGATAAATTTCTGTTACCGCTAACCATTCTAACATAGACACTTCAATTTTGCACTCTTTTTTTGCTTGTCTTTTTCCCCGCTCACAGGTAAACTGAAAAGGAATACATGTCAATGAATATCCTGTTTCCCGCCAGATTTGTACCTATATCCGGATCTGCGCAGGAAGAAAGAAGAGGCAAATGAAAGAAACACTATACACCATACCATTAACCGATGCATTTCATGCAAATGACGAGTGTCCGCTCTGTTTTGTGGAACGGGAAGTAGAACAGGATCTTTTAGATCTGGTGCTCGGCTCCAGCTCCTCCTATATGGAAAGTGATATGCGCGAAATGACAGACAAGGCGGGCTTCTGCCGTGCCCATTTCAAAAAAATGTTTGACTACGGTAACTCTCTCGGAAATGCCTGGATTCTGAAAACACACTATATCCAGATGCAGAAAGAGCTGGAAGGTCAGATCAAGATGTTTGCACCGGGCAAAGCTTCCTTTATGAACCGTCTGAAAAAGGCAGACACCACAGATAACGCCATTTATAACTGGGTACAGGAAAAAGAAAAATCCTGCTATATCTGTACAAACTTTGAGAAAACTTATGAACGATATCTGGATACCTTCTTCTTTATGTATAAGAAGGACGGCGAAATGAAAAAGATGATTGAAGGCAGCAAAGGCTTCTGCCTGCATCACTTTGGTGATATCTGCAGACGCGCGGAAACAGAGCTGAATGACAAGCAGAAGGCTGAATTCTATCCGCTGATCCTGAATCAGATGCTGGACAATCTGAAACGTGTCGGCGAAGATGTTGCATGGCTTGTTGAAAAATATGATTACCGGAACAAAGATGCTGACTGGAAAAATTCCAGAGACGCCGTACAGCGTGGCATGCAGAAGCTGCGTGGCGGTTACCCGGCTGATCCGGTTTATCAGCAGTCCAAATAAGCCGAAGCTACCAGCACATATTTTCTTCTAACAGCTGCAGGTAACTTTCCACTTCCGTAAAATACGATTCCGCATCGATACTGCCGTTGCGGAATTGTTCATTTAATACCCCATCCGCTACAAACAGACACATTTTCAGAACGGCGGATGCATCAATTCCTGTCTTAAAGCAGCTCAGATCCGCCTTTTGGTAAATACCGGAAAGCATTGTGGAATACTGATCCATACTGTCTGCGATCAGTGTCAGGATTTCTTTTTCTTCCCGAAATGCCAGCGTCACAAACAGATTCATGTACGGATAATTGCGGATGATATCGCGCTTTGCTTCTTCTACCTTGCGCTGCAGGGAAAAGAAATCAATGGAAAACAGCGGTACGGTACGGGAATATTCCATACTGATATATTTCACGCTGTACATATAGACAAATTCGTATAGCCCCTGCTTACTTCCGAAATAATGGAATAACAATCCCTTGGAAATGCCGGCTGCTTTCACGATCTCATCGGTACTTGCTTTTTTGTAGCCATTTTTCGCAAAGATCTGCAGTGCTGCATTGATAAAACGATCCTGTTTTTCCTTTGGAAGTTCAAAAAAACGATTGTTCATTGTAGTTCCTCTTTTTCCGTATCATTGACTCCGGCGGTCACTTTATCCTACCACAGAACAGATACTCTTGCAATTCCATAAACTTCTTATAAACTGTACACAAACTCCTTGTGTTCCGGGCAAAATTATTTTAAAATAAAGAAAACAGATTCCATAGAAAGGGGTTTACAATATGGCTAAAAAATTTGGTAAATTTCTGATGTTCAGCGCTGCTGTCGCTGCTGCGGCAGGTGCTTATTACTATTTCAAAAAATCTGATGAAGACAGATTTGACGATGACGATTTTGATAACGATTTTGATTTTGATGAAGAGGAAAAAGATCTCTCCGGCGGCAAGGAACGCAGCTATGTACCGCTTCGTTTCTCTACCGTAAAATCTGAGGAAGAGACGGCTGCAGAAGAAGCCAAAGAAGATGTACCGGCAGTAGAAGAAGTAAAGGAAGCGGTCTCTCCGGCTGCTGAAGGTAAAGAAGAAACTCCGGCTCCGGAACCGAAGGAAGAAGAAAAAGAAGAATCAGCCGAAACTGAACAGGCTGACGATGAACCTTTCGATGAAGAAGATGAAGAACCGATCGACAATGTAGAATCCTCAACCGAGACGATCGAAGAATTCTTTGATGAAGAGGAAGACAACAAATAAGATATGCAGCTAAAACAAGCCCGAGGCAAAACGCTTCGGGCTTGTTCTTTGCATACAGCTTTAAAATATACCAAACAATTTCGGAAGCTGTGTAAACGTCAGCTTACCAATATCAAGTATCTCTCCCTGCAGCGGCTGCAACTGCCCCTGCTCCAGATAAGAAAGCTCCAGACTCAGACTGCCATCGGATCCGATCCTGATCTGTTCCAGATCAAGCCGCGGTATTCCTTCCTGATCTTCTGCCAGCGTAAGCAGTGGCTCACCATCTGCTTCAACGCCGATCGCCGCAAGCTGCAGTCCTTTTTGGTAAAACCGGAAAGTGATCTCCTCCTGTTCCCCAAGCCATTCATTCTCCGAAAGTACCGGAAGCAATACACCATCCTTTTCACAGATGCGGGCATAGCCTTCGTAAATATCCAAAAAATCTGTCACAGGAAGCACGATCTCCGTACAACTGCAAGTTTCATATGTTCCGTTTATGTATGCATGCTTTTGCTTACCTTCTGTCAGCGAAAGCCCCTGCATCACTTCTTTACTGTAGGAAACCAGCTGCTTCTGCCGCTCTTTTCCAAGTGCGCCCGTACCATTTCCCGCAGAGCTTCCATTCTCTGTTCCTTCGATCACTGACAGCCAAAAATCGATCTGCGTCTCCGCTTCCTTACCCAGAAGCTTTTGCAGTGCCTGTTGATTATCCGCATCCTGATACACATATTTGTAGAGAATCTCCCTGTTGGCCGTCGGCTGGAATAATACCGTTCCATCGGAAAACTGCGCGGTAAATTCCATATTTTTCTTGCCAAGCAGTGGCAGAGAGATCCGGTATCTTCCATCCAGCTGCGCAAGCTGCCCTTGTTCCCGTCTTTCCCAGAATTCACCAAGCAGACCTTTTTCTCTGAGAGCCTGCTGCATTGTGACCAGAAATCTTGTTTCCGGTTTTTGCAAAATCCATACAGCAACTGCAGCAGCAATAAGCAAAAGCACACCCACCGCCGCTGCACATGCCCCAAGCACTTTTTTCTTCATATTATTTCACCTGATTTGCCGGGTTGACCGCTGCGTTTTTGAAATCCATTGCGTTCTGCAATGTTGTCCGGCTGATCGCCGCAAGTGCCTCCTCTGTTAAGAAGCCCTGGTGGGAAGTTACGATCACATTAGGGAAGGACAACAATCTTGCTGTTGTGGAGTGCTCTAAGAAATCATCCTCTCTGTTTTCAAACACATTATTGGTTTCTTCCTCGTACACGTCCAGTCCCACCCCAAAGAATTTCCGGCTTCGGATGCCTGCGATCAGATCATCCGTCTTGATCAGCGCACCGCGCGATGTATTCACAAGGATCACTTCATCCTTCATTTTCCGGATCGTATCCTGATTGATCAGATGATAATTTTCCTCCGTCAGCGGGCAATGCAGGGAGATCAGGTCACTGTCTGCAAGTAAGGTGTCAAAATCCACATATTCCACAAAATCCAGATCCGGGTTCTGATAAATATCATAGGCGATCACCTTCATGCCAAATCCGTGACAGATCCTGCACATGGCTGCGCCGATCTTGCCGGTTCCGACAATACCTGCTGTTTTTCCATAGAAGTTAACACCGGTTAATCCTACCAGGCTGAAGTTGTTCTCCCGCACCTTGATATACCCCTTATGGATATGCCGATTCACCGCCAGTGCCAGTGCCATGGCATGCTCTGCTACTGCCTCCGGAGAATAGCCTGGTACGCGAAGTACAGTAATGCCGTTGGCATCCGCAGCAGCAAGATCTACATTATTAAAGCCCGCACACCGCATCAGTACAAGCTTTACCCCACGCTGTCCCAGTATCTGCAGCACCTTCTCACTGACATCCGAGCTGACAAAAGCACAGACTGCATCATATCCCTTTGCCAGTCTTGCCGTCTGCACAGACAAATCGGCTTCCAGATAATCTATTTCCGTCTCCGGAAAATCTGTTACTACTTTTTCAAAAGAATCTCTGTCATATTTTTTTGTATCATAAAATAAAATCTTCATTCCGGACCTCCTGACTACGCCCTAGCTCTACTGTTTAGTATGTCTGTTTTCCAGGATCTCTATTCGCTCAGCTTTGGCTGTGGATCGTTTTTGTATAATTAAAAAATACCTGATTGCCAATGATCTGATACTCACTTTTTTTATACACCGAGAAGAAATCTGAATAATTTCTTGCATAACTGAGTGCCCAAAAGTTGCACCAGGTAAACTCGCTGCGCGGAAATTCCTTTACACTGTCCTGTGCTGCCTTATAATCTTTCAGCAGCAGCTTTGCAGTATTTCTGCACTCTGTACTGATCCTTGTCTGATCCTTCAGAAGTGCTGTCAGAACGCCGGTTCTTGCCGGTTCAAACTGATACTGCGCATAGACAATTTCCTTTACGGTCGACGGGTAACTTCTGCTCGCCATACGGTTTAAGATCGTATAGCCCACAGCTAACTGCCCCTTATAGACACGGATTGTTTCCTGATTCAGCGTTGCGGAAAGTGCTGTCTGTCTCTCGCCGCCTGCTTCCGCATACAAAATTGCTGCAAGTAATATTTCATCACTGACCTGTGGGTCTGTCCGATACTGCACCTGCATCTTTCTGCCATTTACCATACAATAGGAGGCTGTAATCTGATATGCCCCGTTTTCATCAAAGCGCGCATAGATCTTACCGATCTTTTTCGTTTTGTTCCTATATGCCTTGCCATTCGACGCAAAATAATATTTCACACCATTGACTGTTTTCCAGCCTTTCTGCATCACGCACGAAGTATTAAAATAATACAGGTTCTTCTTGATCGTCTTCAGTCCCCTGACCGCTTTTCCGTTCGCGCCAAAGTAATATTTCTTTCCTTTTACGGTCTTAAACACCTTCTTCTGCATCACGCCGGTTATTTTGCTGAAATAATATTTGCTGCCATCGATCGTTTTCAGCCCTTTTTGCTTTTTCCCGTTCTTATAATAGTACGTTTTGCCCTTCTTTTTCACAAAGCCTGTTGTTTCCTTTGTCTGCGCTGCCTGTACCCGCGTCTCCGTAACTGCCGCCGCACTGATACAAAACAGTAATGCCAACATTAAAATGCAGATCCATTTTCTTTTGTTTTTCCGCATACAGCCTCCATTTTTCTGTTTTCTTACTCTTTCCATACCGGATACGTCCGACGGTCTGCATGCGTTAAACGCATAACACAGATCCGCAAATTTCGTTCTGGCATTTCAGCTTCTTTGCTGCACTCCCACAATCCTGCCCAAGGTCTTTCAACCACTTATGAGCAAGCTCATGTGGTTTTAGACCTTTTGACCCTGGCATCATATTATATATTCCATCTGTCTTTCTTTTGTCCGCATTCCCATTTTTTCATAAAATTTTTCTGCTGATGTATTTCCTGTCCATACATGTAATGTCACTTCATAGCACCCCAGTTGTTTTGCTTCATTTTTTACATATTCAAACAGGCTTTCCCCAATATGCCGGCCTCGTGCCTCCTGGTCGACACATAGGTCATCAATAAATAAAGTCTTAAACGGTACCATATTGTTTGAAAAAGGCTGCTCCTGTAATTGACAAAATGCATATCCCATACAAACATCATCCTCATCTGCTGCGACATAGATTGGCTTTTCCGCATTTTTCAAAAGCTCTGTCAATTCGTCTGCCGTATATTTTGTCGTTCCGGGAATAAAGATATCAGGTCTGATATCTGCATGAATTTGCAGCACCTGCTCTAACAATTCCAAAATTCTCGGAATATCTTTTTCTTCTGCTTTTCTGATAATCATATTCACTCTCCGATCAGTCAAATCTGCTGTATTTCTATATATTGCCTGCTGCGAAGCAGATTGCCGATTATCCCTTCCATATTGTAAAACGGTTCTTAATCGTATGGTTCAAAAACTCTCTGTCAGTTTTTTGGAATCTGTCCATCCACATACAAAATATGGTTTACCAACCATTCTGTAAGATATTTTAAAATTTCCATGATCTGTTCATCCTGATCTTCTGCATCATCATTATGGTGTTCCATAAATTCATCAAGCTTCTGTATAAATTCCTGATGCTGGATTTTCTGTGTGAATAACTTCTTATAATTGATAGATTCCATATACTGTTCTTCATCAGAAAAATGCTTCACGGTATAATTTCGAAGATTCTCTAATATTATATCAATTTTGTCATACTTATCAGGTGTAAACTCATCATGAAGCAGCTCATATGCCTCGTCCGCATACTCAAACAGCTGCTTATGTTCCTCATCAATCATATCTATTCCAATATAATATTCCGGTTTCATTTCATACATAAAATATCCCTGCTTTCCTTATTTATTCTGCCTTTAAACATTACTCTGTTCCGGCAAGTCCGATATTATGCCGTTTTTTTCTTTCTGTCAAGAGAGCCCGTTAATGATTCGCCTACCCGGCTAATCCCTGTGTAATAACAGCTCATAGGTCACACCGTACTTCTGTGCGATCTGACTCGCATACGACTTTCCTTCCGGTGGTGCCACTTCAATCTGATAGGAACGCTTTGCATCTTTTGCATGCACGATCAGGGAAAACGCTCTTCCCTCTGCCTGCCCCTGTTCTTCATTGATCCGGGCAATATCAAATGCCAGCTTATGCATATGCGTATTATAAATAGTCCGCATCCCCTTACATAAAATTGCCCTGATGCAATCCTTTGCAATATAGTACCCTTCCTCAAATGAGGTAGTTGAAAAGGATTCATTCAGCAGCAGTAAGCTTCTGCTATCTGCATTTTCATAGATTTCCTTAAATCGTTTACATTCTTCGCCCAGACGTCCCAGATCCAGTGTTTTATCCTCATCTGCCGGAAAATGGGTATAAATACAATCCGCCGGAGAAAAGGTAAATCCGCTGCCCGGTATATAAATACCGCCCTGTGCCAGTACAAACAGTTGTCCGATTGCCTGCGTGATCGTTGTTTTACCACCGCGGTTGGCGCCCGTCAGCACATAAACTCTGTGAAGCTTATCAAAATCCAGATCATTTGTTACGATATTACCGGATTCTTCCGTTTCAAAAACCGCAAGTTTCAGATTATAAATGCCCCTTGCCCGCATTTCATATCTGTCTGCCTCTTGATCAGATGCCTGAGAGACTACTGCCTTTGCAAAGGAAAAGCCTTTATCCTGCAGCTTTTTCATATATTCCGCCCACCGGATATAGTACATCATCTCCGGGATCAGATCGGTCATATCGGTGATCGTAACAGAAACATATTTATTCAATACTTCCTTTGCTCTTTTGACCATATGGGAAACCATATGATTTACAATGCGGTCCGTATATCGCGTTACATCTTTTGCCTGATCGCCCTCCGGAATACCGACAATTCCAACCATAGCATCTGCTACCGTCGCCCCTGCTCCCATTGCTTTTTGCAGCGGTGTATGCAGCGCACCTTCCGCATTGACATCAAACGGCTGGAATTTAAAATCCTTCTTCCATGCTGTATCCGCATTGATCCGATCCTTCGCCGCAATATGCTCATAGAAATTACCGAGAATGCCCGCTTTCGTAAAATACTTGCTGTTAATCGAAACAAGTCCGATCCCATCCGCTTCAAACCGGTCATTCAGATTGATCCCTACCGTGATACTTTTCAGCTGTGAGGTATCCAGCTTCAATCCTGCAATATCCTGTTTCAGCTCTGCAAACCCATTATCTGCATAGATTTCTTCCACATATTCCCGCAGTCCCAGAAATCCCGCCGAGTGGAGCTGCGGATCCGCCAGACAAGTATGCAGTGCATCCACACATTTGATATAATCGTTGATCTCATCCAGCCTGTGCAGCAGATCCCAGATGCTGGCACTGTCATCGTATTCCCTTTTAAAACCACCATAATCCTTCAGGAAGCTGATACGCCCAAGTATTTCCATCATATCGTCCCGCATCTTTTTATTCTGTAGCACATCTTCAAAAATATCACAGCGGTACTGCGTCACCACAGGGTCTGCATACATCCGTGCCATAACATTTAAGATATAATTCTGCTCTGCCTCTTTGGCTGACAGTTTTTTACAGATCTGATCCAATCCCAGATCATGCATGGTTGTCTGACTCAGTGTTTTATATTCCGCCTGCTCTGCCGGATATAGCAGGCTGTATTTCCTATGGCTCATAGACACCCTCCGTTCTCATCCTTATAATGATATTTTTTCCAGATCATCCGGCACATACAGATTGCCATGATAATACCGCTTTCCTTCCTCTGTATACAGTTCTTTTCTTTTTGCAAGATTTCTGTCTTCTGTGTGATAGAGAAGCAGATTTTTGACATGGAGCTGCTCCGCCAGCTCACAGGCATCTTTCACCGTGGAATGATGCTTCTCATACGGATGGAAGATATCCGCCTGTCCGTGCAGACAAAAGGCTTCGTGTAACAGCCAGGTGCTGTCCTTCGCATATGCTTCCTCACAGCTGTTATACGGTTCGTCTCCGCAACAGGTCAGCTTTCTGCCCGCGCCCAGATCCATACAAAATCCAAACTGTTTTGCCTTGGTAGACTGAATATCGAAAAAGGTAACCTTCTTTCCCAAAATTTCTTTTGACGCACCATCTTCTACCGGGATCAGATGCAGTCTCTGCCCGATCATCGCCACGTCCTTTTTCTGGATCAGCTTTTCAGAAAGCTCCCGCAAAAGCGCGATCACTTCCGCATGTCCATAGATGACAGCTTCTCCATCATATGCCCCCTGTCTCATATGCTGGCAGATCACGCGGATCATCCAGATAATTCCCATGATGTGATCGGTATGCTTATGTGTCACAAAGATCGTCCGGATCTTTTTCCAGTCAATCCCGGCAAGCTGTAACTGCCGCAGCACCTGATTGCCACCACCGCCATCCACCATAAAATATTCTTCCTGCTCACTTAACACAAAGCAGGTATTAAAGCATTCTGTTACCAGCGCACTGCCGGTCCCCAGCATTGTAAGCTGCATATTGGAGTGCTCCTTTCGTTTTATCAGCCTTTTGGGATCTGCCCATCAACGTACAAAATGTGATTTACTAGCCACGCTGTAAGATATTTCAAAATTTCCATGATCTGTTCATCCTGATCTTCCAGTTCATCACTATGATGTTCCATGAATTCATCAAGCTTCTGTATAAATTCCTGATGTTGGATCTTTTGTGTAAACAGCTTCTTATAATGAATAGATTCCATATATTGTTCTTCATCAGTAAAATGTTTTTCTGTATAATCACGAAGATTTTCCAATATTATGTCAATTCTATCATATTTATCCGGTGTATACTCGTCATAAAGCAATTCATATGCCTCATCTGCATACTTGAACAACTACTTATGTTCCTAGTCAATTATATCTATTCCGATATAATATTCCGGTTTCATTTCATACATAACTTAATCCTACTTTCATTCTTATTCTGCTTTGGAAACCCATGCCATACCAGCCATAACGGAAAGCACTATTGTCTGAAATATCTGAATCAATAAAACCATTCTGTGCCATGTCATCAAGGATATCACATGTTTTTTCAGTCACTCCTATAGAATCTGCATCCTATCATAATATATTTATATCAATTCACCTTAATAGTTTTCTTCATGTACTTCAAAATAGCTCTGTGGATGATTACATACCGGACATACCTCAGGAGCTTTTGTCCCTACCACAATATGTCCACAGTTACGGCATTCCCATACCTTAACCTCGCTCTTTTCAAATACCTGTGCAGTTTCAATATTCTTAAGAAGTGCACGATATCTTTCCTCATGGTGCTTCTCAATCTCTCCTACAGCCCTGAATTTTGCTGCAAGCTCAGGGAAGCCTTCTTCCTCAGCCGTTTTAGCGAAGCCTTCATACATATCTGTCCACTCATAATTTTCGCCTTCTGCAGCAGCTGCCAGATTTTCCTTTGTATCACCAATTCCTGCTAATTCCTTGAACCACATCTTTGCATGTTCTTTCTCGTTATCTGCTGTTTTTAAGAACAAAGCTGACATCTGCTCGTAGCCTTCCTTTTTCGCTACAGATGCAAAATAGGTATACTTATTTCTTGCCTGGGATTCGCCTGCAAATGCCTCCTGTAAATTTTTCTCAGTCTGTGTTCCTGCGTATTTGTTTACTGCCATTTCTTTTACCTCCGTATTCTTTACTATTTTTTCAAAATCAGATGCCGGGTGCTTACATAAAGGACATATAAAGTCATCCGGTAATTCTTCACCTACATATTCATATCCACAAATTCTGCAACGCCATATTGTCTGACCATCCTCGGTTTTTCCAACTGCCTGCGGCTTGGGCTTAATATTATTCTGGTAATAATCATATGTCACTGATGGAACATTACTTAAAACTTCCATATCGGTTATTTCACCGATAAACATCGTATGTGATCCTAGATCTTCTGTTTTTTTTACTGTTACAGAAATGTATGCATTTGTACCTTCTGTAATATAATAAATACCATTTGTGCCCCTGGCACACTGCTCAAATGCTTCAAACTTATTGGTATCTCTTCCTGATTGGAAGCCAAAATGTTTGAACAATTCAAATTGTGCCTTCTGACTTAAGACTGATACAGTAAATTTTCCGGTTCTTTGAATCATATCATGCGTATAATTTGCCTTATTTACACAGATACTTAACTGGTTTGGTTCCGAAGCTGCCTGAATGGCTGTATTAATGATGCATCCGTTATCTTTTTCTGCTTCTTTAGCGGTCAATATAAACAGTCCATAACTCAACTTATACATTGCTTTCCTATCCATGCTGTTCCTCCTTTACCTTCTCCCTGCATTTCGGGCAAATGCCTTTAAATGAAATATCATAATCCACAAATTCAATTCCATGAGTGTTATGAATTCTTTCCAGCAAATCCGGTATTTGATCCATATCCACATCAAAAACTTCACCGCACTTTATACATCTTACATGGTAATGATTTTTCAATGTAAAATCAAATCGGTTCGGTCCATCCGGAACTTCAACCTTTCTTAATGCACCTTCCTCTACCAATATATCAAGATTTCTATATACAGTTCCTTTTCCAATTGTTGGATATGCTTCTTTTATAAATTCATACACTTCATTTGCCGTAACGTGTCTTCTCATTTCGTATACGGTATTTCTTACAAGATCTTTTTGAATGGTATTTCTCCTACTTGTCATTAGTCCTCCTTATTAGGATTAATTCTTAATAAAGATTGTATACCACTATCTTCCTGTTGTCAACAAAAAATAGTAATAATTCTCATTATTATAAAAGATGCCAAACTGAGCATCTTTTCCCTGAATAACTATTTTATTTTACGTTCAAATACATATTCTGAATCTGAAGATAAATCAGACCTAAGCCTGTTATAAAGATTCATATTTTCCAATCTGTTAAAGTTCTGCTCTGCAATCTTATCATTACATTTCCAGATAGCTTTCAGTTCTTCTTTTGATTTGCTTTTCATCCAGTTTAATACTTCTGCTGTCTTATC
>ENA-ORKV01000294-ORKV01000294.1-human-gut-metagenome-genome-assembly--contig:-NODE-294-length-66264-cov-4.712602_pt1 | contig 66264 bp, 58 predicted proteins | sample MGYA00243058_ERZ508805 | MGnify/ENA primary metagenome ERZ508805 (study PRJEB26277, sample SAMN04329770) | human gut metagenome | biome: human-associated habitat | host: Homo sapiens | place: USA...
GCAATTTTATTTAAAACATCATTCATTTCTAAATAATCTAAAATAGTCATTTCACGTCCATCATAAGTTATTTTTTGATTTAAAGTATCAAGTGTAGGGAATACATCTTTATACTTCAAAGCCACATCTATTCTCTCAGGTTCGTTATTTCTTTCCAATGTTTCTTCATTGGATAAAATAGATTGAACATCCTCATCACTTAACTCATCTTGAGTAGTTTCTTTTATAGGCTCTATATCTTCAATTTTATCAACTGTTGGTGTCTCAGGAATTCTTTCATCTGAACTAAATTCTACTTTAGGATTTTCTTCACTTAATATATTTTCTTCAAAAGTTATTTCTGGTTTCTTTACATCAATAACGATTCCATCCATTTTATTATCAATTGTTTTATCTTCAAATACACCAAATGTTGTTAAACTTAATCCCGAATTTACTAAATATTCTTTAAATTTAGCAACTATCATATTTTTTGCATCATTACTTTTTATAGATTCTATTTTTTGATACCTATCTAAATCATTTATTGCAGGTTCTAAAGATACACTTGCTATTACATCATCCAAAGCATGAATTAATGATTCATATACGACTTCTATAATTGTCTTCCCATCATCTCTTATATTTGAATAACCAATTTCATCATTTATGTTATTTACAAAATTCATTGGAGGAAGTACATTTATATTATTTAAAGAATTTAGGATATTGATCGTTGAAGTAAGATTTTTTTCATCACAAGAAATTAAAAGAGAATTTTTATGACCCAAATTTATATTTTGGTTGATTTCTAGTTTTAATGAAGTATTCTCTTTTTTTGCTAAAGAATATACACTTGAAAGTGCACTAATTAAATCAGTATTCTCCATGTTTAAAATAAAAGTATGTTTAACTGAATCAACATTTCCACACTTAACTGTAAAATAATTCTTTCTACCACTACGAACATCGTTCAAAACATTATTACTTATTTCTTTTTCTAAACTTATTCTATCGTCTTTTTTCATATGGTTGATATCAATATTATGACTAATTATATATTCCATTACTAATCTTAAATTAAAAAATCTTTTAAAATCAGAAAAATTAATACTAGTTGTATCGTTGCTCATTGTTGCAACACGAAAAAACTCATTTATCCCATCATTCTTACTAAAATCCATTAAAGAATAAGTTTTAAGAGCTTGATCAATATAAGTATTAATATCTCTGCTATCCTTTGTTAAATCTTCTTTACTAATCTTTTCCATCACGTTACCTCCACTATCTGTAACCCCTACTATTGTTAGTATAGCAAAAAAAAATAAGAAAGTATATATTTCTTTATTTTTTTTAATATATTTTCTTATTTAAGTCTAAACCAAGCAATTGTAGTTTTATTGATATATATTTTATATCTTTATCGTTAATACCAAACATCTTCAAGTCTTTCTTAGTTAGTAGCCATAAATCTTCAATCAAATTTATTCTATTGTCTTTTAAAATCGTAAGACATTCTCTATCTAAATCTAAAATTTTAATATCTTTTTTTAAATTATCATTGATTTTTTTCATGTTATAACCTCTTTAACAATTATAACATTTTTTATTATTTTTAGTAAGAAAAACTAGCCAGCTTTTCTCATAACTGATGTTATATTTTCATCAAGAGTATGTACCTCTTCATTAATTTTTTCTACATCTTTATTTAAGCAATCCTCAAGTCTTCTAAATGTTTCATCAACACTTTCTTCACTTACATAAATATCATTTAAATCTGTATAATCTAATTTTTTAGCTGCACATAAAAGATTCAAAACATAAAAAGCAACAAGCTTTGACATATCTTCATCTACATTATAAAGATCTACTATTTTTTCTATATCATCATGATAATTATCAATTAGCTTTATAGCCAAATTACTATCATCTTTTAAAACTGTTGGTAGATTTCTTTCATTTGTAATTAAATCTATACGTTTTTTTCGCATTCTTTCCTTGAAACTAATAATAAACCCATCTACATCAAACAAATTAGTATTCATTTTAGTTTTTATATACATTACAAATTTATCATAAACACTTCCCATTTGACCAATCTCAGTTTTAAAAGAACTAATAATTGGACCAAAACCTAGAGAGATAAGTGTTCCTTCTAACAAATTTAGTTCTTCTCTTTGCTGATGAATTCTTTCTAACCTATCTTTCTTTTTATAAACATCTGCTTCTAACTTCTTAATTTTTGAATTAAAGAAAACTCTTGAATATTTTTGATTTGATAAATCATCAATTTTGGATGAAGAAACTGATATAGAATCATTTAATTCTCCTTCTAAAGTATCATATTCATTCATTCTTGAAGTTAATACTATATATCTTCTAAATGAATTTTCGTAGTCACGACATTTATAAAACATTTCCAAATTTTTTTCATCTTGTTCATAATCTTTTTTTAACATGCTTACTTCATGTTCCTTATCAATATACTCTTTTAATTCTTTAAATAAAGATTTATCTTTCATTATAGAGTATATTAACATCATAATATTTTCATTAACTTTTCCATCATTAATTAACAATTTTGAAAAATATTCGTTATATCCATCCGATAAAACACTTTTAATAATAATAACCAAATCGTTAGAACTACTAATTTGATTATTCATGGCATTAATATAAGAATTAAAACTTCTTGTTTCAACAGTTTCTCTTATTTCATTTAATCTTCTTAAATTTTTTTCCATAGTTAAAAGTTTAATACGATCACTTAAATCCATAACTTCTTTACCAGAATTATTAAAATTTTCATAGATATTTGCTTTAAAAGTCTTAATTCTATTAATCATTTCATCAATAGTAGGAACAAGTTCTTTAACAGATTCACTTTCTTTTAAAATCTCATTCATTATGCTATATTCTATTTGATACTTTAAAGCAATGGTTAAGTCTTTTATAACATTTTTTGATTCTACACTTAAGTCTTCAATCTTAGAAAGTTCAACTAGCTCTAAAGTTAAACTTTTAAACTGAGAAAGTTCCTCACTTTTCGTTCTCATCATTTTTACCTTCTTCCTCCATAGTAGTTAAAATTTCGTCTAATTCGTTTAATAATTCTAATTCTTCTTTAATATTATCCATTATAGCAACACCCATTGTAATTTTATCATAAAATTATAATATTAAATACAAAAAATTTGTTATTTTACATTGATTATACTTTAACAAGTTGTTATAATTGTAATATAGGATAGGTGAATTTATATGGATATTAAATTAAAAGAGGAATTAAATATTACTAGAGATCTTTTAAAAAAGTTAGCTGATAAAGCTTGGAAATCTTTTAGAGGTAACTATAGTTTTTATAATTATTTTGTGAACGCTAAGTTTGATAGACTTGAATTTATAGAAGAAAAAATGGAACAAGGAAATCTTTCTCAAGAAGAAAAAGAACAATACTTAAGTGAAATAGTCAATATACATAGTATGTTAAAAAATTATGAAGGGAAAGAACTAAAAGACAAAATAATTTCTGATTCCGTTAAACCTTCAGATGATAAAGAGATGAAACTAAACGATGGTGAAATAGATGAACTATTAAGTTCACTAGATGATAACAAATTGGAAACATCTTATCCTAAAGAAGATTTTAGGCAAGAATTTGTTCCACTAGATTTACCAGACATCCCAAGTGATAATCCAATACAACCTGGGGATATTGAAAAAAAAATTAATTTACCAAAATAAAAATAGATAATTTAAAATCTATTTTTTATTTTGAATAAACATAAGCTCATACATTTGCTTATTCTTTTTTACTATTACTTGTAAAATTATACCTGCTACCCACAATAGAAGTGATAAAGTAATTAAGAAACAAGCAAATATTAAACTTGGAAATTTCAATACTAATCCAGTTTTAAAATATTCAACAAATACTGGTATAGCTAAAATTACACCAATTAGTAAAAATAGTATTGCAAATATATTAAAAAACAATGCAGGACGATACTCTTTAAATAATGTCCCAATAGTTTTTAATACTTTAATTCCATCTGAATATGTATTAAGTTTAGATACACTTCCTTCTGGTCTATCTCTATATTGAACAGGTATTTCAACTAACTTAAAGTTTTTATCAACTGCATGAATAGTCATTTCTGTTTCTATCTCAAATCCTTTAGATAATACGGGAAAATTTTTAACAAAATCATAAGAAAATGCACGATATCCAGTCATTACATCTTTTACATTATTTTTAAATATTTTATTTATTAAAAATCTCACTATTTTATTTCCAAAATTATGAAATGGCCTTTTATTTTCTTCAAAATATGTACTAGAAAGTCTATCTCCGATAACCATATCTGCTTTTCCACTTAAAACAATATCACACATTTCACGAGCATTTTCTGCAGGATATGTGTCATCTCCATCAATCATTAAGTAACAGTCAGCATCAATATCTCTAAACATACTTCTAATTACATTACCTTTTCCCTGACGATATTCATATTTAACAATTGCTCCAGCTGAAGAAGCTAACTTATCTGTTCCATCACTAGAATTATTATCATAAACATAAATATCCGCTTCTGGAAGAGCTTTTTTATAATCTTTTACAACTTTCTCAATAGTTTTTGATTCATTATAGCAAGGTATTAAAACCGCTATTTTCTTTCCATCATCTTTTTTCATTTTTTTCACCTCTTAAATCACTTATAAATAATAATATCACAAATGGAAGAATAAATATATATGGAAGTGCATATCTAAAATATGTATTAGCAGGAGATATAAAACATATTAAAATAGATGCATATATTGGTATATACGGAATTAAGTTTTTCTTTTTCTTAATATATATACTTAAAATAAGAATAATCCAAGTTGAAAATCCTATACTACTTACTAATCCAATCCCTGGCAGATATGGGAATACACTTTCATAAAAGATTAAAGAATCCCTTAAAAATTTTGTGTTTTTATTAAAATGATAATCTACAACATTATTCTTTACTACTCTTTTATCATAAGTATCATATACATACCAATAATGTTGATTTGGATAAATATATCCATACATATTATCTAACGTTGCATTAATATATGTAACTGGATATTTTAAGAGATATTTAAACCAAACTTTAAAATAGGCACTCATTTCAGCTTTAGTTGCATATTTATTAAATTCATTTTTAACATCATCTGCAAGTCTTGGATCATATCTATCTTTTAAAGTATCATAATTTAAAATTTTATCTATTACTTTTTTATCCTTTTTAGTAATTCCTTCATCATGATATTTAGCTAATCTAGCTGTTTGTTGAAAAGGAACCGATAGCACTTCTCTTATGCTAGCATCAGCTATACCAAGATATGGAACTAATACCTTATTAAATGAAATAACAACTAAACTAAAACTAAATAAACTAATAAATAATTTCTTTATATTTACTTTGCTATAAAACATTAAACTAATAAAAGAAAGAATTGCTATATAAAGACCATTATGCCTCATTAAAGATAAAAGAATAATATCTATAGTTATAAACGTAATATATTTAACAGATATCTTTTTAACTTTATAGTTTCTTACAACATCAACCATAAATAAAATCAACAAAGCCATAAATGCTGAATACAAAGTATCTTTAACAGCAGATACTGAATAGAAAGCATAATGTGGAACAACTAAATAAATTAAAAGTAATATAAATCTTAATTTTAATGAACCACCAATATCTTTAAAAAACTTAATTGTATAAGCAAGTACACTTACATATATAATAGTTTGAATAAACGTATATATAAATAAACCAAAATTATCATTTATTAAAAATCTACCTAAATCAATACACCAACCAATTAAATAAGTTTGCATTATTGGATGATGATTAGTCATAAATACATTAGGATTTCTTTGTATAGCCCAATCAACATATTTTGTACGAACATTATAGTATTGAAGTATTTGATTAGATGGATCTGGAGATAATACAATCGGATAAAAAGCTATCATAAATATAGAAAAAAATAAAAAAATAACTATAAAAGATGCTTTAAAAGGATGAGCATCAAAGTAAGTTAAAAACTTAGTAAAATGTTTATTTTTAAGTTTTATTTCTTTAAACTTAAGTGATTTTAAAAATAAATCTAAATAATGTAAACAAATCTTAAAAATAGTAAAAAAACCAATAAATTTAAATATAGTTATTACAAATGTTGCAATGTTTGAGCAAATAAGACCAATACTACCGGAACTTTGAGCGCATTCTCCTAAAATCATAAATAAGCTTAAAATAATACTTAATATATTTTTACTTTTACTTAATTTAATGTTTTCTTTTGATAAAGTCTTTATTACCAATGCAAAAATAATCATCATACCAAACACATTAGTATTATAAAGTTTTGCTAAATTAGAAGCAGCTAAATTCTTAAAAGAAAAAATACTTATAAATATTGCAATAGATGCACATATTGAAAAACATATGTTTTTAAAAGTTGTCTTCATTCCTTTTCTCCTAACATAATCTATTTTTAGTATACTATTTTTTATATGTTATAGCAAACAAAAAGAATGAATTATTCTTCATTCTTACTTACTCTAATTCTAAATCTAATGCTTTCTTTAAAACATCATCCATATCATAATATTTATATTCACCCATTCTTCCACCAAAGATTACTTTATCTTCAATAGAAGCAAGATTTCTATATTCTTGAGCCATTTTATTATTTTTTTCATCATTTATTGGATAAAAAGGTTCAAGTCCCTCAGACATATCACTTGGATACTCAAATGTTACAACTGTTTTAGGTCCAACATTAAACTCAAAGTGCTTATGTTCAATAACTCTTGTATAAGGAACTTCAGTCCCAGTATAATTAACCACTGCATTTCCTTGATAATTATCTATATCAAATATTTTGGTATCAAATTTTAAAGAACGGTACTCCAAATGACCCAAAGAATAATTATAAAATTCATCAATTGGTCCAGTATAAATTACCTTTTTGGCCATATTCATATATTCTAACTTATTATCAAAAAAATTAGTATTAAGTTTTACTTCTACTCCATCAAGCATACGGTAAATTAATAAAGTATATCCACCAATTGGAATACCTTGATAAGCGTCATTAAAGTAGTTATTATCATAGATGAATCTAACTGGAAGTCTTTTTATAATTGATGCTGGTAGGTCAACACATTTTCTATTCCATTGTTTTTCTGTATAACCTTTTACTAATTTTTCATAAATAGTTCTTCCAACTAAAGAAATAGCTTGTTCTTCTAAATTAGTAATTTCTTTGCCTTCCATTTCTCTTCTTTCTTCTTCAATATGTCTTAAAGCATCTTCAGGAGTTATAACATCACTCCATATTTTAGAAAAAGTATTCATATTAAATGGCATATTATATATTTCATTTCCAATTCTTGCTATAGGTGAATTAGTATATCTATTAAATTCAACAAAAGAATTTACATAATCCCATACATCTTTATAATCTGTATGAAAAATATGAGCACCATATTTATGAACATTTATACCTTCAATATTTTCTGTATAAACATTTCCACCTATATGATTTCTCTTTTCAATAACCAAAACTTTCTTACCCATGTTCTTTAATCTATTGGCAACACATGCACCAAATAATCCAGAACCTACTATTAAATAATCATATTTCATAACATCACCAATTATATTATAATTTATTTTTTATAATTTCACAATCAACTTGTTTAGATTCAACAATTATTTCATCTTGATTTAATTCAATAAGTATTTTATCTATAATATCTTTTAATTGATAATCATCTATTTCAAATAAAACATATATTAAAGTATTTTCTAAATTAGAACTTTTTCCTTTAGCTATAAAATATGTATATTTAAAACATTCTAAAATATTATTAATAAATTCAATAGATTTTTCTATATCTAAATTTATATGAGTATCACGATCATTTAATCCAATATATAAAGTATATTTATTTTTTATATTTATCACTCTCTCTAATTTTTAATTTATTAAAATTTATTAACTTTGATTCTGTAACCAACACTTTAGCACTATTATCAATTTTATATAAATATTCTATACAATTTTTATAATTTTTTTTATCAACAGTTAAATTTAATATATTTTTGCTTTCTGTTTTTATATTGGTAACGTCATAACAAATACCTTCTAAATCATTAATTAACTTATTATTTATTTTATTTAGACTAACATTTACAGAATATATTCCACTTACAAATCTTTCATTAATAAAAGTTCCAACAAATGTTCCTGTAGCATATCCAAGAGCATAAGATATAACAATAAATATTGAATCAATATCTGTAACTAACGCTTCTTTTGCTGCATAAAACCAAATAAATATTTCAACAAATGCAATCAATGATGCAACTATTTTATTACATTTAACAATAAACATTGTTCTTACACTTGATAAAGTAACATCTATTATTCTAGATACAAATATTTTAAAGCAAAGTAAAAGCATAACATCACCAATTATATTATGAGTAAATAATCACATTTTATAAGTTTTGCATATTATATTGTGGAGGTTATTTTATGTTATTTGAATTTAATACAAACATTCATGATGAAAGCAAAAAAGATACATGTGAAATCGATGAAGGCTTTGTAAAAGGAAATCTATTTAGAGATGAATATGATTCATATAAAAACTATAAACCTGCTAAAATAACAGTACAAAATGAACAAGATGCTTTATTAATAAAATTAATGATGTTAGATTTTGCCATTAATGATTTAAATTTATACTTAGCACTTAATCCAGACTGCAAAGAAAAATATGAATTATTTACAAAATATTCACTTATGTATCAAAAATGTTTAGAAGAATATGAAAGAAAATATCAAGTATTAGAAGTATGTCATGATACTTTTGGAAAATACACATACAACTCTAATCCTTGGCCATGGGAGGGAGAAAATGTTTAAATATGATAAAAAATTGCCATATCCAATAAATATAAAGAAAAAAGATTTAAAAATGGCAAAATTTATAGTGACACAATTTGGTGGCGCGAATGGAGAACTTAGTGCTGCTTTAAGATATTTTTCACAAAAATTTTCAATGCCTACTGAAGAAGGAAAAAATTTACTTAGCTCAATTGCTACAGAAGAATTCTCTCATAATGAAATGATCTGTACAATGTTATATCAACTTACAAAAGATGCAACTTTAAAAGAAATGCAAGAAGCTGGACTTGATACTCTTTATACAGAACATGGAAAAGGAATTTATCCAACTGACTCAAATGGTGTACCATTTACAGCAACATATTTTGCATCTGTAGGTAATCCAATAGCTGACTTAGTTGAAGATATGGCAGCTGAACAAAAAGCTAGAGTTACTTATGAACACTTAATTGATCTTGCAACTGATGAAGATGTAATTGCTCCTCTTTTATTTTTAAGACAAAGAGAAGTTGTTCATTTTAATAGATTCCAAGAATTATATAAAAAATACAAAAAGATGGGTTATAATTAATCCATCTTTTTATTGCAGTTTATCAGTTATACTAATAAAATCAAGCGTTTTTCTAATTGTAAAAAAGTGAAAATTAATTCACTTTCTTTTTAAATACAAATAATTTACTTATTACATAGTTACCTACTATTTGCATAACTTGACATATAATTGTTGCAATTACTACCCAAAGATTTGAATTTAATGAAAGTAATGTACAGATAAACCACATTATAAACATTTCAATAAGTAAAGTTGCAACTCTTCCTAAAGTAAAATTGAACATCTCTTTTATAATATTCTTTTCTTTTGATTTAAAAACAAATAATCTATTTGTAATGTATGCAAATATAACTGCACCAATCCAAGATATAATAACTGAAGTTTGTAGTTCAATTGGATTAGATGCATCAAATATCGTAAATAATAAAGCATACTTTATTCCTAAGGATACAATAGTCGTTAGAATTCCAACGATTAAGTAATTCCATATTTCGGGATTTTTATAATATATGTTCCATCCCCAATTCCAAAATTTAATAATTGGGTTATTTTTAGCATTTTTAATTATCAATTTTTTTTCCATACTTATCACTAGAGTAAGTATAACACACCTATCGATATTTAATAAATAGCTTTCTTATTAAATCAAGTGGTATAACGGTAAATGCAAGTAAAATAACAAATATAAGCTCATTTATTTTAAGGCCATAAGTTCTAAATAAAGAACCTCCATTATAAATTAAAAATATTTGAGCAATAGTAATAAAAACTAATATAACAATAAATACTTTATTTTTTAAAATATTAGCAAATAGATTTAATCTTTCAGTTCTGGCATTAAATGCATTAAAGACACTTATAAATACGAACAGAGAAAAGAAAGCAGTCATAAGAGTTTTTCTACTATCTCTTATAAATAAATAAACTAAATTGCTTTTTAAAAATAAAGATAACAAAATAAATGAATAAACACTTATAAGTAATATAGCTGAATACATATATTTATTTAAAATAGCTTCATCTTTCTTAATTGGTCTTTCCTTCATATATCTTTTTATTGGATATTCATAAGAATAAGCAAGTCCAGCTAAAGTATCCATAATCATATTTAACCAAAGCATTTGCATTATAGTAATTGGTGTAGATATTCCAAGTAATGGGCCAACTATTGATAAAAATAAAGCTATTAAATTCATTGTAAGTTGAAAAATAATAAATTTTCTAATTGATTTAAATATAGTTCTACCAAAAAGAATTGCTGATTCAATAGACTTAATATTATCATCAAGTATTACAATATCACTTGCTTCTTTAGCTATGTCAGTTCCACTTCCTAAAGAGATGCCAACATCAGCCTTTTTTAAAGCTGGCGCATCATTTACTCCATCACCAGTCATACCAACTACTAAATTATTTTGCATTAAAACTCCAGCAACCCTAGATTTATCTTTTGGTAAAGCTCTGGCAATAACTTTAATTTTTTTATAGTTTTTAACAATTTCTTCATCGGTCATTTTATCAAGCTCATCATGAGCAATAACAAAACTTCCAGAATTAAGCATTCCAAGACTTTCAGCAATTGACCTACTTGTATTCACATCATCACCAGTAATCATTATAGTATGTATACCTGCTTTCTCAATTGTTTTTAAAGTTTCTATTGCTTCACTTCTAATTTCATCTCTTAGTAAGATAAAACCAAGTAAAGTATTATTATTTAAAACAGCAATAACCCTTATTCCTTTTTTAGTATAAGTATCAATTGAATTTAACATTTCCTTTTTATTTTTTATATATTTTTTATTACCTAATTCATCTATATAAAAACTAGCAAGTTTTATTATTACTTCACTTGCACCTTTATAATATGTATTTCCATCATCAAGTTTTACATACGAATATTTATTATCTGAATTAAAATGAATTTGATCAACAATTTTTTTATTTTTGTTAACCTTTCCTACAAAAGAAAGTATTGCTTTATCAGTTGAATTACTACCATTTATTGTATCATTTTCATAATAAGAATCATTATTATAACTTAAAGCATCAATAAAAGTTTGTTTTATTTTTCCATTTAAATCATCTAATGTATTAAAATGCTTATGTTCAGCAAGGGCAATTCCAATTACTGATAATTTTCCTTTTGTTAAAGTACCAGTTTTATCAGTTAATAAAACATTCATTGATCCACTTGTTTCTATACCTACTGCTTTTCTAACTAAAACATTATTTTTAAGCATTCGTTTCATATTTGATGAAAGGACTAAAGCAACCATCATCGGTAATCCTTCAGGTACACATACAATTATAATAGTAACTGCAAGAGTAATAGTTTCTATTGCTAAATCAACAATATATTTTGGATTTTGAATCAAAGACATTATAACTTCATTATCAAAATTATTACTAATGAATACCGTATTAAATATATTTGAAATAGATGCTAGTATTGCTCCAATATAACCAATTCTAGAAATAATTTTAGCAAGTTTTGTTAAACGTATTCTCATAGGAGAAGGTAAATTACTATCTTGAAGTCCTTGTGCAATTGAACCATATATTGTATTTACTCCCACACTATCAATCCTAATACTTGCATTTCCTGAAAGAATTACACTTCCTTTAAATATATGATCATTACACTTTTTGCTAACTTCTTTTGATTCACCATTTATACTTGATTCATCTACTCCAAGTCTTCCTTCAATAACTGTTCCATCCGCAGGAGCAAGTTCTCCACTTTGTAAAAGTACTATATCACCAACTACAACTTCGTCATTTTTAATTGTAATATTTTTTCCATTTCTTCTTACTCTTACTTCAATATTTTCATATTCACTTTGTAATCTTTCAAAAGCTTTATTTGATCCATATTCTGAAAGTGATGAAATAAGTGATGAAAGTAATATTGAAATAAGCATACCTAAAGTTTCATACCAATTTTGATCTTTAAATAAAAGAACAAATCTAATTGAAAGGGCAATTAACATTATTTTAATAATTGGATCTCCAAGGGATTCAATTATTAGTCTAATTAACTTATTTTGTTTTTTAATACTAATATTATTACTACCATATTTTTTTCTTGATACAACTACTTCTTCATCAGTTAAACCATTCATTTTCTTCACCTATAAATTTATATGTTGAAAAATAATAACTTATGAACTTTTAAATTATGGAACTTTTAATGTTTGACCAATTGATAAAGTATTATTAGTTAAATTATTAAGTTTTTTAAGTTCATCTACAGTTGTATTATACTTTTTAGCTATTGAATAAAGTGTATCCCCTTTACTTACCTTTATTGTATTTACTTCATCAATAATTAAAAGTTCTCCAACTGTAATCAAATTATTTGTTTTTTTATTAATACTTTTTAACTTATCAACACTTATTCCATATTTTTTAGCAATAGAATATAATGTGTCTCCTGATTTAACTTTGTAATATACTGGGGATTCTGGAACATTTTCAAGTTTCTCTTCTGGTATTATTAAAGAAGCACCAATTTTTAAAGTATTACTTGTTATATTATTTGCTTTTTTTAATTTATCAACTGTAGTTCCATACTTTTTGGCAATAGAATACAAAGTATCTCCACTTTTAATAGTATATAAATTTGTTGAAGTATAACCAATATAATCTAAAATAGCATCACTCACCATATTAGCAAATTCATCAATATTGTTTTTTATAATCTTAGCATCATTTGCATTATCAACATATCCATATCGAATAATAATAGTTTCATACCCTGGAGTTTCCCTTGTTAAGTAGTAATAATCTTTAGTTGTATCAACAGAATATCTATATTGATAATATTTAGTATCGTTTAATGTTTCAAGTTTATCATTTATAAGTTTAGGAAGTGTATCTTTTTTACTTAAAGGATAAATTATTTCTATTCCACTACTTCCTCCTGAGTTTAATGTATTAGATATTAAAATTGTATTATTTTTATTTGGATATTTACTTTTTAAATTCTTTATTCTATCATCATACGAAATAGTATTATCACCACTTCTCAATAAATAAGTATCGACTCCTTTACTTTTTAGAATATCATATATTTTTTTAGATATTTCAAGCGAAACATTTTTTTCAATTAATCCATTACCTTTAGCACCAGAATCACTTCCACCAGCACTTGCATTAATAACTACGCTTTTCATACATATCACCATTATAATCATATTAGACAAATATACTTTTATTACTTTTTAAACTAAAAATACACACAGATTATTCATGTGTGTATAATAACTTAAAAAAATTTGTTTTCAATCACATTTATGATACTTTCTTATTAAATCCGCCTCTTTTTTATACTCTCTTTTTTCTAATTATTTCTAGGCCATTTGTTAATCCGCATAATTTTCATTCTCTCTAGATATTTATTCTTCATCTTTTTCATCTATATGTTTTAAAAAATATTGTAGTTCATCATCAATTATATTATATGCCAATATGTTGAAATATTCGACATTATTTTGTGCTATTTCAGATATTTTTTTCATAATAAAACTTCCAAAATTTTGGAAGTTTTATTACGCATTTAAAGCTTCAATAACTTTAACACTTAATTTAACTGTTGCACCTACTATTGGATTATTACCCATACCAATAAATCCCATCATTTCTACATGTGCTGGTACTGAAGAAGAACCAGCAAATTGGGCATCTGAATGCATTCTTCCCATCGTGTCAGTTAAACCATAACTAGCAGGTCCAGCTGCCATATTATCTGGATGAAGTGTTCTTCCTGTTCCTCCACCAGAAGCAACTGAAAAATATGGAAGCCCATTTTCAATTCTATGTTTTTTATAAATACCTGCTACTGGATGTTGAAATCTAGTTGGGTTTGTTGAGTTACCAGTAATTGATATATCAACATTTTCATGCATCATTATAGCAACACCTTCTCTTACATCGTAAGCCCCATAACATTTTACATCTCCACGAACTGAATCACTATATCTTTTTTCATTTACTATTTCTAATTTATTATTTTCATAGTCAAACTTAGTTTCAACATAAGTAAATCCATTAACACGAGATATTATTTTAGCAGCATCTTTTCCAAGTCCATTTAAAATAACTTTTAATGGAGTTTTTCTAACTTTATTTGCTGATGCAACAATTCCAATTGCGCCTTCAGCAGCAGCAAATGATTCATGACCTGCTAAAAAGGCAAACACTTTTGTATCTTCACTTAAAAGCATACTTGCAAGTCTACCATGACCAAGACCTATATGTCTTTCTTCAGAAACACTTCCTTTTATACAAAAGCTTTCTAATCCTTCACCAATAAAATTAGCAACATCACTTGCATTTGTAGCATGTTCTTTTAAAGCAATTGCGCATCCTACAACATAAGCCCAACCAGCATCATCAAAAGAAATATTTTGAACTTCTTTTACACTAACAAGTGGATCTATGTTATAACTTTTACAAATTTCATAGGCTTCATCAATTGTTTTAATTCCATGTTTATTTAAAACAGCATTAATATTATCTATACGTTCATTATAATATTCAAATTTTTCCATATATTATTCCTTTCTTGGATCAACTTTTTTAACTGCTTCAGTATATCTACCATAAATTCCAGTAGAATCATTTATTGCTTTAACTGGATCTACTCCACTTTTAAGTAACTCAAGCATTTTACCTGTATTTATATATTTATAACCAATAATTTTATTTTCCTCATCTAAACCTAAAGATAAAATATAACCATCAGTTAAATTTAAATATCTTACCCCTTTTTCTTTAGTTGAATAAACTGAACCAAGTTGACTTTGTTTAAATTTACCCAAATCTTCCATACAACTTCCAATTTTTAATCCCCCTTTAGAAAATGCCGATTGACTTCTTCCATAAACTATTTGCAAGAATAATTCTCTCATTGCCGTATTAATCGCGTCACATACAAGATCAGTATTCATAGCTTCTATTAAAGTTTTACCAGGTAATATTTCACCAGCCATTGCTGCTGAATGAGTCATTCCTGAACAACCAACAGTTTCAACTAAAGCTTCTTCAATAATTCCATTTTTAATATTTAAAGTAAGCTTACAAGCTCCTTGTTGAGGTGCACACCATCCAACTGCATGAGTAAGTCCTGAAATATCACTTTGTTCTTTAGCACTTACAAAAACACCATCTTCAGGTATTGGAGATGGTCCTCCAACCGCATCACTTCTAATTGGACACATATCTTTAACTTCTTCTGTCATATATTCGCCTCTATTCTAATTATCATTATACCAAATTTGCTTTTTCTTATAAATATAATTTACATAAAAAAATGGAACTTACTTTTTTAAAGTAATTCCATTTCCTTGACTATGTGCTAATTTTTGCTTTTTTGCAGCTTCAATAAAATTAACAAAAATATTGTTCATATAAATATCTTTTTTATATAAACTTTCCGGATGAAATCTTACACCAATATAGAAATCTTTATCTGGATCCTCAACTACATCAGCATATCCGTCTTCACAAAAACCAACTGCATTTAAATTCTGAAGTGTTTTTACTGCTTTTTTATGTCTTGAATTAACCTTTATTTCATCTTTTTCTACAATACTAAAAAATTTTGATGAAGGATCTATATAACAATTATGTACATATTCTTTATTCATTTGACAATGTTTTTCTATATCATCAACTAAACATAATGTACCGCCTAAAGCTCTTACAATATTATTTTGTCCAGCACATATCCCTAATGTAGGAATATTTTTATCATAACAATATTTTGCGATAAACATTTCATACATCTCACTAGTTGATCCCCCTTGAAGTATAATACCATCGCATAATTCAAGCTGTGTCTCTATATACTCTATACAATTTTCATTAAAATTATAATTACCGTCCACAAGCTTTATACCTTCATCAGGAAAAAGAATTCCAATTGATATACCACCGTTATCAAAAATTGCTTGCTTTACTTCATCACGAATTTTTGAATCAGGTCTAACACAATTAATATCACTTTTTTTATGCTTACAAACTATACCGATTATTGGTTTATCCATGTTTATCACCTCCAAAAAATAATGACTAGATTATAACACAAAAATGATACAAAAAAAAGATATGCAACCATATCTTAATTCTTATATTTATCCTTTTCAGAATTTAAACACATTATATTTTTAGAATCTTCTAACTTTTTATTTTCTTCATCCAACTTACCTTTTAAATGTTCAAAATAGTTTTCTTTAATAACTGTACTACTAATATTAACTTTAGTACTTATCTCATTATTAATTTCATTTAATTCTTCAGTTGTATATGTTTTATCTGTATAATATTTCATCTTATTCTTTTTAGCATTATAATACCCTATTTCATTTTTCCATGATCCATCTGCAAAAACAGTTAAAGACTCTGCATCATTACTAAATAAATCTGTTCCAAGATAATATCTAGGATCATAATCTAAATCAAATAAATTTGCTAATGTTGGTAATATATTTAAATAGAAAGTATATTGATCAAACTTTTTAGCTTCTACTGTAGAATTATAAATTACAAAAGGAACTTGTTCAGCATTCATATCTTCTTCAGTATCATATTCTAATACTTCATTTAAATGTTCTTTACTAATTCCATATGGATAATGATCTCCATATAAAACGATAACTGTATCATCTAAAATACCTCTATCTTCTAATCCTTTTAATAATACTCCTAAACCATCATCTAAAATCTTTAATTTAGACATGTATCTTCTAACATCACTTGGGTATCCAGTATCTTTAGTCATATTATAGTATTTATCACCTTGTATAGAATCAACACTATAAGGTTGATGAGAAGAAACTGTTGTAAGCCATGTCATAAAATGCTCTTTATTACTTGTCTTTTTATCAATAATCTTTAATACAGCTTCCATAAATTCATCATCATTAGCCCAGTTTTTATATTCATTAGAATAACTAATTCCTAGTTTTTGAACGCCATAATATTCTCCACTACCCATGTTTTTATGTATAGTACTTCTTGGATAATAAGCTTCAGTATAATCATGACTAGAGAATGTTACATAATTTTGTTTATTAAATAAATTAAAAACACTTTCAAAATATGAATTATTTTTATATTTACTTGCAGTACAAGTATTATATATTGAATAAAGTGAAGTCATTCCACTAAATTCATTATTCATAGTTGCACATGAATTTCTTGGACTATAATTATTATCCCAAGACCAACCTTCACTATAAAGTTTATAGAAGTTTGGATAATATTCTTGATTTATAAAAATATCATTAGCTGATTCCATCATAATAACAATTAAATTCTTATCTTTAAACATTCCAGTGTAATCATTTTTATCAGTAATAGTTTTATTTATAAAATAATTACTAACAGCTTTCAAAGTGTCATCAGTTTCATTTTCAATTACAGATGAAAAAGCCGTATCATCTATTATTCTAGAATTATCATTAATCTCTCTTTCTTCTTTAACTGCTACATAATCTTCCTTAACATGTATTGGATGAATAATTGCTCTTACATCAAGAATACCAAATCCAGTAGTACCAAATTGCTCTATTGTTAAGCTTGGATTAGATGCTGTTAAAAATAAATTTATATTTGATACAGTTTGTAATTTATTTTGAAATACACTTAAAGTTATACTTGCATAAAATAATGAACCACTTAATAACATAAGTACAAAAGTATTAATAAATTGTTTACTTAATTTAAAATTATCACTTTTTTTATCAAGAAAAACAAAATAAAGAATAGTTAAAATAAATGGTATAAAAGTTAAAAAATATATAAATTTAAAACTTAATAAGAAATCTTTTACATAGTCTACTACTGCTGCAAATTGACTTGAAGTTTGTAAAGACATATAAACACCTAAAAAATTATAAAATCCAGCTTGAGCACATGCATATGCACATACAATAAAGTTTACAATTGAAGTAAAAATTTTTCTACACTTTATTCTCATATTACTAATTCCAAGAGATAATATTGATGAAATAAATATAGATGATAAAATTATTCTTATCATAGTAAAATCAAATATAGTTGATAAATTTATCAATTTAAAAATAACCTCTACTAAAATTATATTTATTAATATAACAAAAAAGGTTTTAATATAGTTATTATTAAAAAACTTTTTCATATATTGCACTTCCTTTTTTTCAAAAACATTATAATAATAACACAAAAATGTGAAATTAAAAAGAACAAAAAATAAAATATGTTCTTTTAATGACCATTTTATATATTATATTCAATTTACTATAGAAAAAATATTATATTTTTGCTATCCTTATATTATAGAATAATAAGGTGATTGTATGTTTGGAAATATTATTAAATTTGAAAAATCAGTTATATATGTAGAAAATGCAAAAAAAATAGCTGATACAAATTATATTGGATTTCATGTAGTTTTTGAAGAACCAAATCATAAAACAGTTGGAGAAATAATTGAAATTAATAAAGATATTATTGGTATTCAATTAATTGGTGAAATTATAGATGGTAAATTCTCAAATGGTGTTTTAAAGAAACCAGGTATGAATACAATTGCAAGAATAATTTATAAATCTGAACTAGAACTTATTTTAGGTAAACAAGATTTATCAGATAGAAGTAATTTACTTATTGGTTCTTCTCCAATTTATAAAGATTATATAGTCTCTGCAAACATAAATGACTTTTTTGCTAACCACTTTGCTGTAATCGGTAATACTGGATCAGGAAAAAGTTGCGGATTATCAAGATTAATACAAAATGTATTCTTTACTGCAACAAATAAAATACCAATAAATGCTCACATGTGTTTATTCGATGTTTATGGAGAATATTATAATACATTTGAAGAAATGGATAAGTTTGTTGGATTACATTTTAAAAAATATACAACTGAAATAAAATTTGGTGATGCAAGTTTACTTACTATTCCTGCATATCTTTTAACAGTGGATGACTTAGCAATTCTTTTAGGAGTAAAAGATGCAGGTCAATTACCAATATTATCAAAATCATTAGATTTAGTAAGAATATTCTGTTCAAATGATCCTAAATCAGTAGATTATAAAAACGATATTATTGCTAAAACGGTTTTAGATATTTTATCAAGTGGAAAAAATTCAACTCAAATAAGAGATCAAGTTATTTCTATATTAACAACATACAATACTGAAGCAATTAATCTAGATTCCAAAATAAAACAACCTGGATATGAGAGAACGTTAAGACAATGTTTAAATATTGATGATCAAGGTAAAATTAACGCTTTATCTTTAGTAATTGATTTTTTACAAAATTATATAAAAGTAGATATCGATATTAAATTAGATGAAAATATAACATATACTTTAAGTGATTTATATTATGCATTAGAGTTTGCTCTTATAAGTGAAGGTATTTTAACAAGTGAATCAGCATTTGATAAAAATAATATTTTAAAATCAAGATTACAATCAATTATCAACAGTGATAAAAATGAATTTTTCAAATTTACTAAATATCAATCAAGAGCAGAATTTGTAGAAGAATTCTTTAAAACTGGACCTAATGGAGAAAATGTACAACTTGTAGATATTAACTTATCATTTATAGAAGACTCATTTGCTAAATGTTTAACAAAGATATTTTCAAGAGTGTTTTTCGAACATACTACTTCACTTCAAAATCGTGGTTCTTTCCCAATACATATTGTTCTTGAAGAAGCACATAGATATGTTCAAAATGATTCAGATATAAGTGTTATAGGATATAATATATTTGATAGAATAACTAAAGAAGGTAGAAAGTATGGAACTATATTAGGTTTTGTTACCCAAAGGCCAAATGAGCTTTCTAAAACAGCATTATCTCAATGTTCAAACTTTGTTGTGTTTAGACTTTTCTATCCAGAAGATCTAGAAATAGTTAAAGGTATTTCATCTAACGTAACAGATGAAACTCTAGAAAAAATAAAAACATTGAAACCTGGTATGGGACTTGTATTTGGTACAGCATTTAAAGTACCTTTACTAGTTAAGTTCCCACTTCCAAATCCAATGCCAATTTCAACATCATTAAAAATAGATCAAATATGGTATCAATAAGAAGAGAAATCTTCTTATTTTTTTTATAAATTACTTTTTATCAATAACAATTTGAATGATAATATTTCACATATCCTTCTAAAACATATATAGATGATTATATTTTTAAAAGAAAGCTATATTTTATTACATGCGATTATATTTACTTAATTATTTACTATTATCGCCAAAATCAATTGAATTTCCTAACATTGAAATAGCCTCAAAGTATGGAAAACTATAATAAACTTTGTTATTTGCAAATACTTCTTTATATTTTTGAATAAAACATTTTTCTAAACTTTCATCGTCTTTTAAAAGTAATATTTCAGATAACCAATTAACGTAATCATGATCACCTTCTTCAGCCTCCAGAAATGCTAGAAAGGATTTTATTATTTCTTCTCCAGCCCCAGTAACAAAACTATTGTATTCTTCTATATTTTTTATTTTCAATGCTATAGATATAGGTAATAAAACATCAGCTTCAAATAAAAAACTTTTTTTACCAAGAGAATCTCTAAAATCAGTATATGGTTCAACAATTCTGTACATTGACATGTATTTATTACATTCTCTATATGTAAAATTTAAATACTTAAATAATTCAAAAGATATGTTCTCTGGTAAATATGTAGATTCCATAATTTTACAATGATTTTTAACATAATTTTCTAAATTATCAATTCCAAGTGTAATAACAGTATCATAGATTTTATTTAAATAACCATATCCATCAAAATCATTACCATAATATTTTTTTATTGTATAACTCAATTGCCTATTATTGGTTACAACTAAAATACTTAACTTAGAATTATTATAAAAATGCTTTAAAGCTTCAAGTAATTCTACTGCATAGCTTGGACGACATCTATCCAATTCATCAACTATTAATAATATCCTTTCATCTGAGTTAATTATTTTATTAAATAATTTATTTAGCGCATGTTGCTTTTCTTCTACTGTAATTATACTATTTGCTAAATCTTCAAATGAATTTAAATTTTCAAAACATTCTTTATTTATAAAGCCAAAGCTTCCCTTTTCAATAATAGCTTCTAATATCGGTTTTACCGCTTCAAACATTTTATTCGGATTTTCTATATGTTTTCTATATTTAGGATATTCATTTAAAATATTATAAATTAACGACTCAAGTGGATTGCCATGATTATCATTTTCCCAAGCATTGTAATAAACTACAATATGTTTTTTTGAAAAAGCCTTTACTTCAGAGAAATCTTTATGAAATTTTATATTATCAATGTTTTCATAACTATTACAAATATAAATTAATTGTTTTATGAAAAAAGTTTTTCCTGTTCCCCATTCACCATCAAGAGAAATTATGAAATTATCATTAACATGGTTTAATAATTTCATAAGATTAATTATTTTATTATTTCTCCCTAACCAATCTTCATTAATAGTATTATGTAAATTTGCTTTACTATCTAATAGTTCATATTTTTTCAAAAAGTATCACCTCAATAAATATTATAACATGAAAATCCATATCTTTTTTTGCAAAAAAATAAAGAACCGAAGTTCCTTATTTATTAATTTTATAAGTTAGTCTATTTGAATCACTTAAGTCATCATCTATACTTATTCGTAAGACTTTTACTTCCTCATTTTCTAAACTTTCTCCAATGTATCCAGTTAATGTTGCTATTTTACTACTACTATCTTAGATTACATTTATTGTTTTTAATGCATACTTACTACCTATTATTATTTAGTACATATTACCAAATAAAAAGAGATGAAATTTTATCACCTCTATTCACACTAAATTTCATTGAACCTTTTTTTCTATAATTTCATTTTTTTCATCTTTTTTTATATTATTTATAAGTTTTTCTCTTATAGATTCATCTCCAGTTGAACTACCTGAAGAGTACTTTTCTCTAGTAACAAGTGAATTATCAAATGTTTTTAATTGATAAAATTCAATATTTGCTTTTTTTTGAGTATATTTATTATAACTTTTCTCTGATTTATGAAATTTATAAAGATATGCTACATAAGAATAATCATTACTAATATTATATACATAATAATCATCACCATTTTTAACAACTATTTTATCTTTTGTAGTTACACCTATATTGTTTATTAAATTTTTTCTAGCATCTATTACGCTTTGATCAAGTTTAGAGCAACCACACAAAAGTACAAGTATAGAAAATAAAATAATAATTTTTTTCATAAGCACTCACCTCATAAAATATTATATCATTTATTTTTTCTACTATCATCATATAAATTTTCACATTATTTTTATAAAACCTATGCTATAATAAATTAGGTGATATAATGAAAAAAATAAAGAGTATTATAAGTACTCATAGTCTTTATTTATTAATTTTAACAGGAATAGAATTAATAGTAAGTATTGTTTCCACACTTGCATTTGTATATTCAGATTCACTTTCTTATAATGATTCTTTAGTATATAATGCTTTAGGAGTAGAAAAATTGTTAGAAACTCTTTACTCTTCAACATTTTGGGGACTTATTCTTTTAATACTTGCATTCATTGTTATATTTAATGTAACATCTATGGTTTATAAGAAAAAAGAGTATTCATTTATAAGTTTATGCCTTTGGTTTTTAATGCTTATACTTTCTATTAACTTAACTAAACCTATAATGGATAATTTAATGACTTTACTCCTATTTGTTCCAATTATTATAATAAATATAATTGCTAGAAAAAAAGAAGAAGAAAAACTAAAAGAAGAAATCTAATCAGGATTTCTTCTTTTTATATAACTTTATTACTAATATAATATTAATTGTAACTAATAAACCAATTACTTCTCGATAATTTTCTTTTAAAAAATTATCAAGTTCATCTAAATTATCTATATTTTTTTCATTAGTTTTACTTTTTTTATAACTATTACAATATCCGTCATATTCTTCTTTTTTACTCCAGATATTAATTTTTTTATCAATTGCATCTTTTTCTAAACTACATAACTCTTCTGTATATTTATAATTTCCATATATATAAGCAACATGAGCATATCCATTTTCTACTAAATATTTTTGAAGTAAAACTCCATCTACATAAATCCAACCTAAACTTCTTCCATATTTATCAGTTTTACTAGCTTTAGAATCTACTTCAATTTCTATTTTCTTAGCATTAGTAAGCATTTCACATGTAACTTCACTTGCTACATCACCATAATCTTCATTCTTTTCCGGTGTATTAATTGCTAAAAATCTATATTTTACTTTTTCATTATTGATTTTAAAATACGCTGTATCTCCATCTACACACTTTTCTAGCTTTACACTTATTAATTCATCCGCGCTAGCTGGACTTATAAACAATAGAAAAAGAATTATAAAAATAATTCCTTTTTTCATTTTACTTTTTCTCCACATTCACTGCAGTATGTATCTTTTTTATCTAACTTATTACCACAATTACTACAATAATTAATTTCTTCATCTTTTTCATTATTGATTAAAAACATAACTGCTAACATTAATGCAAAACCTATTATGAATAAATATATTAAGAATGGTACATTAGATATAAACATTAATACGTTAAATATAGATATTGCTAGTAGTATTAAACCAGATATTAAAGAACACTTATGTTCTTCATTTTTTATTCCATATAGTAACATTATTAAAGAAACTATTAAACTAAATATAATTGTATAAATATTTTTATCTAATACTAAGTAATCTAACATACTTAAATCTATTAAAATAGTACTAAAAATAACTCTACTATTTTCATTTTTAAAATTAATATAACCTAAAGCAATTATTACTGATATAGTTAAAATTTCTATTAACATATTAATTACATAATAATTTGCTATAACACCTTTAATATATAAAGATGTGCTTATAAGTAAGAACATTAAAGATATTGAACTTTTAAATCTATTATTCATATTCTTATATAAAAGTCCCATATAGAATATAGATAAAATTAAATATTTAATATAATTAATATCTAAGAATCTTAATTCAACTAATGAAAGGCCAAGTAAGAATACATATAATATATAATCAATAATACTATCTTTTTTATCATCAAATATAGTTAAATATACATAATCAACTATTAAAACACCTAAATTAACTAGATAACTTAATAATGTATGATCAGTTGTATATACTAAATTTGATAAAACTAAAACTAATAAAATTGAATAAATAACTTTAAGATCATATCTTTTATTAAATTTATATAAAATTAATAAAACTATATTTACAATAAATAATCCAACTGAATAATCTATTTTAATAAAATTATAATGAAAAAATAATAAAGAGCATGCTATCTCTAGTAAAATAGCTACTGGTAAAAAGAAATCACTTATCTTTTTATTTTTAAATAAGATCATTTCAGATACAATATCTATTAAGAATAAACTTGATGCAACTATATAGGCACTGTTGCTTTCTTTTGTAGCAACTACAATTACAAAAATAATTGCTAAATAATTAATTATTTTATATGCATAATATAAGAATTTATCTTTAACTAAATCAAAATAATCTACAAGTAAGAATACTAATAAATGTAATGATATCACAATTGGAATACATATATCATTATCTAAGCTATTAAAAAATTGAATATCATTTATAAATAAAGTTCCAAATATTAATAGTAAACATAATAAACTAGTTTCAAAATCTTTATTATCTTTTAAAATAACTATTAAACCAATTATTTCTATACTAATTAACTCAATTAAACTTAAAAGTGATATATTATCTATAATTAAGAAAATTATAAATGGAATTATATATGTAAACAATTTAGATACTGGATATATATTATTCTTTTTAAAACATATATTAGCTATTAAACAAATACATTCAACAATTAAAAGTATTAAAGTTAATTCTATCTTATAAAATATTAGTAAAAGAGACGCTACTACAAACAAAGATACATAAGTAACTTTAATAAATTTTTCATTGTCATATATTAATGTTGTTATTAAGAAAAAAGATCCAATAAATAAAAATATTATTGCTAAATATATATATTCACTTCCATTTATCTTAAAAAATTGATTTAGTAAGTCACTGTTACTAAAAGAAAATATAGATATAAGTAATGAAATAAAACCTATTGAATAAAACCAATTAGCTGAGTTTTCTAAATTCATTTTTTTCTTACATATATAAGTTATTACAAATTGAGTAATAGAAAATACAACTAATACAAGTGATTTTATTTCATAAGCAATACCTGTATTTGAAAACAAAATACCAAGTAGTGCAATTAGCATCACTACTGAAGAAAAGTTAAGTAAATATCCTAAATTATTTAATTTTTTATTCATCTTTATCAACCCAACGCAATTCTTTTTTAGCTTCTTTTATATTTAAATTTTTCATTATAAATGCACATTCAATTAATTCCATAACTGAACCCACTATCATAACAACTCCAATTATTCTAAAGAATACTTCTGCTCCTTTAAATGGATTTGCAAGTAGAAGAATTCCTAAAGTAATGCCTAAAAGAGCAAATACTAAATTATATTTCCATGTTGAAGAAAAATTTCTAATATTAACCGCAAATTGTAATTTAACAATTGATTTTATTGTTATAGTTAAACCAATTATAACAGTTATAAAGTTTACAAGTGATTCAGTATTAATAATTAAATATACTCCTACACAAGCAGATACTAATCCAAGAAGTAATGATTTACTAATCATTTTTTCTTCTTGTGGTGCTTTTATATAATCATATATCCAAAAGCATCCAGTAATTAAAGTCATAAGACCAATTATTAAAGTAATGATTTTTAAAGAACTAGCAGGTTCCATCATTAATACAACACCTAAAATTAATGTTGCTATAGAAGAAATTAAACAAGTCTTTCTATATCTTTTAGCACTATTATATAACATATTATCACATCCTAAATTTATTATATCACTATAATCATGAAAATTATACGAAAAAAAGCAAAAAAAATGCAGTAGGCACTGCAACTTAATTATACTAGATTTATTTTATTTCTTCAATACTTTCTATTTCATTTAAATAAACAACATTATATTTGGCATCATCATCTCTTATAGTTAAAGTTTTATAAAAAATCATATCATCATAATCTTCTACTGACTTTACATCTACAAGTAATCCTTCCAAAGTTGTACCATCATGGAATGTAATATAAATATATTTTTCATACAATTCCTCTAATTCCATAATTACCTCCATAAATAAATTATAAATAATGTAAAATAAAATGTCTACTAGTAAATTTATACTTTCTTTTAAAAATATTTATATTATAATTATACTAGGTGGTGCGCTAAAAGGTTTTTCACGATGAAAACAATGTGAATAAACCAGTTTGGATTTAGTAGTAGATAAAAGCAACAGTGACAAAGCAAACTTAAACCACAAATAATTATAAACACAGGATGTGATTTATTTTTATTACTAGTGTTGCATTCTTATATTTTCGAATATGAGGGCTAGGCTATGGTGTAGTAAATGCATTTAAACAATTTATTAATGACTTAATGTCGAAATTATTTTATGTAGTATATCTCATGTGTTGAGATTTAATTATTTATTAATACGTGGAATATTTTTTGTTCATTCCCCTATTTTATTAAAAACTTTTTGTATTAATAAATAATATAATGTTGAAAAAAAGCAACTAAATGTTGCTTTTTTTGATTTCATTAATTAATTCATTAATACTTTCACTTGTTTCATTTGTAAGTTCTATCCTAAAATTACGTATACCTAAATCATAATAATATTTTAAATTTAATAGTTTATTTGTAATCTTATAATCCAGAATATGTGTTAAATGCTTATCTTTATCTGTTAAAATTGGATATTCTTCATTATTTCTATCAACAAGTTTGTATTCATTATGATGACATTTTGTACAAACTTTATCTTTATTTGTTAAAAAATTAACTGGACAATATTTAGTAATCATAAGTTCAATTCTTGAATAGATAATCATTTCTAAATTAGCTTTATTATTATAATAATTCATAATATTACTTATTTCTTCATCACTTAGTTCTACAGATAAAGTTAAAAGTTTACTATAGTTACTCAAATAATTTATTGTTTCATGATTAGTTATATTTAAATAATAATCTGCTATACCATGATTTAAATATAAAGAACCTAGTTCAGTAGATAAAACATTTTGATAATCTATTTTACTAAAAATACGACTACTTCTAAAATATACTTTATCATTATCCTTATATTTTAAATAAAGATACTTTTCATCTACATATATACGATCAAAGAATGTAAGTGCACATTTTAATTGATCTTCATTTCTTACTAAAATAGAATAATTTACTTTATTATTATAATTAAATTCTTTTTTAGATATATATTCTTTTTCAATTACTTGTTTTCTTTTATTTTCTCTTAAAGTTATAAGTTTTTCTATTAACTCTCTTCTTAATTCATTTAAATCTTTAATATTAATAAATATATTATCTTCTAATGTAATATCAATATTTTTTAAATTAAAAGGAGTGTTACCGAGTTTATTTATTTGTTTTAAAATAGTTTCTTTTGTAATTGGAGCCTTTATTGCTTTACTAGCAATATTTTCACTTACGCTTACTTCATTTTCTCCATCATTTATTTTTATATAAACTTCATTTAAACTTGCTTTAACAAAAACATCAATATCTACTTTTCTATTTGGTAATATTTCATATTTTTTCTTTAGTAATATATCGCTTGTTTTATAAACTGAATCACCAACAGAAGCATTAATCTTATTGTCAATTATAGCTATATCATTAGAAGAAGATACAAGTTTTCCTTTTTTATCATAAAGATAATTAACAATCATTCCATCATTAGTTTCTTTTATTCTAATACCATCTTCTTGATTTAATGGTTCCATCAATTTTATGTAAATATATCTACGGTCTTTATTAATAACTTTACCAATTTTAACTCCAACATGATTTGAAGTTTCAATATTCATAAGGCTTTCATTAGTTGCATTAAATAAAAATCCAGTTGTGTATTTTCTATTAAAAATAATTTCTATATCATGCATATATTCATCTATTTTTAAAGTATCTTTTCCATAATAATAATCAATTAAGTTCCTATACATCCTTGTAACACAGGCAACATATGTAGAGTCTTTCATACGACCTTCTATTTTTAAAGATTTAACATCACTTTCCATTATTTCTTTAAACCTAGAAATTGTATTAAGTTCTCTAGTTGACAATAAGTATTCTCCATTAGTTGTTACAAATTCATTATTTTCTTTTATTTTATATGGTAGTCTACAAACTTGAGCACATTCACCCCTATTACCACTTCTATTTAAAAGCATTGAAGAAAATAAGCACTCTCCAGAATAACTTATACATAATGCTCCATGAATAAATATTTCTTTTTCCATGTTAGTTTTAATATTTTTTATTTCTTCAAGGGATAATTCTCTTGCAAAAACAACTCTTTTTACATTTAAATCTTCTAAAATTTTTAAACCAAACCCACATATATTATGAACTTGAGTAGAAGCATGAATTTCTAAATTAGGTAAACAATTATGAAGTAAATTCATAAGTCCAATATCTTGAACAATTAAAGCATCAACTCCTATATTATGCAAAAATTTACAATATTCATAGACACTTTCTAATTCACTTTCATAAATTAATGTGTTTACAGTTACATATATTTTTACACCATAAAGATGAGCAAATTTAATTGCTTCTTCCATTTCTTCATCAGTAAAATTTACTGCACGAGCTCTTGCTCCAAATTTTTTTCCACCTAAATATATAGCATCTGCACCATTCATAACTGCAGCTTTTAGGGAATCCATACTACCAACTGGTACAAGTAATTCTTTCATAATTTAGTCTCCTTAATAAAAGCCTAGTTAAATTTAACTAGACTATGAGCAAATCTATAACCTTTTATAGCTATGAATCTACCAAATTTACCAGGAATAGATACAAGTCCTGCTTTTGAAAAACGTAATTTCTTATAAAGTTTTGGATTATTTTCTTTAATACTATTCCATAATTCTTTATATTGTTGTTCCCCTTCTTCATTCATAGCAAGACGAGAGAATATTGTACCAATAGTCATACAGAATACACATTCACGATACATCATATTTCTTAATTTTTTAGATTTCACTGTATTTAAATCATATTTATTACATACAAGTTTGGTAACAAGAACTTGATGAGAACTTCTTTTTATTAATTGAGGTTCTTGAACAGATTGATCTTCTCTTCCAATAAAATATCTATAGAAATCTAAATCTAAATAATAGATAGTTTTAGTATTAACAAATGGAATATATATAAATAAGTTATCTTCATAAAAAGTATGAAGTGGTAATTCCATATTAGATGCATCTAATACACTTTTCTTATACATAAGAGAATGAAGAGATAAATATTGAGTTGGTTTAAATCTTTTCATTTCATCCCAAGTCATTTCTTCTTCCTCTTTAAAAACATTTTTAAATGAAATAGTTTGATTTGTTCTACCATCAGTATAAGTATATACATAATTCATGATTATTAAATCTGAATCAATATTTTTTATTTTTTTAAGTAAAGTTTTATAAGCTTTTTTATCAACCCAATCATCACTGTCAAGAACTTTAAAATATTTTCCAGTTGCAGCTTTTAAACCAGTCATTATTCCAGCACCATGTCCACCATTTTCTTGATGAATAGATTTTATTATACTTGGATATTTCTTTTGATATTTATCTGCAATTTTTCCAGTTTTATCAGTTGATCCATCATCTATAATAATTATTTCAACATCTTCTCCACCAATTAATAAAGAATCAATACAATTTTCCATATACTTTTCTGAATTATAACATGGAACAACAAAAGATATATATTTCACATTAAGCACTTCCTATCTATCTAATTATATCAAATATAAAATATAAAACAAACAAAAAGGAAAATTATATTTCATTTTCCTCATCATTTAATTCAAGTTCTCCAAAATTTAGTCCATTTTTAGCATCTATTTTAAATGTTTGATATTCACTTGTATCATTTTTTACATTAACAGTTATAACCTTATTTTTATAGCTCTCTAATTTGTCCATTGTTCTATCTTTCGTAGTAACTATTACATTTCCTTTATAATACAATTTAAAAAATGTATCAAAATTATTATTACTTATAATTGTAACATCAATATTTTTTTCTTCACCTGGATTTAATCCTTCTATATAATCATAGCTAATTTCATTATTTATTAAACTAGTAGTTAATAAATTAGTTTCATTTTTTGAAGGTTTTATAAAATATGAAAATGAAGCAGAAACAAAACAAGAACAAACTATAAACATAACTGCTATACTAAAAAACAACGCTTTGGATTTTTTCATTATTATTCCATCCTCTCATAAATATTATAACACCTATTTCCTAATAATCAAACATTATGATATAATTTTTTTAGGTGATGATATGAAAGAATTATGTATTCTAATTTTATTGTTTTACTGTTACTCATTTATTGGATGGTTAATTGAAATAATTGTAACTTTTTTAAAAATGCATAAATTTGTCAACAGAGGATTTCTAATTGGACCACTTTGTCCAATATATGGTTTTGGTGGAGTTTTAATTACCATTCTTTTAAACAAGTATGCAAGTGACCCATTAGTCTTATTTATAATGGCAATTATATTATGTGCCGTACTTGAATACATTACTTCATATGTAATGGAGAAAGTTTTTAAAAATCGTTGGTGGGATTATAGTGATCAAAAGTTTAATATTAATGGTCGTGTTTGTTTAGAATGCGCTATTCCATTTGGAATTGGTGGAATAATAATGTTTTATGGAATAAATCCTGTTTTAATAACTTTATTAACATCATTTAGTGATTTAGCATTAAAAATAATTACTGTACTATTATTAGTAATCACGCTAATTGATATAATTTTATCGTTTAATATTATTATTTCTTTAAAAAATATATCAAGTTCAATAAGATGCGATTCAACAGAAGTAATTACTAAGAAAGTAAAAGAAATATTAAATTCCAAAACTTTCTTACATAAAAGACTTATTGCATCATTTCCAGATATGAAAGTATTTAATAAAATATATTTATTAAAAAATAAACTTAATAAAGACAAAATAAAATTAAATAAAGAATTAAATGAAACAAAAATTAAAGCAAAAAAAAGAAAATCTTCTAAAAAATGATTTTCTTTTTTAACAAGTTTTATTTTCTACTGAGCAAGTATTGTCATCACTTTCAAGTTTATCAAACATACAAGCAAACGCTTCTTTGATTTCACATTTTATTTCATCAGTTAATTCCATATAAGGATCAGCTAATTTTTCAACTATACCAGTTTCTAAACTAATTGCTTCTCCATTTTTAACTATTACAACACTTGGAGCATAAATTCTTTTTTCATCAATTTTAACTTCTTTAGTTTTACCTTTTTTAGTCTCATAAGTAAGTGGATTATAATCTTGTAATACAGGCTTTAATAGTTCAAGTAATTTATAATAAGCTTCTGTTCCTTCTTTAGTTCTAACAGCTTCATTATTATCATTTAATTCAAATGTATCACGAATCTCTTTAACATCAACATAATAAATCTTTTTAACTTCTTTTTCTAAAGATGCGTCAACTAATGAATTTATAACACTTCTACACCAAGGACAAGTACTAAATCCAAAGTAAACAACAAATGTTTTCTTCTCCTCAATCATATTAACTAATTCTTCAGGTGTTTTATAAACAAATGGATTATTATCAGCTATAGTTAAATTTCTGATTTTTTTACCACTGCTAGTTTCTTGATCATTAACGCTTTCATATTCATTTTTAAATTTATATGCATCAGTTACTGTTGTTATTGGAATATCATGTTCTGCATATAACTCACTAAAAATATATATTATTCCAAAACTTACTAATAAAAATAAACATATTATAAATATAATTGTTCTAGTCTTCTTGTTCATTGTTTTTCCTCACTTCACAAAATAATTATAACAAACATATAATAAAAAATAAATATAAAAATTAATTGTGTTACTTTCTTCTTTGTAGTATAATTTTCCTATACCATATAGAAGTATAAAGGGGAAGATATAAATGAAAAAATTCTTAAAGAAATTTAACAATACCAAATTAAGTATTCGTTTAGTATATATATTTGTTTCAATAATTTTTATCTTTAGTTATGGTTATCTTTTTAGATCACTTTTACTACTTAATAATATTGAAACAACTCTTAGAGTTATTGCTCTTTCTGTGTTAGGAGTATTACTTCTACTTTATATTATTGGTAATTTACTTCTACTTATGAGTAAAAAAAATAAAACAGTTATATTTTTATCCTTTATAGCACTTCTAATTGCAGCTGTTTCCCTTATTGGTTCACTTACAATTAATAAAGTATATGGTATTTTAGATAGTATGAGTAAAGATAAAATACTTTATACAACCAATATGATTTTATTAAATGATAAAGAATTTTCCAATACTAATGATTTTAAAGTAGGTATTTTAAATAATGAAACTGATGTTGAAGGTAATATTCTACCAAAAGAATATATAAAAAAGGAAAAATTAAAAGTAAACGTTTCAGAGTATGATTCAAACTTTGAACTATTAGAAAAACTTTATGGTGGTGAACTTGATGCTATATTTATTACAAGTAATTATATTATAAAATTTGAAGGTTATGATGCTTATAAAAATATAGAAAATGAAGTTAAAGTTCAATTTACCTATTCTAAAGAAATGAAAAATCAAGATTATATTGAAAATCCTGGTACTGTTGATAAACCTTTCACTGTTCTAATCATGGGAGTTGATTCAACAAGTGATGTATTAAACGCCAATCAAGCATTTAATGGAGACACATTAATGCTTATGAGTTTTAATCCTAACACATTAAATGCCACAGTATTTTCAATTCCTAGAGATACTTATGTACCAATTGCATGTTTGAAAGGTGAATCATCAAAAATAAATTCTTCAGCAGCTTATGGTTCAACATGCGTTATTAATACAATTGAAAATTTAGTTGATATTAAAATAGATTATTATGTAAAAATAAATTTTAAAGGTGTGGTTGATTTAGTTAATGCTCTTGATGGTATTGATATAACAGTTCCAGAAAAAATAAATTTCTGTGAGCAAAATTCAAAAAGAAGTAAAAAGCCTGAGGATTTACAATGTATAAAAAGCGGATTCCAACATATGGATGGTGAACAAGCACTTGCATTTGCAAGACATAGACACACTCTTCCTGCAGGAGACTTCCAAAGGGTACAACATCAGCAATTAGTTGTTGAAGCAATTGCTAATTCAGCAAAAGATTTAAAAAATGTTGATGCTTTCTTTAAAGTATTAGATTCTATATCAGCAAATATTGATACTAATATGTCTACTAATCAAATGATGAACTTGTATAATGTTGGTAAATCAATGATATTTAGTGGTAATTCAGGATCAATGATAAATATTCAAAAAACATATTTAACAGGATATGATTTAACAATGTTTGTAAATAATTTAAGAAGTTCGGTTTATACTTTCCAATATTATGAACAAAGTCTTGAAGAAATAAAACATGCATTAAAAGTTACTTTAGAACTTGAAGAAAATGAACCAGTTAAAACATTTAATTTCTCAGTTAACGATACTTATGAGGTTCCAGTGATTGGAAAAAAATATTACACAGTTAAAAGACAAGAATCAATTCCAAATTTTAAGAATAAATCAATTGAATATGCAAAAAGTTGGTGTGAAGCTAGAGGTATTGAAGTATTTGTAAATGTTACTACAAGTGAAGATTATACAAATGGAACTATTATTAATCAAAGTGTTAGAAATGGTGTTCTTACTACTAATGTTCAAACAATTACATTTGATGTTGTAAATAATTAAAAAAGACTGGCTACCCAGTCTTTTATCTTGCAATAATTTCTTTTTGTAATCTGTATTCTTCTTTTTCATACCATATAACTAAGTTATTATTTGTAACACTTCTTATATATAATTTATCTTTTAATATTTCTCCTGTTTGAGTATCAATTGTTGCTTCTTTTTCATTATACATTTTGTCACCATTTACTTCTAAAGTTACTTTTCCATCTATGTAATTAAATAATACATTGTTACTTTTCCAATTATAATTTTCTATTTCTTTTATATTAAAGTAAACTCTTGATGATTCATTTCGAATTAACATATATGCCATTATAGATATTATTATTAAAATACAAAATGAAATAATACCAAATATTAAATTAAATTTTCTATTAGTCATATTTTCACCTACTTATATAATGGAAAAACATATGATTTAGTTTTCCATCTTCCATTTTCATACATTAACTCAATTGGAACACTTTTATAGACAGGAGCTGTGTATCCTTCACTTTCATAATTAGATTTATAATACTTAACATCAGCAGAAATATAACCATTATTATATTGACTTATTGTAACAGTTGAGAATATTAATTCAGATGAATCTAGTTTATTTTCTAATCTGTAATATTTATCATTTAGTGCATATATGACTTGATATTTATCATATTTAGGATATGTAATACCATAAATATATGATTTAACATAAGCCTTTTCAATGATTTCTTTTCCTTGATATATTTCACCATATGTAGCATCTTTATAAGTTATTTTATCAGTTTCACCTTCATGAGCAAATTTAATTACATCTGTTATATTAAATAAAGAATCATCACCCATGTTATAAAATTTATTTAAAAAATCAAACATAACTTCTACTATCTTTTTAGCATCATCTCTAGATATATTTTCTTTTGTTAATATCTCATCTTTTAATATATCATTGACATCAACTTTGTAATATGGTGATTTATCAGGAGGAATAGTTGTTGTAACAGTTGTTGTAGTCTCAATAGTTGTTGTTCTTTTAGAAATAGTTGATGTTCTTCCTAAAGTTGTTTCTAGATCAGGAAGAGCTTTAACTTCATTTCTTAAGGATTTATATAAGAAAAATCCTAGAACTATTGAAATAATTAATAATACAGAAGTTATAATAATCATCACTATATTAGATTTATTTAAAACAAATTTATCTTCATCATCGAAATTCATATTATCACCTATATTAATATTATCATTTTTATAAAAAAATACCAACATTAAATTAACATTGTAAAATGTATTTGTCCAAGAATAAATGACTTTTTTCTAGGATTTGCATTTTAAACTATTAAATAAGATGTGTGTCTAGATAAACGAAAATCAAAAGTCTACCTTTTTGTCTTTTATCCTATGTTAACCATTTTCCTGACTTAAGGAAAATGGTAATCACTTTTCTCACAAGTAATTTTGGCATTCCCAATTACATATAAAACTGAATTGAACTAATCTCAAATTAATCGCCTGCTTTCAATTATTTTTATCTATCCACTTATACATTCCACATTCAACAGCTTCCGGTTTATCTTTAAATCCAAATTGTTTGTAAAATATTCTTTTACCATTAGCTGATAATAATTGAATCATCATTGATTCTCCATCTTCTAATGTTGCTTTTGCATTTTCTAGTAGATTGTTAATAAGCTTTTTACCTATTCCTTTCCCTTGATATTCTGGTTTTACTATAACATCTGCTATTAGACCAATATAACCTGAATCTGTTATTAATCTGGCCATACCTACGGTTTTACTATCAACAACATATTTTGATGTGATACTATTTTTTAAACTCTTTTCTAATAATCTTTTTGATGGGCATTTCCAACCGACAGTTTTAATAATATCTACATATTCTTCATAAGTTAAATTATTTTCTTGAATCATACTAATCACCTCTAAACAAATTATATATTATTTTTATAATTACTACCATAAAGTTTTATATAAAGTCTTAACTTTTTATTCAATAAAGTATCATATTTTTTACAAATTAAAAAATACCAGATTATACTGGTATTATTAATTCTTTTCCTATACTTAAAATATCGCTATTTAAATTATTAGCTACTTTAATTGCATTTACTGTTGTATTATACATTCTTGCTATTGAATATAATGTATCTCCTGATTTAACTAAATGTGTTTTAACATCAAAGCTACTTGGTATAATAATTTCTTGACCAATGGATAAATTATCACTTTTTAAATTATTTAACTCCTTTATTTTATTTACAGTCGTACTATACTTTTTAGCTATTGAATAAAGTGTATCCCCTTTTTCAACTATATATGCATTTGTATCTTGATTTTTCTTTTGATCATTAACTAATAGTTTTTGATTAACTGAAATCATATTTGATTTTAAATTGTTCAAATCTTTTAACTTATCAACACTTACTCCATATTTTTTAGCAATCGAATATAATGTATCTCCTGATTTAACTGTATAATAATCCAATTCATCTTTTGAATATCCAATATAATCCAAAAGTGCTTCCAAAGTTGCATAAGCATAACGTTCATAATTTTTCTTTAATCTAGCAGCATCTTCTACATTATCTAAAAAACCATATTCAACTATTATTGATTCATAAGGAGCTGTATCTCTTAACATAAAATAGTAATCTTTATTAGGATTTGTTGTACCTCTTTTTTGATAATATTTTCTAATTATTTGTCCATTTTTGGCAAGTTCATTTAATATTTTAGAAGATAAATTTTCATTATTTCGTAATGCATAAATTACTTCTGCACCTTCAGCACCTCCTGCATTTATGTGATTAGATATAACAATAACATTATCATCACTTCCAAATGCATTTTTAATTCTATTGATTCTTTGAGTTGGACTCAAAGTTTCATCCGTTTCCCTCGTAATATATACAGGAATACCAAGTCTTTTTAATTCATCATACATTATTCTACTAATAGCTAAAGTCATATTTTTTTCAATTATATCATTTCCACTAGCACCACTATCAGTTCCACCATGACCAGGATCAATTATAATCTTATAATTATTCATAAGTATCACCTAGAATAGTTTATGAAAAAAAATGAAATATGGCACATTCCATATTTCATTTTTATATTATTTTTTCTTATAAAGCAAATTTGATTTATTTACAATTTTATCTAATTTCTTAAAGTCTTTATTTTTAATAGATGAATTTATTAAATTAAAATCTTCTTTAGTATAATAAACCTTTATTGATTTTTTCATACAACTATCACCTAAATATAATTGTCTTCCGCTTTTTTCTTCAGATAAATCATAACCAGTAAAATCAGAAAAGTTTTTATGATTTTTTATTATGCTTTCAATATTTTCATAATATGTTACAAACACTAGGCATTCATCTTGATATTCTAAATATGCGTATTTACTCTCGCCCATACTTGGTGTACTAAGCTCTAAAACATCATTATTTAAAGAAACACTAAAAATAGATTTATCATAATCATGTTTTAAATAAACATGTGAACAAATATAATTAAATAAAATAAATGAAATTATAAAAACACTTATAAAAAGAATAAATAAATTGACTTTTCTTAAACTTTTATTTTTTAGTTCTATTCCACTTACTACATCAATCATATTTTTCTCAAATTTATCTTGATATTCATTTTTGTCAATTTCTTTTCCAGACAACAATTCATTTACTGATACTTCCAAAATTTCACATATTGAATTGTATAAAGATATATCAGGCAAGCATTTTCCATTTTCCCATCTTGATATACTTCTACTATTAACATTTAGTATTTCAGCTAGTTCTTCTTGAGTAAATTTCTTTTCTTTCCTTTTTTGAGCAATAAATTTACCAATTTTTTCTTGATCCATAATTATTCTTCCCTTCTGTCCTAACTATACAAAAACTAATTAATTTTTAACACGACATAAAGTGAGAATTAATTACTTTTCATTATAATCTTCTAAGAAACTCTTATATTCACCATTTTTTTAGTTACTAAAATATAATTTAAATTAACGTTATCCATACTTTTAAAAATATTGTGATCAACTTCCTTATTGATTTGCCTCATTTTTTTAATTAATTTTTTCATTTCTTTTACACACCTTTCTATGTTTACTTCTAGTACATTTACACTCTTCCTTCATAACATCACCAAACTTATTATAGGGTATAAAGTGTATACCTATCAATCAATAATAAAAAAATAAGAACTAAAGTCTTATTCCCACATATCTGTGTAATCATCATTCTTACTATATTCATTGTCCATTTTATTTATATATGCATAATATTTATATAAACCACTGTTTGATTTCTTATAACTTATCTTTTCAATTCTAACACCTTTTAGAAGTGATTCAGCAATATATAAATATTCAGAATCTTTTCCAGCAATAAGAGCTGTATGCCCCCAACGAGCTATGATATCTCCTACTTTATAATCATTAGAATTAGCATATTCATAAGTAAGAGAACGCATTTCACCAACATCACTCATATCTTTATATTTATCATTTATACCTGCTCCAATATCACCAACATCTAAACCAGAATTATATAAAGACCAAGTAACAAATCCTGAACAATCTAATCCATTTGGCATTTTAGCTCCGGGTTTATATCTATTGTGATCTTGTAAGTTTGTTAAAGGGCAACCCCAAATAGCTGGTCCCTTATATGAAACTTGTATATCATTAAATTTATCTTCACTTAAATATAAACCTTTATGATAGTATCTTCCTTCTCCATCTGCTCTTCTTAATCCAGATTCATGCATTCTTCCATTTTCATAAAAATAAGATACTTTATATTTAAATGATAAAGTCATAAATCTAATTGTTTCTATTAAAGCAGCACGAGTTCCTTCACCTTTATTCAAGACTCTAGTTCTTAATGCCTCATCAATAATATGAGCTTCCTCTTCAGTATAAGCATGACATGGTAAAAAACTCTTTTTATCATCAAGTTCTGGTTTTCTAATTAAATCAGTAACAGTAACTAATACTTCACTTTTTTTACCTGACTCACTTTTTAAAGTAACTTTTGAAGTACCTAAAGAAACGCCTTCAATATATCCTTCATTTATAGAAACAACATCATTGTTTTCACTTTCTAAAGTAAGTTTGTAATTATCATCTTTACTTTCAACTGTATAATTAAGCTTTGCTTTTTCACCAACTGCTAAATAATAAGTATCAACATTAAATTTTATATTAGTAACACTGTCTTTTACTTCATTAAATACAGGAACACTTATATTTTCTTTATGCTCAAATATCAAATTGTATCCATGAAAACAAGAAAAAGCAAATATTACAATAGATACAATCAACGACACTTTTTTCATATAACTACCTCACACTTTGATTATATATAAGTTTCTAATCTTTAGCAACAAAAATATTATAAACCCAAAATAAATGTTGCAAAGTTAAAGTAAATAATTAGACTACAAGCATCAATAATAGTAGTGATAAATGAACTTGCCATAACAGCTGGATCAAATCCTAATTTTTTAGCAATCATAGGTAATGTACATCCAATTAGTTTAGCTAATATAACTGTTACAATTAAAGTTGAACATACACATAATGCAACACTTGTACTAACACGATCAACAATTAATAATTTAAAATAATTGCATATTGCTAAAGTAGCAGCACATAAAATAGAAACTCTAAATTCTTTAAACATAACTTTAAAAATATCTTTAAATTTTATATCATTTAAAGATAAAGCACGAATAACACTTACACTTGATTGACCACCGGCATTACCACCTGTATCCATAAGCATTGGAATAAACGCTGTTAAAATAGTCATTTTTGATAAAGCAGATTCAAAGCTTTCAATTATTTTACCAGTAAAAGTTGCTGAAATCATAAGAAGTAGTAACCATGGAATTCTTGCTAAAAAAGTTTCAAACACACCGGTTTTATCATAGGGTTTATCCACGGGAATTATAGCAGCCATTTTCTTAATATCTTCAGTTGCTTCACTTTCAAGAACATCTAAAACATCGTCAATAGTAATTATACCAACTAGTCTTTCTTCAGAATCAACAACTGGCATAACAGTCAAATTATATTTATGGAACATATTAGCAACTTCTTCTTGATCTGTATATGTACTTACATAAATTATATTAGTTTTACATACATTTTTAATCGTGTCGTTTTCATCTGCAAAAAGTAAATCAGTTGCCTCAATACTACCATACAATTTTCTTTTATGGTCAACAACATAACAAGTATTGATAGTTTCAAAATAAGTTATTTCATTTTCAAGTTGGGAAACAGCTTCTTTAACAGTTGTTTGACCTTTAAATTCAACATATTCAACTGTCATTATAGAACCAGCTGTATCTTCTTCATATTTTAGTAATTTATTTATATCTTTTCTAGTTTCATCACTACAATTTTTAAGAATCTTATCAACAATATTTGCTGGCATTTCTTCCAAGATATCTGTAGCATCATCAGCATACATTTCATCTATTAAATTAACTGTTTCACTTTCACTTAATTGTCTTAACAAATTAGTAGCTACAACTACATCAAATTCAGCAAAAACAGCAACAGCCTTATCCTTAGGAATTATTCTAAATACTTTAGCTAAATCATCATATGATAAATCACTCAATAACTCAGCTAAATCATTTTCATTTAATTCATCAATAATTTTTTTTAATTCTAAAACATTTTTAGAATCAATTAATTTTTTTACTCTTTCTAACATTATAACCTCCAAAAAGTGATATTATTTTTTAACTTACTACTACTCGGATCCGAATCCATAATATCACCTCCAAAAGTCATAAACTAATTATAATATATATTTATTCAAAAAAAAAGATTTAGCCATGCTAAATCAATATAATTTTAACTTATTCAGTCACCATCCATCAAAATCAACTTCACATAGTATATTAATTATATCTTTTAGATTATAAAAAAACAGATTTAGAAATTTCTAAATCTATTTTTTACTCTTTTTTGTAGTCTTTTTTGTAGTCTTTTTTGCTTCTGTTTTTTTATCTTTTTCTGAAACTTCTTCTTTTACCTCTTCAGATTCACTTTCTGATTCAGTATAAGCACCAGTTGAGTTTCTTCCAAATAGAATAGCAACAACAATAGCTGCAGTTACACCTAAAACAATATAACTAACTACATCACTTTTCTTAGTTGTTTGATTATCTTTGCTAGTTTTGTCTTTAACTTCAATAGTTCCATTTTGAATACCAGCAACAACATCAACGTAATTTTTGTCTTCATATTCTTCATTAATAGCTTTTACTATTTGTTCAGGACTTGATTCACTTGAGAATCCTGTAAAATATTGATCTCCAATTACATAGAATGGAACACCATCAACATCAAAATTAAAGTATGTACCAACTTTAGTCATTAAATTATTATTATCTTGGTTTCCCCATACTTCATAATCAACTATACGGAATTTAGAATTCATTGTCTTGTCTTTCTCTAATTCAGCAGTATAATTATGAAGTTTTTGACAATATCCGCAAGTTGATCCATAAAATATATAAAAATTAATTGGGTCTTTGCTTGCTTTCTTAGTAGTCTTTGCATTAACTGTCAAAACAGGAAATACAACCAAAACCATAACCATTAAAATTTTAAAAAACTTTTTCATTACCATATCCTCCTAATCAAAATTATATCATAATATAAATGAAATGTATTATTTTTTTTAATTTATTATAAAATTACTTTTGAATTTATTCCTAATGGAATACCAACAAAATACCAAATAAGTATTAATACTATCCACATAGCTAAAATAGCAAATGAATAAGGAAGCAAATATTTAGTCGATTTTAGAAGCCCAGTTCCATCTTTTTCATACTTCTCCATGAATGATACATAAATTACAAAATAAGCCATTGCAGGTGTTAACGGATACATTATACTAGAAGCGCTTGTAAATATTAATTGAGCAAACTCTGGCGTAAATCCAGCAGTCATCATCATTGGCACAACTGTACCAGAAAGTATTGCCCATCTATTAACAAATGATGGAAGTAACATAACAGAAATCATACTTATAAAAAATACAAGTAAAATTAAAGGCACTCCTCCAAAATTTGTATAAGTTAAAATCTTAGCAAGTCCAGCAGTTACCAAAGAACCTATATTTGTATATTTGAGCAAACTAATAAACATACTTGCGCAGAATAATAAAACTATTATTTTTCCGATTCCATCAAGTGAATGCGATAAAAAGTCACATATATCACGATGATTATTTATATTCTTTGTTCCAAGTCCATATAAAAGACCAAGTAAGAAAAACAAAATGGTAACAACAAATACAAAACCACTGTTGAAGAATGAATCATATCCAAAAAGTTTATCAATATACCTAGTTTGAGAATAATCTAAGAAGTTTCCTCCTAAAGGAGCATATGGAATAATATTATATATAAATATCATGAAATATATTGCTCCTCCAAATAAAGCAAGAAATAACCCACGTTTTTCACGTTTAGTTAGTTTTTCTTTTGGATCAACTATCTCTTCTTCAACTTCATATTTACCCATTTTAGGCGCTATTATTTTTTCAGTAACATATGTAAGTAAACTTGTTCCAATAAATATAGCCGCAATCATTATAATAAAGAATGAAAATGATGAAATAACATAACCAGAAGAAATAGTATTAGCAGACATCTCCGTATAACTTGCAAGTGATGAACCAACACTGCTTAACATAAAGTTCATTCCATATCCTAAAGACAGCGCTGCAAATGAGCTTATAATTCCAACTGTTGGATTACGTTTACCATATTTAAATAGTAAAGCAGCTAAAGGAATTATTACCACAAAACACAAATCTCCAGTTAAAGAAGCAAGAACACATATAAGCATAAGTACAAAAGTAACTGTTGTTTTAGAAACATTCTTAGTTAATACAAAGAATAACGTATCTAAAAATCCACTTTTATCCATTATTCCAATACCAATTAAAACAATTAATAACATTGATAATGGAGTGAATGATACAAATGATGAAACAGTATTTGAAAATATATACTTAATTCCACTTAAATTTAAAAGTGACTCTACTGTTACAAGCGTCGATTCGTAATTACCAGTTTTAACATTTATTTTATTATATGTTATAGATGCATCAAATAAATCTAAAATACCACTTAATAAAACTACTACACCACTCATTAACAAGAAAGCCATTATTGGATGTAATAATACTTTTTCTTGAAACTTTCTAATTTTTTTCATCAATAACACCTTTTAACTTTCTTTTAAACTCAATTCTATCCATCATAATTTCATGACCACAACCTAAGCATTTTATTTTAATATCTACACCATTACGAGTAATAACCCATTTATTTTCTCCGCAAGCATGATTTTTTTTCATTATTACTACACTTCCAACATTAAACTCTTTTTCCATTGTGAACCTCCACTTGAGGATAAGGTATTTTTATTCCATCCTTATCAAATTGATTTTTTATAATAGCAAGACTTGCCCTTTTTACTTCATATTTATAATCAGGCTTAGTATGAACCCTTATAACATAAGTTACTGCTGAATCTCCTAGTTCATCTATACCTAAATATTCACATTTTTTTATAACACGATCTAATTTATTTATCTCATTAATGGCTTTGCCTAAAGATTTTTTAACATCATCTTCACTTGCATCATAAGAAACGCCAACCATGATTGGTACACTCGCATGTTTTTGACTCATGTTTATAATGTGTGATATTTCTCTGTTAGATATAACTAAAACATTACCATCGAAATCTTTAACTTTAGTGTTTTTTAAACCAAATTCGATTACATAACCAGTAAAATCATTTATCTTAACTAAATCACCTATAATGAAATAATTATCCATAATAATATTACATCCACTTATAATATCTTTAAGCAAATCTTGAAAAGCAAGTCCAGCAATAGCTCCAGCAATTCCTAATCCAGCTAAAATACCTTTTATATTAACGCCATAAGTTGCAAGTACAACACATATGCCAAACAATATAAGCACATATCTTAATATATTGCTTACAAGTACAACAATCGTATTTCTTTTCTTCTCCTCTAGTTTATTTGGATCATTAATTAAAATTTTCTTAATTGCTTTAGATAATATTCTAATAATAATAAAATCTAATAAAAAAACTACTATCGGAACATAGCATTTTGGACTTAAAATAAAATCCATAAACATATCAAATTTATTCATCTAATTCACCATCTATATTATACATTACTTAATATAAAAAACTCAAGTGTTCATATACTACTTGAGTTTCTTCTTTTTAGCTTTTTCTTTTAAATAGAAAAATGAAGCCTTAATTCCTGTAATCTTTAAACCTTTTAATGGTTGACATATACTTTCTTTAAAATTGATTCTTTTTATATGTTTATACAAAGAATTACTTATATTTTTATTATTTATTTTTACATTACTTGGTAATAGTTTTATATCACTAATGACTTTATCTAAGTTTACTAAAACATTTTCTCCATCTATTTTTATATATTCTGAATATTTAGAGTAAATAGAAACAAGATTTTCTAAACTACCCTTAACTATATTAGAAACCTTATTGGGATTTTCAATAATAAATCTAATATCTCCAATATAAGAAAGTGAGCATAATTCATTAAACATTTCATTTAGAGTCACTTCTTTTTTATTTAAAATAGCTAAAGTTGCAATTAATACATTTTTTCTATTATTATTAATAGCCTCATCAATTTCTTCAGTTGATTTAAAAGTATAAACTGGTTTTTGCATTCTTCCAGTTACATAAAAACTATCCCATGTGCTTAAATGATTTAAAAAGTCTTCTTTTTCAATAACTCCAAATTTATACTTAACATCTGTATTTCTTACAACATTATAAATTATACCAGTTTTTCCTTTTAATTTTTTTTCACTAAGTTTTAAAAGTCTTTTTTTACTATTATCAGTATAACACTCACTATTTTTAGAAATATCATTTTTAAACCATTCTTTTAAATCATCAACAACAAATATAAAGTCCATACTTTTAACAGTTTTTTCACTATAGCCTGCTTGATGAAAAAAACTAGATCCATATCCAAAAGCAGCCACTATACCATCTTTTGAAGCAATAATTTCTTTGCCTCTACTTATGTAATCCATATACTAGTCTCCAATATTAATATTTAATATTTCCATAATTCTATCCAAATCAGAATTACTATCAAAAGGAATAACTACTTTATTTTTAGAGACTTTTACTTTAGTACCAATAACATCTCTTAAAGTATTTTCATAAATTTTTAGTTTTAAATCTTTTTCTTCCTTTTTTATTTGTTTTCTTTTTGGTATTTCAGTATCTCTTGAAATATCTTCAATATCTCTTACAGTAAGTGATTCATTTTTTATTTTTTCTGCAAGTTTAATAATTTCATTTTCATCTTCCATTTTACTTAAAACACGAGCATGACTTGAAGTAATACTTCCATCCATAACCATATTTTGAACACTTACAGGAAGTTTAAGTAAACCAAGTAAATTTGTAATATAAGTTCTTGATTTATTAAATCTATTAGCTAACTCTTCTTGAGTATAACCCATGTTATCAATAAACTTTTTATAAGCATTTGCTTCTTCTATTGCACTTAAGTCTTCTCTTTGAATATTTTCAATTAATGCAAGTTCCATCATTTGTAAATCATTAAAATCTTTTATAATTGCTGGAATTGTTTTTAAACCAGCTAACTTACTTGCTTTAGTTCTTCTTTCACCAGCAACAAGTTCATAACCTTTAATACTTTTTTTAACTATAATTGGTTCAAGTAATCCATGTTCTTTTATTGATTCAGCAAGTTCTTTTAATGCTTCTTCATCAAAATGTGTTCTTGGTTGATAAGGATTTGATCTTATATCAGCAATATCAATTTCAACAATATCAGATTTATTTGTATTTTCAACTATATCCTTTTCAAATGTATTAAAATCCATTTCACTGTTGAATAATTGTTCCAACCCTTTTCCTAAAGCTTTTCTTGTATTAGTTTGACTCATCTCTTCTTATAACCTCCTCAGCTAAATTGTTATATGCTTTTGCTGCTCTACTTTCTGGATCATATTCATTAATTGGCTCACCATGACTTGGTGCTTCTACTAAACGTATTAAACGAGGAATAATTGTATCAAACACTTTTTCATTAAAGAATCTTCTCACTTCTTCTACAACTTCAAGACCTAAGTTTGTTCTAGAATCTAAAAGAGTTAATAAAACACCTTCAATTCTTAATCTTGGATTTAGTCTTGTTTGAGTCATAATAATTGTATTTAAAAGTTGAGTTATACCTTCAAGAGCAAAGAATTCACATTGAACTGGTATAATTACCGAATCACTTGCTACTAAAGCATTAGTTGTAAGAAGTCCTAAACTAGGTGGACAATCAATTATTATATAATCAAAATTATCTCTTATTGGTTCTAACACATGTTTTAATTGTTCATTCATTTTAAAATCATTATTTTCATGTGTCATTTCTATTAATTCTATATCTATTCCTGCTAGATTAATTGTTGCAGGCATTATAAATAGGTTTGTAAATCTTGTTTTAATTATAGCTTTCTTAGCTGTAACACTTCCATTTAAGCAATCGTATACACTTGCAGTTATATCGCCCTTATTTATGCCTAACCCAGTAGACGTATTACCTTGAGGGTCCAAATCTATTAAAAGAGTACGTTTTCCTAATTTACCTAATGATGCTGATAAATTAATACTAGTTGTTGTTTTTCCAACTCCACCCTTTTGATTTACTAACGATATAACTTTAGCCATAATACCACTCATTCCTAAATTATTGTCTACATAATAGATTATAACATAATTGCTACTTAAAGAGAAATGAATTTTTTAAGTTTTAAATTATTTTTTATTATATCTTTGATTAAATTTTTCAATTTGGCTTAATCTCTTAACTGGTGCCTTTTCTTTTCTTACTTCTTCCTCAGTTTCATAGTTAAAAGAAAGTTTGCTAACTGGATAAAAAGTTATAATTTTCTTTGTATTAATAATTGTTACTACTTGCATTTTATTTAATATTGTACTTCCAACTATTCCAGCATTTTCAAAATCAATTAAATATGAATCACCTGAAGACCTTACACCCAAATAACTTGGATCAATAACCGATATTCTCTTTTCAATTATTTCAAATGTTTCTTCTAAATTCATATCAGGAAAAAATATTCCTTCACTTCCAATAGATTCATAATGTTTTCTTATATGTTCAATGGCTCTTTCTTTAGAATAATTAATTACTTGATTGAAATAATAACCATTTCCAGTAACTGGAATACCTAAATTTACTTTAGCAACAGCTATCATTCTAAACAAGGAAGATCGTTGTGGCCTAGATAATGATGCACCAAATAGGTCTAAAGTTCTTTCTGCATCCATTAAAGTTTCTTCATACTTTTCTTCTCTTAAATCCAAACTAACTAAAAAAAGCATATTTAGTACCGTAGGTTGTCTTTTAATAACATCATATATTAATTCTCTAGCATGACCATAATTTTTGTTATATATATCCAAATTAGCCTGAAAGATTTTCTTTACATCTTCGTATAAATAGCCACCATTCAAAATGTTTTGAATTTCTGAAAGCCTTCCCAACTTAAGATAATTTTCAATTAACCAAATATGAGCTATTCCAACTAATTCTTTTTTTTCAACTAACATATTTAATAATTCTATACTTTCGTTATAATTTTCATTTTTAAATTGAATTTTTGCTTTCAAAAGAATATAAAAACTATCATTTAAATCACATATTTTTCTAATGTAAAAATTAGCTTTTTCTAAATCTTCAGCTTCATAATATACTTCAGCAAACAGTATATATTGTCTATAATTATCTGGAACTAATTCATTTTGATTTATATAGTCTAAAGCTTCTTGAAACATATCTAAATCCCTATAGATAAAGATAACTTCAAATTGAGTTTTTTTATCTTTAATCTTTGGATGACTATCTACATATTTAAGACAACTTTTACCAATTTTAGCATTTCGAGCAGATATCAAAATGTATTTTAAAGATTTATCGGATTTTCTTTCATCCGCTTCATATGCTTTTACATTATATTCATAAGATTTAGAATATTCTTTCTTTTCAAAATAACATTGAGCCATTAAACTATATATAAAAAAGTGATTAATTGTAGAAACATTTTCTATTTTTTTTAACTCTTCTAAAGCAGATTCATAATTTAATGCAGCCATATAAAATTTAGCAAGTGCAAAAATAAGGTGTTCATCGTCTGATAAAGCTGCTTCGTTTTTAAGTATTTCTATTCCTTCCTCTATTGCACCTAATTCTTTAAGTCTATTAGCTTCATCTATCATATTTTGTTTAGATTTGTTGTAATTAGTTCTATTAATATGTTTTTTTGTTGGTTTATATTTCTTCATACAATCCCTTCTCATAAAAATTTCAACTAGTATAGCATAAAAACCCAAAAAGAAAAAGTCCCAATTTTGAGACTTTATTGATTTCTTAACTTGGCATTTAATTTAGTTTCAACATCATTTATGACTTTATTAAATACTTCCATTACTTCTTCATCACTTAATGTACGAGTTTCATCTTTAAATATAAGCTTATATGCCATAGATTTTTTACCTTCTTCAATGTTTTCATATATATCAAATACATTAACTGAATCAAGCATTCTACCAGCACTTTTCTTAATTACATCCATAAGTTCTTTATTAGTTACATTATTATCAACAATGAAAGCAAAATCTTTTTCAATACTTGGATATTTAGATGCAACTTTATATTTTATTGTTTTAATATTACCTAAAAGTGCATTTAAATTTATTTCACATACATATATTTCATCCTTTTTAAGTGATGGATGAACTCTACCAATTATTCCTATTTCATTTCTATCAAGCATAATTCTTGCACTCATATTAGGATGCATACTATCAATATTTTCATCTTTAACAAATGAATATCTATTTTTATATCCTAAAAAATCTAATAGATTTTCAACAATTCCTTTTAATACAAAGAAATCAACTTTTACATTTACATTTAATGCAGGATTTACTAAATAATTACCTTTCATTAAAATAGCTGCTTTAGTAGTTTCTTCATAATCTTTATCATAAGTTTTAGCTATTTCATAAATCAATATATCATTTACTTTTCTAGCTTTATTATATTCATATACATTTAAAAGTGAAGGTAAAATAGTTGTTCTAATAACACTTTTATCTGTACTCATTGGATTAGGTAAAATAGCATTTTCTTTTTTATCATATTTAAATAATTTAGACATTTCTGGGCTTACTAAAGTATATGTTTTGGCTTCATTTAAACCTGCACTTCTTAATCTTCTAGAAACTAGTTTTCTGGAGTTTACATCTTTAGAGTAAACTCCCATACGAATTGGTACACGTGGTATAGTAGAAACTAAATTTTCATATCCATAGAATCTACCAATTTCTTCTGCTATATCATTAATATTAGCATCAACGTCTAATCTTCTTCTAGGAATAGTTGTATGGAATAATCCATTATTGTATTCATATTTAAAATCAAGTCTATCTAGTTCAGTCTTTACATCATTTTCAGATAATTTAATGCCTAACATTTTATTAATATCTTCAACTTTAAAATCTACACATTTTTCAGTTTTATCAATATTATCATATTTGACTTCATCTTTTAATACTTCCCCACCAGCGTATTTTTCTAATAAGTAACAAGCTCTTTTTATAGCTTCTTCAGTGTATTCAAAATTTAAACCTTTACCATATCTAATACTAGCCTCACTTTTTAAATCAAGTCTTTGAGCTGTAAGTCTAATTGAAACGGCATTAAATATTGCTGACTCTATTAATATATTGCATGTAGTTTCATCAACTTCAGTATTTTCTCCACCCATGACACCAGCAATACAAACACTTTTTTCTCCATCTGTTATAACTATATCATTTTTTGTTAAAACTCTTTCTTTACCATCTAAAGTAATAATTTTCTCATCATCATGAGCATCTCTTACAACAATCTTTTTTCCAAGTTTGTCATAATCAAAAAAATGTAAAGGTTGACCATATTCAAGCATTACATAGTTTGAAATATCAACAACATTATTAATTGAACGCATACCTGCAGATTTTAATCTTTGTTTAATAAATTCAGGAGATTCACCTATTTTAACATTTTTAACCATTTTAGCTATATAATAAGGACATTTATCAGTTTCAACGCCTAATGAGAATTTATCTTTAATAGACTCATCACATTCTTTATAATTACTTTCTGGTAATGTTACTTTTTTATTTAAAACAGTTGCTACTTCATAAGCAAATCCAATATGATAATAGCAGTCATTATTACGACGTTTATGGTTATCTAAATCATATATTGTATCATCTAATCCAAGAGCAACCATTGGGTCAGTTCCAACAACTGCACTTTCTGGTAACTCAGTAATACCTGCGGCATAAGTTTCATCATTTTTTTCTTCAAGACCAAGTTCAAATAAAGCACAAATCATACCATTAGATTCTACACCTCTAATTTTACCTTCTTTAATTTGAAAGTTTCCTGGTAAAATAGCACCCGGTAAAGCAACGATTACTTTTATACCTTCACGAACATTACTAGCTCCACATACAATTTGTCTAATGCCAGTTCCATCATTAACCTTACAAACATGTAAATGGTCTGAATCTGGATGTTTTACACATTCAACTACTTCACCAACAACTAAATTATCTATATGCTGATTAATAACAGCTTCAACATTAAGTCCACCTTTAGTAACTTTAACAGCAAGATCATTTAAATCTATTCCATCTAGATCTACATAATCTTTAACCCAATTCATACTTATCATTATACTTCACCATCCACTCTATCAAAATTTTCAACTTCTCTTAAATCTAAATTATAAAATGCACGAATATCTTTTATTCCATATTTTAACATTGCAATTCTTTCAGCACCAAAACCGAATGCAAATCCAGACCAAGCACTTGGATCATAGCCGCAATTTCTTAAAACATTTGGATGAACTAAACCAGCTCCCCCAACAGTAATCCAACCAGTGTTTTTACAAAGTGCACAGCCTTTACCATGACATTCAAAACACTCAATATCCATTTCTACGCTTGGTTCAGTAAATTGATAATATGAAGGGCGGAATCTTGTTTTAAGTTCACTTCCAAATATATTTTGAGCAAATACATCAAATGTTCCTTTTAAATCACATAAGCTAATATCTTTATCAACAAGTAAACCCTCAATTTGCATAAATTGATGTGAATGAGTTGCATCATCATCATCTCTTCTATAAGTTTTACCTGGACAAATCATTCTTATTGGGATTTTACCTTCACCTTTTAACATTGTTCTTGCTTGAACTGGACTAGTTTGACTTCTAAGTAAAATCTCATCGTCTTTTAAATAAAACGTATCTTGAGCATCTCTTGCAGCATGACCCTTAGGAATATTTAAAAGTTCAAAGTTAAATCTATCTTCTTCAATTTCTGGTCCATCGACAACATCATAACCCATGGACATAAATATACTTTCAATATTTTCAATAACTCTTTCAAGAATATTTGCTCTTCCATAATTAAATTTTGTACTTGGTAAAGTAACGTCTATACTTTCAGATTTTAACTTTTCATTTAATATACTTTGTTTAATAGAATTTTCTTTTTCTTCTATTATATTTTGTACTTCATTTTTTAAAGTGTTGGCTAAGGCACCTATCTCTTTTCTTTCATCAACACTTAATTCTTTCATGTTTTTAGTAAGTTCTGTAATACATCCTGATTTACCAATATACTTAGCTTTTAATTCAACAATATCTTGTAAATTTTTAACTGAAATAATATCATTTTGTAAATTATTTTTAATATTTTCACATTTTTCTTTCATAAATTTATCCCTCCTAAATAAAAAAAGCCATGACTTAAGGACGTGTTAACGTGGTACCACCTTAATTCATGACTTATTAATCACCTTATTATTTCTTAACGCGAAATTAACGGTTTATGCTCCTGTGTTGAAATTCACAATATAACCTTATTTAAGATACTTTCAGCCGACGATATCTATTCTCTAAAAATGTATTATATTATTACTTGATACACATTCCTTGCACCACTAATGCTATTTTAAAACAAAAAAATATTTAAGTCAATTACATAAATTAGCATTTTTTACATTAATTGTAGAAAAGTAAAAAGTATTAACAATGTCTAATATAAAAGTGAAAAAAACATAATAAAACTAGAGTGTGCTCTCTAGCTCTTTTTTTAGTTCACTGTTATGGCCGGAATCGCCGCTTTTTTCAGTTCCTGTTAAAGCCGGAATCGCTTCTTTTTTAAGTTCCTCTTATAGTGGGAATCACTAGCTTTTTTATTGCCATAAGGCATTATTAGTATATGCATCTTTGCACAACATAATCACTTATGTGCTAATAATATACCACAAAATCATCATTTTGTCCATATTTGCTAGATACTTTGCTAAATTCGTTATGGCATTTTTTACATTAAATATAGAAAACAAACAAGTTATTAACAATATCTAATATAAAAGCAGCAAAAAACATTTAAATTATAACAAAAAAACTTGCCTAAGCAAGTTCTTTTATATAACCATTAAAATTATTAAAATAATGATAATTACAACTAATAATCCTAATAGGAATTTCCAAATATGTTTAAACCAATCTTTTAATGAAATATCAAATAATGATAAACCAAATACTAAGATTGCACTTGTTGGAGCAATAAAACTTACTAGTCCATAAGCAGCTTGTAATGCAAATGCAGCAGCATTTAAATTACTGAAGCTTGTAAATGCACCACCGATTAAAGAAACAACATATTGGAAATCAACAGCGAATATAGTTGTTAAAATTCCTGATATAAATATTGTTGCAATATTTGTACCCATTCCTAAAATCATACTTACGATTCCTGGAATTCTTGGATAGATAACAGAAATTTCAAGAACTGTATAAACAACTACTAATAATGCAAGTGATTTTCCTATTGCTTTGAAACCAGCAACGAATTCTTCACAAACTTTACTAAATGGAATTCTATAAAGAATTTTAATTATAAGTGATGCAATTAAAATTAATCCTCCACCTATAAATAAATCCCAACTACCAAATTCAGCTAAAGTTTTACCTAAAACATTATAATAAATATTTGAATCAAATAATGTTGCATTTTTAATCCAATTAAATGCATCAGTAAATACTGTTACACCAAATGCAGTTTCCCAACCAATATATGCAAGTATTAAACTAATAGCTAATACTACAAGTGCAATAACCATTGGTAGAGTTTTTACATTCTTAAGTTCTTTTTCTTTAATTTCTTCTCCTTTAAATGGATCTTCAATTAAACTAGCATTTTTTGAACCTTCAACTTTTTTCATTCTAGTTATTGTAAAGAACATTAATAATATATATGCAATAGCAAATAATATTATTGTTGATAATAATTCATTACCATAACTAACTCCTATACCTGTAGAAGTATTAGCAAGTTGACCAGTAATTTTTACTGAATAAGTTGATCCTAAAATACCAACTAAAATAGCTCCAAAAGTTGCAGATAAACCACTTATTTTATCAACTTTTAATTTACTTAAAATTGTAACAACAAATGGAACAAGAGCAAATAAAGCAAATTGTTCAGTACTAATACCTGAAAGACTAGCTAAAACAAATGCTACTATAGCTACAAATAATTTTTCCTTTCCTTCAAATTTCTTAGCAATATTATTAGTTAGTTTTTGATATGCACCAGTTGTTCCTAATAATTTGTAGAAACCAGCAACTACAAATGCAAATACAAATATAGTTGTAAAGTAGTAAATAACTAATTGACCATAAGTTGTTATATCAAAAAGTCCTACTTTTGGATCACTTGCAGTAGATGCAAAGAAACCAAATTTTTCTGCATAACTTAATCCTAAACTTCCATTACTATAATATGCTTCTGGGAATATCCAAGAGAATATTGCAGCAATTAAAAGAGTGATTAATGCTCCAACTAATAAACTATGCTTTTCACATAATTTTTTCATTATCTAACCTCCTATACCAATTATACCACAATATCAACTATGTAAATATCTTTTTTAATAATTATTCATAAAAATATAAATAATCCATATTATTAATTAGAGGTGAAAGAATGAACGGAACTTATTATCCAAATCCAACATTTCCAAATAATATGACTAGCTATGATAACTCAATCGAACAAGTCACTACCACAAGTGATGCACAAGATGAACAAAGTTATATTGAAAATATTCTAAGAATGAATAGAGGAAAGAAATGTAAGGTATTTGCATCATTTCCAGATAGTACAGAATGGCGTGATAGAATCTATGATGGAATCATTGAACAAGCAGGAAAAGACCATCTAGTAATGTCTAGTCCAGAAACAGGAGATTGGTATTTAATTCCACTTATTTATTTTAACTGGGTAGAATTTGAAGAACCAATTAATTATATTAAAAATTTCTAATGATATTTATTAAATTATTTCTTTCAATACCAATTTTAGTAGGTATAAAATGTCCAGGATATAATTTAATATCATCGTCATATAAAAGTATTGATTCAATACTTTTTTTCATGTCAGAAATATTTCCCCCTAAATCAGTTCTACCAATTGAACCATAAAATATAAAATCTCCTACAAACATGATTTTTTCTTTTTCAAAATATATAGTTATTGAATCATCAGTATGCCCAGGAGTACGAATCATTTTAAAATCAAAATTATCAATTTTATTATTTTCTTTTAAATTACTATAATCATAAACGTTTACTTTATAATATTTTTTTATTTCTTCCATTGCTCCAACATGATCAAAATGATGATGAGTAATAATAATACCAACTACTTCACCATTCACTTCATTAATAATTTTATCTTTCTCATCTCCAGGATCAATTATAATAACTTTTCCATTATTATTTAATATATAACAATTAGTATCTAATGGTCCAACAACTACTGAATTTATTTTCATATCTTATTTCCTTTCTAACTATTTCATGATATACTTAATCTGGTGATAACATGATAAAAATAATATTAACTATTATAATAATTTTATCTTTATTAACACTTCTTTTTATTACATTATACACTAAAATATTAGTTTCTAAAACAAGAGTTGATAAAGCAGAAAAGGAAATAGAAAATGAATTAAATAAACGATTTAAACTTATTAAAGAAATGGAACCTATTATTGAAAAATCAACTAAAAAAGATATAAAAGATTTTAAAGAACTAAAAGATTTAAAAAAAACAAACGTATCTACATTTGATTTAGATAATAAAATAGAAAGTACATTTCAAACAATTAATATGATTAGAAATGATTACCCTAAATTAGATAAGAAAAAAGATTTTAAAGAATTAGTTACAAAATATGAAGAATCAAATACTTATATAAATGCAGCTAAGTCTTATTTTAATAGTTATAATAAAGAACTACTAACTTATTCAAAAAAATTTCCAACTAATATAATATGCTTATTTATGAAAATAAGCAAAAAACCTTATTACGAAGGAAAAGATGTTTTCAGTGATATAGATATTTAATCTATATCTTTTTTTATAAAAAAAATAAGAAACCGAAGTTTCCTATTTATTAATTTTATAAGTTAGTTTATTCGAATCACTTAAGTCATCATCTATACTTATTCGTAAGACTTTTCCTTCTTCATTTTCTAAACTTTTTCCAATGTATCCAGTTAATGTTGTTGTTTTACTACCACTATCTAAGATTACATTTATTGTTTTTAATGTATACTCACTTCCACTTTCATTATATACCTTTGCTTCAAATGTTGTTACTCCATCTTTATATTCTAAAGTAGCATTTTCAAATGATAATCCATCTACTGTTTGATTTCTTAAGTATCCTGAATTTGGATCACTAAAAGTCTTACCTATTATTAATCCTACAATCACTACTAGGAAGACACTTCCTAGTATAATTGCTTGTTTTCTATTTCTTTTTATTGTTTCTATTACTTTATTCATTTTTACTCTCCTTATAAAATTATTATGGATTTGTTGTTTCTTCAGTTGAAGGTTCAATTACCTGTTCTTCTTTTTCTTTTATTATAACATTTTTAGTAACGCTTTTGCTTATATTTGCTCCATTTGTTACTGTACATGTTATTTCATATGTTCCTGAAGTTAACTCACTTATATTTGTTATTTCATTTTCTCCTGTTTTACAAGATACATTTCCACCACTTTTACCTACAGTATAAGATGTTGGAATTTTTTTATCAGTTCCTACTTCAACTGAATCATCAATATCTAACTTAATTGTAGGTTCAACACTATCTACTTTAGTTATTATATAACTACTACTTGATATTACTTTTTCTCCATCTAATACTCTTGTTAATATTGTTGTTTCATCACTTATTGTTATTGGTTCTGTATATTCTATCCAAGTTTCACCTAAATCTAAACTATATTCATTTTTATATCCTTCTGGATATGTTATTTCTATTGTTTTACTTGTTGTCCAATTTACATCATTTGTTTCTATTATTGGTGGGTTCTTTTCTTCTAATTCTTTTCTTATATTTATTTCATTTATTGTTAATTCTTTACTTCCTGCATTTATTATAAATTTATAAGAACTTTCTGGAATGTTGATAACTGTTAAGTTATTAACAAATGTTGTATTTAATATTTCTTTATTATTTTTATCATATATCTTTATACTTGCATCACTTGATACTTCACTTCCTAAGAAGAATCTTAAATTTTTACCTATTGTATCTTCTGATACTGTAAATATATAATCTTTATTTGCATCAAGTATTGCACTTATTGATTTATCTCCATCTATAGCATTATTAGGAATACCATTAGATGTTGAAACATTATATGTTACTATATCTGTTTCAGTTTTATCAGTTTTTATTCCTTTTGCTAAAACTACACTTCCATCATCTACATTAAATGAACCCTTATATTCAAGCCAAGTAGCTCCATTATCGATACTATATAATTTCTTACTTAATGTTGAAAAATAATTAATTGTTATTTCATATTGTTCAGCTTCATTTTTTGTTATTGAAATATTAGGAGATGTTAAATATTTAGAAGCAATGGTTACTGGTTGAAGTTGAGTATATGTTACTGTTCCATTTCCTCCAGCTCCTCCTGTTTTAGACTTACTAATTAATGCACTTCCTCCCGAAAAATATGCAGAGCCTTTCTTTATAAATATACCACTAAATATATTGATTGAACCTCCACCTGAACTTCCTCCAGGAGCTATATTTCCTACTCCTCCATTTTTACCATCTGCTTTTATAGTTCCGTGATTTTCATATCCATCTGCATAAATTATTAGCAATCCGCCAGTACCTGTTGAACCAACATTACAATTTCCTCGACATTCTCCACCTGGGTTTCCGGCTCCACTTCCTGCACTATCAGTATTAACTCCATATCCAGAACCTCCACGGCCTCCATTTACTTCTCCGGAGCTTGCACTTCCTTGGTCTACTCCGCCGCCGCCTGTTCCTCCAGAGTATGAAGTTCCAGCACTTCCTGAACCGGATCTATAATTTACATTTGTATATGAAGCTCCAGAGCCTCCACCTCCTGTTTGTCGACCTTTTCCTGACACTCCATTTACTCCGTTTACTCCGTCTCGACTTGAACCACCGGGGCCTCCACTTCCTCCTTCAGCTGGTACATATTCGTAAGTCCCATTGGTGTTCTTCCATAAGTATACATCTTGTCCTTCTGCTTTAGCTCCATGTGAATTGTCTATCGTTCCTTTATTTGTTAATTTTCCTGTTACATACAATGTGAATCCTTTTGGTCCTCCATATTCTGTGTAATATGGTGCTACTGTTACTCCTTTATCTATTTCTAAATCTCCATTTACTTTTACTATTACCATATTTTGAGCATATGTATCTTTTGTTGCTACATCATGTTCGTCTCCAAATGTCTTATTCTCTGTAAAATGTTGATTTCCATCTAAAGTTATCATGTGTACTGGATATTTTTCTCCATTTGCTAAGAAATAATAATATCCACTTTTTAAGTTATTATTATTTATTATGCTTAATATACTATCTCCCTCAATTGTTACATCTTTTATGTATTGTTCTTTATCTTGTTCAATTATTGCTTTTAAGTCATAATATTGACCATTTCGGATTGCTCCTATGTTAATTGTTCCAGTTCCTCCGGCTCCACCGGTTTTAGGATTACCTATTAAAGCATTTCCTCCTGCATTATTAGTTTTACCTTTTATCTCATCATATCTTGTATTTGTTATTATTCCTAGTTGATCTATTCCTATACTTTGATTTGTAAAGATATTTATTGAGCCACCTCCAGAGCTTCCTCCAGGTGCTACCTTTCCATATCCTCCATTATATCCGACTGCACTTATTGTTCCTTTATTTTCATACTCATTTGCATAGATTGTTAATAGGCCACCTGTTCCAGATGAACCAACTCTACAATTTCCTCGACATTCTCCACCTGGGTTTCCGGCTCCACTTCCTGCACTATCAGTATTAACTCCATATCCAGAACCTCCACGGCCTCCATTTACTTCTCCGGAGCTTGCACTTCCTTGGTCTACTCCGCCGCCGCCTGTTCCTCCAGAGTATGAAGTTCCAGCACTTCCTGAACCGGATCTATAATTTACATTTGTATATGAAGCTCCAGAGCCTCCACCTCCTGTTTGTCGACCTTTTCCTGACACTCCATTTACTCCGTTTACTCCGTCTCGACTTGAACCACCGGGGCCTCCACTTCCTCCTTCAGCTGGTACATATTCGTAAGTCCCATTGGTGTTCTTCCATAAGTATACATCTTGTCCTTCTGCTTTAGCTCCATGTGAATTGTCTATCGTTCCTTTATTTGTTAATTTTCCTGTTACATACAATGTGAATCCTTTTGGTCCTCCATATTCTGTGTAATATGGTGCTACTGTTACTCCTTTATCTATTTCTAAATCTCCATTTACTTTTACTATTACCATATTTTGAGCATATGTATCTTTTGTTGCTACATCATGTTCGTCTCCAAATGTCTTATTCTCTGTAAAATGTTGATTTCCATCTAAAGTTATCATGTGTACTGGATAAGTCTCGTCTTTTACTTTTATCGAATATCTTCCTGTTATTACATTTTCATTTGATATAGCTTCAAGTATACTATCTGATTCTATATCTGCTATTTGTATAACAGTTATAGTTTTCTTTGTTGTTGCTTTCTTCTTTGCTCCTGTTATAGCTGTACATACTATTGTATGTTCTCCTTCTTCCAAATCCTTCGTATTTGTAACTACCTTTTCTCCATCTTTACATTCTACTGTTACTCCTGATGGTGTTTCTTTATAATATGTTGGTAGTTCTCTATCATATCCAAATTGTATTTTATTTCCTAATTCTAACTCTATTACAGGTTCTGTTGGATCTATCTTTGTTACTATAAAATTACTTGATCCTATTACTTTATCTTCTCTTATTACTCTCGCTATGACATTTGTTGGTTCTATTAATTTTATTGGACCTTCATATGTATTCCAAGTTGTTCCATTATCTAATGAATATTCGTTTTTATATTCTTCATTATAATATTTTATTGTTGCTATCTTCTCTGCTGCCCAATATCCTTCATTTATACTTATTATTGGTACATATTCTGAACCTGTATTTCTACTTCCTTGTAACTCAATTTCTCTTACTTCTATGTTTTGACTTCCTGCATTTATTTCTACATAATATGTATTCTCCGGTATTTCTACTATTGTTAATATACTTATTGTTTCCGTTTCACCTAGTAATGTCTTATTCTTATCATACATCTTTATTCTTGATGTATTTGATACTGTATTTCCTGTATATATCTTTATCTTTTCTCCACATAGATTATTATTTACTGTGAACATTTTATTTGAGTTTCTATTTATTGTTTCACTTGTTTGTAAATTATTATCATATGTATCTCCTCCAACTGCATTTGTTGGTATTGTTACTTTTCCTGTTGATGTAAATTCTAGTCCTGTACTTTCTCTTACACTTTTTGCAATTATTTCTCCACTTACTAGAGTTATTCCTCCTGTATATTCTTTCCATGTTACTCCATTATCTATTGAGTAATAATTTGTTACATCTGTTGTTGTTGAATCATATGTTATATATGTTGGTCTTCCTAGTATCATTCCTGTACTTGTTAACATTGGATATCCATCACTTGCATTTATTATTGGTGTTGCAAATTCATTTAGATCCAATACACATGTTATCTCTTTTACTTCTTGTTCATTTCCTGCTTGATCTATTCCTTTTGCATATATTGTTAAACTTCCATCTGCATTTTTTAAGTTAAATAAATCATATGAACTTAATGTAAATTTTCCAGTATAACTTTGATATGTTCCAGTTTCTCCTACTTTATATAATGTAGTTACTGCATCTCCATAGTTTATTTCTACTTCAGTACTTGTTCCTACTGTTGTTGATAAAATAGTTATTTCTATATCTGGTGCTGTTTTATCTATATTTGTTATTTCGACTTCTTGGATTGTTTCATTTCCTAATCCATCTACGGCATAGAATGTATATTTTCCATTTTCTTCTATTGTTATTGTACTTGGATTCTTTAATCCTTTTCCATTCTTTTTGAAGTATGCTGCATTTTTACTTCCAACCTCATATAGTAAACTATCTACTTCTCCATCATCTTTAGCACTTATTAGAAGTGTTACTTTTCTCTTTGGTGTTTGCATATCTCCTGTTACAGTTATTACTGGTCCGGTTGAATCTATATTATCTATTCTTTGTTCAGCTACTTTACTATCGTTTCCATCGATATCTATACCTTTAGCATAAACGATTCCTTTATCTGTTACTTTAAACTTTCCACTATACTTTATCCATCCTGTGTCTGTTCCATTATCATATATTATTCGGTATAGTTTACTTACTAATGCCTTATTATAGCTTACTGCTACATCTACACTTGTTACTGTTTCTTCTTCTTCACTAACTATTATCTTCGGTGCATCTACTAATTGTTTATCCCAATTCATATAGATGTTTTCTCCTACTTTATCTAAGTCTACTGTTAATATATAGTAATGGTCTGTTATTATTACTTCATTTCCTTTATCATCTTTTATCTTTACTCCATCTGGTGTTACTATCTTACTTACTGCACTTGGTTTAATTAACAATATTCCATGTTCATCATATTTCTTCCATATTCCATTTGTTAACCATTTATATTCTCTTGATGATTGCACTGAATTTGATGGATAATTTAGTTTAATTAAATAATAATCTCCTTTATCTAATGCATTATATTGTGGTTTCTTTACTATATTACTTATTACTCTTGTACTACTAGCTTGATTCCCAACCATATCTTCATTCATTGCTTCTATTGTACAATTAGCTGTTACTTCAAATTCTCCAGTATAATCTATCCAAGACCCATTATCTATTCTATATTTCTTGATACTTGCACTTCTTGCATAATCTATATTTACCTTTATTATACTTGTTGCACTTGTTTGATCTACATTAATTACTGGACTTGCTATTCCTAGTGTTAGGAAGTCTATTAGTTTTACATCTGACCCTTTTCCATCATCACTTTGGACATATGCATAGATTGTTGAGTTTTTATTTACTTTAAATGCTCCTGTATATGGTATACATGGTTCACTTGCTAAATTTGTACTTCCACTTGTTAATACTTTATAGCATGCACTTGTTACATCGCTTCCATATACCAAATTTACTTCTGTTTCATTTACTAGTTTTACATTTCCGTCAGCATCAATTAGATCTTTGCTATCTGGTTTTGCTACTATTTGTACATCTAAGTTCTTCAATACTTTTGGTGGATTCACTGTGACAACAGTAAACTGAGTTGTAGTTGTTCCTACATCATTTGTTGCTCTTGCATACACAGTTAAACTTGTTGTTACTTCAAACTCATTTGTATATGGTTGATAGTTTATTCCATCTAAACTATATTCTAATGTATTATAGTTACTTCCACTTATCTTTACCTTTACTTTATCTTGAGTTCCATTTATTAAGTATCCTTTTGGATCTGTATCTATTCTGACATATGGTTTATTTCCTACATGTACATTTTGTACATAATATGTACTTATTGCACTTGTCTTTCCATCTTCATCTCTTACATAATATGCTTCGATTTTTACATTACTTGTTACATTAAATATTCCTGTATATTTTATCCATGATCCTCGATTTATTCTATAGAAAATATCTCTTGCTACTTCTTTAGTCTTAATCTCAATATCTACGCTTTTTGTTAAAGTATTCTCTGGATTTCCTGTTATACTTGGTCCAACAAGTACTACACTTGGTTCTGGTAATACATCTATTTTTAGACTTGTTGATACAACGTTTCCTCTATATGTTGCTCTTGCTATAATTTCATTTCCTGCTTGAACTTTTACTTTTTCTCCTTCATAAGCATTCCACGTTACTCCATTATCTATTGAATATTCAAGTGCATCCACATTATATTTTGTTTTTATAGTTGTTGTTACATATGCATTCTTTCTTGCCGCATATGCACTTGCATATATTACTAATCCTAAATCGTCTTCACTTACATATTTACATACCATTGGACTTGTTTGTACTGACTCATCTGCATTTGTTTTTGTTGCTTTTGCACATACTGTTGTGTTTCCTTTTACTCCAAATACTTTTGTATATTCATTCCATGTTACTCCATCATCTATTGTATATTCTATTTTATCTGCCTTATAGTTTGTAGTTAATGAAACTGTTGCTTCATCACTTCCACCTATTCTTTTTGCACTTGTACTTATACTTGCTCTTAGACCATTTTTATTTTCATAGATTGTTCTTGTGTCCTGATCAACTAGTTCTACTCCATCTACTTCCCAAAATGCTCTCGCTACTATTGTTGTATTTACTCCTACTTCAAAAGCATTATTATATTTTGTCCATTCTCCTCCATTTATTGAATATTCTATATTTTTTAAATTATCACTTCTCCATGTACTTATACTTACTGTTGTTTTTTGTGTGCTATCCATGCTTGTTGTTCCACTTGATATATATACTTTATATGTTCTTTCACTTAATGTAATTGATGCACTTCCTGATACCCATTTTGTACATCCATCTATTTCTTTATCTCCACTTCCTCTTGCATATATAATTGTTCCTGCATTTACACTTATTTCTCTTGTATAAGTTTGCCATTGACCATCATACCCAATTTTATATTCTTTCTTTGTTACTCCATCTTCATACTCTATTTTTACTTTCACTGGCATATTGTTATTTACATATCTACTTGTTGGTATTATTTTTACTTCATAACTTCCAGTTACACATGAACATGTCGTACATGTATTTGGTACACTTGGATCTGTTGGATCTGTTGTTGGTGCATTTGGTTTTGTTGTTGGTTTACTTGAACTTCCCGGTTTACTTACATCTTCAAAAAGTTCACCTACATATCCTGATGCTGTTTTCTTTTTTGTTTTTTGAAGAAGCAAGTTTCCTTCATCATCATATACATCTATTAAATATCTTATTCTTGCTTCTATTCTTGTATTTGCTCCTACTTCAAAAATATCCGTATACTCTTGCCATACTCCATTATTTATTCTATATTCAACTTTTTCTACATTGTTACTATAATTGATTTTTACTTTTGTTAAATCTCCATTTTTTACATTTCCTTTTTCTGGCTCTATATCTACATAATATCCATCTTTTGATATTATTACTTCATTTCCATCTATTTCATATCTTATATATATTTTATCTATATCTTCGATTCTTACTCTTATTGGTCCTGTATATTCATGCCATAAGTTATCATCACCTACAGCTTCTTCATTTTCATCTATTTTTTTCCATTCCCATTTTGTTGAATTTGCTGGATAATGTAAATTTAACCAGATCCATCCATCTATTTCTTCTTCATTACTTTCTGTTATTTTTACATATACATCTTTACTTACTGTTGTACTCATTCCCTCTTTATTTGTTGCTGTACACACAATTGTATGATTTCCTAATGGTAAGTCTTTTGTATTTGTATATTCTACTTCTCCTACTTTACATGATACTGTTCCTGTTGAATTCTTAAAATCATAATTACTAGGTAGTTTATGACCTTCCCTATATTCAAGTATACTTGGTACATCTTTTAAGTCGATATATGGTGGTTCAATTATTTCTTCTGGTTTAATTGGATCTTCTGGTTTTGTTGGTTCTTCCGGTTTTATTGGTTCTTCTGGTGTTATTGGTGTGTTTGGTTCTTCTGGTTTTTCTTCATTATTTTTTTCTTCTTTAGTTGTAATTTTTATTTCTACTTCTGTTTCATTTCCGACTTTATCTACTACTTTGATTGTTATTTTATATTCTTTATTTGCTTCTAATCCTTTAAATGTATGTTCTTTTTCTCCTAATACATATTCTCCAGCATTTATTTTATAGTAGTATGTATTTACTCCACTATGTTCATCTCTTGCTTTTACATTTAAAGTAATTGTACTTGTTCCTATATTACTCTTTACTTTTTCTATTATTGGTGCATCATTATCTACTCTTACATAGTCTCGATTACTTACTTTACTTTTTCTTCCTTTTAAATCTATTCCTCTAAAGTATAGATTCCATACTCCACTTGCTGTTATTTCTACATTCTTTGTTTCTGTTTTTTTCCATTTACATCCTATTGTTGTCTTTCTTTTTGTTACACAATATTCGTAGTTTTTTACTTCATCTATCATCTTTGCATCTTTTGTTACTACTACGATTCCTGATTTTGTCCATTCATGGGTTTTACTTTCTATTACTGGTGCGCTTGTTGTTAATATTCTTGAGATTGTGCCTGTTCCAAATATTAATCCTCCAAATGCAAAAAGAATGCATAATAAAAGTAATGGTAATAGTTTCATTCTTGATATTGTTACTACCACTTTATCTTCTACATTTTCTCCTACTTCTGGTTCAGTTTTTATTACATAATCTTTCTTTGTAAAAAGATCGAATTTCTTCTTTACCTCAGTTATTTCTATATTCTTTTCTTTTAATATTTTTTCGGCATCTTCTAGTGCTTCTCCGACTACATCTGGCATTACTAACTTTACATTTTTCTCTTTCTTTGTCTCTTTTTTTCTCATCTTTTACACACACCTATCATCTATATAAAATTATACTATTTTGTCAATATATAAATCAATACTTGACATTAACTTTTTTTTAGAAAAATCATCAAACTTAGTCGAAAAATAAATAGTTTTCAACATAAAAAAACTTAATAGAGTTTTACACCTATTAAGTTTTATTCTTTTTCTAATGAATTAACTAAATCTTCTACATTATTAAAACTTTTTCTTTTTCCATTTTTAATATCTTCTATTATTTTTTCACTTTCTTTTAAAGTTTCAATAAATTCTTTATTAATAACTTTTTCTTCCATAAACCCTTATATTATTTATTACCACTTAATTTCTTCTACACCTTTACTCTTTAAGTAAGCATTAGTTTTAGAAAATGGTTTAGAACCAAAGAAACCATTTCTAGCACTAAAAGGTGATGGATGTGCACTTTCAATAATA
>ENA-ORKV01000295-ORKV01000295.1-human-gut-metagenome-genome-assembly--contig:-NODE-295-length-66083-cov-10.486774_pt1 | contig 66083 bp, 82 predicted proteins | sample MGYA00243058_ERZ508805 | MGnify/ENA primary metagenome ERZ508805 (study PRJEB26277, sample SAMN04329770) | human gut metagenome | biome: human-associated habitat | host: Homo sapiens | place: USA...
ACCTTGACCGGGTCGATGTCCCATACACTCTCGCAGTAATGCCGGGTGCCTGGGTGATTTACTTTATGCATCCTGATTGCTTCCGGGTCATGGTTGATTGCAATGTCAACGCTGTGTCCTGTAGCAAGTTCAATTCCTGTTGATGTTCCTCCGCCACCGGCGAAGTTGTCAACTATCAGTTCGCCATTAATCACTACTCATTCCTCCAATTCATCAATACGTGCTTTTGCAAACTCTTTAGAATATTTTTTAGACATTTTTACAATAAAGAGAAGCGCCCCAATATACGTTCTGCACTTTGCATTTTCTAACTTTCTTCCGTCACGTTTTGTGTAAATAACTACGTTGTATACCCATCGTTTTTTCATGGCGCAATCACCCTCTCCCTCGCTGTGTCGGATTCCGACACAGTCTTTCTATGATTTTACTTCTGTAACAATTACACGGTCCTTGGCACTTATGATTCCAATTACCATTTATTACTCACCTCATTCATTATTCACTTTATCCAGTCCATCAACGGCATAGCAGCCGTTAACTCCTTCAAGCCATACACTTAATGTTCCACATACCATCTGCTGTTCTGTTCTCACGGTAAACTTTTTACCCTTGTTTCTGGCCGAAACATAATATTTATTATTCATTACAACAGTATCGCCTATATGAAGTTGTTTTTCTTTGTTCATTAATGATACTCCTTTCCTATAATTTACCTTTCGCTTGATAAGTTGCTATTTTCAACTCAGCAAGTTTTATAGCTGCCTCTTTAAATTCTCCAGTGTATTTTGCTAAGCCCGAATGATTCAAAACAGCATTTACGCTCTTTTTTATCAACATTAAATTATCTATTGTAACATTCTGTTTGTTCCCATCCTTGAAAATCACAATAGAATCCTTAGGGATCGCACCGTATGTATTCTCCCAGATAAATCTGTGTTTTAATTTCCAAGTGCTCGGCGCCTGAGTTTTAATTTCTATGTAGCCATCCTTGTTGATTCGCTCACTTCCAACCGGTCTATAATTACCAGATACATGCCCCTTTTTTAACATTGTCGGGCTTATCTTCTTATACACGTCCGCTGTCATTTTCTTACCTGCATTGCTAGGAATATGTCCCTGTTCAAAACGCCCTGTTCTTCCGGTATTTAAGTGATACCGTGTTATATATGTTTTTATTTGTTTTGTGGATATCTCCCATCCGAACTTTTCTGTGAAAATTCTTTTTATCTGAGCATAACTGTGACCCGGAACAATTTCGGACATAAATGCCTTCTCTTCATCTGTGTACCTATGACCGTTCACACTACCATTCCTCCAGCTTTTTGATTCGTTCTTGCAGATTTTTAACAGTTTCCCTCAACACCAGATTCTCGTTGAGCAGTCATTTATTCGTAACACCAAGCATAGGAAGCTCAATACTCTCCCCTTGACCGTATTCGTCCAAATGTTTTTTAGCCTGTAAAGCCAGATTCCCATTTGCGATTATCGTATTAGCAACCTTCTGAATAGACTCGCTTCGTCTTATCTCCTTTTCAAGCTGTGTCTCATCCAAACCATCATCGTTAAGCCTCTCAATACATTCAAAGAGATAATTGTTCAAATCGGTTAATGTGTTTTTCATCCATTCCTCCCATCCGCTTTATAAACGAACACCTTTTTCCCATGCGAATGTTTTAAAAGCCTTTCTCTTGTCCGCTCCGCCTGGTCTTCGCTTGCTCGTATAATAGCTCTGTCACTGCCCTCGACAAGTATAAAATACTTATCCTTTATTTTTTGAAATGTCATATTCACCTCATAAGCAGCCGGGCGAACCCGGCTGCACATTAAAAAACAACAGCCCTAAGACAGGATTACTATTCCCTGAATATCAACAAGCTCATTTTTGAGATACTCTGCTATCTCATGGACTGCCGCCTGCTTCCACATGCCACCATCTGCCTCGAATAAGGCACATGTGACGCCCCTTGTGTCATTTCTCATTCTGAACACAAATGGTACGTCCGGCTGGCCAATCTCGAAAAATGTTCTATATGGCTTGAGAACTACAGGATTCGGGACAACCACATCCTCAACATTCGCAAGTCCGCTTTTTATCGTTGCTTTCTGCGTGACTCCGTCATCCCCATACTGCGCAACCGTTTTATCTTCCACATTTCCGGCAACCTTGAGCACAATCGCCTTGTCCTCATTGTCTAAGAACATTGCCTGTGTCTGAATAATAAAACTCTCCTGATTCATAAACTCGTTAAAAACTATCTTTGGCAGACGCGCCTTTACATCTACCACCTCGCTGCGCTTTTTATCAGCATTGAGGTGTGTAATAAGCCTTACCTCACTCTCTGAAACCACATGGACAACCATGTTCTCGAACGTGAAATTATCCTTGTCCAGCCTCTCCTTGATATACTCTACCAGACTGGTAAGTGTTGAAAGCTGCAATGTCTCACACTTTCGGCATTTGTCAACAAGGTAAGGCACTCCGTCCTGAAAATAGAAGTCCTTTCCATCAATGTTCTCAACCCTCTTCTGGCTGAGTGAAATTATGTACTGCAGTGCATCTTTTATCATGCTCATTCTCCTCCTTTTACGCCTTTAATCTTCTTGGCATTGTTGTTACATCTGCACTTTTAACCGGCTCAACATCCTCAAAAGACATCTGCCCCGGTATCTGCTTGCCATACTCACGGACTTCAACCTCTCCGCTTTCAAGGTCTTTACCCATTGCGAAGCTTGTTGAAGCGTTAATCACACCTGCAAGCTTGGAAGTCACAGCAATATCAACCTTCGCATCGTCTCTTTCTTCTCCCTGCCTGAAAGTAATCTTGATGTTGATACTTCTCGCTGTGGAATATGGTGTGTTCGGATCCTGCATGTTCTCAATCACCTTGGTGATTTCGCGGTTGAACTTCTCCTGTAAAGCTCCTCCTGCCATTTTGCTTAAATCAATTTTTAACATCTGAGCTGCTCCTTTCTCTTAAAAATCAATCTATGAAAAATTAGATTGTTCCTCATTCACCGCCTCAAAAGGCTGTTATAAAAATTTTTATTCTCGGCCGACGCCAGAACCGAACGCACCGACTCCTCCGGGAACGGTACCGGCAGTGCCATCTTCTGGATGCGATTGATAATTCTCTCATCAAACGCCAACTGCTCAATCACGCAGTTGCTGGTAAAAATAGTTATCTGCTTCTGAATCATGCGCCCATTGAGTATGCTGTAAAACTTCTCATTTACCCATGGGCTCATCTTCTCTACACCTATATCATCAAGCACCAGCACCGGCACATCTATTATCTCCTGAAGGAGGTTCTGCTCCGAACCGCCCTCAGGCTTATCACTCCATGTTTTTTTAATTTCGTCCAGCAGTTGTATTGTGGTTGCAAACTTTGCTGATATCCGGTACCGTGCAATAATGTCATTAGCAATGGACACAGCCATTCTTGTCTTGCCACTGCCCTTGATGCGCGAATACAGGTAAAGCCCTTTGCCGGACTCCCTGATATTCAAAAAATCCTTCACGTAATTCGTGCACAGCAGTTTTGCCATGTCTGCTTTCTCCTGTGCGTCGGCGGATTTGTAAAATTTCAAATCAAACGAATCTACCGTGTAACCGCTGAACTCCCTCGGAATACTCGCCATTTGAAGCTTGTTCTCCATGAGCTTCACGGTTCTGCATTCGCATGGTTTGTAGACCTCGTTGCCACATTCGTCAATGTAAGACAATATAAAACCATCACCGCCACACTTAGGACATATCTCCTCGACCGGTTCTTCCTGCCCGGAATGCTGCAAGGGCTTCGTTCTCAGATTCGCTCGTATATGTTCCATCTGCGTTTGAAGCACCTGCCTGATTGACTGCTCCTCCATACCTTTCCCCCTTGTTTTTATAATTCCCCTCTATGATTTTGATTGTATTCTTGGTCTGTATCAACCAATCAAAGCCGCACCAGCCATTAGGCGATTCTCTACCGGACAGGAAATCACTTTCATTAGCCCGGTCAAATATGTACTGCAGTTTTTCATAGTCATCAAACTCGGTTAACAGCTTGGCTCTGTTTAAATTACCAAGCAGGGTTCTAATTTTGCGTCTACGCTCATCGGATAGCCCCCTCACCTTTGGCAGGTCTTTGCATGTTGAATTATACATGTCAACTATCCGTTCATAATCCAACCGTGCCTGTCCTGTTGCCTGCTCCTCAAAATCCTCTGATTTTGGGGTAATATTATTATTATTATTATTATTAATATTAATATAATTAATATCAGTCTTATTAATATCAATATAACTTGGGTCGGTTTTCTCAACCTCTTGAAGTCGGTTTTCCCGACCTCTGAGGTCTGATCTTCCGACCTCAGAGGTCTGATTTTCCGACTTCTGCAAGTCGGCTTCTTTATCGTCTGGGTAACTGTCTATGTTTTCGCTGCTATCTGTGCCTGAAAATAGTTTTTTAACATATATGATGTCCGACTTTCCCAGCCCTCTGCGCACCCTTTCTATCAAGCCGATTCCTTTTGTTGAATCTAACTCAGCCAACACTTTGATAGCTCTCTCTTTACCGCAAGCTAAATCTGCAATAACATCATTAACCGGATAAATTATGTATGCTTTATTTTCTTCATCAAGCCATGCATTCTTAATAGACAGAGACATTCTATCTAACATCAAGCCATAGAGGAGCTTGGCATCGCTGCTAAGACCTCTAAATCTTTCGTCCTTAATCAATAACCGCGGAATGCGATAAAATGTAAACTGCTCCGCTTCAAGACCATAGTAATAGTCAAAATCATTCATAATCAGCACTCCTATCCCATGTATTTTTTCATCAAGTCCCGCCTTGATGTCTTAGGCTTTGGCGAATCCGTGGCAGGCTTTTTCATAGCGGCAAGAAAATTTACATCCTTACGCATATCATTTTCCGATGTCGCCTGCAGATTTTTTATAATCTGCTCCTGGTGTGCCGTTGCCAACTGATATACTCTGTCAAGGCGCGCCTTGGGGTAATTAAGACCGCTGAGACAACATATTGTGCAGTTATCGTTGTACGTCTGAAAGACGTCTAACGGAATACCCACTTCCTTCTCAATCGCCTCAAGGTCAACATCCCCTGTACTCGTCATAGTTATGTACTTAATGACGCGGTCTGGTTCTATTGGCGCAAATATGCTGTTTTTAAATGATTCAATTACCGCGGCAGTGCTGCTCTCCTTTGCTGAAAGCTTCGTTACCATGAGCATTCCCTTAGCGGCAAGCGTCTCTTTAATCTCTGCGCGGTCAATATTGCCGCGCTCGTCATTGTCTCTGGAAGGAATCGCTATGAGATTATCGAAGGCATTAACCATGTTGCGGTTGAGCTGTAGCTTGTCCCCCTTGGAGTTGTCAATTACAAGGGTGCTGGCTATGTTCTCTATGCTTGTTAATTCTTCAAAACATTCATAACAATTTATCTGTGCCTTGATACTCTCGTTCTCCGCCGGAATGATAGTTACCGCGCCAACAGCTTCAACACTGCTTGCACCTGATGTAATATCATCCAGCAACAGGTCTATAAGCATTGGTCCGCACCCGCTTCCGGTACCGCCGCCGGATGAGAAAACCACATAGATGATTGACACATCCAGCTTCGCATATATCTCCCTGCTGATATTGTCGAAATCATCGATAACAAGTTGTTTTGCCTTGTTCCTGTCCTTGTTGCAGCCCTCGCCTCCTGTAATGTGATACGCATACTTGACACCCTTAAGTGTCTCTAAATCTTCTCTGGAAGTATTCAGATAGAGCACCTTGAATCCCTTCGCCTCGAATAACTTTCCTATGTTGCCGCCTGCCTGACCGACAGCGACGAATCCTATCCTGTCTCTCATTACCTTGACCTCTCTTCCCTTAACAGATTTCTGCCCTTTTCAGTTATGAAAAAGGTCTTTTGCTTGCCATCCTTGTAGCCGGTATCAGCATACCCACCAGCTACAAGCTCACTCACTTTCTTGAAAATCGTATTGTCTTTATAGCCAAGATTCTCAACATCGGCAATTTCCCTGACGCTCATGGCTGATGTTCTGTCATTGGCTTCGCCTTTCTCCAAGAATGATAAAATCAGAAATCCCAATCTGTTCAAGATAGCACCGCCTTTCCCTGATTTCCTCGGATTATCTCTGATTTACTTGGATTTCCTCGGATTTATTCTGATTTACTCTGATTTTCTCTGATAAACTCTGATTTATTCTGATTTTCTCTGATAAACTCTGATTTTCTCTGATTTAGACGCTCCAGTTCTTTATCAGCTTTACCATCATCAAAATCATAAAATACATCCGTACTGCCACATTTAGAGCAGACAATGTCTACTGTCACGCTCCAGAACTTGTGGAGACAATTGCGGCATACACATTTATAAAACGGATCTGTGTACTTTGTGACGCCATCGGGATAGTAACCCGGTTTTACAGCCATCTTTAACCTTTCTCTTGCAAAATATGTATTTTCAAGATATAATTATTAAAGAATCGTACCCACCGGTACTATTCCGAATGGCTTGTGTATGAGCGCCAACTCATAACTTACACAAGCCTTATTTTTTTATGAAGCACTGCGCTTAGTCGCAGCCTCATTCTCTGCCACGCTTCCGGCAGCCATCACACCAAGGCTGAATGTGGACTTCTTCAATGCCGCGTCCAGCTCCTTCTCATTGGTAATTCCGTATTTCTTAAGTTCTTCCTTCACAAGTGCCATATCCATAACATCACCTCCTGTAATATTCTCGATGAATCAAGCACTGATACATAATCAAGCGCCTTGCCCCCGGTGTCATCCTTCGCTCGTACATATAAAAGAACTCCGGCATATCATTCTCCGGAAGCACATTGCCGCACATCAATGCTTCAAGCTCTTCCAATGTACCTATCTGCCCTATCCAACCCATTTATAATGCCTCCTGTTTAACCAACATACTTCTTATGCCCCTGTTCCAATTCCCTTTCAGAAATGTCCAGGTATATCTGCGTGGTCTCTATGCTTTCATGCCCTAACAGTTTTGATACCTGCTCAATAGGATTACTCTAATTGGATACAATCCATTAGACGGCATATAAGGAACCACAATTCATCTGCTCCATGAATAGATATATAATTGCTATTCGTGGGCGGATGAATCTGTAACACACCATCATTTGCAACGTCAACTTCCCACAATATTTTTTGCTGCAATTTCTGGACATCCGTACTCTCAGCCTCAGTCTCTGATATGTCATCCTTCTTAAGATGTATTACCGTACCCATTTCAAATGATGTCTCGTAAAACATCTTGAGTTCGCTGATTACATCCAAAACCGGACGCATTGTTCCATCTTCATTATTTAATTTAATAATTGCGTTATCCAAGCCAAACTTTATGTTCGATGGGGATTTTGAATATTCCTGAAGCATAGTGTTAAATTCAGCCTGTTTTAAAGTAACATCTTGAATAACAGTTGAATCTTCCTGCAGCGTGTCATGTAACACTCTGCCACTAGGTGTGTAAATGCAAAAATCTGTCTTCAGCTCTTCCGCATTGTATTTAATTTCAATGCGGAACTGTCTATTGGCTGCCATCGCTATTGCCGTCATATCAACCCAACGCTTTAAGGCATAAACAGTCTTTTCAAAACCGTCTGTCATAAGCCTGTTAAAATTCGTTTCCATGAACTTCTCACCAGCCTGTGCTGCTTCCTGAGCTTCCAACATTGCAAGTTCGTATGGTCTGTAAACCAACTCACCCGAAAGAACCCTATTAATGCTCTCATTAGCCAATTCAACTGTTCTGATTACTCTTGTAGCAGTTTCTATATCTATATTGGTGACAGAAACATCAATCTGCACCCTACCATCATCCTTTGCGGTTTTAAATGTCCGCTTATAGCTTAGCTGTTCTGTCAATTTCTTTTCGTTCTCATCACACATTCTTTAATTCTCCTCCCTACGTCGTATGATGCTGCAACACTGATTGCCTCGGCAATGATTATCTGCCTTCTTCATTCATAAATGTTTGTGTACCTGAAAATTTTGATTAAGTTTTGTAGTAAGTATTTCAAGACTAATTTTTTCATACTGCTCTGCCATATCTTTCAAGACCAGCTCCTCAATCTTCGAATACCGCCGTGCTGCAAGTGTTCCCATTACCCAAGCAGTAAAAGCAGCGGTAATAATGGAACTTATAATACATGCTATAAAAATTTGTGTTATCATCCTGCTTTCAATCCTCACCTTTTAACCTAGCTTCAATCCAAGTTCTATAACGATTGGGAGTTTCAAGAACTTCCTTGGCATCTGCATTGTCACGGAAGTTCATTGAACTCTCCTGCATAATTAAATTAACTGTTTGAAGTGCATCATTAGCCTGCTTAAACGTCATACCGCTAGAAGAAAGCATATTTATAATGTCATAAGCTATCCTATCTTCTTTTGTAGCATTCTTTCCCAATATCTCACCTCCCTACTTATTCCTTCTCTTAAACTGAATGATGAATACAATCAGCACCACATTCATCACCTCAAAAGACTTGCCTTTATTAAAGCGAACTCATATACTTTATTTATCAGTCTGGCGGGACTGATAAAAGTATATAAGGAGGTATAAGATGAAGCACTATATTGTAAATCTCAGCTCATTTACTAACGAAAAAGCTACTGAACTTTATAAAGCACTTAGTGCATATGCTTATGATGTGTCTTCAATAGCTAATCAGCCTAATGTATATGAAGTATTCTGGGAAAACTCTACTGATACAATACAAGAGCTATGCCATATTCCTTCACAGTTTATAAAGACCATAAACTGATACATCATTCCTTAGTTTCATCCGGAGCATATAAAAAGAAATCTGTCTTTAGAGCTTCCTTTTCGTACACAATTACAAACTGGAAGCTCTTATGCTCCTTCATTGCATCTATAATCCTTTTTGACAAAGAATTTATTAAGTAAAAAGCCTTCACAAAACCTTCACTGTCTACACTTCCAAAATTAATAAGCTTATTTTCAGATGGAATTACAACATTGTCATCCCTTATGTGCTCGGACAAAGGAATATTCCTTAAAAATGTACGATGTGAAGTTGAAAATTTAGCAATGATATCATCATATTCTTCCTGCGTCATTTTCAGAGTGTCGGTAATCTCACCTTCCAAATTACGGCTTCGGATTGTAGCGTGTACCTTCTCATTTTCCGTCTGTATCACCTCCTCCCAAACTTCTCTCCAGGCGGCTCGCAGTTCCGCCCAGAATAATCTCTTACTATTTCTCATCATTTCCCTATGTCTGAGTCGGGATATCCGATAAACCGCCCTAAGCTGACCTCTTTTCTCTGCGTGACTGCTGGATGCCAATCATGTAGCCTAGAATAAAGCTCTTGCATTCAGCTAGGAGCTTCACGAAGCGGGTGGCAGCCTGCTCAATAACTTCTGACTGCACCTTCGACTCCATAACAACTTCATTATTTTCCCTAGCCATATCAATCCCTCCTCTCGTTCTCACATAATGCCGCTATATTAATCGCCTCGGCAATACAACGCCCTGCAGTAGCATTTTTCAAAACCTTGCCAATCCTCTCAGCGTTGTAGCCAGTATCACCGAAATGGTCATGGCTCGACAGCTCACAACCCGCACCCCAGTTCGGAATAGAACAGAATCCTCCGTTTATGTGCTTTCCGAAAATTACAAGATAACTGTTCCCATTGACCGCAACTGATATCTCCCTGATGCATTCAGCATCATAGGAATGTTCAATCTCCCAGTTTACCTTTGCCATACTGAATTTCCTCCCTTCCCTATAACAATACCTACATCCACAGGCTTTGGCGGACAATGTCTATGTCCATTGTAGCGGTTGCTACGAATGGGATAAACTTGACGGTGAAGTAGACGATTGTCCGTCAGACCTAAGTGAGTGGATTAGATGTTAATTATCTAACCCCAAGCCCTGACCGCATGCATTTCTTCTCTGTATGCGGTCAATTCTCTCTAAAACACTAGATATATGATTGAGTACCCTGATACCTTCATGAATTTCACAAACGGGTGTCACAGTATCCCTGTCATTTACATCACTATTCTTTGCCCGCGTAATCTGTACCTTTAACAAGTCAACATAATCCTCCGCCAGACCTTCGACCTTCTTCTGGAGCTGTTCAAGCATAATAATCACCTCCTCCCTACTTCCTAAACTTATCCCTTAAGTCCATAACCAGCACCACAAGCATTACCTCAAAAGACTTACCTTTATTAAAGTGAACCATATACTTTTATCTCCTACTTATCACTTGTTCATTTGTTTGCAGTATGCTATATTTTTTTTTACAGGCTCCAGCCAAAGCCGAGTAAACAATTAAGGAGAAAATTATGCCAAGTGAACATTTTGACCCAAATAATCACACGTCATTAGACATGCCTATTTTTGTATTACGTGACAATCTCGGAAGTCTTGCAGTACAAGTTCTTGCAGCCAAATGTGACTTATCGCAAATGTCATATGACGATATGCTTACTGAGCTTCTTGAAATAATAAAAGAGCTTCACCTTGCATATGATCGCATGAATTAAAATGAATCAGGTTCTTTTGCAATCTCCTGAATAGTCGTATTACTCAGGAGATTGTTCACTTTTCTTCTGAAATAAGTCTCTCTTAACTTATCAACTGCGTACTGTGCCTCTTCAAGTGTGCATGTCTCCGATAATAAAGACGCTTCAAGGCGTTCATATATTCGCTGTATTCTTCCTTTATCCAATAGCTCACCTCCTACTTCCTAAACTTATCCTTTAAGTCCATAACAATCAGCACCATCAGCACCACAAAAGACTTGCCTTTATTAAAGTGAACTCATATACTTTATTTATCAGTCTGGCGGGACTGATAAATAAATATAAGGAGGTTTCACCTATGGACACAAGTTCAATATACTTTGCGGCTGAACAAGCTCTGCAGAACCTGAGCCGTGTGAGCTTTTCAGGAGATGGATTTACAAGCGAACAAATTGAAGCTATTTCAAAAGCAATCGCAGATGCCATTGAAGAATATGATAGCCAAATCCATTCTACTGAAAAATAACTGGTATTTTTACTGGTTATCCTTGCCGGAATCCCCGGCAAGGATTTTCTGTATTTCCTCATTGGCATGCTCTACAACCTTGACGATATTTTGAGTTGTTTCCCTATCTACACTAATTATAGAAATATCAAGCCATACCTTACCATCTTCGCCCACAGCCGATTCAAATGTACGTTTACAGCTCTCTCTTGACGCTATCTTTGTCATCATTTCTGTATCACCTCCTCACTTTCTCTCCCTAACTTCCCTCCAGGCGGCTCGCAGTTCCGCCCGAAGTAATCTCTTGCTACCTCTTATCCCTATTGTCTGAGTCGGGATATCTGATAAACCGTCCTAAGCTGACTTCTTCTGCTCTGAATTACGGCGCTCCTGCTGAACGCCTATCATGTAACCAAGCATAAAATTCTTACATGCGTCCGGGAGCATTACCAAATCGACTAATGTATTTTCTACAATCTCTCTTTTTTCACTCATATTTTTAGCTTCCGCCATATCAATCCCCCCTCTCATCCTTATATAACGCCGCGGTGCTGATTGCCTCAGCAATACAGCGTCCTGCGGTCTTATCTTTTAATGCTTTGCCTATTCTTTCTGAGTTGTAATAAATGTCACAAAAATGGTCATGGCTTGACAATTCACAGCCAACGCCGCGCCCCGGAAGACAGCAAAATCCTCCGTTGATGTGAGTGCCGAATATGACCAGATAGCAAATTCCATTTACTGCAACTGATATCTCTTTTGTGCATTCGGCTTCATATATACCTTCTATGTTCCAACCTGCCATGTGCTACCTCCCTCATAACTTATTTTTTTCTTTTAAAACGTAAAATACTGACAATCAATACCACATCCATAACAATCTGGACTATACTTAACACAATTGTCACAGCTCCCATCTTACTCACTCCTTCCTTTCGTTATTTTATATTGACAATGAGCTCATAAAGCATTATCCTTTTATTCAAGGGGGAGGTTTCTCTCCCCCAGTACTTAATCTAAGAGACTTGTGATTAACTGTACAAGCTTTCCGATTAAGTCAAGGATTGCGGTGATGAGAAGAACATTTGCTAGGTGCTGCTTCTCATCACTTTTTTTGTGCTTTCGCTTACTCATTGATTTTAACCTCCTCTCTTGTGGTTATGCCATTATTATATGTGGTACTTCCACTTTTGTCAATACATATTTTGTGGTATTTCCACTTTTTGTTGAATAACCACATTCTTATATTGACTTAGTTTGTTTTTTGTGTATAATGTTAAACAAGAAAAGAGGTGAAATTACATAATGAATGAAAGGTTAAAAAAACTTAGAAAAACCTTGGACTTAACACAGCAAGAATTTGCAAAAAGAATTGGTATAGCACGCGCTAATATTGCTAGTTATGAAGTAGGTAAAAGCAATTTAAGCGATGCGGTAATATCTCTTATCTGCCGCGAATTTAATGTAAATGAAAATTGGCTCCGAACCGGAGATGGAGAAATGTTTACTTCGGAAGAAAGTGAATACGGTGCTATCGTTGACCGTATAATGGCGGGCGAAAACGAATTTGCAAAAAATGTTGTAAAAATGTTCACAGCTTTCGACGAAGAGGATTGGAAAGCTCTACATAAAATGATTAAGAAATACAACACACCTAAAGCCATTAAAAATGCTACGGCATTATTCACAAGTGTGCCGGCTACAGCGGAAGAACTTGAAAAGAAGTATCCTCCAGTCGAACCACCGAACAAGAACACAGCAGGATGACTTCTTTACAAAGGAGGCGTATCATGGGAATATTTGATATATTTCGTATTTCTAAAATAAAAACAGAAAATGAGTTGTTACAAAAAACATTGGTGCAAACAGAAGACCAAAAAAAATTTCTACAACAACAAGTTAATTCATTGAACCGTCAGATTATTGAACTTGGTGTTAATGAATATAATCAGACCAAGGCAAAGTTGGACGCATTGAATCAAAACATATCTGAAAAAACTGATGCACTTGAATCTTTACAAAATGAGATAAATTCTTCTCAAGAACAGCTAGTTCGAATAGATAAGAGTATGGAATCTCAATCGAAAAAAATATCTCGATGCAAAGAGCTATATAAAAGCATGGAACATACAATTCATAATTTTTTCAATGCAGACCCATCTTTTTATAACTGTAGAATTCCTGAAAATGAGTTAAATGAAGCTGAATTATTGTCCCCTAGCATTACTTTAAAATTACATTGTTCCGATATAAAAAGTCTTAACAAAGCTTATAAGGATAATGAAAAGCTTATCGATTTTAAATTGAAACAATATTCTGCCCGCTACACTACCAAAGCCAATCGTTCGATTTATGACCTCATGGTGATTGCATTAAGAGCCGAATTGCAAAATATTATATATAATTTGAAGTACGATAAGCTGGACAATGCCATAAATGATATTAAGAAAATATCCGCTAAATACCTAAAAATTGCAGCAGACGGCAATCAGCTAATTGCAGGAACCATGACAAAGTTTATAGGAGAAATGGAGTATCTTTTTATAAACGCAGTTAAGATTGAATATAACTACTATGTAAAAAAAGAACAGGCACGACAAGAGCAACTTGCCATTAGAGAACAAATTCGACAAGAAGCCGAAGAACGAAAAGCTTTGGAAGCTGCAAGAAAGAAAATTGATAAAGAGGAACAAAAATTCAAACTACAACTCGATTCTTTATCAACTCAAGCTGCTAATGCTGAAGGTGATGAACTTGAAACATTGAAAAAAAGGATTCTAGAGCTTCAGGCTCAATTAGCCGATGTAATCGTTAAAAAGGATGAAATTATCAATCTGCAAAATGGTAAGGCAGGTAATGTGTACATAATAAGTAACCTAGGTTCATTTGGAAATGAAGTATTTAAGATAGGTATGACACGTCGCCTTGACCCACAGGACAGAATAAATGAACTCGGAAATGCAAGTGTTCCTTTTAGATTTGATGTACATAGTTTTATTTTCTCCGAAGATGCTCCTGCTCTTGAAACAGAACTTCATAAGCGCTTAAACAACAGGCGTGTAAATAAGGTGAATTTAAGAAAAGAATTTTTTAGAGTATCAATTGATGAACTAGAAAATCTTGTATATGAAATATGCCCAACGGCTGAATTTAATAAGACTATGCTTGCCGAAGAGTTTCATCAATCTGAATCCACCGATGAAATATATACTTCTGATTTTATATATGATGAATCGGAAACGGATGATGATGATGATTTAAGTTCATCACTGTAATTCCGAAGGGACACCCGGCAAACTTCATCATCTTATAAATATAATAATCAGTGCCGTACTTTTAACTGTCTTGAAAGACAGATTATAATACAGTGTCTTGCTGCTCATGTAATACATGGCGTATATGGTGCTGTTGTTATAATATATGTACTTTCGTTTCAGGTTGTCCACGTCCTTTCGTATGTAGGGACCGGGTGCGATATACTATTATAAGTTAATGCAAACTATTTTACTAATAAGATATATCATTAAATATCACAGCTCACTTTATGTAGCAGATTGGAGATATTATGAATAATGAAAGAGTCAAGAAAGTTCGCACTGATTTACATTTATCTCAAAACTATGTCTCAAAATATTTAGGTATAAATATTGCTGATTTAGTAGAGATAGAATCAAGCAGAAGGAATATCTCGATTCAAGAACTTGATAAGTTCTGTGAGCTGTTCCAGATTCCGGCAAATGAACTTTTAAACGGTAGAAATGTTGAAGTTCCTTTGCAATTAAACGCACAAGGCTTCTCTTCTCTCGACGAAACAGATCAGCAGGAAATTTTTAACCTCTTAGAATTTAAGCGAATGATGAAAAAGAGACAATAAATTTTGACCTTTTAAGATTATTACATATTGAAATTAACATTGACAAATGGTAATATGATTTCAAGACAAATGGTCGTTTTTGAGATGACTAGCAAAAATCCTCTTACCATATGGTAGAGGATTTTTTCTTTATCATAACAATTTGTGTCGTTTTCATTGACGAAAATAACAGAGCCAAATCTGCTACAGTCAGTTTAGCTCGCGAAGACTATGAGAAAGCTGTTGAAGCTCATCTGCATGGAAAAACAGTTAGAATTATAGGTGATTTAGTCGGTAAGACCAAGCTTAAAATAGAAAATGCTATTTTTTGTGTCTTAGAATAATATAAAAAACCGCCCTTGCTGCGAACAAGGACGGTTTATCGGATATACCGTTGACAGGAAATCCTGTGATACGATACGACCCAGACAACCGTATTGTATCACAAGAACCTGAAAAAATCAAAGGGTTCTTTTTTTGTACCCTTTTTCAGAAAGGATTGTGATTAATATGGCTTACAGAAGTACCATTACCACTCCATCTGCTGCTTCACGCAAGGTGAAGGCAGCTCTCTACATCAGAGTTTCAACACTCTATCAGATTGACAAGGATAGCCTGCCATTTCAGCGCCAGGAGCTAATCAATCTTGCCAAGTATATGCTCGGTACGGATGATTATGAAGTATTTGAGGATGCCGGCTACTCCGGCAAGAACACCGACAGACCCTCTTATCAGCGCATGATGACACGTATTCGCCAAAAGGAGTTCTCTCACCTATGCGTATGGAAGATAGATAGAATCTCCCGAAATCTGCTTGACTTTGCAGCGATGTATGATGAATTGAAAAAATATAATGTTACCTTCGTTTCCAAGAACGAACAGTTTGACACCAGCTCCGCGATGGGTGAAGCAATGCTCAAGATAATCCTTGTCTTTGCCGAACTGGAACGGAAGCTCACCTCAGAGCGTGTCATGGGTGTTATGCTTGACCGTGCAGGCAAAGGACTGTGGAACGGTGCCAGAATGCCTCTGGGCTATAAATGGGATACCAATGCGAAATTTCCTGTAATCGACGCGGACGAAGCTGTTACAATCCGTTTCATATTCGACAAATACGAAGAAGTCAAATCGACATTGCAGATATCAAGAATCCTCAACAGGAACCATATAAAGACCAAGCGCGGCGGTGAGTGGACATCCAAGACCGTCAATGACATTGTGCGGAATCCATTTTATAAAGGGACTTACCGATACAATTACAGGGAATCAGCGCGTGGAGCTATTAAAAATGAAGAAGAATGGATCATTGTACCTAACGCCCTCCCTGCCATAATCACCGAAGAACAGTGGACGCGCTGTAATGCATTGATGGATTCTCACCACGAAACCAAGGATACATCAAGCTTTCGTGTATGCCACACACATATTTTTGCAGGTATCTTAAAATGCTGTGACTGTGGCGGCGGCTTCTCATCCAACCGTGACAGACCTCGCTTATCCGGATGGCGTCCTTCAACCTACCGTTGCACACGCTCCGCCAAGATGCAGGACTGTCCTACCTTTGGAATATCGGATGTAGTGTTAGGTCCGTTCATTTTCAATTACATAGCCAACTTCGTCCGCTTACAGCGAAAAGGCACCAATTACACTGTAGAATCTATTGAAAAGGCATTACTATCCGGGAAGCCATTTGAAAACATAGCCGGCATAGATTCCACAAGCCTCGAAGAGACATTATTGGCTCTCAAGCAATATAATTCATCATCTAATGCGGCAAACTACTCTCCTGATCTGCTTGAAGAATTACCGAATCAGTCCGATAATGGCAGCAACATAGATATTGAGCTATTGCGGCAGGAAGAAAATAAATATAAAACCGCCCTGCAGCGTCTCCTCGACTTATACCTGTTCGACCCAACAGCAATGCCACAGAAGGACTACCTGCTCCGCAAGGAAGAACTGGAAGGGAAGCTTCAGGAGGTTCAAGCCTCCATTAAAAGAAACTCTGCCTCAACCCCCGAAGTAGCCGGTGCCACAGATATATCCTTTATCAAAAAAGCCTCCGCTTTTATCATTTCACAGCGAATCCTGAGCAAGCAGGATATTGACTTTGAAGATTTAATTCAGAAATGTACTCCTGAGCTACTTAAGGATTTAGTTAATTCTACTATTAAGGAGATTGGAATCAGAGGGAGACGTGTGGAGTATATTGAGTTTCAGAGTGGGTTGAGGCATACTTTTATATATAAGGACTGAGATATAAAACAGCACCAGCCGGAGAATTGCTTCCCCGGCTGGTGCTTTATCCATACACTTATGTGATAAGGATTGCTCACATGCTTCTAAATGTGAGGTATTAAAACTTTAATAACAGAATCTTACCTAACCAAAATAAGATTTAAATCATCCGACATGGATTTTTTTACTATGTTTTCTTTTGCTCTTGCCTAAAATTTTTTATCTTGCCAATTTATATAATACTAACTGATTAAGGCTCACGCCTTCATTCTCTGCTTCAATAGTCAATCTTTGATGTAATGACTTAGGTAATCTCACATTAAATTTACCACTAAAATCTTCTGTTCTTTCTGGCATAGGTATTGGAATATTGTTATCCAACTTTACTTCAATATATCCTTCCATAGCCTCATTCAAGCTCTCATACAGTTCATCAATAGTATCACCTGTGCTCTGGCAGCCGTCAAGCTCTAATATTCTGCCATAAAAATAATGACCGCTTTCATCATTCATTTCCTGTACTATACGTGTATACGGTAACTTTAAATAGTCCTTAACCTCCATTGATATTGCTCCTTTCGCTGTACCTGTTATTGTTATTTGTGCTTTTCTTGTTCCTTGTGTTTTTCCTTTTTCCTCTGGTTTTTATTTATATTATATACAGTCCAGGGGCTTTTAAGCCCCTATCCTGTTAAGAATATCTACTACATACGCCTTCTTTAATGGATTCTCTTGCTTGATTGTTACCACATCGCCTGTGGCTCTATTCAAGTATTGCTTGTGACTGCCTTTCTGTCTTGCCAGCTCATAGCCATAAGCTCCGAGAACTTTGTCAGCCTCTTCAGGACGTATTCCGTTCGGCTGTCGCTTCATCTTTTCGATGATTTTCTCTACCTGTGCCATTTACATTCCTCCTTCCCTTGAATATATAGTACTATATTTAGTACTATATGTCAATACTTTATTAAAAAAACACATAGCACCTACTATGTGTTTTAAGGATGGTAATATATATGTAGTTTATTTTCTTCAGGTATATGTCCGTCATATTTATGAGCATTATAAAAAATATGATTTGCAACAATATCTGCTGCACGAATTAATGTTTTCTTAGACGAATTGCAGTATTGAAGATTCACCGATTTTACCTTAGGAAATAACGGTTTATGAAAAGTCATGTATTCAAAATTGTGCATTCCAATTTTGAGTTCCTTTTCCAATGATTCTCTTAACTCATACCAACCGTTTGTAGCAGTTGAATGCTCGTCGACTAAAAAACTAATACTTTCAACTTCATCCGGATTCAATTTTCCGTAGGCTATCATATGCTCAAACTTCTTTTTAATAGCCATTTTATATGCCCAATCCAAATATCGTTGTTTTGTTTTCTTGTTTGAGAAAAGAGAATCATCCAATTTGCTTTGCTCAATAATAACCCCGAAACGTTCTGTATCCTGAACGCATCTATATAATTTATTTTTTGACTTACCTTTAATCTTTGATGCTTTAACCTCAGCATCTTTAGAAATTGTCTCAGATATCCTTACATTGTTTTCTGCAGCAATAAACCTTCTAGAATATTCATCTCTATCTTCTTCTGATAAAAAAAGCAGTCCACCAAATATATAGTACTTATTATGTTCTTTATCAAGTACACCCGATTCATCTGAATATATATAAATATTCATGCTTCCTCCTTCATGGTAAAAAAAAACGCCTTTCGGCGTCCCCGCGGCTGACGATATCAAATATCGCTTAAACAACAATTGGTCCAGTTACGCGAGTATACAGTGTATTGCTACCTGCACTATTATAATATGACATATATTTGAAATTGTCAAGTTATTTTTATTATATTTTTTCATTTTTTAACGGTCTCAAGAAAACATTTTTTTGCTTGTAAGCCTTTATTTTTAAGGCTTACAAGCAATCTGTGTCACACAAACCATAGGACAGCCGAATGTGACTGAACACATAGTCAATTCTCTTCCAAGCTTCTCTGACAATTCCTTAACGTACTCACGGCACTTCCCAATGAAGTAATACTGGCGCGCGACCTCATAGTTCGGCTCATTTTTCATCTTCTCCAATAATTCTGAATCTATCTCTGACATTCTTTTCTCCTTTATATTTACAATCATTTTAATATACACCTTATCCGTTAGGCTTGTCAAATACGCTTTTTAAGATTATTTCATTCACCAATATATTGTCAACTGATTTTTAATCAAAAATCCTTACCACACCTATACATAATTTAATTTTTATATTGACAATGAGTACTCATCCGTTTACCATTTCTAGTAGGAGAAATTTAACATACCTGAAGCTATTTAGAAAGCTTCTTCAATATTTGATTACATGAATGATATCAATTTATCACATTAACACCAACACTATCAGAATCATTATAATCGATAAGGAGGTATACTATGGATGTTGAAAAAATAAAAGAAGATTTAAGTATATGCTATCTTAAAGCTATTGCTGCTGTAAGAGGCATTGCTTTAGAGCGAATCGAACATGATGAAGATAGTGTAGATGTTTTTCTAAAAAAGATTATTACTTTGGATAACGGATTAGTATTCAATTCACAAATAAGTGTACAGTTAAAAGCTACATCATCTTCAAATCTATATTCTATAAATGAAGATATCGTTTCATATCAATTAAAGGTAAAAAACTATAACGATTTATGTACACCCGCCGCTATGCCAAGCATTTTAGGTCTATTGATTCTGCCTGCAGAACAAGACGACTGGGTTCAATGGAATGAAGAAGAACTATTACTTAAAGGTCAAATGTATTGGATTGGATTAATGGGACGTGAAAAATCAAATAATGCATATAATATTACAGTAAAAATTCCTAAAGAAAACAGGCTAAATGGTGAAGCGCTAGAATATCTGCTTAAAAAAGCTGCTGAGGAGGGATGTATATGATTTATTCTGTAAACTTTTTAGAGATGACCGAAAAAATTAACCCGCTTGCCCTTTCCAGATATCTTGCCCAGACTGGCTGGACTTTGTTTCCTTTTAAGCGTACAGATGTTCAGATTTATCAATACACCAGAGAAAAATCCTTTTGGCAGGCTATGGTTCCGTTGGACAGAACATTGCATGATTACAAGCAGACAATGCTTCAAACTGTCAATACGGTTGCAGAGGTTGAAAATAAGCCTATTGAACAAGTTATGCTCTTTTTACTGAATCCTAATACCGATATTATTAAAATTCGATTGGAAAATAAAGAGCTTGAAGCCGGTAACATTTTATTCGACGATGCCATACAACTTTATGATAATGCCAAAAAGCTACTTGCAGCAACCGCATTGGACATAATCAATCCTAAGAAAATTCATTATGGCAGAATTGACGATTCCGTGCAATCATTTCTCAACCAATGCCGTTTTGGACAGACTGAAATCGGAAGCTATATCGTTTCGATTGTTTGTCCGTTTGGTGAAATATCTGAGGACGATGGCTACAAACAATTAAGTATATTTTCCGAAGAAGATGCATGTGCATATTCCTTGACAAGAAAGGTTACCAATAAGTTAATGGATAACCTTGTATATATTAAGAGACAAATAGATATGGGAAAGCTTGACACTCTTGCCAAAGATGACAATGGAATCAGCTCAAATTTTTATGAAGCTCTTAACGGATTGAATTTTAAATCGGACCATACACTTGTAGAATTTAGGACAGAATGGTCTCCTAATGTCACTAATAATAGAAGCACAAATAACTATGTTAGGGTTACAAGTGATTACTACCAACCGATATCAGCTGTAATTGAACAGATTAAAGGCAAAACCAATCAACACACAGAGATATTCGGCAAGATAAGACAACTTAATGCTGCTCCTAATGTTGATAATCGTGACCTTGGTACAATAGTTGTTGTATTTGTCGATAATAACAGTAGAATCAAATCCGCTACTGTCGATCTAAAACGCGATGATTATGAGAAAGCTGTTGAAGCTCATCAGCACGGAAATACTGTTAAGATTATCGGTGATTTAGTTGGAAAGACACGGCTTAGGATAGAAAATCCTATTTTCTGTGTAATGGAATAATTCTATGTTTAAAACCGCCCTTGCTACAAGCAAGGACGGTTTATTATATACCATTCGAAGCCCCTGTGATATAATAATACCCCCGATAATCGTATGTATCACAAGAGCCATGTCCATATTAAGCTAAGTCCTCTATAGGAATATCCTTGAATCCATTGTTTTTATCCTCTTATCTGCCCATCGCCATATATAATGTACTTCGTAGTAGTTAGCTCATTTATACCCATAGGTCCTCTGGCGTGGAGCTTCTGTGTGCTTATTCCAATCTCCGCACCGAAGCCGAACTCATTTCCATCTGTAAACCTTGTGGACGCATTCACATATACACACGCGGCATCAATCTCATCCAGAAATCTCTGCGAATTTTCATAATTATTCGTAATTATGGATTCAGAGTGCCCTGTATTGTTGGCATTGATATGCTCTATCGCCTCATCAAGCGAATCCACGGTCTTGACGGAAATTATGTAGTCAAGATACTCTGTGGCATAGTCCTCCTCCGCAGCAGGAACTATATATGGGTCAATGCCCTGCGAATATTCATCGCCCCTTATCTCGACATTGTGCTCTCTTAACATTTCGACAAGCTTTGGAATAAAATTCCTTGCAATACTCTTATGTATGACAAGCGACTCACACGCATTGCACACTCCTACCCTCTGCGTTTTGGCATTCTCGATAATCCTGAGTGCCATGTCGAAATCAGCGCTCTCATCAACATAGACATGACAGTTGCCTGTTCCTGTCTCAATGACAGGTACGGTGGCGTTCTTTACAACGAACTGTATAAGCCCCTTGCCACCTCGCGGTATAATCACATCGACATACTCATTCATCGTGAGAAGCTCTTTTACGCACTCCCTATCAGTTGATTCGATAAGCTGCAGGGCATTCTCGTCTATACCATTCGTTTTAAGCGCTTCCCTTATAACATTCGCTATGGCTATGTTGGAATTGATTGCATCGCTTCCTCCCTTTAATATGACGGCATTTCCTGTCTTAAAGCACAGTCCGAAGGTATCTAAGGTAACATTCGGTCTTGATTCGTAAATGACAGCTATCACGCCGAAGGGAACACGCTTTTTTCCGATCAGCAGCCCATTCGGACGTTTCTTCATGGAGAGAACCTCCCCTACAGGGTCATCCAGGCCTGCCACCTGATTTACGCCATCAGCCATGCCGTCAATCCTCGCCTTTGTGAGCGTAAGCCTGTCTAACAGTCCGCTCTTCATGCCATCGGCTTTCCCCTGCTCCACATCCTTATGATTCTCCCCTAAGATATAGTCGGCATTGGCTCTTATGGCTTCGGCAACTGCAAGCAGCACTTCATTTTTTTTGTTGGTTCCAAGCTTTCCAAGACTTCTTGACGCTGTGCGGGCATTCTTACCCATTGTGAGTATATCTGTCATCATATCAATCTCTATCTCCATTCCGCCTTACGGCTATACAATTGGCAATACAAATCACAGTTAATTTACTTTCTGGATATTTTATTTTCCGGTTCAAACCTAGGCAGACTTAATCTGCGCACTTAATAGTCCAGTTTACGATATATGTTTTCTTCGGTGACAATCATATCCGGTCTGACATCCCCATCCTGTGCGGGTATACTCTCCAAAAGCTGTGCCTCATACGCGAGCGCTGCCTTATATAGCTTGTTTTCCACGGACAGATACCTGTCATAAAAACCACCGCCATAGCCTATGCGGTTATAGCTCCTATCGAAAGCAAGCCCGGGCATACACATAAAGCCTGTTCTTGAATAGTCCGGCTCCTTGCCGTTGATATCAGGCTCATATATTCCCCTGTAACCCGGATTAAGCTCTGATATGTCACTTATCTCATAAAATTCCATATCCTTGCCGGAAACCCTTGGTACAAACACACGCTTTTCAAGGCTTAAGCTGTAATCGATAAGCATTATCGTGTCTATCTCATTATCCATGCTCACATAGGTATATATCCTGTCCGCTCGTTTGAACTCCGGAACAGTTATAAGCTGCTCAAAAATCTGCATGGATTTTTCAAACCTTTCCGTGCGTGTCATGTCCGCACGCAGCTGCTTCATCTGCTTTCTTATGAGATTTTTCTCATCCCTTTTCCCAAATATCTCATCCGCCATGTAAACATCCCCTTCTCATCTTGTCTGCGGCTGCTCCCATTTTTCCGCTTCAGTTATCAATGAAATTTAATATCCGAAATCACCTGTGAGAGAGTCATCATCATCAATCCAGTCCTTAGTGTCAATCACGCGGAAGTTCTCACTGTCATCGCGGATTATAACCGTGGATATACCAGCATTAAGAATCATTCTCTTGCACATGGAGCAGCAGTTGCCGTTCTCAACATAGCCGCCCTTCTCCATGTCAATACCAACAAGATATATTGTACTTCCAAGCATTGATTCCCTTGAGGCGCTTATTATCGCATTAGCCTCCGCATGTACGCTCCTGCACATCTCATAGCGCTCTCCTCGTGGAATTGCAAGCTTTTGTCTTATACAATAATTAAGATCCGAACAATTCTTCCGCCCTCTCGGTGCCCCTACATAGCCTGTCGAAATAATCTCATCATTCTTTACGATAACTGCGCCGTAATGCTTTCTAAGACAGGTTCCCCTCTGCGAGACAGCCTCCGCAATGTCCAGATAATAATTATTCTTATCTCTTCTGTCCATGCCTTCACTCCTTATGCTCTGTATTTCTTGCAGTCTGTTTTTACATTAATTAAGATAAAAACCCATGTCACTGTTTTTGCAGTGACTCAAATAGTAATGAAAAATATGTTCTTAGAATATAATATACCAAATATTGCTTCCCATTTTTACAAAATATTTTTGATGTTGGAATCAAAACATGTGCTGTAAACTTAGTGTATTTTGACCTCAACATCATATTTTGAAAATTATAACATATTTTCTCTGAAAGTACATTATTTTTATTTTGAATAATGACATATAGCAATTTTTTTCTACTATATGCCAAAAATCGCCATTCATTAAAATTCAATTATACATTTGACACTATCGCTTCGTATACCTTTATTCCATCCACCGCCGCGGAGGTAATACCGCCAGCGTAGCCTGCACCTTCTCCGCACGGATAAAGTCCGCTTATATCCAATGCCTGCAGCTTATCATCCCTGTTTATGCGCACAGGCGATGAGGTCCGCGACTCAACCCCGGCAAACATCGCATCCGGATTCGCATATCCGGGTATCTGTCTGTCGAAGCTTGTCACACCCTCTATAAGTGCGTCACACAGTTCAGCCGGAAGAAGCTCCCTCAGATTAGCCGCTGTATACCCACCCTTAATACAAGGCTTAACCGTATTACTGCTCAATGCGCTTTCCGTTGTAGTCCTATTTTCCCTAAAATCCCCAAAGCGCTGAACCGGAACCCTTCCACCTCCAAGCTCATACGCCTTCTTCTCAAGCCTCCTCTGAAATTCGATTCCGGCAAGGACATCCTCCGAACCAAAATCTCTGTTATCGACCGTGACAATAAGTGCGGAATTGGCATTCTCGCTGTCACGCTTTGAATAACTCATTCCATTGACCGCAAGCATGCCCTCCTCCGAGGAAGCATTCACAACATAGCCGCCCGGACACATACAGAAGGAATAGACACCACGCCCGTTAGAAGCCTTATGCGTGAGCTTATAACTCGCCGGCATATAATTCTTATATTTTCCATCGCCAAACTCATGTATATTTATAAGCTCCTGCCTATGTTCTATTCTAAGACCTACAGCAAATGCCTTCTGCTCCATGGTGAGCTTATCCTTCAGCATATAAAATGTATCCCTTGCGCTGTGTCCTATCGCAAGCACAAGACAGTCACATGGAATATACTCTCTATTCCCGGAGTTCTCAACCGTGATACCTTTGACTCTTCTGTCTGTCCCATTCTCATCCGAAAGCACACCGGGCGTGAGCTTTTCAAGGTCTATATCGACAAGCCTCGTGTTAAAGCGTACTTCCCCGCCAAGACTCTCAATCTCTTTCCTGATACTCTGCACAATATATACAAGGCGATCTGTGCCAATATGCGGCTTCGCTTCGTAGGTTATGCTCTCATCAGCCCCATGCTCCACAAAAATTTCCAGTACCTTGCTGATACGCCCATATACCTCCTTAACCTGGGTGTTAAGCTTTCCGTCAGAGAAGGTTCCCGCACCTCCCTCACCGAACTGTGCATTGGATTCCGGGTTGAGCCTGCCGCCATTCCAGAATGAATCAACCGACTTCATTCTCTCCTCAACAGCCTCACCTCGCTCAACAACTACCGGTCTGTAACCGGCGCGCGCGAGCATAAGCGCACAGAACATTCCGGCAGGGCCAAAGCCTGCTATCACCGGACTGCTGCCCATCCTGTCTCTTGCCGGCTTCGGCTCCTTATATCTTACAGTTTTACTTAACATAATATTGTTATCGTTAACTTTTTTGATTATTTTTTCCTCTGCACCGGAATCTAAAGCTTTCCTGTCCGCATCATATACCGTGACATCCACCGAATACACGATAAATATATCCGGCTTATGCCTTGAATCAATCGATTTCTTTACTATTTTATATGAAAAATTATCTCCCTTAAGCCGCAGTGCCTTTGAAATCTTTCCCTTGAGCGCGGTATCAAGCTGCCCTGCACTCAGCGAAACCTCCGGGGTAATTTTTAGCTGGTTAATTCTTATCACAGGCTTATCCTTCCATTATCTATGCTGATTTTAATACAATACTACATTTTTTCCGACCTATATCCCGCTTACCGTCATAAAAGGCTGGAAATCCTCCGTGTCCGAACCGATTTTTCCTCCGAATTTAGAAATCAATGTTTCCATAACCTTGCGAAGAATCCCATTATCGCTCAGATAATAGTCGACCGCATACACCTTTTTCATCCCCATACCGGCAAGAGTCCCAAAGTCTTCCTCTCCCAGATTATCCCTCATGTCCTCGAACGTGATTGTCCCCTCGTCCGCTGTCACCTCAAGAAGATTAAGCTCCGTCCATACTTCAAGCTGCTTTGCCTCTAAGAAGTCAAGTCCATCGTGGAGCTGCCTTGCACTTATCTCCTCCGGAAGCAGATACAGGAAGCTTCCCTCCTTCGGCTTAGCCGGCTTAACTGGCTTTGACTTAGAAGCCTGCTCAGCCCCCTTATCCTTCTTTGCGTATTTTTCATAACCCTTTGAATGGTAGTTTATTGTTTGTTTACTGCTTGTTTTATTCATCCTATCCCTGCATGACAATAAGAAAACCCATTATCACACATTCCTCCATTTCCGCTTAATCTGCAAGCCCTTTCATAATATGTCATCCATTATATCATCTTCCACACACAAAAACTACACATATTTATTTCAGAATCCCCATCTCGTCAAGCGACACTGCCCCCTCATCAAGCCGTACCTCCGCAGCGTCCCATAGTCTCGCATTGACACCCATGTAGGTATAAGTGTCCATCTCATTATGTCCACACAGGAAAATAAGCTTGAGCTTACATCTGACCGGAATGAACTGTTCCAGGAAGCCGGACAGCCATCTGCGTCTGCCGTCATTACACTCCACAGCAGTGAGAACCGACACATCATACGGATTTTCGCCGTACAGAGCATCCGATACCTGCTTGTCCGTCTTGTTCATATTATCTGCTATCTGTCTGCGCTCAATTATGACCGGCTTTTCCCCCAGCAGTATCTCTCCGATTCGTTCAAGCACATATCTGGTTCCCCTGTATCTTTTAAGCTCAAATGCCTCTGCCGCAAGCTTTCTTATCATCCCATCATCCACATATTCACGCGAAATATCTATTACAAGCCAGCCTAAATACTCAATGAGAAACTCACACGAAGTGTTCTCTATATCAAAGCGCTCCGGCAGCCTGTCAATCTGCGCCTGAAAATCATTATATATACTTGAATAAATCGACATATATCTGTGAAAGAATCTGTTTCGCTCCCTGTATACCTGTGAAAATGTCATCATAAAATTGTCCCCTGTCATATCCACCTTCATATCTGAGAACGAAAAACTGCCCTCACCCTGTATTTCAATATATATCCACAGATACCGCCATTTGAGACTATATAATAGAATATCCCTGCAGTTCACGGAACGCACCTCTCCTGCGTTCTTAAAAAACAGATTTTTCTTCTCCTGCTCAACGTCGAAATCTGACAAATACTTATCCACACTTATATCACCATCATTTCCGGCAACAAGCTGTTCGTTGGGTGCGATTATATGGACTATATATACAACGGAGAGCTCCGCAGACATATCCATTGACAATCTGCCCCATGTGCAGTTATCTTCTGCTCCGTCGATGGCAGGCAGAAGAAAAAAAGCATTCTTTAAATAATTCTCTGGAAATCCAGCGCGAACAATATAAGAATCTTTCCTATTCAATAGATACGCTAAGAGAACTGAAACATAATTTTAAGTATGATTTGCTCTATATTGCAGAAAAAATACATGACAATGAATCACAGAAAGCCCTGTCAAAAATCCATGAGTACATAAGCGACCTCGACAACACCGAACTGATCCGGTTCAGCCGGAATAAAGCAATAGATTCCGTAATCAGCTATTACAACCAGCTCGGAAGGAACTCAGGCATCAATATGCTGATCAACATTACTGACTTTGACAGCGGCTCAATTGATTCATCGGATCTCGCCGTTCTGCTCGGCAATCTCTTAGATAATGCCGTAACTGCCGCCGCAGCACAGCCTAAGGAGCCGTTTGTAAAGCTCAACATGGCTGTCTCAGGCAATATGCTCTCCATAACCTTGGACAACAGCTACTCCGGTGAGCTTAAGCCTAATGGAAATGAATACCCTTCTACCAAAAAGAATCACACCGCCATAGGCTTAAAAAGCATTGCTGAGATTGCTCATAAATATAACGGTGACTCAGTGTTTTCGCATGATAGCAAAGCATTTCACGCCTCCGTTTTACTCCATCTGCAATAACAGCATTGTAACATCACGATTCTTTTACAAGCTTGCCCGTCATATGCTCAACAACAAGCTCAAGGCAGCACACCCTGCTGCCTGAGCGGCTTATCTCCTGCTCTATGTACTCCTTATCGTCCGTAAATTTAAGACAAATGTTGGTGCATATCTCCAGAATCTTGTCCCTGTCATCGACAACTTTCATTCTGCCGAACACAATAACACTGTTAATGTTGAGCGCCCACTCTCCGTCTTTTCTGTATCCCCCATCGTACACGCAAAAGGAAGTCTTATCGCATTTCTTAACAGCGTCCATCTTATGACCCTCACCGGCTCCGTGAAAGTACAGCTTATTGTCATCCTCGCTGTACCAGTAATCAATCGGAACGCCATAAGGATAACCGTCATCCCCTATGAGCGACAGAACGCCGCGCGGCTGTTCCTTAAGTATTCTCACGCACTCCTCATGGCTTAATTCCTGCTTAAATCTTCTCATGTTTCTGAACATTTTTTTGTGCTCCGTTTCTATATGTTATTTGTCCGATATAACCCAATAGCCTGTTTTTGGCGAACCACATCTCAATAAAATGCCCTGTTCCTTCAGCTTTTTTAGATTAACCTCAATATTTCTGCTTGCAACGCCAATTTCACCTGCCAGCTTTGAAGCAGAAAGCTTATTATTCTCAGTTAATAATTCTATTATCTTCCTTTGTGTATCATTTAGGGTATATTTTTTCTTCCTCTGATGTAGTTCTCCGATGTTCTCCGATGGTTCTCCGATGTTCTCCGATGGTTCTCCGATGTTCCCCGATGACTTATCAATGTTTTTTAATATATCGTCATCGGTTCCTGTCATCCGCTTCACCGAATCCCCTCCGCGAAACAATTCCACCCTGAACATATTGTCGAATTCCTTTACCTTAGGCTGTGGCAGTCCATATTCTTCGGCGGCGCTGAATATTCTCTTAATTCCACTGCCCCATGCCTCCACAAGCCCCATTTGACCGAATACATTGGCAATGCCCTTGTTGCGTATTTTAGAGTGACCACTCATCACCTCCGCGTATGTCAGACCGTTGTACAGGCCTCCGGGGGAAGTCACCTCAAGGCGGTCATCATATATCGCCACCTGTATGCAGGATTCATCCAACAGATTCCTATGGCAGTGAGCATTGATAATCATTTCTCTTATAGCCTCCGGCGGGAGCTCATACCTTTCCCTGCGCACCAGACCATCAATTGTCGCGCCAAGTCTTATATTTCTCAAGACAAAATCAACCGCTTCTTCAATCTGGGTATAAATCGGACCTGTAAATTCCCTTTTATCCAAGAATACCGCTCTGTCCCTTCCCCTAAATACCGCACATTGTGTTTTTGAAAAAGGAAAATAATCTGATGTCAGCAAAACGTAAGCATTCGTTGCCAGCAACTGTCCCTCACTCTGTTTCAAAATCTTCCAGTTGATAAGCTGCTCCTTTTTCACGGTATGTTCCGTCATCCCTGCCTTTTTCCTGAACGCCTCGATATCCTTACATAATTTCTCTGTCGCTTCGTCCGTGACATTATATCCTACGCAGGTTAACTCATCCCATGAGATACGCGCTCCTTCCATCTCAAGCTCTTTAATCTTTTCGCGATATGCAAGCCTTGATGTTCCCGCCACTCTGATATATGTCCCTGCTTCCTTGCCCTTTGATTTTAAGTAATATGGGCGATTCTTCCCAGCCTCCACCGTCACAACGATAATATTTTTTCCGTCCACCGTCTGCGGTTCAATATCCGGAATAATCTGCGGCTCGCAGGAATCCGAAACAGCGTTTGCAATACTGTCCATAATCTGAAAAAGATTTACACTATCCACACCAACAATCTCGTGTGTCTTGTCGTCAATTCCTATGAGCAGCCTGCCTCCCTGCGTGTTGGCAAAAGCCACTATTGTCTTCATATATTTTTCGCTTTTGTCCGGTACAGATACCTTGTATTCGATATTCTTTGATTCGCCGGAAAATATTGTCTCTTCTGCCACTGCAAGACCTCCCACTCATTTCACTACTAAAACAAACACATCAAACTATCAACATACAAAATATTATACCATCCATTCATCAAAAAATCCATGACAACTACTACCTTTAACTGTAAGACTTTTAAAAACAAAAGGCGGTTCGTGCTTTTCATAAAACACAACCGCCTACATCATACACATACCTATGAAAACTATACAAAATTCTATATTTTTATGTTTCCTTCATAACTGATTATCTGTTTCTTTTCCGGTTGACAATCCATACCACCCAGTCCCCCAACAGCAAAACCGCAAACACCGGCATACCCATAAACATTATGAGTGCGCCAAAAAGTCCTGCAAACCATCCTGTGTCCGTCCTTATATCGTATACCGCATATCCCCCGGCCAGCACAGCCAACACTATATCCACGATGGCAAACACCTTATACAGTGATATCTGTGAATTTATTTTCCACGCGATACAGCATACCACAAGACAAATCGATATAATAGAAAACACGATGGCTGCAATCGCAAGTACCATTTCAAGCCCCGGTGGGTTGAATACCAGTCCGGCGAACCACACTATCGCCGCCAGCACAATAGACAGGGCTGTTGCCTTTAGAAGACAGGATATTTTCATTTTATCAGCCATGATAACCTCCTTGATATTAAGATTATATAGTAATCAACGATGTTGTATTATTCCACATGTATTATAACTGAAAGCTGCCTCTAAATCTATTATTTTGCAAGATTTTTTATACGTCATTTCCTCATCGCCCCAGCTATATACCCACTGCTCCATGCCCACTGTAAATTATACCCTCCACAGCAGCCGTCCACATCAAGCACCTCGCCGCAGAAGTACAAGCCATGACACAGCTTGGATTCCATAGTTTCAGTATCGACTTCATCAAGCCGCACACCACCACGACATACCTGTGCGGAGATGATGCCCTTCGAATTGATAACGGTCACCTTAAAGTGCTTGATAATCCCGACAAGCGATTCCGTCTGCCCGCCCGAAAGCTTTACAAACAGATTCATAAGCTTCTTATTTACAAGCCCCGTGAGTATATCCGCAAGGCTTGGCATACTGCCTTTCTTTATCATTTCACAGCTTTTTCCCGTATTACACATATCAGCTTTAATCTTATCTATGTATTCAATAAGCTCTTTTTCGCCATATTCCGGCATGAAATCAAGCTCCGCCTGAACCCTGCCCTTTCCGGCATCAAGTGCCGCCACAGCATAGCGGCTCACCTGAAACACCGGTATTCCGGATATGCCGTTGTCGGTGAGCTGGAGCTCTCCGATATCTGAAGCCACGCACCTGCCATCTATCAGAAGCCGTATTCCTCCCTTGGCGCGGACTCCTGAGATTTCCTTAAAAAAGCTCTCCTCACACCCTAGCGCCACAAGCGCCGGCAGAGGCTTTATAATGTGGTGTCCGAAGCTGCGTGCAATATCGTATCCAAGCACTGAGTTGGATTTATCGTTGCCCTGCGTGTTCCCAATCTGTTTTCCTGCCGTGCCGGTGCCTTGATCGCATACACCTCCGGCAGCAGAGCCGGTGGCCACAATAAGCCTTCCCGCCGTGCAGGATAACCTGACAGGCTGCGCCACATCGCGCTCCTTGCCACAGGCAACATTCTTCGCCTTATCGTTCCTGTCACCTCCGGCTTTTTTGCCGTCCTTCTTACCGCTGTTCTTTTTCGCCTCAGCCCTGCGGTTCTCCGCCTCAATATCCCTTATATTTCCGGAAACAATAAAGTCATCACCCTTCTTCTTGACAGAGGTTATCTCACAGCCGCATACAAGCTCCACACCGTACTTTAAAAGGCACTGCCTTAGGCAGTCAAGCACTGAGGCAGCCTGCTCACTGTATGGGTACACATAGCCATCCCTGTCGCGCACAAGCATGCCCTCATCCCGGAAAAAACCCGTGACAGCCTCAGAATCAAAGCGGCTTATCACTCCCAGTATATCCGCAACACTGCCACTGTCCGTGTGATAACAGCTATCATCAAGCTTATAATTGGTAAGGTTACACTTGCCGTTTCCGGTTGCAAGTATCTTTTTTCCGGGTCTTGCCAGAACCTCCAGAAGTGCAACCCTTATACACCCGCCTGTTCCTTCTTCACTGCCTTTTTTTGCCGCCTGTATTGCCGCCATCATACCGGAAGCTCCGGCTCCAATCACAACAACATCATATTTCATGAAGTGTGGTCCTCCAAAAATTCGTATAATTCTTCCAAATCCTTAATCTGCATCCCGACATATATCTCGCGCTGCAGCTCAATAGGTAAATCCGTTACCTTTATATCAGTGTAATCATATATCGTGACAAAATCCTCATAATACACCACAACCCGTCCATCAAGCGCATAAAGAATAAAATTCTGCGTTGCACTGTAGGTAGGTGCATCATAGCTCTTCCTTACCACAATTCTGTCTGCCGAGAACTCGACAAGATTTATAGAACTCAGACCCCTGTCCACATCGTCCTTATCAGGTTTTTCCATGTACCTTCTCAGGTAGTCTGTATACGCCTCCCTGTCAAGCCCAAGAATATCTATCGAGGGAATGACTGTTGTCTGTGCCGATATATGATTATTTATATTGTACTCCTCTATTATCAGTTCGGTATCGCGTCTGATGACGCTCTCATCCGCCGCGGCCGCAGCTCGCATCTCATAATAATCGTTCGCCGGCTGTTCCACCCTGTTTTTCTTTGTAACCGCATAATAGCCTATGCAATAACAGGTCACAAATAATGTTGTAAGAGTAACAAAGCAGATAATATACAATTTCCGCATTCTGCACATCCTTTCTGCAAATTGCATTTATTGAATATTGTCTGCTTTTTTTAATTATTTTATTCTATCACCTGTAAAAAAATATGGTATCGAGTCAAAGAATGGCATTGAAAGCTCTCCTTCATTCTTATCCTCCAGGTAAAGCATTCCATCCCTATCCATAAACTCACCAACGAACTGACGGCATATTCCGCAAGGGTAAGCATACTCTCCTGTAGAGCACACAACCGCTATCGCCTTGAAATGTCTGGCACCTTCGGAAACTGCCTTGACCGCCGCCGTTCTCTCCGCACATATTGCAGCACCATAAGATGAATTTTCTATATTGCAGCCGCCGAAAACTCTCCCATCATCCGTCAGAATGGCCGCTCCCACATTAAACCTTGAATACGGAGCGTACGCATTGTTCATGTATTCTTTAGCCTTATTTATAAGTAATTCTCTTTCCGTCATATCAGCCTCCAAAAATATTTACTTTAATTAAATCAAAAATCTGTACAGTGACATGCAATATGCACCATATCATTCAACATTCTAACCGCGTGTAATTCCTATAGCTGCAAGGATTTCCTCCTGCCCCTTCTCCATCACTGCTGCCTCCTCCGGTGTCATGTGGTCATAGCCGAACAGATGAAGCATGCTGTGTGCAGTGAGGAAAGCAAGTTCACGCTTAGGCGAATGTCCATACTTATCCGCCTGCTCATATACCTTTTCAACCGAAATAACAATATCCCCTAACATAAGCTCCCCGCTCTCAGGATTGAAGCAGTCATCTCTATCCTCTAAGAAATCAAACTGTCCTGCCTCCTCATATTCAACGAGAGGGAATGAGAGCACATCCGTAGGGTTATCAATATTTCTGAATTCCTTATTGATAGCATGGATTGAATCGTTATCCGTGAGCGTGACGCTGACCTCTGCCTCATAAGGACAATTTTTATAATCCATCGCCTGATTTATTACAGCTTCAATAACCTTCTTATAATCGAAATCAAAATCAACCTTTGTCTCCTCTTCTATGGCAATTGTCATACTTAAAACCTCTTTTCATATATCTTTATTGTAGTATCCAGCAGCATTTACACAGCTATTTTTTCTGCTTGTCCGCCTTTGTCCGCTTTATTTTCGCCGGACCTCCTGATTTATCAGCACTCACTGTCTTATTTCCGCCGTCTGTGAGCTTTCGATTCTCATATTCATCATAGGCCTTTACAATCTTCTGCACAAGAGGGTGGCGCACAACATCAGAGCTTGTCAGCCGGCATATTCCAATCTCTTCCACATTCCTGAGAACCTTAAGTGCCGTATCCAGGCCACTTGCCTGATCATGCGGGAGATCCTTCTGTGTAAGATCGCCTGTTATTACAACCTTCGAACCGAAACCTATTCTTGTTAAAAACATCTTCATCTGTGCCGGTGTTGTATTCTGTGCTTCATCAAGGATAATGAAAGAATTGTCAAGCGTTCTTCCTCTCATATATGCAAGCGGAGCAACCTCAATCAAGCCCTTTTCCATATTGTGTTGGAAGCTCTCAGCGCCCATAATCTGATACAGCGCATCATAAAGTGGTCTGAGGTATGGGTCTACCTTACTCTGCATATCTCCCGGAAGGAAGCCTAACTTCTCCCCCGCCTCTATGGCAGGTCTTGTCAAAATAATCCTGTTCACCTCATTATTCTTAAAGGCATTTATCGCCATGGCCATGGCAAGATACGTCTTACCTGTTCCCGCAGGACCCACTCCAAAGACAATCATTCTCTTTTTGATGGCATCAATGTACTCCTTCTGACCTATGGTCTTAGGCTTAATCGGCTTCCCAAGCACCGTCCTTGCTATGACATCCGCATCAAGCTCCGACAACGCCTCCGCCTTATCCTCAAATGAAAGGCTCAGGGCATAGTCAACATTCTGCTCTGTGATGGTATTTCCTCTTTTTGACAGCTCAAGAAGCTGTGCAAATACAGAAGCCGCGCGCTTTACCGCACCCTCAGCCCCCACAAGCTTAATCTCACTGTCACGCGCTATGATTGTGACCTTGAGGGTTCTCTCTATCTTCTTGACATAGGCATCACAGCTTCCGAAAATGTTACTGCTGTGCTCTGCCGGTATATCCAAAACATTCTCAATTATACTCAATCCCAACATCCTCCCTGCCGCATTCGGACTCTATGACAAAAACAGTGCCCGACATCTGCGCTTGATCATCGTTAATTGTTATTGTAACATTATTTTCTATAATTTGAATACCCTTTTCTTGTAATTTTTCTAAATAATGTGAAAATTTTTCGTTTAATACTGCTTCTAACTCCTCATCCGAGTAGACCGCCTCCGACATGGTGTACTCGCGATGATATGTCGTGTCCGCACCGAACGGAAGATAGAAATTCTGATAAACACATAAATTGCTGCTGCTTGTTACAATATCACTATAGACATATTCTTCCCTGTACACATCCAAATCCAGCGTTCTGTTGAAGGCGCGCAGCCTTACACTTTTATAACTATTCCCTGTGTATTCTTTCTTTATGTATTCGCGCGAAAGCCTGTCATCGTATCCAAGCTCCACGAGAAGCTTAACCTCGCCATCCGCATACACAGCTTCCTTTTTTACCGGCTCAGATGACTCATTATATGTCGTTACTATTCCGCTTATAAGCACATCACCCTTCTTTACGATGTCTGAGGCTTTCACAACCGGAGTGCCGTTTCTTGCCACTATGCTGTACACAATTCCATCATACTTAGATACTATATCCGATGGCATACCGGTGGGAACCTCTATAACCTCATCCGTATTTTCCCTTATATCTATGTCGAGTGACGTTCCATGTATCGCCGCAGATACCCATATTATGTCATCATAATCCCTTCTTATCTGTGCCTCAAGCTCCTCACAGTCGATATCACTTATCCGCGTTCCATAGGTAATTCCGTTCTCCCTTAGATAGGCATACAGCGTGTCGTCTGAGTTCATATAATTCCCTTCAAGCCTTATATTCCATATAAAGCGCCCAAGTATAAAAAGCACCATCGCAAACAGAATTACCCCCGCAATAAAGAACTGGTGGCTGAGCATTCTTCTAAAAACAAATGGAAAACCCACTTTTTTTACCAGACGTATATGTGGCTTTGTCTTTCTTACAACAGGCTTTAATCTGTAATAATCCTTAACTGATGTGGCAAATATGCATTTATCCTTATCAGGGTACAACCTGTGTATCAGTATCCCCCTATTGGTGCACAGATTAAAAAAACGCTCTGCGCAGAGCGAATCCACCTCCAGCACAGTATATCCGTTAAACCACAATGCTCCCATAGTCTCCCCGCTTTTCTGATTTATATTAACTGTATAGCTTTAAGCTGTCCACGAACCATTATTTCCCCATCGCCATAATATTCCACATGCAATTTTTCACCTGTCACGACAAGGAATCCTTTCCTCACCCTGAGTTTTATAAGCTCAGTACTTAACTCTTTCACAGCCTCAACACCTTCGACAAACAACTGGCTGTTTCCAACCATGGTAAGACTATACTCTTTACAAACCGCATCACCGGGAATAAACATTGCTTCTAAGAGCTTTTCTTTACTTCGCATACTCACCTCATGCGGCATAATCCTCACAAATATAATATGATGTGAAAGGCAAAAGTATGAGACAAAAAAATATGACAGACGCATAACACGTCTGTCATAAAATACACTTGTACTTCATCAACAATACTATTGACTCAATATACAATTATTAGTTGAACTTACGCTTTCTAGCAGCCTCTGACTTCTTCTTACGCTTAACGCTAGGCTTCTCGTAATGCTCTCTCTTGCGAATCTCCTGCTGGATACCTGCCTTAGCACAGTTTCTCTTGAATCTGCGTAATGCACTATCTAAAGACTCATTCTCTTTAACGATTACATTTGACATAGCTCACACCTGACCTCCCTCCAGTTGTAAATTGTGCTTCAACTGTTTGGGTTTTTACGCACATTAGATATTATATCATAAAAAAGCTGTACGTCAACTCTTTTTTTAATTTTTTCTAAATTTTTACAACTGCTCTTCAAGAGTCTTCTTAGCCTGCTCTAAAGCTGCATCTATTCCTGCCGGATTCTTACCGCCTGCCTGTGCCATATTAGGACGACCGCCGCCGCCGCCGCCAACTATAGCTGCACATGCCTTTATAATATTTCCTGCATGAACGCCCTTCTTTACAGCATCATCAGTAGCTGTAACAATGAGATTGACCTTGTCTGCACCCTGCGATGAAGCAAGAACAACAACTCCTGTTCCCAGCTTCTCCTTGAGAGAATCACCGAGATTACGAAGCTCATTCATATCTACGTCTGCAACCTTAACGCCAAGGAACTTCATTCCCTTAACTTCAGCAACATTGTCCATAACATTTCCAAGTGCATCGTTGGCAGCCTTAGCCTTCAAAGACTCATTCTCAGAAACAAGTGCCTTAACCTCTGCCTGAAGATGTGCAATCTTGTCATTGACAGCGGCAGGTGTACACTTAAGAAGCTTAGCTGCCTCCTCAAGCTGCTTCTCAATATCCTTATAGTATGCGAAAAGTCCATCCCCAGTGAGAGCCTCTATTCTTCTCACACCTGCAGCTATACCGGACTCAGATAAAATCTTAAATGCTGTGATAACGCCTGTGTTGGCAACATGTGTACCACCGCAGAATTCCTTTGAGAAATCTCCCATGGAAACCACGCGGACTGTATCGCCATACTTTTCACCGAAAAGAGCCTTAGCTCCGGTCTTTTTAGCGTCCTCAATGTTCATAACCTGTGTTACAACGTCAAGGTTCTCAGCTATCTTCTCATTTACAATAGCCTCAACCCTGTCAAGCTCCTCATTAGTCATCGCTGAGAAATGTGTAAAGTCAAAACGAAGTCTGTCAGGAGTAACAAGGGAGCCTGCCTGCTCTACATGTGTTCCAAGCACAACACGGAGTGCCTCCTGTAAAAGATGTGTTGCACTGTGGTTCTTAGCTGTAGCTGCTCTCTTAGCCTCATCAACCTTGAGTGTAACCTTGCCGCCAACACGGAAGGTTCCGCACTCAACAACACCGACATGTCCGATTCTTCCACCCTTGAGCTTAATGGTATCAACTACGTTAAAGCTTGCTCCATCAGCGGTGGTTATTGCTCCGACATCCGCTGTCTGTCCACCCATTGCAGCATAGAAAGGTGTCTCATCTACGATGATTGTTCCCTCTGTACCCTCAACAAGCTCATCGACAAGCATTGTATCTGTTGTAAGCACTGATATGACAGAATCATGCACAAGTCTGTCATAACCTACGAACTTGGATGTGATTGCTGTATTGATAAGGTCATATACAGTTGCGTCAGCTCCCATATAGTTAGTCTCGGTTCTCGCATTTCTTGCTGTCTGCTTCTGAACCTCCATAGCCTTCTTAAAGCCCTCCTCATCGACTGAGAAGCCTTTCTCCTCAAGAATCTCTGTGGTCAGGTCTACAGGGAATCCATAAGTATCGTAAAGCTTGAATACATTCTCACCGGATAAGGTCTTAGAGCCGGACTTAACAAGCTCATCCTCCATATCTGCAAGGATTGCAAGTCCCTGGTCAATAGTCTTATTGAACTTCTCCTCCTCTGTTGTGATAACCTTGAGGATGTACTCCTCCTTCTCGGCAAGCTCAGGATAGCCGTCCTTGGACTCATCGATAACAGTCTTTGCAAGCTTCGCAAGGAAAAGTCCCTCTATTCCTAAGAGTCTGCCGTGTCTTGCGGCTCTTCTTAAAAGTCTTCTGAGTACATAGCCTCTGCCCTCATTAGAAGGGATAATACCATCGGAGGTCATGAATGTGACCGAACGGATATGGTCGGTGATAAGTCTGATGGATACATCCTTGTCGGCATCTGTCTCATACTCTACACCTGCTATCTCACATATCTTGTCGCGGATAGCTTTCATTGTATCGATATCGAATACTGTATCAACATTCTGGACAACAACCGCAAGTCTCTCAAGTCCCATACCGGTATCTATGTTCTTCTGCTTAAGCTCTGTATAGTTGTGATGTCCGTCGCTCTCGAACTGTGTGAATACATTGTTCCATACCTCCATGAAACGGTCGCAGTCACAGCCTACCTTACAGTCCGGCTTGCCACAGCCATACTTGAGTCCTCTGTCATAGTAAATCTCTGAACAAGGACCGCAAGGACCTGCACCATGCTCCCAGAAGTTATCGCAGTCACCGTTCTCATCGCGGTAGAAACGAGTAATCTTCTCAGCAGGCACGCCAACCTCCTTATTCCAGATATTGAATGCCTCATCGTCATCTGCATATATTGATGGATAAAGTCTGTCCGGGTCAAGTCCTATAACCTGTGTAAGGAACTCCCATGACCAGTTGATAGCCTCTCTCTTAAAGTAATCTCCGAATGAGAAGTTACCAAGCATCTCAAAGAACGTAAGATGTCTTGCTGTCTTACCTACGTTCTCGATATCACCTGTTCTGATACACTTCTGGCATGTTGTAACTCTTCTTCTCGGCGGAATCTCCTGTCCTGTAAAATATGGTTTAAGTGGTGCCATACCTGCATTGATAAGTAGAAGACTCTTATCATTGTGTGGTACCAGTGAAAAACTGTTCATACATAAATGTCCCTTGCTCTCAAAGAAGTTAAGGTACATTCTTCTTAATTCATTAACGCCATAAGGCTTCATGGCTAAATCCTCCTAAAAATAAGTAAAATAATATTATTGCAAACCAAAAAGGCCTGTTTCCAAGCCTTCCCGGAAAACATATCTTGTTATCATCCGCAACCGGAATAACTGTCACCAAAATCTTCGTATTAACTTAATCACTCAGTCTTATTATCTGTCACATCAGCGGACTCTGCCGCGACTGCAGCCTCCGATGCGACCTTGGCATCATGCTTAACACGAAGCTTACCGCCTAAAATAACGGCGCATACTATAACTGCCATCATAAAAAGAGCAGTAAGGATTTCTGTGAATACGTCATTTCCTAAGGTAAAAATATCTGCTGTCTCAGATGCAGCCACAACCATATTCCATGCCATAGCCAAATCCTCCTTGAACGTATTATTACCAGACAGTGCTGAAAACTACTGCCTGCAATTAAACTTAGTGTAGCACATTTCAAAATATCGGTCAAGGTTAAGTTCTATTACAATGACCAGTTTCCCGTCTCCTCGAAATGCTTTGCCGATTCCGTCGCCTGACTGATTATGGACTTCTCATAGCCAAGCAGTCCAAGAAGCTTTATCGCATTCCTGCTCGTGGCGCGCCCGGTCATAAGCTTGTAGCTGAACACAACATCGTTGTCCGTGATTTCCTCGGTGAAATGATAGTTGGAATAATACCTATCAAGTATGCCTGTAAGCTCAATGTCATGTGTTGCCGCAAAGCATATCGTGTCTGCGCATGAAAGACCTTTAAGTATCTGTGAGGAAGCGGCAATACGCTCTACGGTGTTGGTTCCCCTTAACACCTCATCGATAAAGCACAGTACAGGATAATCACTCTTAACTGCCGCCGCATCCATGATTCTCTTGAGCGACTTAATCTCAACCATATAGTAGCTCTCGCTTCCAAGAAGATTATCCTTGAGAGCCATTGATGAGTATATTCTGAATTTTTCTGCCCTGTATGATTTTGCCGTCGCATATCCAAGCGTCTGTGACAGCAGGGCGCATATTCCGACCGAACGCAGGAAGGTTGATTTTCCCGAGGCGTTTGAGCCTGTTATGAGCACACTCTTATCCGTTCTTATAGAATTGGCAACAGGCTCATCGATTAGCGGATGATATAGCTCCTGAACGTCAAGAACCCTTGCGCTGCCGTCCATGAACTCAGGCTCACAGGTATACTGAAGGCTCTTCTTATATGACGCCGCCGCGATAAGCGCGTCAAAATACCCCAGCCTGTTATATAACATCCATACAGCATCCTTTTTCCTGTTAAGTCCATTCACAACGAAACAGAACTTGATAATGTCAAGGTGTGTTATCATTCTGATATAATCCAGAATAAATTCAAGCACACCGCCCCTGCCTGTAGCCATAATCCATGAGAAGCGCCTTGCCCCATCGAACTCATGCACAAGCCCCGAAAGCTCCTCAGAGTATTCCTTAATCCCGGCAATATTGCTTTTGAGTATGCTCTGTGCACAGGCACACATCGAGAACACCTGCTTGATACATACGAAATACACCTCAATCTCTGCCTTGAATCTGAAATAGGACACCACATTAATTACCATCATGCCTATGACCGCCCACATTCCGATGGCGATGTTGATCGTGAGGCAGTATACAAGCGCCGCCGCAAACAGAATAAGCACGATAAAATGCGGCACAGCCGATACTGTCTTGCATTCCCCTATGCTCTCTATATAGTCTGCAACGGACATCTTCCTGCTGTAGCCGAAGCCGGAATATATCATTGAAAGCTTCGTGCGCTCGTTCTCATGCTCCGTAAAATAGTCGATGAGCTTCTTTCTCCTTCCAAGCTCCTCATCCTCCACAATAGGGGTTCTCAACATACTGTACAGTGTCTCCTGTCCAAGTGAGGACGCGGTGCAGTCCATCTGCTTATATACAGCATCCATATTGAGGTCATTCCATGTGATATCATCAATGACATTACCATCATCGTCATTCTGCAGAAAGAACCCATGTGATATATTCTCAAATTCCTCATAAATATATTTTTTATCCGCTTTTTTTCCGAAAGCACTCCTCAGCTTCCTGAGATTATTCTGCTTATTCTTGTACGCCTGATACAAAAAATATAAAATAAGTGCACACACAGGCACTCCGAAATATAAAACCCAGTCCATCGTCGTCATTATGTTTTCCTCGTTTCATGCAAAATTCCTATAAATTAAAATACCATGATGTTGGGGTCAAAACATGTGCTATAAACTTAGCATGTATAACGTATTATATTTATGCATATCACGACTTTTGGAAGAAGCTTAGATGTTCTTAGAACATCTTGCTTCGTACAACGGAGCTGATATGCATAAATATAATACGTTATACACTCGTAAATTAAGTTGGCATGTTTTGACCCCAACATCATACCATAATAATAACATTTTTACCAGTTTTTTCTTGGAGATACAATAAAAGCATGAGGATGGCGTGGACTGCAAAAAGTCTCCGTGTCATCCTCATGCTTTTATCGTCTATAATAACATACCTCTATTTATTATCCGTATTCAGGCTGCCTAGATAATAAGGCATATCAACCCGCCGCTGTTATCATTTACAACCTTCTGCATGGTATCCATAAGCTTAGTCTGGCAGTCATCATTCATCATGGCAAGCTTCGTCCTTATGCCGTCATCCACAAGCTGTTCGATGGTCTTTCCGAAAATATTGATATCCCACGCGTCTCCGTTTTTCGTATTCTCATCAATATACTTTTTCAGGTCATTCGCCTGCTCCTCACTTCCGACAATAGGGGCAATCTCCGTTCCGATATTTACCTTAATCATGTGATAGGATGGGCTCTCCGCCTTAATCTTCACGCCATAGCGTCCGCCATTTTTGATGACCTCAGGCTCTGAGATGCTTATCTCGTCCCTTGAAGGTGATACCACGCCATAGCCCTTCTGACGCACAGTGTCGATTGCCGAGGTATATCTTGAAAGAGCGCTCTTTTCCTTGGCATATTCCTTTATCAGATTGATAAGCTCATATTCATTGTCTATCTTCTCGCCTGCAATGGAGCTTAGCATATCATAATACAGGTTCTCGTCAACCTTGAAGCTAAGGCGTATTATTCCATCCGCCATGTCCACAGGCTCACTCCTCACATCCTCTATGTATTTATTTTCAACCTTAATACTATCCTTATTGAAATCCTTAATATATGTAATCCTGTCAAGTATCTGTCCTGCGCACTCAACCATCGCCTGCTTTATCTCGTTGTCATCCGGAAGTGTCTCTATCCACCTGTCAAAATAGAATTCTATCCCGTTTATAGGAAAACTGTTAAGAAGCAGCTCCAGTGTCCTGTTCACATCATCAAGAGTAAGCTGCTCACAGTCAAGGCTTACCGCTTCCGCCCCATAGGCTTTCTTTATCTCATCCACACATTCTGCCGCAGATTTCGCTGCCGGGTTCTTGGAATTGACAACCACCACAAAAGGTTTTCCTATTTTTTTCAATTCTTCTATCGTAGCAGCCTCCGCAGCCTTATAGCTGTCACGCGGCAGCTCACCGATGCTTCCGTCCGTGGTCATAACTATTCCCACAGTGGAATGATCCTTGATGACCTTGCGTGTCCCGAACTCCGCCGCCTCCGAAAACGGAATCTCATAATCATACCATGGGGTCTTTACAAGGCGCTCCTTTCCGTCCTCGACAACACCGGTCGCACCATCAATCATAAAGCCGACGCAGTCAATCAGTCTTATCTTCATTGAGATATCCTGCGCCGGAGTTATCACACACGCCTCCCTCGGGATAAACTTAGGTTCTGTGGTCATGACAGTTCTCCCTGCCGCTGACTGCGGAAGTTCATCCTTGGCGCGTTCCTTCCCGGCGCCATCACTCATAAACGGTAATATCAGCTTCTCTGCAAAATGCTTTATAAATGTCGACTTACCGCTTCTCACAGGTCCCACAACACCTATGTATATCTCGCCCTGTGTTCTGGCATTTATATCCTTGTAGATATTGTATGTATCCAAAAATCAAAACCTCCCCCGAATATAATTTATGACTGATAAATTATATTCGGGGGAGATTATATAATAGAACTAATTTCTTTCTATGTAACTATGGTTTCTATTCGTACTCAACCTTCCTGTCGCGAAGCATAAGCTCACGTACGGCATCCTTCGCATTCTTGCCTTCGAATAAAATCTCATTGATTTTCTCGGTGATAGGCATGGATATATTATATTTCTTCGCAAGAATAAGTGCTGCCTTGGCAGAGTACACTCCCTCGACAACCATCTGTACCTCATCCATTGCCTCCTGCATGGACTTTCCCTGCCCCATGAGAATGCCTGCGCGTCTGTTGCGGCTGTGCATGCTCGCGCAGGTCACGATGAGATCCCCCATTCCTGTAAGCCCATAGAATGTCTGAAGTCTTCCTCCCATTGCAACGCCAAGTCTTGATATCTCATGGATACCTCTTGTGATGAGTGCAGCCTTCGTGTTATCACCATAGCCAAGTCCATCCGCAATACCTGCGGCAAGCGCTATAACATTCTTAAGTGAACCTCCAAGCTCAATGCCAAGCACATCAGAGCTTGTATATATGCGGAAGCTCTCGTTCATAAAGAGATTCTGCAAAAAGCAGGCTGTCTCCTCAGCCTCGGCTCCGATAACGCATGTGGTCGGTATAAAACGGCTGACCTCCTCAGCATGTGTCGGACCCGACAATACAGCCACCTGTGTTGTCGGCAGTTCATCCTTTATGACCCGTGACAATGTATGGAGACTCTTCTCCTCAATTCCCTTTGCCACATCCACAATAATCTGTCCATCCTTTATATAAGGTGAAAGCTTAGCCGCTGTAGCGCGCGTATAGGGTGACGCGACAGCCATCACTATGACATCCTTATCTGCAACAGCTTCGTCAAGCTTATCCGTAAGTCTTATTGTCTGTGGAATGATAACTCCCGGAAGACATCTCTTATTCTCATGCTCCTCTTTTAAAAGCCTTATCTCCTCAGGAAGCGCTGACCATACAGTCACTTCGTGTCCATTCTTTTCAAGCACAAGTGCAAGTGCAAGTCCCCAGCTCCCGGCACCGGCTATACATACCTTTGACATACCGCCAAACCTCCGTGTTCATATACTTAATTGCTATTTATTCTCTTTATCTCCGCCCCACAGCCTGCGCTCATTGCCATGCACAAGTCTCACGATATTCGCCCTGTGTCTCCAGAATGCCAGCACCGTAAGGATTGCCACAATGACTACCGCCTCAACAAGCTCTGCCGGATACAGACCCGGTATCATTCCGTTCACCGCAAAAATAATAAACTCAACAAGGAAGCCTGTCATCATAACCAAGGAACCAAGCGAGACATATCTTGAGATAATTGTCACAATCATAAATGTACAAAAGCCAAGAAGAATGAGCGGCCAGTAGCCAAGTGCAACTATGACACCCGATGAAGCCGCGATACCCTTGCCACCCTTGAAGCCAAGATAAAAAGGAAAGTTATGTCCAAGTATAACTCCAAAACCGCTGTAAAGGACAAGAACCATAATGATGTCGGCATGGCTCTGACCAAATATCAGCCTTACAACCATAGCTGCAAGGACAGCCTTTACCATGTCACCGATATAGGTTATTATTCCTGCTTTCTTACCAAGAACCCGGAGAGCATTGGTTGTTCCGGCATTGCCGCTTCCCTCCTTGCGGATGTCAATTCCGTGCAGCTTACCGTAAATATAGCCTGTCTGAAAAAGTCCGAACGCATATCCGATAACCAGACATATAAGACGTTGTACTATAGTTTCCATGATATATCCTGTTTACTCCTTCTCATTTCTCTCACGTATTATAAACTTGAGTGCTGTACCTCTAAAGCCGAATGCTTCCCTTATCTTGTTCTCGATATATCTTGTATATGAGAAATGCATAAGCTCCTTGTCATTTACAAAAATAACGAATGTAGGCGGAGCAACGGCAACCTGTGTCATATAGAATATCTTAAGTCGGCGTCCCTTATCTGAAGGCGGCTGCTGCATAGCCACTGCCTCAGAGAGAATCTCATTGAGAACACCTGTCTGTATTCTGAGATTCTGGTTCTCAATAACCATGTCAATCATATCATACAGCTTGTTAAGTCGCTGACCGGTCTCTGCGGACACGAACATAATCTCAGCATAAGGGATGAACGAAAGTATCTCCTTAATCTTGTTGTTATGCTCATACATGGTCTTATCATTCTTCTCAATGGCATCCCACTTGTTAACAACAACAATTATTCCCTTGCCTCTCTCATGCGCAATACCGGCAATCTTCGCATCCTGCTCTGTGACACCCTCTGTCGCATCTATGACAACAAGCACCACATCTGCACGCTCAACAGCACTTACTGTACGGATGATACTGTAGCGCTCAAGATCCTCCTTAATCTTACTCTTTCTTCTAAGACCTGCTGTGTCAATAAACACATACTCCCTGCCCTGATACTTAACCTCTGTATCAATGGCATCTCTTGTAGTTCCCGCAATATTCGATACAATGACACGATTAGCACCTGTGAGCTTATTGATTATTGACGACTTACCTACATTAGGCTTACCTACTATGGCAACCCTAGGACGCTCATCCTCTGTGTCGCTTAACATCTCCTCGGTAAAGTGACCTGTGACTGCGTCAAGCATCTCTCCGAAACCAAGTCTGTTCACAGATGATATCGGCATAGGGTCACCGATACCAAGATTATAGAACTCATATACATCCGGCATCATCTTGTTGAAATCGTCAACCTTGTTGACAACTAATACCACCGGCTTTCCCGAACGTCTGAGCATATCAGCAACCTTAGAATCAGAATCCACAAGTCCCTGCTTGACATCCACAAGGAAAATTATGACATCCGCAGTATCAATGGCTATCTGAGCCTGCTCTCTCATCTGCGAAAGAATAATGTCCTTACTATCCGGCTCAATACCGCCTGTGTCAATCATGGTAAACTTATAGCGCAGCCACTCAACATCTGCGTATATTCTGTCTCTTGTGACACCCGGTGTATCCTTGACTATAGAAATCTGCTGTCCCGCAAGTGCGTTAAACAGTGTAGACTTTCCGACATTAGGTCTGCCTACTATGGCAACAATTGGTTTACTCATTATTTCTTCACCTCTTTATATGATAAAAAATTTAGTGGGATTCTGCTTTCTTAAAAAAATACAACATTTATATGATAACAAGTAATTTTGAGTTTGTAAAGGTTTTCTCTTGACTATGAAGAAATATAAACTTATTATGTTAATGTTCAGAGTCAATCGTAATTTCAAAAAACCGGCTTTGGATGGTAACACTACTATAAATTCAACGGTAAAGAAAGGCAGATATTACTTATGAGCAGTGAAAAAGAACTTACAACTCTTCCGGTAGCTCCGCTTAAGCTTGTTGTTATGCAGAGCTGTGCTGAACTTGGAAAAAAAGTTGATGACTACATCGTACAATTCCGAAGAAAAGCTCACAACGAACACAAGGAAGGCATAGAATTCAAGGGATACCTTGAAGATTCTTATATAATCGACAGCGTTTGCCCAAGATTTGGTACAGGTGAAGCCAAGGGACAGCTACTCGACTCTGTGCGTGGAACCGACCTTTACATTCTCACTGATGTGTGCAATCACAGCATAACATACGATGTATTCGGTCATACCAACTACATGTCCCCGGACAACCATTTTCAGGATTTAAAAAGAATCATTGCGGCAGCAGGTTCGCACTGCAAGAGAATCACCGTAATAATGCCGTTTTTATATGAGAGCAGGCAGCACAAGCGTTCCAAGCTCGAATCCCTCGACGCAGCACTTGCATTGCAGGAGCTGACAAGAATGGGTGTGAGCAACATCATCACCTTCGATGCACATGACCCTAGGGTTAACAACTCCATCCCGCTCCGCGGCTTTGACAACTTCCAGCCTCCTTATCAGTTTATCAAGGCCATTACAAAGAAATTCAGGGACATCACAATAGACAAGGATCACCTCATGATTATCTCTCCAGATGAAGGTGCCATGAGCCGCGCAGTATATTTTTCAAGTGTACTTGGTGTGGAACTCGGTATGTTCTACAAGAGACGTGATTATGCACATGTGGTAAACGGAAAGAATCCTATTGTTGCTCATGAATTCTTAGGTGCTGATGTAACCGGCAAGGATGTCTTAGTCATTGATGATATGATTTCTTCCGGTGAGAGCATTCTTGACACCGCAGCCAGCTTAAAGCAGCGCGGATGCCGCAGAGTATTTGTCTGCACCACATTCGGTCTTTTTACTGACGGAATGGCTAAGTTTGATGAATATTACAATAAGGGATATATCGCAGGCGTTGTCACAACCAACCTCACCTATATAAGTGACAATATCAAAGCTAAGCCATACTTTATTGAGGCTGACATGAGCAAGTTCCTCGCCAAGATTATAGATGCTCTTAATCACGATAAGTCTATCGGCGGACTGATGGATCCGACCGAGAGAATACATGAGCTTATCGACAAGTATAATCAGGAATGTAAGCTTGAGTATGAGAATGAATGTAAATAGGTGAAAACGCAAAAAAGAGTTTCCGCAGGAAACTCTTTTTTTTGCACATATAATATACAAATATGATGCTTGGCAGAACATGCTGACATCACTTCAATTATCAGACCTCAGCAATCATCATATAAGCGCACAGCCCGCCTCGTTTTCCCTTGGAGGCGCGGTGTGAGAAGAGCAGCTCCGGGTTACAGCAGGTGCATATATCCGTCACAGATATATTTTCCTCCGGTATTCCGGCATGCAGCATATTGATTCTGTTAGCGGCATGAAGATTAAGATAATACTTTTTCCCCGCTTCCGTCTCCTTTTTTATCTTCAGCACCTTATCAGCTTCTGCACCGTATGCATTAAAAAAGTTCTCTGCGACATCCTCACCGACCTCATAGCATGACGCACATATAGACGGTCCGATAAATGCAATTATGTCCTCCGGCCTGCTGCCAAATTCGCTCCCAAGCTTATCAACCGCAGCCTGCGCCATATTGTTGACTGTACCGCGCCATCCGGAATGTGAGAGTCCTATCACATGCAGCCTTCTGTCAGCAAAATACAAAGGCACACAGTCCGCGTATGCCGTCACAAGCATAAGCCCCGGAACATCCGTCACAAACCCATCAATATCGTGAAAGCTTCTTTCCATTGTGATTCCCATACCGGCGTGTTCCTCCGTAACGCGCAGCACATTCGTCGTGTGTGTCTGGTGGGAATACACAAGTCTGTCCGGCTCCACACCTAAGGCAGCCGCCATAATCCCATGATTCTTTCTGACAAGCTTCTCATCATCGCCCTGTGAGAAGCTTAAGTTCAGGCTGCCATATATCCCGGCACTCACCCCTCCCAATCTGGTAGAAAAGCCATGCGAAATCCATTTCTCATCCCTGTATGCCGCACAGCGGATAACCGGTACAGTATGCGTGATGTTTCCATCCATAACACGCACTTCATTTATATATGTTGTCTTACTGTCATTGATAAATCGAATATCCTTCATCTATTATTTCTCCTCATCAGATAGCTTAGCTTTCTTTTTTCTTCTCTTTATGCCCGACTTGATAACCTTAATTATGATGAAAACAGCAAGCACACCGGCAGTACATCCGCCTATTATTACATATATCATAGGGTTGGTGCTCTCATTGACCAGACAGAACTGTCCGCTTGTTCCCTGCATGGATGTCTGCACATAGCTTCCCTTCACTCTATGTTCAACCTCAACCCATCCATTTCCGTCATACTTATACAGCTTTACCTTATCGTATGGATTTAATACGCGCACATCAATAGTATCCGAGGTGTCTTCGGAGATGTTCTCCAATGTAAGCTCATATACTACGTTATCTCTCATATGTGCTTCCTTTGGCAGCTCCATCCTGCTTATCTGGGCGTTAAGCTTTGTCTCCTCCGTGAAATTGTCCGATACAATGGCATAAGCTTTTCCACTCTCATCCGTCTGTGCACTCGACACCGATGTGACATTGTTTCTGTACTCTCCGGCAACTACAATGTTTCCAGTCATCGTTTCCCCGGACAAATCCGGCCACACTACATAGCAGCCTTCTTTTTTAGGAACTGTGGGAAACTTTATTTCCGACAAGGACTGGCCATATTCAAACGTCTGTATTCCGACATAAATATCATCCACCCTGAATGTCACCTTAAGCTGTCTGAAACCCGCCGGCAGACCCTTTACATCAAGAAGGTCTTCATACGATATCGGCTGTGCCACACCTGTATAACTGATACCGTCTATTCCATGCACACCATTATCAACATAGAAATTCCCGGTAACTTTATCATCATTTTCGACCTCCTCATCCTCATAGGCTGTTGTCTGTCCGGCTACAGCACCTTCCCTCCCCGACTCAGTGTGCAGATGAACCATTGAGTAACAGCCTCTTATCACATTCCCATAGCCTGCTATACCGCCGACATACTTGTTCGCTTCCACAGAACATAGAGCGTAGGAATCGGAAATCATGGACAGTGACTGACCGCATATTCCACCCGCATAAGCCCCATCACTGCTCTTTACACCTCCGAAAGACCTTGAATTTCTGATAATTCCAAGCTTCATATAGCCTGCAATTCCTCCTGCTCCATCCTTCTTCGATGTTATGTAGCCATTGTTCTGGCAATTATTTACCACGCATTTTGCCAGATAGCGGCTTCCGAGAGATATATCCGTCCTGCCTGCTGCATTATCTTCAAGGTCATCGCTGTCAACAGCCATAGCTCCTGCAATACCGCCGACATTGATATCCGCCGATACATCCCCTACGTTATTGCAGCCGTCCACTCTTCCGGTAGTCTGTTCATCTATTTCCTCGTCCGATACATCATTGTAAAGCGGTTCCACATCAAGCTTCATGTATGCCTCAATCTTATCAAGCATCAAATCAAGAATCTCATTAATCTTGTCATTTATGTCCTGAAAGTCCTTGTTTACAACATCCGACTGCGATGACATATCATCATTGAACTTAGAAAGTCCCGATGAAATGTTCTTAATCTCGGCATAGAGCTCATTTCTGTGCGTGTCGAAATCCGCAGACAGCCTCGTGAAACGTATATCCGACTGGGCGTTGAGATAAGTAAAAATCGACTTGATACCGTTGATGGCATTGTTGGCGTAGTTGACCGCATTCTGTATTTCATTCGCCACATTTTCAATATCATTCCGCATGGTTTCACCTGCGTTTGTGAAATACGGCTTTAAGATATCATTTATCTTATTAATGCCATCAAGCACATCTGCTGCCGCCTGCGACATATCATTAGCTTTTTTCATTATGTCGACCACAGCTTCAACTATAGCCTTTAGATCATCCTGCGTAAGCTCATCGAAGCTCTTATAATTTCCATTCTCGTCCTTCAATATATTTTCTATTTCCTGCCATGAGCTGTTCTTTACAGCGTCATTGAACCTGTTGACAGCATCCTCAATCTGCTTGACGGCAGCATCATATGCCGCCTTATCGCCTGAGTTGGCTTCCAGACGGTTCTTGATATCCACATCGCTGTTCAGCTTTTTTATCCATTCAGCCATGCTGTTCATACTGTTCATCGACTGGCTGAATGATTCCAGCACAGCCGGCAGTGAATCCGACACATACTCCATTCTCTCGACTATCAGATTCATCTGATCCATATTGCTGTTAGCGAAGGAGGATACCTCATCCGCCATAATATGTCCGGTATCAACAGCTTTGTCTGCATGCTGGATTAAATCTGCAAAATCATCATGAAAAACATTCTTGCCCGCAGTAAGGTCATCGAACGTCCGGTCAAGTATATCATGCAGCTCATCGACAGAATTTCTTATTGTCTCAGCGGCAACAATCTCTATGTAAGGCTCCATCTGCCCGACAATGCCGCCTATATCCTTTCGTCCGAATACCTTTCCTTCGTTGACACATGACAGGATAATTCCCGACTGTCTTCCCGCTATTCCTCCGATATTATAGCCAACATGCTCATAACCAACCTGCCCATTATTATTGCAGGAGGCGATTATTCCATCGGAGAATCCTGAAATTCCTCCGGTATCTATTCCGCTTCTGATGGAGCTGCTCTCATTGCCGGTAATATTTCCGATAATATTAGAGCTGTTTTCATCCTCGGATTCAACCCAGGCACTGTCATCATTTATGCCGGCAGCATTAGCACAATTATTTATTATTCCGTGATTAATTCCGGTTATTCCACCTGTATAATATGAGCCTGTTATACGTCCTCTGACTTCACATTTTTTGATAACTCCCGTGCTCTTGTTGAATGCGGCAATGCCACCGATTGTATTTTTTCCGTTAACGGTTCCCTCGAAGGAGCAGTTCTTTATCGTACCGTAATTGCTCCCTACGATTCCTCCTACACATTCCTGTTCATCCAATGCCGCAATATTCCCCTTGACATTCAGGCTGTCAATGACGCCATTCTCCTCAACATAGCGGAATATCGCTGTGACATAGCTCTCCCCTGTAAAATCAATGCCGGATATGGTATGACCGTTTCCATCAAATTCCCCGGCAAAAACAGGAACCATGACAAGCTCACGCCCTGTAAAGTCAAGGTTATTTCTAAGCACAATCTTCTTGTTCACCGACCATGAATCTATGTAGCAGTTAGCTGCAAACTCAAGGAAATCATCGACTGTTGATATGTACATCGTCTCTATCCCAGCCTGTGCACCGCTCTCCTCAATATCAGTGTTCTCCTGACCCGCACTGCTCTCCTCCTGCACATCATCCGCATACACCGGATAAATGTACGGCTGACAAACATTTACAGAAATGAGTGCAGCGGTAAAAGCACATAAACCGAATTTTTTCAAACCATTACCATATCTATTTGTTTTCTTCGTTTTCATCTGACTCCTCCGGCTTTCCACCATCATCCTGTTGCTGTTCTACATTGCCCGTGCTGACCAACAGGTTGGCATTTCCTCTTATAAATCCATGCATCTCACCTACAATATTTCCCTCTACCTGACCGCTCACAATTCCATCCACACGTATAAGTCCTGTTGTCTTTTCCATCTTAATAGGAATTGATACGGCAAATGAAGTCTTTTCAATAACCTTCTCACCAAGCAGGAGAATCTGTGGCAGCGCAAACATTACTATAATAATAGAAATGATTGTGCCACGTCCAAGACACTGACCGATTCCGCAGATAGCACCATCCGATGACATCTGACCAATAAGTATTCCCGCAATCGCAAGCATCGTACCTGAAGTTACAATCGTAGGGAAAGCGAAGTTCATAGTCTCTATGATAGCCTGCTCCTTGCTCATCTTATCCTTAAGCTCCATATAACGTCCCGAAATGACAATCGCGTAATCAATATTAGCACCCATCTGAATAGAGCTTACAATCAGGTAGCTCATAAAGAACAACGGCTTATTCTGAAGCGCCGGGAATGAGAAATTAATCCAGATGGCACCCTGTATTACAAGTATAAGAAGTACAGGCATTCCCGCAGACTTGAATGTGAACAGGAGTACCACAAGCACTGCAAGAATCGACACGACATTTACCACTGTGTTATCGACCTGGAATGTCTTGTATAAATCATACTGGCTCATAGATTCTCCCGGAATGAGTACCTCATCCTCCGGGTAATACACTCCCGCCATATCATGCATTCTGTCAAGGAAAGCAAATGTCTCATCACCTTCCTCAGGGAGGTTAAGATATACAAGAATACGGCTGTAATTCTCTCCCTGCAGCTGGTCCTTTGCAACCTTCATAAGAGTGTGTGCATTCTCAAGCGTATCCATCAGGTCATCATCCAGAGTCACATAGCCCTCTTCCACCTCATCATAGAGGAACATTATCATGTCAATGAGCGGTACGCTGTAGTTTGACAGACCATTCACAAGCTTTGCATAGTTCTCATCATTCACTGCGTAAGCCATATACAGAAGCTCTGCCACCTCATAGTCAAGCTCTAACAGCTCCGAAAATTCCCTTATAGTCAGCTTATCTGCAAGCATATATCCGTCCATCGCCTCTGTATTGGCAAGACCCATGCACGAATCTACCTCCTCACACGCCTCAAGGTCAGCTATAAGCTTAGCCTCCTTGTCATAGCTTCCCGCCGGCACCGTGAGCGCAACCATGTTGGAGGTGCCGAAGCTCTCATCAATCATCTCGTCTACAAGCTGTGAATCACTCTGTATAGGTGTGTCAATCTTAGAGTAACCATATACATAAGGACACTTTGATGAAATCAGGTATGCAACTACAATCAGTGCCACAAAGATAACCGGCATGACGAATCTCGTCTTATACGCAAATTTTCCGACGAAAGGAATCTTAGGAATAAAGCTTTTATGCCTGGTCTTATCCATAAGCTTTCCGAAAAGCATCAAAAGCCCCGGCATAAGAAGAAATACCGAAAGAAGACTTAAAAATATAGCTCTTATAAGACACAGAGCCATATCCCTTCCTATTCCGAACTGCATGAACATCATGGCGACAAGACCACCTATGGTGGTTAATGAACTGGAAGCAATCTCAGGAATAGCTTTGCTGAGAGCCACTATATCCGCCTCCCTGATAGGAAGCCGCTCATGCTCCTCCTTATATCTGTTACAGAAGATAATAGCATAGTCAATAGAGAGCGCAAGCTGTAAAACAACGGTAACGGAATTGGAGACAAACGAAATTGTTCCCATTATAAAATTCGTTCCGTTGGTTATAAGCATAGAAGCGACGAATGTAAGAAGAAGCACCGGAACCTCCGCCCATGTCTGGGAGGTGAGCAGAAGCACCGTCACAACTATGATTGCAACAAGAACCGTTATGACCGACATTTCACTCTCTATCTGCTCTGCCGAGGCATCACCCATCGTGGTTGACACATATATATCATATCCGGACAGCTTATCCTCAAGCTCGGACAGCGCCTCAAGCGCCCTGTCATCCGTCTCAGGATAATTAAAAGTCACGTCATAGAGTGCGGAAAAATTATTGTAGTGTTCACTCGTATCATCAAATGTCAGCATTACTACAGAATCCATATCTTCTATCATATCCGATATCTCACATGCAGTCTCATAGGTGATATTAGTAACCATAATCTTAGCCGAACCATAGGTGACAAATTCATTCTCCATTCTGCTAAGACCCTTGCTCGTTTCCGTAGAATCCGGCAGATATGCCGAAAGTGCATTCTCGACCTTGACCCAGCTGCTTGAAACCAATGAAAAAATAATCGCAATACCAAATATAAGGAAGAAAAGATTTCTCTTATCAACTATAAAGGTCGCGACCTTGACCATGAAGCCGGCATCATCCTTTTCCTTCATCTTCTTGCTCATCTTCATTCTCCTTTATGTATCATATTGTAAAGCGGACATTCGCAATCCGCTTTCGCTACTTGCTCATGAACGCAGTCGCTTTGCGAACTGCGTTCAAATTGACCATTAAAATATTATAAGCCCACCCTCACAGATATTACAAATAAAAAAACAATAAACAGTTTGTTAAGAAACTGCTTACACCCCCCTAAAAGCAAAAAGGAGCCACAAACGGCTCCTATCTGCTCAAATAAAATGCATTTTCAATATGCTCAATTCTTCCGTCACCGTATATTCCTATAACATCGAACCGGCACACTTTTTTGTCATCATAATGTTTCATTGCAAAATGAAGAGAAGCTGCTCTTCCAATCCTTCTCCTCTTGGCATATCCCACAGCCTCAAACGGTGAACCATGCTCATCATTGCTTCGGTATTTTACCTCACAGTACACTAAAACATCATCAGCGCTCTCAGCAATAATATCAATCTCTCCAAGCTTATTTTTATAATTCCGCTCTAATATCTTATACCCCTTATCTATCAGATATCCGCATGCTGCGCTCTCATATCTGCTGCCTATACTCCTTGTATTCAAAAATACTTCTCCTCCATATCCTTCAGTGCTGCCAGCCATAATAGTTTTTACAGCTCACCACGCCCCAGCTTTCTCATATTCCGCACCAGAAGCGGAACCTCGAACAGGAGCATGAATACCCAGCCCCAGAAATTCGACCACGCAAGAGCATAAAAGCCTTTGCCCATCATGCTGATAAGAATATGAGCTGCAATTACGCGCACTCCCATATTGGTTATCGTACTTATCAGTGTAACCTTAAGGTCACCCATTCCCCTGAAGAAGCCCTGTACAATATTCGTCATTGCCGGCATTATGTACATAAAAGCGATAATCCTCAGATATGATACTCCAAGCGCTACAACCTCTGCACTGTCCTCAGTGACAAACATTTTCATAAGCGGTGCAGCTGCAAAAAATACGATGACGCTCACGGCAACGGAGAAGATAAGCTCCATTATTATGCCGCAGCGGTATCCCTTTTTGACACGCTCCACATCGCCCGCTCCGCGGTTCTGCGCAATAAATGTTGTCGTTGCATGTGCTATATTGCCCTCCGGCGACAGAACGAAATCGTCGACACGGTTTATCGCTGTGAATGCTGCAATAAAGGCAACTCCCTGGACATTTATGATTGCCTGAACAAGTATTTTTCCAAGCTGTACACACATCTGCTGAAGTGCACTCGTAATGCCATAGGAAAACGTCTTCCAGAGTACTCTTCTCTCAAATACGCGCCATTTCTTTCCAAGACACAGTACAGGCACCTTGAGCTTCACATATATTCCGCAGCACACACAGCAGAGTGCCTCAGAAAGGACGGTAGCCACCGCACTCCCCATAACTCCAAGCTTAAGCGTAACCACGAACAGTAAATCTCCTGCCACGTTCAGGAATGCACTTATGACAAGAAAATACAGCGGTGTCCTGCTATCCCCAAGCGCTCTAAGCGTGTTGGCCAGAAAATTATATACAAACGTGAAGATAAGTCCTAAAAATACAACCCTTAGATAAATTGCTGCACTTCCTATAATTTCCTCAGGCGAATTGATTAATCTAAGTATCGGAACTGCAAAGACTATCATCAGAAAAGCTATCAAAAGTGAAAAAACCAGACCACCTATAAGTGTTGTGCTTATCTGCTTTTCAAGGTTTTTCATATCCTTGGCACCGTACAGGGTGCTCATAAGTATGCCCGCGCCCATGCACATTCCGCTGATAAAAAGAATCGCCATGTTCATTATTGGCCCGGCAGTTCCGACTGCAGCCAGAGCATCATCGCCAACGAATTTTCCGACAATTATTGAATCCGTTGCATTATATAAAATCTGAAATAAATTTCCAAGTATAAGTGGTATTGCAAATGCTGTCATCTGTGGCAGTATTCTGCCTTTTGTCATATCCCTTGCCATATTTTTTCCTCTTACTGCTTCTTTTTCGTTGAATTGAGTTTCCCTTTTATCTTATCCATATTGTCAACAAAAACCAATATATCAGCTACCACCTTATATAATTCCGGTGGAATTGTATCCCCTATTTCCAACCTCATAAGCGTATCGGACAACTCGCCGTCCTCATAAAGCGGAACCTCATTTTCCTGTGCCGTCTTAATAATCTTATCAGCCACATAGCCTCTTCCGGCAGCCACAATCGTCGGCGCCGTAGTTCCCGGTTCATAAGTCAGTGCTACCGCCTGTCTGTTTTGAAAATCATTCTTATCTCCCATGCCAAGCTCCATTCCGAAGATATTCTATATATTATGCCTTCATGTCAAATCTGAAACGCCGCACATCGCTCACCGGCAATACAGGCGCAATCACTTCCTTCTCAAAATCAAAGCCTGCACTATCATCCGTCTTGGAAATACTGGCAGTTACATTATATCCGTCCTCAGCCAGTTTCTTTGTGAGCTGTTCCATATTAGTCTCAAGGAAATCAAGCACGCTCTCATCCTCCACCTTGAAGTTGGTTGCTACACTGCTGCCCTTGAGTGTCACATATATGTCAAGTGCCCCAAGGTGCTCCATATCAAGATGAAGAAACGCCTTAACCGTGTCATCCTCGCCACACTTCTGCTTATTCCTGCGGTAGACATACAACTCGCCCTCACCGTGCTCACCGATATTTTTTATCGGAACCTGCACCGCCGCCATGAACTGATTCATACTATTTAAAAATTCCATATTATTACTCATCCGGGATGCCACATTTGAAAGTTCTGCGCTCTGATTAGATGCCGCATATTCGGAGACAGAGCTTAACTTGTCAAGCGTCTTTGCAATATGCTCCTTAACCGACTCACTATCCGCCACATCCGTCATTTTCATACTGAAAGTGTCGCGCACCAGTTCATTTAAAAGCCGCGAAGCCTTGTCTCCCTTCAAAACTCCATGAAGCTTATTTTTTAACAATGGCTCCATTTCAAACTCTTCTGCCATCCTGGCAAACTCATTCATAAACCTTGCCAGATTATCTGTATTCAGAAATTCATAGGAGAGCTTCAGACTCTTGCCTGTAGCCGCATTATAGTTGTCAACCATGCCTGCGACCATATTCTTTACATCACTCATCAGATTTTTCTGCGCTATATCAGCCTTTTCATCCGCCTGTGTCCCGACAGGCTGCTGTGTCTGCGCACCTGTTTTCGTGCTTTCCTTTGAATTATCTTCCACAGTGCCATTCCCTGTGAGAAGTTCATCCCCCACAAGAAGCTTTACCACATCGGATAAAGCTTTTCCTGAATCAACCGATTCAAAAAGCTTCTCTCCAAGTGCAGCTATGTCCCTCTGCATTGCTCCGTTATACTCTTTATAATTCTGATATGACTTAAGGCTGTCATCGGTGACCTCTATCCCCATCCTTTTGAGTGCTATTATACCGCCAATCTCTGCATTGCTATGGGAGGACAGCTCTTTTACCATATCAAGAAGCGCATCCCTGCCGATAGGCATTCCGTTTCTCATAAGCTCCAGCACCATCTCTCGGTTTCTGAGCGTGGGCATGATTCCCGCAGCCTTAAGTGACTTGTTAATCATAGCTGTCTCAAGTGCCGTAGCCTGCATTGTGACAGCCTTTAAGACAATATTCTCACCCTTATTGTCCTGAATGACAAAGCATGCCCTGTCACCGATGTTGTAGGCTGTGCTGTTGAGCAGGCTTGCTGTAAATGACTGTCCTCCGTCAAGCGTTATGGTCACCTGTTCACCGCTCACATCCGTGATATTCGCCGAAAATGTATCTCCGTCAGCAAGTGAACGAAGTATGGTCAGCGCCGTGTTCCCCTGCTCAGAACCGTTAACAGTGACCATAGGCTGTGTACTGTGTATATTCGGGTGCACATTTATATTAATCGATGTATTTCCGTTTGCCATCTGTCCCAGATTGATATTCATAGCACGCCTCCTATTTTACATCATCAGACTATTGTATTATATGACATATATTGATGTCTGACATCTCGTTGATTTTGTTTGCATATATTTTTATTTGTTTTGTACTATTACTTGTTCAACATTGTTTTCTATATTATTAGTCTCATATTTTTTATTTTATTTTTCTTTTGTATTATTCTCTTCAACAAAATTCTTTATGAAGGTTCTTCTGTGTATAGGGCATGGACCAAGCCTTTTGATTGCCTCAATATGCATCTTGGAGCCATATCCCTTGTTGGACGCAAAACCGTATTCCGGGTACAGCTTATCATACTCATACATAAGTCTGTCCCTCGTAACCTTCGCTATTATGCTCGCGGAGGCTATCGAAAGGCTCTTCGCATCGCCCTTTATAATCGAAATCTGCTTCATGGTAAGCTCCGGGATAATCACAGCATCATTTAAAAGAATATCCGGCTGCGGCGTAAGCTGTGACACCGCCTCACGCATTGCCTCATAGTCTGCCTGCAGAATATTGATATCGTCAATTCTTTCAGGTGAGGCGATTCCGATGCCTACGCTCACCGCCTCCTTCATTATGACATCATACAGCTCCTCCCTCTTTTTTTCGGAGAGCTGCTTCGAATCATTCACATAGAGAAGCCTTGCATCCTTAGGCAGTATGACCGCAGCCGCCACAACCGGGCCTGCAAGCGGTCCGCGTCCTGCCTCGTCAATACCGCATATATTGGAAAACATACTGTATTCCTTCTCAAAGGCGAGCATGTTCTCAACGCGCGCTCTCTCAGCCTCTAACATGTCAAGCTGCTTCTGATACTTTGCGACAAGCTTAATGATCCCTGCCTTATCCGACTGTCCATACTCAGCAATCAATTCTCTTACAGTATTTTCATCGGCATTTTCAAATTTATTTTTAACCGCACTGATTTTTTCTTCCATAAAAAACTCCCATGTCACTGCTTTTGCAGTGACTCAAATAGTAATGAAAATTAAGCCTGCTCAGGGCTTTCAAGAGACACTCTGCCCAGCTTTCCGCTTCTGAAATCGTCAAAAAGAAGCTTTATCGCCTTCTCCTCGTCCGGCTCCCCTCCCTTTTTAAGGCATGCCCTTGCTATTGCTATATCCGACAGCACCTCATGCGGCTCCTTGTTCTCATCGACGCTGTATCTCTCTGCGAGTCTTCCCGAATAATTCCCACGCATGAACTTGATAAGCTCGTAGGACAGCTCCGTCATGTTGATTATCTGGTCATTTATTGAACCGACAAGTGCCAGTCTCACGCCGACCTGCTCATCGGAGAACTTAGGCCACAGTATTCCCGGTGTATCTAACAGCTCAACATTCTTGTTAAGCCTTATCCACTGCTTACCCTTGGTGACACCCGGCATATTTCCGGTCTTGGCACAATTGCGCCCCGCATAGGCATTGATAAAGGTCGACTTTCCCACGTTCGGAATACCGACAACCATTGCCCTTATAGGTCTGTTTAATATGCCTCTCTTCCTGTCCCGCTCAATCTTCTCCTTGCAGGTCTCATTGATTACGCCCTGAATGGATTTAAGTCCACTGCCGTTCTTAGCGTTTATCTTGACCGCATGGATTCCCTTGTTCTTAAAATACTCAACCCACGCATCGTTCATCTTCTCATCCGCAAGGTCGTGTTTATTGAGAAGTATAAGCCGCGCTTTGTTCTTTCCAAGCTCATCTATATCCGGATTGCGGCTCGACAGCGGAAGCCTCGCATCCACCAGCTCAATGACCAGATCGATAAGCTTGATATCCTCCTGCATCATTCTCTTTGCTTTGGTCATATGACCGGGATACCACTGTATATTCATTCATACCTCCGATTTTTCTATTCTTAATGTAATAAATAATTGCAAAACACAAATCCGTCAATAAGCAGCTGTGTAATCCTAATAATTCCCAACATCCGGCTATCGCACACTGAATTTCGTAATTACTTAATTATAATATAATTTAATGTCTCATTTCACAAGCCCCATTCGCCCAAAGGGTGATGAGACTGCCCATATACGCCCTATAATCGCAGAATATTTGACATTCCCGACATTTGAAAAGCGACTGTCCTCACTGTTATTCCTGTTATCTCCAAGGACAAAATATTCATCATAGCCAAGTGTGATTGGCTTTTCAGCAAGACCCGCGTTATATATTTTCTCCGGCTCAACCGGCTTTCCATCTTCATCCTTAAGTCCGAAGCTATATATCACATCATTCTCAAGCGGTTCTCCGTTGATATATACAATCCCATCTATTATCTGGACCGTCTCACCCGGCAGTCCTACTATACGCTTGACATAATACTTAGAAACATTCGCTATAGCCGGCTCAAACACAATCACGTCATAGCGCTCAGGCTGTCCGAAGCAATAGCTCACCTTATCCACAAGCAGGCTGTCATCGTTCTCAAGTGTCGGCTCCATAGAATGTCCGACAACCGTTGTCTTTCCAAGCATATATGTTGCAAGGATGAACGACAGACACACAACCATCGTTATATCAACTATCCATTTAAGGATTATCTCATGTACATGATACTTTTTCTCTCTTCGGTAAACCTCAAATTCTGCCATAGACACCTCTTATTAATTTTATTTTTAACAGGTAACTGCGAACCCTGATTCTGAATTTACCAATAAACCGGTTTTCAATTACCTGCTTTTATTTTTAAATCAACATCAAAACTCTTCCTACACTGTCTTACTCGTAATTGAAGAAAAGGGAATGCCACACTGACATTCCCTTAATGGTCATATTACATATAAAGTTATATTACTTTACAAGCTCCTTAACCTTAGCTGCCTTACCTACTCTGTCTCTTAAGTAGAATAACTTAGCTCTTCTGGCCTTACCTGTTCTTACAACCTCAATCTTCTCGATAGTTGGGGAATGTAATGGCCATGTTCTCTCAACGCCTACGCCGTTTGAAAGCTTTCTGACTGTGAAAGTCTCTCTTGAGCTTCCGCCCTGTCTCTTAAGTACTGTACCCTCGAATACCTGTACTCTCTCACGGTTACCTTCCTTAATCTTAGCTGATACCCTAACTGTATCACCTACGTTGAAATCTGCAACAGATTCCTTTAACTGAGCGTCTTCAATCTTCTTAATAATATCGTTCATTTGTGAGCCTCCTTAAAAATTTTGATGTTCATTAATACCCTTTCGTACCAGAGGAACATCGAGCTATATTCACAACATTCGAGATTATAACATGCTGCAGCAGGGAATGCAAGTGTTTTTTATGATTTTCATTAACCTTTTTATTAACCCTTTAAATAATCATAATCAAACGTACAGATACTCTTTCAGATTCTCCTTCACACATTCCATGATATCCTCCGCAGCCGTCCTTGCGGCTTTTATATCAAGTCCTGCTTTTTTTGCAACCTCAAGCAAATCGTCAATTCCCGGATTGACTCCGTTTCCATTTATGGTTGTCGCATGCTCTCCGTTCAATGAGCTGCTGTAGGTCAGGTCATACGCTGGAGACAGCACCCATCTTTTTTCATCCTCAAGATATATATAACTAAAATTTTTAGAATGGTCATCGCGGTTATGTGCAAAGACGTTAAAGCACATGAGCCTGTACAGCTTCTCACACTCCGTGGTATCTTTTGTCAGTATCATAGTTAAGCGCATAAGCAATTCATAATCCAGGTTCGGAATTCTGTGAGAAGTTTCGAGCAGCCCCGATACCGACACCATATGTCTGCTCACAATATTGTTACCATCACCTGTATTTATTCTGTCAAATCTTTTCGTTCCAAAATATCCTTGACACTCATTGGATTTAAACAGTCTTACCGGTGCCATGTCAATTCCGCATTTTCCTGCACATAATGCGTAATCATATTCCTGTTTTCCGATATTTTTTGAATCATACGATGAAGGAAATTTAATTATCCAGTCATCGTTATCTATTTTCGTAAGGATTTTGGGTCTGGCTCCTCCTGAGGAACCTCCAAGCCTGAACAACGTATCTAACTTATCAGAATATTCTGTCTGCAATATTTTTTCACATTCTGCCGCAAGTTCATCAAGCGACATATCGTTTTCAGCCTCCTCAAGCGTTATCACCGGCTTATAGCTTAACGCTCCCATACCTGTTTCACCGACTATTGCAAGCCTGTCAAGATTGCCAATCTCCATCGGATTGATTCCATTCCTTTTCATAAGCCTGTCAACCAGCAATCTTCCCCAGCCATCCGGCAGACTATCGGCAAATATCCCGAAAATACCATCGAATGGGTCAATTTTCGGCATGAACACTCTTTTTTCAAGTGGCAGTGAAAACGGGCTTATCGAAAATCCATCCGCTATCCAATCATCCGAATATTCAAATGCAGCCTGCCTGTTCTGATAAAGTGCCATGGTGCCTACATGCCTGTCATGGCAAAACACATCAAGTTTATTTAGTCTGCGCATTAATAACCTCCTGTATTGAATTAAACGGCACTTCGGTAAACAGCTTTTCCAGTTCGTCCTCAATTCCCAATGCTATCGCCAGCTTAGTGAGGGAGGCAAGGGAGATATCTCCTGTCTGCTCAAAGCGCTTTAAAGAGCCAAGGCTGACTCCTGACCTTGTCGCCAGTTCCTTCTGCGATATTTTTCTTCTCTTTCTTATTCCTGCAAGCCTTTCGGCAAGCTCCTTGTCTATCTCAGGTGCAGTTTTCAAAAATATATTTATCATATTATCTCCTCGTTTATTAGCACTCTCTGTCATGCTAATATTTTATCCCAAATCCAGAAAAAATACAATAAATAGCTAATATTTTATCCATCTTTATTCTTCAAGTCAAAAAGACAGCACATGCATTTCTGCATGACTGTCTTTCTGATAGTTCATAATATATTTTCTGTACTTTTTAGCCACAAGTTGCTTCTAATCAAAGCCCACTGTCTCAAAATCTCCTATTCTCTTAGAGCATCCAATTATCAACTCATCAATAAAATAGTAATATAAATCATATTTCCGGCAGAGTTCATTATCTTCAAGTCTGAACACAAAGATATCCGATGAATCAAGAGTCTCCAATGCTTCCCGCATAGCATTCGAATAATCCATTTCTCTTGCAAGGCAAAAATTACTTATAGTCTTGGAATTATTAAATGCAAATTGCGCTATATCATAAGCTTTGCCATGATCCATCTCATAGAACCCACTTGTAAAAACAATATCATCTATTTCTGAATCCTTAGCAATCATATCCCAAAAAGTTTCATTCCGAAGCTGGCTCTCATGTATAGTCTTTTCAGAGAAACTCATATGTTTTAATACTCGTACTATTCCCAGATCCTGATACTGAAGAAAAACCGCCAGGGCAATAGCGGCAATCCCAATTCGTGCACTTACAAATTTAGCCATGACGATACATGCACAAACAACAAGTGTATACACCATAATCCATGCAAAACGTCCGGACGACCTAAACGTGCTCCATAAACCATGCAACCATGTAGGAATATTATATTGAAATACAATATTGGAATCTTTTGTCACTACCGGAGAAGCTGCAACAATAACGGCAATAATAAGTATTATGATAACTCCCAATACTAATTGCCATTGTCCTTTAATGCGTTTTCCAACATTTTCTACATTTAATAGTATAAAACAAGAAATGATAAATAAAAAAATGCAACCCAATCCCATATATGAAAAACCTTCATACTGGAAATTACCATATAAATCAAGACATTTAATGTATCTTGACCAATACCATTCCTGTGGATTGTACAATCCATTCAGATTAAAACTAAGCTCTCCCAATCCTGTAGCGACATTATCTGTACCTGCTGTCATACCACCTAAAACCCATATAATGAGCACACACGATAAAATATATGACAACAGCATAAACAATCCATCCAGCGGCTTTTTGTACTTTAAAACATGCATCATAATACTGCCGACAAGAATAATGCCACACATCGGAATAAAGTAGATATGTACTGACGCACACAATGCTCCTGTAATCGCCCATCTATAATATATTTTTTTATTCCGGATAAAACTATTGCCTGAACTATCATCCATAGTTCTGCATGCATCCTCAAAAAAATTATCTAACGCAAAAAGAATAAGCCACTGCCCTGCAAGAGCCGTGTGCCCAAACATCCTCTGTATCATGACAGGTGCCATCAGAATTAATATTGCACTAAGTATAATTTTGCACCTTGACTCGGTAAATCTATTAATTGTCCTGGCACCGATAAGTCCCTGCATACAGAAGCAAAAAAGACCCCAAAAACCAAAATATTGAAATTGTCGCGGTAAAATAGGTGACAATAATTTGAAAAAAACTGCAAACAGCGGAATTGAATCTGTAAAAATGATAGACGAACTATTCGGGTGCATAAGCTGGTCTGTATTTCCAATCGGGAATGTCCATTTTCCATTTCTATAGCCACACCAGCCTATATAATGCTGCGTTGTATCATCGCCATTGAGAAGCCAGTCAACATATGTCGGATTCAAAACATTCGTCCCATATAGATAGATAAAGTACAATGCGGACAAGACAGCTACAACAATATACAGAAATGCCTTAGACATCAACACCGCTTTTATCCACTTCTTTATATTTGCCACACTTTGATGTATTCCATTATGCTCTGGTTCATAAGCCATTTCTTTTGTTCCCTTTCCATTTGTCTACAGAGTTTTTTTTCTAATTTCATCCAAATATGCCTTCTCCTTCTTAGAGAGCACCGCGCCCTCAAGCAGGTCAGGTCTTGCATTGAAGGTCCTTAAAATTGACTGCTGTCTGCGCCACTCGTCCACCTTGCCGTGATGTCCCGACAAAAGGACCTCAGGCACCTGCTTTCCCATGAAATCGACAGGTCTGGTGTACTGCGGATACTCAAGCAGGTTATCGTGGAAAGTCTCGAACTCCGCGGAAACATCATTGTTGAGCACTCCAGGCACATTTCTGGAGATGGAATCAATCATAACCATCGCCGGAAGCTCCCCGCCTGTCAGAACATAATCACCGATGGAGACATTATCCGTCAC
>ENA-ORKV01000301-ORKV01000301.1-human-gut-metagenome-genome-assembly--contig:-NODE-301-length-65710-cov-4.566102_pt1 | contig 65710 bp, 64 predicted proteins | sample MGYA00243058_ERZ508805 | MGnify/ENA primary metagenome ERZ508805 (study PRJEB26277, sample SAMN04329770) | human gut metagenome | biome: human-associated habitat | host: Homo sapiens | place: USA...
CTTATTCAAATAAAAAAGTCAAATTTATATAAATTCAACTTCTTTATTAGTTTTTCCACAAAACTCTTTACACTAACAACTGACTAATTTGCTATCTTGATTAATGGAACCTGACTTACTTCATCAAATTCATCAGAATTTTCCGTATTTAGTTCACTTATTTGCTCTTGTATAGATTCTTCTTTAAAACTTTCATATTGCTTTCTATATTCATCCAAATCTATTATTAATTCATCATCTTTATCTTCTTCTTTAAAGTGAATTAAACCTAGAATATTGCTGTATTCTTCTAATTTTTTAGAATAAATTTGCATATTAGAATAATATATTGATATTTTTTCAAGATATCCTAATAATTTATATTTATTTTCTCTAGAACAAAATTTCATTAACGACTTAATTTCTTCAATTATTTCATCATTATTGCATAAATCTAATGACTTATGAAAACGATGGTTGGAATTTCTAGCAATTACAATCATATCTTCTTGAATAGCTGCCCATTTTTTTCTATAGAAATTTAATTGTTCCCATGTTTCTAAATATTTTCTATTTAATGTAGTTATTTCATTTGTTACATTTTCTATAGTAGTTTCAAATGAATTTCTGTGTGCTTTTAAGCCATTTGCATGAAATAAGTCCATATTACATTCTCCTTTATTTTATTAATTATATCATGAATGATTTTAAACTTAAATAATTAACATTAAAAAAGCACGGCTTAATTACCATGCTTTTACTTACTAAATGGCGCCCAATGTAGGACTCGAACCTACGACCTAACGGTTAACAGCCGTGCGCTCTACCGACTGAGCTAATTGGGCATCTTTGGAGCGGATGATGGGAATCGAACCCACGTTATCAGCTTGGAAGGCTGAAGCTCTACCATTAAACTACATCCGCTTAAGTAAGCAATTTAAATTATACCATAATGAATTCAATTTGCAATACTTTTTTTAAAATTTTTTTAATTTTTGTATATTTTATGATTTTTTTAGTAAATTATTCCTTAATTAAACTTAAATTCACTTTACCTTTTTCAATGTCAATTGCATCAACATAGCATTTAACTATATCTCCAACATTTAAAATGTCATTTGGATTTTTCACAAATTGTTTGCTCATTTTAGATATATGAATCAAACCGTCATCATGAAGCCCAATATCAACAAATGCTCCAAATGAAGCTACATTTCTTACTGTACCTTCTAATTCCATACCTATTTTTAAGTCTTCTATATGTAAAATATCACTTTTTAAAATTGGTGTTTCTAAATTATCTCGTGGATCTAAACCTGGAGTAAGAAGTTCTTTAACTATATCATTTAATGTATATTCATCTGTATTTAAAATATTCGTATACTCTTTTACATCTATACTTTGTAATTTATTTTTAAAACTTTCTTCATTTATATTTTGAATATCTAAATTTAATTCATTTAATAAATTAGAAGTTGTTTCATAACTTTCAGGATGGATTCCAGTCTTATCATAAGCATTATTTCCATCAGGTATCCTTAAGAAACCAATACATTGCTCATAAACTTTAGGACTAATGCCTTTTATATTTTTTATCTCTTCACGATTAGAAATTTTATGTTTCTCTTTATAATCAAATATTTTATCAATTGTTGTTTTAGTTAAACCAGAAATATATTTTAATATGCTTTTTGAAGCCGTATTTACATTTACTCCAACTTCATTAACCACTTTAGATACGGTGAAATCTAGATTTTCAGATAATTCTTTTTGATTAACATCATATTGATATTCACCAACACCAATACTTTTAGGATCAATTTTTACAAGTTCTGAAAGTGGATCTTGTATTCTTCTTGCAATTGATACTGCACTTCGTTTTTCAACTTCTAATTTAGGAAATTCTTCAATAGCTAATTTAGATGCCGAATATACAGATGCTCCTGCTTCTGAAGTAATAACATATTTACAATTTAATTTATATTCTTTTATTAATTCAGCACAAAATTTTTCAGATTCTCTTGAAGCTGTTCCATTTCCTATAGAAATTATATCTACTTTATATTTTTCAACTAAATTTTTAACTATTTCTTTATATTTTTTTAATTCACTTTCACTTATATTTTTTAAAAATGGTTTTATAACACATGAATCCATGTAAGTACCATTTTGATCAACTACAGCTAATTTACAACCATTGACATATCCTGGGTCAAATCCTAAAACAATCATACCTTTTATTGGTCTAGTTAAAAGCAAATGTTCTAAGTTAACACTAAAATTTTCTATTGCTAAAGCATCTGCTTTTTCTGTTAATTCGCTTCTAATTTCTCTTTCAACGCTCGGAATAATTAATCTTTTTAAAGCATCTTTAATTGTATCTTCTATAATTGAACATACAAAAGATTTATCATTTTTAATAATTTTTCTTTTTAAGTTAGCTATAATTTCATCCATAGAAAAATCAATATTTACATTTAATATTTTTTCTTTTTCTCCTCTATTTATAGCAAGCACTCTATAATGTTTAATATATTTAACAGGTTCTGAAAAATTATAATACATTTCAAATGTTTTCTTTGGATCCTCGGCATTCTTCTTTATTTCAGATACAATTAGACCATTATTATAAATATAGTTTCTAATCCATTTACGGTAAGATGCATTGTCACTTATCCATTCAGCTATAATATAACATGCATTTGTAATTGCATCTTCCGTAGTCTTAACTTTATCATTAATATATTTTTTAGCCATATCTTCTAATGATCCTGTTGTTGGAAAAGCCATAATCATTTTAGCAAGTGGTTCAAGCCCCATATTAATTGCTTCACTTGCTTTAGTTTTTTTCTTTTCTTTATATGGTCGATATAAATCTTCTACTTCAGTAAGCTTAGAACAACTTAAAATTTGTTGTTTTAACTCTTCTGTTAACATTCCTTTTTCATCTATTAATCTAATAACTGCTTCTTTTCTATCTAAAAGATTATTATAGTATGTATATAAATCATTGATGCTTTTTATTTGGTTTTCATCTAATGCACCTGTTGCTTCTTTTCTATATCTTGCGATAAAAGGAATAGTTGCTCCTTCATTAAAAAGATTTAAAACAGTTTTGATTTGATTTACTGTTATATTTAAATCTCTTGCTAATTCACTAATTACTAATTCATTCATAATGTTCCTTCTACTTTCTTATTGTACTTTTACGATGTTTTTTGGCTTCATATAAATATTTATCTGCCTCGTTTATAATGGCAGCAATTTTTATATCTTCACTAGATATAAAATCATAATATCCAATTGATGTCTCTATGAAATAAGGTTTATTACATCCATCATTAAACTTTTTAAACGTGTTTTTTATACTGGTTTCAACATTTAAATCATTTTTAGGATTAACTACAAAAATGGATACAAATTCATCTCCACCGACCCTTGAAACAATGGCATTCTTAGGTAGTGATGCAACTATAAGTTTAGCTGAATTAGAAATTGCATAATCTCCTTCATTATGTCCAAAAGAATCATTTATCTCTTTTAAATGATCTAAATCACAAAAAACAACTTCAATTTTCTTATCTTTATTAGTTTTTATTAATTCCATTGATTTTTCTATAAAGCCACGACGATTATATATTTTGGTTAATTCATCATATAAACTTAAATTATTTAAAATTTCATTCTTTTCTTGAATTAATTTAAGTGATTTCTTTAAATCATGTTTAGCTTTTAATTCGCTTTTGCGCATTTCTTCTATGTAAAGCATTGTACCTATTTGGGCACATAATAATTTAATTGGATTAATTAAAGATAAGTCAGTTTCACAAACTATAAATCCATAGTATTTTTCATTTGATGCAAGTGAGAAACCATAACAGAATGTACCTGATTCATTATCTATCAAATTCTTTGTATACACTCTTTGTCTTTTTTCATTTGCTTTAAAGATTTTAGTTGTTTTTGAATTATAATAAGCCGCCAAATAAGCATTTTCAATAGCTTGGTTATCAAAAAGATATATATATGATGACTTAGCACCCATTTCTTTTAATTCAACAAATATCTTGTCAAACATTTCTGTTCTTGTAAGTTGATTGTTAATCATTTTCCTACTTATGAGAGAAATATTAGTTATTTTATCAAATCTTGAATGATTTTCAGAAGTAATCGTATTTGTTATATAACTAAAATACCAAGTTTGTAAGCTATATAAAATAGAAATACTTTTTTCTTTAATAGTTTGATCTGATACAGAACTAGCGTATTTTTTTAAAGCTGCGTTAAAGTAATCATATATATCATTATAATTAGTTATTGCCGATGATTCATTATTTAGTATAATAGCGTTTTTAATATAATAAACTATTTCATCAACTGTATATTTAGCTTTTATTTGCTTTAGTACATTCATAGAAATTCTTTTTAGTAATTTTAAATTTATATTTGAACGACTATTTATTGCACTCTCTTTAATAAAATAATCAATAATCTCATCTTCACTTAGTTTTTTCAAATCATGAATCGATTTTACTTCTTTTCTACAACCACATGATTTTCTTATAATTAACTCTGTATCTAAAGAAATAAATTCACTAGTACCATTAAGAATCATGTTATGTATCGTCTTTGTAGATTCATACCCTATCTTTATTGGATCTTGTGATACAGTAGTTAAAGATGGATGGGCAATAGATGATTTATACATATCATCAAATCCAGTTATACCAATATCTTTACCTATCTTAAAGCCTAATTGTTCAAGTATTGGATAACTTGCTAAAGCCATAGTATCATTAGCAAAAGCAATAGCATCTACATTTTTATTTCTTTTTATTAATTGTTTTAATGATCTTTCGATATTTTCACTGAAATTCCCATATGCAATCATATTATTACTTACAGTTAATCCATATTTTTCCATTGTTTCAATGTAAGCATCTAATCTTTCCATACTATCAAAGTTATCTCTAGGTCCAGAAACATATAGAATATTTTTATATTTATGATCAATGATTAAATGCTCAATGCACTTTGACATTCCTTTTTTGTTATCAACAATTAAATTTGATTTATTAGGTACTTTATAATTATTTTGTACAATTACATAGGGTATGTCCTTAAATTTATCTAAAAAATTCTGTCCATCAACACTGTTTTTAAAAGAAATGAACGAACCATATATAATGATAAGCCCATCTATTCCCATAAATTTATATGAATCAAATACTCGATCAGATAAAGGTTTAGAAGGCGTAGTTGAGACAAGTGTTACTACATTTATTCCCTTTTCTGATGCATATTTATTTACTCCTTGAGTTATGTCATATTCAAAATCAGGATTTATATTCCCAAGAATTAAACCTAGAGTTATTTTTTTCATATTTTCACCTTTTAGTATACCTTTGTTATCTCAATGATTTCATTTTTATTTTTATTAACATAGCCTATTTCAATTTTATCACCAGCTGTTACATATGGAAGAGAATCACTTGTTTTAATTGAAACTTTATATTTTTTATTATTCTCATCTAATATATAAAAATATGTATTTCCGTCTATTGTTACTGATGTAATCTTTTTTACAATTATTGATGCTTTTTCTAATAAATTATTTCCTACTTCAGTACCAAAACTTGATAAGTAATTTTGGGCTGATATTTCTATACCTTTTGCGGCATCCGTTACTACAACTTTTTGATAATCTTCAACATCAACAAATCCGTACATTTTAACTAAACCTGCTGCGTCTTTTAGACTTACTAAATATGTTGGACGATTGTTTAGATTAATAAGTAATGGGAAAGTTGATTTATAACCCATTTGTTGTACTTGTCCTTCGGCTGATGCCATCGCGCTATATTCTTCAGCACCTGCCACAGGGTAATATGTTGTTTTACCAGTTCTCATATTAGAAAGAATAAAACCTAAATTAGATTCATCGCTTAATACAGAAGTTATTCCTGTATATAAATAAATATCATCATTTAAAGCTAAATAATTATAACCTTCAGTTGTATTAACAACATTTTTTTGGCCAAATATACTATTTAAGAATCCATTCTTATATGTTCCCCAGTTATCGACTTGTTCAATAATTAAACTTGCATTATAGGCATTATCCACCCAAGAGGGAATTTCATCTATATTATATTTTTTAGCATCTCCAGTAACTGGATTAAGGATTACAACACCAGTTACTTTAGTTTTCATATTGATGCCTGTATATTTATATGTTGGAGTTATCCAATAAGGAGTTCCTTCATTATCAATTTCAAATTTTGATTCCCCAAATATAGTTGTAGGATATAAAAATCTTAGTTTCCTTGTTAATTTTTCATTAAAAAGTGCACTAGGCATATAACGCATACCTTTATCTAGTTTAGTAAGTTTTGCTTCTCCATTAACAGAATTTACAGTTATATAGGCGTTGATTCCATTTTTTCTATTAGTTATCCATTTAATAAAACCATCATATTCTAGGGGAGTTACTCTAAGAATTTCATTATTGAAATTAATTTGAGTGTATTGATCGCTTACATAGTATTGAGATACATATTCATTCATTTGACCCATAACTCTATCACCTAATTTTTGACTTGAATCACGGTCAAGTAATGGTATTGATTTAAAATCAACTTCTTTTACATCTTCTAGAAAATTATTAGATTCATCAATTGTAATTCTTTTTGAATAGCTTTTGGCATTAAAAAGAGGTGAACATACAAAGTTAATTAAAAGAATTCCTGCAACAATTATTAACACACTTGTAAATACAACATATGCACTTTTTGGTACATTTATATTAACACCAGACATGTTAATAATTTTATAATCCCTTTTTGAAAAAATTAAGCTTGCTACTCCATATACAAATAATAAAACAATTATAAATAGCCAAAAAGCTATTGAAGTTATATTAATTGGTGGTAAATAAATATAAAAAATAAAAAAGCCAATTAATAAAGTTGTTAAAGCACTTAAAATAGTTTGTTTCATTTTATCTCTCCTTTCGTATATTGCAGTTTAATTATAGCATATATTAAAAATTAATGATATTATATTTTTGGTGATTTAAAATGTATAAATATAGCTTAGATAATAAAAGATATACAACTTTAAATTATTTTTATAAAACCAAATTCAAAAAGAAAGTTTTTAAAGTAAGTCTAAATGGAGGATTTTCTTGTCCAAACAAAAAGAATGGTCATGGAGGCTGCATTTTTTGTTCAAAACTAGGAAGCGGGGACTTTGCTGGAAATGTTAAAGATAATTTAATAACTCAATTTAATGAAGTTAAAGACATAATGTTGAAAAAGTGGAATGATGCTTACTACATTGGTTATTTTCAAGCAAATACAAATACATATGCACCAGTTGAAGAGTTAAAAGAAAAATATGAAACTATTCTTGCTTTAGATAATGTTATAGGATTATCAATTGCAACTAGAAGTGATGCCATAAGTGATGAAATTTTGGATTATTTAGAAGAACTAAATAAAAGAACTTTTTTAACAATAGAACTTGGGCTTCAATCAATACATGAAGAAACTTTAAATCTTATTAATCGCGGCCATGATTTAAAAAACTTTGATGAATGTGTAAAAAAACTAAAGAATAGAAATATAAGAGTTGTTGCTCATATAATAAATGGCTTACCTTTTGAAAGTAAAGATATGATGATTGAAACAGTAAAACATTTAAATTCATTAAATATCGACGGAATTAAAATCCATATGTTACATATCATTAAAGATACAGCTTTGGAAGAACTTTATAGAAAAACAAATTTTCATGTTCTTACTAAAGAAGAATATATAGATGTAGTTATTAATCAATTAGAATATTTAAAACCAGAAATTGTAATTGAAAGAATAACTGGAGATCCAGTAAAAGAAGATTTAATTGAACCTACATGGTTATTAAAAAAGTTTTGTGTTTTAAATGATATAGATAAAGAAATGGTAAAAAGAGATACTTATCAAGGAAAAAGACTTCAAAATTAATTGAAGTCTTTTATATTTTGTCAGGATCTATTCCTTCTTTTAATAATACATCTCTGAATATTTCTTTAAATTCAGCTATTGCTTTTTCTTTTGAATCTTCATATATTGCTCCAGTATTTTTCATAGCTAAGTATATATGTTTCATTGTTACTGAAGGAGCTCCTTCAAATACTGCATAACTAAATGCGCTTGAAATAATTGTTAAACATATATCTGGATATCTACTTTGTACCTCATATATACGTTTATATTCACTTGTATATTTTACTAACCATGTAAATATTTTTTCTTTGAAAAAGTCAGAATAATTTAATTTTATTCCCATAAGTTTTTCAAATTTAGGAGTTGTTCCCATTAATATTTTTACAACATCTTCACCTTGTGATTCAGCAACATCAATTTTTATAAATCGTCTAACAAAAGCCCTATCCCTAAGAATATATTCTTCATATTCTTCACTTGTTGTTGCACCTATCATAAGAATTCTACCTCTATCAAGATATGGTTTTAACATGTTAGCAAAGTCAACATCTACTAGATTATTTTTAGAAACTAATAAATGAACCTCATCAATAAATAAAATTGTTTTTTCAACATTATCTAGTTCACTTAATAATAGTTGTATTTTTGATACTTCTACACCATTTACAACAATTTTTCCTAAAAGTGCTGGTACATTTATTTTTATTATCTTCCATCCTCTTAATATTGGTGGAACTTCGTCTTTTTTTATTCTATAAGCAAGTCCCTCAACTAAAGCAGTTTTACCTATACCAGGTTTACCAACTAATAAAGCACTTTTATCCGGAGTTATTAAAGCTAGAATCATTTTATTAATTTCTTCATCTCTAGCTATCGCTGGATTAGTTATATATTCTTTATCAGTTAATATTTCACCATACATTTTTATAATGCTAACATTTTCATTGTTCATGACTCTCACCATCTTAATTATAGCATGAAGTAAATATTATATAAATAAAATGTATATTATTTTACATTTTATAATATTCTTTAATAGGTGATTATATGATAGAATTAATTTTATTTTTTATTGCAAGCATCATGGGAACTTTGGGACACTTTATATATAGTATTACAAATAATAACCCAATTGCAGGATTCTTTTTTGCTAAAAACGAATCTACATTTGAACATTTAAAACTAGGAATTACTCCAATATTATTTTTATCTATTGTTGAAAAGACGAAACTTATTAACAATAATATTTTAGCAATTAAGGGAATTCAAATATTTATTTTTTCAACAATAATAATAGTTTTTTATTATCTAAAGAAATTATTTTTTAAAAAAGAAAATGCAATATATAATATTGCACTCTTCTATATTTCATTATTCATAAGTTATGTTATTTCTTTTATATTACTAAATATAATTGACTTAAATATTATTATAAGAATATTTGGTATTTTATCAGTATGTTTATTTATTGGTTTATATTTTTATACAGCTTTATTTGAACCAAATTATTTAATTTTTAAAAATCCTTTAGAGAAAAAAGAAAATTAATTTTACCACCTTCAACTGTGTAACAGTCATTCGTGATTATGGATGAAGCATCATCAATTTTAAGGATATGTTTCTTCAATGTTCTAAATCGATCATTTGATACAACACACATAATTAATTTTTGATGCTCTGATTCTATAAGTGTGTATCCAGTTTCTAATTTATTAATAATAATGTCTTCTACTTCTCTTATTTTCTTTGTTTTAATAAAACAAACTTTATGATTTGATGTACCTAAAATAACTCGGTCAGCAATAAAGTTTTGTAATTTTAAATATATTATTGCATAAATAGTTTTAGGGATACCAAAAAGAAGAGTTCCTAGAAGTATCACGATCATATTTACTATTGTTGAAATCTTTATAGTTGGAAAATTTATATATTTTTGCAGTATAGCAACAACTGAATCCATTCCCCCTGTATTAAAACCAGCTTTATATATAATACCATATCCAAATCCAGAAACAATTGAAGCAATTATTGTTGAAAACAAGAATGAATCAAGAGAAATGGTAAAATAAGAAGATAGTCCTTCAGTAAGTGAAGCCATAATTGCATACATAATAAAGCCAAATATTGAATAGAAAGTCTTTTTATAACCAATCAATATATAAGAGACAATTATGAGTAATATAGAAACAGCATCAATAAATATAACCGGTTTAATTCCTGTTATTTTTGAAACTAATATTGCTGTTCCGCCTAACCCACCTGTAACTAGATTATTTGGAACAATAAAACAATTATAAACAACGGCAACGATAAAGCAACCAAAAGTAGTTAGAATAATTCTTTTTATTCTATTTTTTTTACTTATCATATCGAATATGTTATTACTAATATCTTTTATCTTTTTCATAGTATCACTCTAGAATAATTTTAACTTATGTTATATTTAAAGTCAAAAAAAACTCTACAACGTAGAGTTTTTAATTACTTTGTATTAATTACTTAACGATTTCAGTAACAACACCAGAACCAACAGTTCTACCACCCTCACGGATAGAGAATTTAGTTCCGTTTTCAAGTGCAACTGGAGCAATTAACTCAACAGTCATTTCTACGTTATCACCAGGCATAACCATTTCAACACCAGCAGGTAACTCGATAGTACCAGTTACGTCTGTAGTTCTGAAATAGAATTGTGGACGATATTTTGTGAAGAATGGAGTATGTCTTCCACCTTCTTCTTTAGATAGAACATAAACACTTGCTTTGAATGTTGTATGAGGAGTAACTGAACCTGGTTTACATAATACTTGACCACGTTCAACATCTTCTCTAGCGATACCACGAAGTAGTACACCAGCGTTATCTCCAGATTCAGCATAATCTAATGATTTTCTGAACATTTCGATACCAGTTACAACAGTCTTCTTAGTTGGTTTTAATCCAACGATTTCAACTTCGTCATTTAAGTTTAATCTACCACGTTCAACACGTCCTGTAACAACAGTTCCACGTCCTGAAATAGTAAATACGTCTTCAATACTCATTAAGAAAGGTTTATCAGTATCTCTTTCTGGAGTATCAATATAAGAATCAACAGCATCCATTAAGTCATGAATTGATTTAACAGCTTCAGGATCTCCTTCAAGAGCCTTTAATGCTGATCCTCTGATTACTGGACATTCTGGATCAAATCCATATTCTCCAAGTAATTCTCTAATTTCCATTTCTACTAAGTCAAGAATTTCTGGGTCATCAACTTGATCACATTTATTCATGTAAACAACGATTTTAGGAACACCAACTTGTCTTGATAGTAAGATATGTTCTCTTGTTTGTGGCATTGCACCATCAGCTGCAGATACAACTAAGATAGCACCATCCATTTGAGCAGCACCTGTGATCATGTTTTTAACATAGTCAGCATGTCCTGGACAATCAACGTGAGCATAATGTCTATTTGCAGTTTCATACTCAACGTGAGCTGTGTTAATAGTGATTCCTCTTTCTCTTTCTTCAGGAGCACTATCGATTGCTGCGTAATCCATGAAGTTCTTTGAGAATTCTTTAGAGATAGCAGCAGTTAATGTAGTTTTACCATGGTCAACATGTCCGATTGTACCAATGTTAACATGTGGTTTACTACGGTCAAATTTTTCTCTTGCCATAATATTTTCCTCCAATTTCCTTTTTTTAATTATAACAAATTTATTTTATCTAATTCTTGACATAAAATCAAGTAATTATTCTTAGTTTACACTATTCTTCTTGATTATTTCTTCAGCAATGTTCTTAGGAACTTCTTCATAGTGATCTTTTTCCATTTGGAATGTTCCTCTACCTTGCGAATTACTTCTTAAGTCAGTTGCATAACCAAACATTTCAGAAAGTGGTACCATAGCGATAATTCTTAATGTATTACCGATAGATTCTTGTCCAAGTGGACGTCCACGTCTACTAGTTAAGTCACCCATAACATTTCCTAAATATTCTTCAGGAACGTCAACAACAACTTTCATTATTGGTTCAAGTAGAACAGCTTTACATTTATTTTTAGCTTCTTTTAAAGCCATTGAAGCAGCAATTTTGAATGCCATTTCTGATGAGTCTACATCATGGTATGATCCATCGAATAATGTAGCTTTAACATCAACCATTGGATATCCTGCAAGAATTCCACCTTGCATTGCTTCTTGTAATCCTTTATCAGTTACTGGAATATATTCTCTTGGAACAACTCCACCAACGATACCATCAACGAATTCATATCCTTTACCAGGATTTGGTTCAAATTTAACCCAAACATGTCCATATTGTCCACGTCCACCTGATTGTTTAATGTATTTACCTTCACAGTCACCTGCAACAGTAATAGTTTCACGGTAAGCAACTTGAGGTCTACCTTTATTACAATCTACGTTAAATTCTCTCTTCATTCTATCAACGATAATGTCTAAGTGTAACTCACCCATACCAGATAGAACTGTTTGACCTGTTTCAGAATCAGTTTTAACTCTTAAAGTTGGATCTTCTTCAACAAGTTTTTGGATAGCAATTGCCATCTTATCTTGATCGTTTTTGCTCTTTGGTTCAATTGCGATGTCAATAACTGGTTCTGGGAATTCCATTCCTTTCATGATACATGGATTCTTTTCATCACATAATGTATCAGCAGTTGTAGTATTCTTTAAACCAACAGCGGCAGCAATTTCACCTGCATAAACTTCAGTAATTTCTTTTCTTTGGTTTGCATGCATTTGAAGAATACGACCAATTCTTTCTTTTTCTCCTTTAGTTGAGTTTAATACATATGATCCACTTGTAAGTACACCAGAATAAACTCTGAAGAAAGAAAGTCTTCCAACGAATGGGTCAGTCATTATCTTAAATGCTAAAGCAGTAAATGGTTCTGAATCACAAGGATGTCTCTTAACATCGTTACCATTTTTATCGATACAATCGATAGCTTCAACGTCAGTTGGTGCTGGTAAGTAGTCAATAACTGCATCAAGTAATGTTCTAGTACCTTTATTTCCTAATGCATCAGCACATAATACTGGGAAGAAATCAACAGATAATGTGCATTTTCTAATAGCAGCTTTTAATACATCAACGCTAATTTCGCCACCATCAAGATATGTCATCATTAAGTCTTCATCAAAATCAGCAACAGCTTCAATTAATTTAGTTCTGTATTCATTTGATTTAGCTTCCATATCAGCTGGGATAGGAATTTCTTTTAATTCTTGTTTTTCTGTTCCATCATATTCATATGCTTTCATTGTTACTAAGTCAACATAACCAGTATATTCTGATTCTGCTCCAATTGGTAACATAATTGGTTGTCCATTAGCACCTAATCTTTCTTTAATAGTCTTTAAACTATAATAGAAGTCAGCTCCTAATTTTTCCATCTTATTAGCACATATCATTCTTGGAACTTTATATTCATTAGCTTGTCTCCAAACTGTTTCAGTTTGAGGTTCAACACCAGCTTGTGCATCAATTAATGCTACAGCTCCGTCTAGAACTCTTAAACTTCTTTGAACTTCGATAGTAAAGTCTACGTGTCCTGGAGTATCGATTATATTTAATCTATATCCTTTCCAATGGCAAGTAGTAGCGGCAGAAGTAATTGTTATACCTCTTTCCTTTTCTTGTTCCATCCAGTCCATTTGAGATTCACCTTCATGAGTCTCACCAATTCTATGAGTTATACCAGTAAGGTATAAAATTCTTTCAGTTGTAGTTGTTTTACCAGCATCTATGTGGGCCATGATACCGATATTTCTTATCTTATCAATACTAACATCTCTAGCCATTTAAAACACCTACCATCTCATATGAGCAAATGCTTTATTAGCTTCAGCCATTCTGTGAGTATCTTCACGTTTTTTAACAGCTCCACCAACACCATTTGCAGCATCCATAATTTCGTTTGCTAGTTTTTCTTCCATAGTTTTACCACGGCCGTTTCTAGCATAATTAACCAACCATCTAAGTGCAAGAGTTTGTGCTCTTTCTTCACTTACTTCAATTGGAACTTGAACATTTGATCCACCAACACGACGTGATTTAACTTCTAAAGCTGGCTTAATATTTTCCATTGCTTTATTGTATACGTCCATAGGCTCAGAACCAGTTTGTTTTTTAATTCTATCAAATGCGCCATATAGAATTTTTTCAGCAGTACCTTTTTTACCATCTAACATAATAGTGTTAATTAACTTAGTAACAACTTTACTATTATAGATAGCGTCAGGTAATACGTCACGCTTTTCAGCACGTCTTTTACGCATATTTTCTTTCCTCCTTATTTTTTATTTTATTTTTTTGGTTTTTTTGTTCCGTATTTACTTCTACTCTTTTTACGTTCATTAACACCTTGAGTATCTAAAGCACCACGAATTACATGATAACGAACACCGATTAAGTCTTTAACACGTCCACCACGTACTAAAACAACACTGTGTTCTTGTAAGTTGTGTCCTTCTCCTGGAATATAAGTATCAACTTCACGTCCATTAGATAATCTAACACGAGCATATTTTCTTAATGCTGAGTTTGGTTTCTTTGGAGTCTTAGTACCAACACGAGTACAAACACCACGCATTTGTGGATGGTTAGTATCAGTTGTCTTTCTTTCCATTGAATTAAATCCAACGTTTAATACTGGACTTTTACCCTTACGAACTTTATTAGTTCTTTTCTTTCTTACTAATTGATTAATAGTAGTCATAATATTTCCTTCCTACGTACACACTTCCTGGTGTATCGAATTCCCCTTAAAATATAGTTTTACCGAAGTAAAACCCATTTCAAACGCGCTTATAATATATCAAAAATAAATCCAATAGTCAATATATTTTTATATAAATTACTTCTTTTACAATTTATTCCTATTTATTAGAAATATTACTCAATTGTTTCATAACCATCACACTTAATATATGGCTTAAATTCATACTTACTAAGGCTTTTTTTTATAGTTACATATCCATCACATTTTAATTTGTCTTTAAGTTCTGAATTAAGAATGGTTTCTTCAACCAAAGTATCCATTAATATCTTCTTTTCTTCATTTGTTTTTAAAGTAATGTCTTTAGTTTTTATGTAAACATCTGCTGCTTCTACCAAATCATTTTCTAATGTTACGTATTCTTGATTGTGTTTCTTTACATTAAATCCAATAAATAACAAACTTCCACTAAGTGTAATTGCTATTATTATCCATATTATTATCATTTTTTTCATAACAACACCTAATTAATTATAGCATAAAAAAACTCTACAAATGTAGAGTTTTTATGAATTAATTAAACTAATTCTACAGTAGCTCCAGCTTCTTCTAATTTAGCTTTAATTTCATTAGCTTCATCAGCAGAAATGTTTTCTTTGATGTTACCACCATTATCAGCTACACCTTTAGCTTCAACTAATCCTAATCCAGTAATTTCTCTTACAATTTTGATAACTGCGATTTTAGAAGCACCAGCATCTTTTAATACTACAGTTTTTTTAGCGTCAGCATCAGCTTCAGCACCAGCAACTGGAGCAGCAGCAACAGCTACAGCACTTGGATCTACTCCAAATTCTTCTTTCATAGCATCTACTAATTCTTTAACTTCTAAAATAGTCATTTCTTTAATTGAATCGATAATTTCACTTGTTGATAATTTTGCCATTTAAATCATTCCTTTCCTAATTAATTCTCTTCACCTAATTTTTCGGCATATAAATTAAGTGCAATAGATAGATTTTTTACGTGCTCTATCAAGCCACCTGCAAACATAGTAAGTAAACCTTCCATTGATGGAATTGAAGCGTAATCATTAATTTCATCTAGAGAAACAACTTCACCATTAACCATACCAGTTATGATTTTAACATTATCATGAGCTTTAGCAAAAGAATCTATTGCCTTAATAGGTTCTAGTAAATCTTTACCAAATACGATAGCGTTTTGTCCTTCTAGGAATTCACTTAAGTCAACATTCATACCATCTAATGCAATTTTTACAAGAGTATTTTTGTAAACTTTTACTTCACTATCAACTTTTTTAAGTTCTCTTCTTAAACCTTGTAAGTCAGCAACTGTTGATTCTTTATAATTGAATAAAATTACACTTTGAGAATTTTTAATCTTATCAGTTATTTCTTTAACAGTTTCCTTCTTTTGATTAAGAATTTTCTCGCTTGCCATATATGTCCTCCTTATTATATTTATAAAAAAACTTTCCGATCTGGAAAGTTTAAATACAAAAGTATATATAACTTTCCCTCGGTAGGAAATTAAGGATAAATCCACCTACTGTCTTCGGTAATAAGTTTTTTTATTCGTTATTTATATTAACACGTTAGTTATTACATGTCAATAGAATCTTGATCTACATGGATACCAGGACCCATAGTTGTAGATAAAGAAATATTTGTTATATATTTTCCTTTAACTGTAGCAGGTTTTGCTTTAATTAAAGTATTTAATACAAATTGTACGTTTTCTACTAATTTCTTTTCATCGAAAGAAACTTTACCAACCATTACATGAATATTTCCATATTGATCAGCTCTGTATTCAACCATACCTTTTTTAACATCTTCAACAGCCTTTTCAGGAGTTGGAGTAACTGTACCAGTTTTAGGGTTTGGCATTAAACCTTTAGGTCCTAAAACTTTACCAATTTTACCAAGTTGAGGCATCATATCAGGAGTTGCAATGATTACATCAAAATCAAACCAGTTTTCCTTTTCGATTTTTTCAATCATTTCAGTTTCTCCTACAAAATCAGCTCCAGCTTTTCTTGCAGCTTCAGCAGCAGCACCTTTAGCTAAAACTAAGATTTTTTTAGTTTTACCATTTCCGTTAGGTAATACTAATGAACCTCTCATTTGTTGGTCAGCTTTTTTTGTATCAATATTAAGTTTAACAGCTAATTCAACTGAACTATCAAATTTAGTGATACTAGTTTCTTTAGCTAACTTAACTGCTTCTTCTAATTGATAAGATTTATTCTTTTCAATTTTTTTAGAAGCTTCCACATATTTCTTACCTAGTTTTCTCATTATTTTCCCTCCAATCGTGGTTTATTAGCGGATAATTTATTATTCTTCTGTTTCTTGTTTTTCAGTTATGACTTCTACATCAACATTAGTTGATTGCATTGATTCTTCCATAGCCTCTAATTCAGCTTCTCTCTTTTCTGCTTCTTTTTCAGCTATAGCTGCTTCTTTTGCTTCTTCAGCAAGTTCAGCATCGTTTACACCTTCAACTGCAACACCCATGTTTCTTGCTGTACCTTCAATTATCTTCATAGCTTCTTCTATTGAATAAGCATTTAAGTCAGGTAATTTAATTTCAGCAATTGCTTTAGCATCATTTTTAGATAATGTTGCAACTATTTCATGAGCACCTTTCTTACTACCAGAATTAATCTTAGCAAATTTTTTGATTAAGCTTGCAGCTGGTGGAGTTTTTAATACAAAATCAAATGTTCTATCTTCATAAACCATGATATCAACTGGAATTATATCTCCCATTTTATCACGAGTAGCATCATTATATTTTGTACAGAACTCTTGTAAATTAATACCTGCAGGTCCTAAAGCTGTACCAACTGGTGGTGCAGGAGTAGCTTTTCCTGCTGGAATTTGTAATTTGATTCTCTTAACGATTTCTTTTGCCACGTAAAACACATCCTTTCGCATTTTTCGCTTGTGGTGTTGGGCTAATCCGCATTTTCCCTCCCACTTACTAAAAAATATTTAGCACTTAAAATAATAGCATATAAAATACAAAAAAACAACTATAAAAAGTTGTTTTTATTTAATTTTATGTGATTTCTTATTATTTAGAAACATTTACTTGGAAAAGTTCTACTTCTACAGGAGTTTCTTGACCAAATAAATCTATTAGAACTGTTAAACGGGAATTTTCTGTATCAATTGAATCAATTGTTCCTTCCATACCAGTAAATGGTCCATCAACAATTGAAACTTTAGTTCCAACTTCTAATTCTGCATCAACATCCACTCTACTCATACCCATATTAATTAATATACGATCGATTTCTTGAGGTAAAAGTGGAGTTGGTTTTGCTCCTTTACCACTTGATCCAATAAATCCAGTTACTCCTGGAGTATTACGAACAATATACCATGCTTCATCAGTCATTATCATTTCTACTAAAATGTATCCTGGAAACATTTTATGCTTTTTTTCTTTTTTAGATCCGTCTTTCATAGTTTCTACAACAGTTTCTTCAGGAACTATAACTCTAAAGATATAATCCGAAAATCCCATTGATTCAGCACGCATCTCAAGTTTTTCTTTTACTTTTGCTTCATGACCACTATAAGTGTTAACTACATACCATAATTTTTCCATTACTTAATCAAATCCTTTACTAAAGCAAATAATGCATCTAATCCGAAGAAGAATAATGCAAAAAATGCAACGAATATTAAACATGCAAATGAGTATTTTACAAGTTCAGTTTTACTTGGCCATCTAACCATTTTCATTTCAGCTTTTATGTCGCTGAAATAAGTATCTTTCTTACCAATGTTTGAACGTTCAATTTTTAATTTTTTAATTTCTTCTTTAATTTTTTTCTTTTCATTTTTATCTTTAGCTGATTTTAACTCTTGAATGCAAGAATCAATTTTATTTTCAACTTTCTTTTTTTCGTTTAAAATTGCTTCTTTTTCAACTTTTTTTGCGTGTTTTAATTCAGCTTTAGATATTTCTTTTTTTGCCATAACCACACCTCTATTTTTATTGTATAAAAAAAACACTTTCGTGTACAAATATAATATAGCACACAAAATAGTGTTTTTCAATATAATTATAATAGTTTTTTTATTTTTTCTCGTATTCTATGTGATGTATTGTATATCTTTTTTGTATTTTCATTTAGAAGAGATGCAATATCTTCTGGTTGAAAATTATTTATCATTAAATCAAATACTTCTTTTTCAAAAGGACTAAGTGATTCATCTATTTTTTTCATTAACATATTGTAGTTTTCTTTACTAATAATTTTATGTTCAGGATTACTATTTTCCTCAATTATAATATCCGCAAGAGTTGTCTCTTCATCATCACCATAAGCATAGTCAAGTGAATAAGTACTTCTCATAACTTGCTCTTTTATTGTACTTGAATTTCTAATAATATTTAATATTTTTCTATTAACACATATTGTAATAAAAGTTTGTAAAGAAGCTGTTTTTTCTTGATTATAAGAATTTATTGCTGCAAGTAAAGCAATAGTAGCATCTTGTTTAACTTCTATTGGATCAAGATTATGATATTTTAATACTGCTTTATATTTATTTAAAAGTATATCTATTATATATTTATACTTTTCATATAATAAGTCAGTAGCTTCTTCATTTTCACAAACTAAATTAACTACTTCATTATCAGGATATTCATTCATTGTTATTCTCCTATTCCGTATATAAGTATAGCTGCTGCAACAGATGCATTTAAACTATTAACTTCTCCTTTCATAGGAATACTAATAATTACATCCGAATTATTTCTTACTAGTTTTGAAAGCCCATTTCCTTCACTTCCAATTACTAATAATTTTTTATCATTATAATCTACTTTTCTGAAGTCTTCACCATCTGCTTCAGCACTATAAACAAAGTAGCCATCCCTTTTTAATTCATTAATTGCTGAAACTAAATTAGTTACCATAATAATATTAACTCTACTAAGTGCTCCTGTTGATGTTTTTACAACTGTATCATTTACAGTTACTCCACGATCTTTTGGAATAATTATGTTTTTTACGCCACACGCTTCACAAGTTCTAATTATAGCACCAAAATTATGAGGATCCTCTAAGTGATCTAACATAACAACCAAATTATCACCATTTATAGAATCTAGTGTAGCATATTCATAATCATCTACATCCATAATAATCCCTTGATTATGTTTTAACATAGCATCCATAGATTTTTGGTCCATGTTAACATATCTAATTTTATTCTTTTGGATTTTTTCCATTATCTCTTTATCTTTAAATCCATTTGCAATATATACTTTTCTTATAGTTTTTAGATCTAATTCATTAAAAGCGTTTTTTCCACATACTCTCATAATTCACCAGTTATATAATCTAATAATTCATTACATCTTTCTATATTATTTTCATATAAATATCCAATTAAGCATTCAAATCCAGTAGCTTTTTTATAAGTAATTATATCTGTTGTTTTACTTCTATGACTTGATGCGTTTCTACCGCGATTTACTATTTCAATTTCTTCTTTACTTAAGATATTTCTGTTTATTAGTTCTTCTAATATTCTTCTCTGAGATGGAGCACTTACATAATTGATACTTTCTTTTGAAAGGTCTTTTACTTTAGCAATTCCTGAGTTAATCAAATATTTTCTAATATGTAATTCATAAACGGCATCACCTAAGTATGCGCTTACTAAATTATTCATTTTCTCACCGACTAAATAATAACATATTTACATTTTATAAGCAAGAAAGAAAAAAACTGAATATTTCTATTCAGCTTCTTTAATTTTTTCTTCTAATTCTTCTTTTGACATTTTAGTATATCCTTTTATACCAAGTTCTTTAGCTTTTGCTTTTAACTCTTTAATATCATCAATTGAATCTTTGTCAGTTATCTTACCAGTTTTTACTAGTTCTTCAATTTCTTCTTTAGTAATTGTTTCTCTTTCTATTAAAGCATCACTTATAGACATTACTAAGTCTTTATTGTTTTTTAATATTTCAGTTGTCTTTTTATAACATTCATTGATGATTTTTCTAACTTCTTGGTCAATTTCAAGAGCAACTGCATCAGAGAAGTTTTTAGATTTGTTGTAATCTCTTCCTAAGAAAACACCTTCACTTCTTTCTTCAAGTTGAACTGGACCTAAGTCACTCATACCATATTCAGTAACCATTGCACGAGCAATTTTAGTTGCTTTTTTGAAGTCATCACTAGCTCCAGTAGTTGTTTCACCTAAGAATAATTCTTCAGCAACACGACCACCTAATAATCCAGTTATTTGAGCAATTAATTCATTTTTAGTAGTTACAGCCATTTTTTCTTCTTTTGGAAGCATCATTGTATAACCACCAGCCATTCCACGAGGAATGATTGTTATTTTGTGAACATCATTTGCATCTTCTAGTTTTAATCCAACTACAGCGTGTCCAGCTTCATGAATTGAAACTAAACGCTTTTCTTTATCAGTTATCTTTCTTGTAGTTTTAGCAGGTCCCATTAATACACGATCCGTTGCTTCATCTATTTCAGACATTGTAATAGCATCTTTATTTCTTCTTACTGCAAGTAATGCAGCTTCATTTAGAAGGTTCTCCAAATCTGCTCCACTGAATCCAGGTGTACGATGTGATAAGTTTTCTAAATTAACACTTGGAGCAAATACTTTATTTTTAGCATGTACTTTTAAAATGGCTAAACGAGCTTTTTGATCTGGTAAACTTACAGTTACTTGTCTATCAAATCTTCCTGGTCTTAATAAGGCTGGATCCAAAACATCAGGTCTGTTTGTTGCAGCAATGATAATAATTCCCTCATTAGCTCCAAAACCATCCATTTCAGTTAATAATTGGTTTAAAGTTTGTTCTCTTTCATCATGTCCTCCACCTAAACCAGTTCCTCTTTGACGTCCAACTGCATCTATTTCATCTATAAATATTAAACATGGTGCAGAATGTTTTGCTTGTTTAAACATATCTCTTACACGGCTTGCACCTACTCCAACAAATAGTTCAACAAAGTCTGAACCACTTATATAGTAGAAAGGTACGTTTGCTTCTCCAGCTACAGCTTTTGCAAGTAATGTTTTACCTGTTCCTGGAGGGCCAACTAATAAAACGCCTTTAGGTATACGTGCTCCTAATTTTTGGAATTTTTTAGGATTCTTTAAGAAGTCAATTAATTCCTCTACTTCTTCCTTTTCTTCTTCAAGTCCAGCAACATCTTTAAATCTAACTTTTCCACCATCTTCACTTAACTTAGCACGGCTTCTTCCAAAGTCCATACTATTTTTATTTGATCCAGATAGTTTAGTAAATAGTATTATTGTTCCGCCAACAATTATAACCATAGGAACGACATTAATAAGTATTGCAACCCAATTGTTATTTTCTGGATTTTTTTCAACAATCCATTTAAAATCATTTGTATTGTAATATGTACTAAGTGTTTCTGTTACAGTTTCTGAAAGTGGCGCTTTTGTTGAGAAGTACTCACTCTTTTTATAATTTTTTAATTTACCAGTTATTTGATAATAACCAGCAGCACTTCTTTCTGATGTTGAAATTTCTGTTACATTTCCTTTAGAAAATTCAGTTATTAATTCATCATAAGAAAGTTCATTTACTGTATTATTTCCAAAACTAAACATAATTAATATAACAGCAATAATCGCGATTAATGTTAAATATGGAATAGTTTGTTTTGTAGTAACTTTTTTATTCATATTATTCCTCTCCTTTTTCATACTTTAATATTATATCATATACTTCATTTTTTTCTATATCAAATTTACTTTTTTTAATTCCTGGTATCCAAAGAATATTTCCATCATGATCTACTACTAATGGAGTAATTTTTCTTTTAGATGCATCCACTTTTTCATCTATAAATATATCGCTTACTTTTTTTGAACCATTCATATTTTTAACTTCCATTTTATCTCCATCCATTTTATTTCTAACATGGATAGGTAAGCTTATATCTTTAGAATTTAATCTAATAACATAATTGCTTTTTTCATCACTTTCACTTATACGAATTATATTTCCAAGAGGAGTATTTACTTCATTATTTAAAATATAATCATAGTTAGTAGAAATTTCAGCAATTTTAAATGATAATTTATTATATTCTTTTAAAACATGAATATTTCTAGGTAAATATATTTCCAAATTAGGTTTATCATTTTCAATAATATCTAAAAGTAAATTTATATGTTTACTATTTATTTCATCAATATCATTATTATAAATAAACATGAGTATTTTATATAATATATCTTTTTTTATGTATATATCTTGTTTTTTAAATTCATTTAAATCTAAAACATTATTTACATATATTTTATCTATCAATGAATAACAATATTTATCTAAAAATGTTGTACATTCTTTTAAGTTTTCATTAAATTGTAAAAACTTTTCATGAGCAAGTTTTTCTTCACTTTTTAAAAACGGTAAGACATGATGTCTAAATCTATTTCTTGTATAATGATCTTCTAGATTTGATTCATCAACTGAATAAGGAATATTTTCTTCTTTATCAAATTGTTCTATTTCATCTTTTGTTAAATATATAAGAGGTCTTGCAATTTTGTATCCATCTTTTTCTATAATACTTGAAAATCCAAGATAACTATAAATACTTCCTCCCCTTAAAATACGCATCAAGATAGTTTCAATTAAATCATCTCCATGATGAGCAGTAAATAAATATTTAGCATGATATTTCTTAACTATACTTTCAAAAAAATTATATCTAAAGTTTCTTGCAAAATCATGAAAATTATCAGAATCTTCATAATTTAGTATTTCAGTTCCTTCAAAGATTATATTATTTTTTTTACAAAAGTTTTCTAATTCAATAAACTCTTTTTCGCTTTTAAGTCGCATTTTATGATTAACATGAGCACATACAACCTTAAAATTATATTTATTTAAAAGATTTAATAAAAACATCGAGTCAGGTCCAAAAGAGCATGCAACTACTACATAATCGTTTTCTTTAATGTCTAAATCATTTATAAATTTTAAAACATTATTCATAAACATTCCTCAAATCAATATGTAGTATAATATAAATAAATGAAAATAACAAGAAAATTAATTCTTATTATATTTTTTGGAAGTAATTACACTTATAAATATTGGAATAGAAATAATTATTGGATTCATATATCTTAAATAAGCGTTTACTGGAGATAAAATACAAAAAGCATACGTCATAAGTAAAGGTATAGTAATTATTAAATAATGTTTCTTATTTTTATAAGTACAATAGCACATTAATATTACTAATATAATAAAATAGGTACCTGTATTATATATAAATCTAATATATTTGCTTCTTCTTAGTTTATAAAAGTTTTCTTCAAAATCTTTTCTAAATCTTTTAAATTTTTTATTCATCTTAAAATCAAAGTTACCTTTATTTATAGATTTATTATCAACAATTCTAAAATATCCAATACTTTCTTTAACATCTTCTTTATATGGATAAAAATAACCATAAGTGTTATTAAGAGTTGCATCTATGCAAGTAATCGGATCTTTTTTAATAAAATTAATCCATAAATTCATGAATAGTTTTAAGTCATCTTTACTTTCTATATATAAACTCTCTTTTATTGGATCAGCATTATCTTTATCATAGTATAAAGCAATATCATTTTCATCATATATAAATAACTTTTCTATTGTTTCTTTTTCTTCTTTTGTTAAATCATTATATATTGTGTATCTTGCAATTTGTTGTATTGGTACTGATAAAGTTTCTCTTATATTTCCGGGTTCTATATGACAAACAATCATTAAGGTATTTAATATTAATTGAGTTATTATAAACATAAAGATAAAACTTAAAGATATTTTTTTATAATCTTTTTTTAAAAATAAAAGAGTTAACATTGATACACTTACAACATATATACCATTATTTCTTATAAGAATAAGTAAAATAGCACTTATTAAGAATATAATTATTTGATGTTTATTTATATCGTTGAAATAAAATTTTATATAGTTAATAAAGAATATTACAAATATTAAATAATAATATGTATCTTTCATAAACGTATAAGCGTACAGATACCAAGATGGAGATAAGGCAAAGAATATAAATGTTAATAATTTTATTACATCTGAAGTTTCATATTTATTTTGGAAATCAATAATATTTGCAATAATATAACAAGAAAATAAAAATTGTGGAAAAGTATATAAAAATATTCCAAAGTTATCATTTAATATTAAAGATCCAATATGTTCTACTGTTCCAAGAAAAAATGTTGAAACAAATGGATGATGATTACTCCAAGGTAAAACATTTGAATAATAATTAAGCTGCCACATGCCATCCCATTGAACCGGTCCTGGATAAAAAGTGATAATTATAGGAAGTCCAATAATTATTAAAATGAAAGTTATCATGCTTATTGGATGTTCTTTAAAAATGAAATTAAATGCTTTGTTTTTAAAAGTAATTTTTTTATCTAAAAGTTTAAATATTAAAATTGTAATAAAATACCAAATTATAAAGGTAAATAAAAAATCAACTATATTACTAATTAAATAATCTTTATGAATTAGATATCTTAAAGAACCGAATTCATGAATTATTTCACCAACACTTAAACAAACCGATATTATTAAGCTTGATAATATAGCTGATAAAGATACACGCTTCATTTTCTCACCTAAAATCATTTTAAATTATTTATTATTTTAATGCAAGAAAAAACCTTGCATAAGCAAGGCATTGAAACATTCTAACGTTTTGAGAATTGTGGTGCTCTACGAGCTTTTTTAAGGCCATATTTTTTACGTTCTTTAACTCTTGGGTCTCTAGTAATAAATCCTTCAGTTTTTAAGATTCTTCTATAAGCAGTTTCACTTGAAGGATCAGTATCCTTATCATATTCAAGTAATGCTTTAGTAATAGCAAGTCTTATTGCTCCTGTTTGACCAGAGAATCCACCACCTTTAACATTAACAGTGATATCAAAAGTTGATTCATTGTTAGTTAAAACTAATGGTTGACGTAAGTCCATAACTAGAACTTCAAAAGGAAGGTATTCATTTACATCTTTTCCATTAACGATAATTTTACCAGTTCCTGGAACCATTTTAACTTGTGCTACGCTTGATTTTCTTCTACCTGTAGCTGTTATAACTTTACTCATTTACCTTACCTCCTATAAACTAATGCTTTCTGGTTTTTGAGCTTGTTGTTCATGAGCATCACCTGCATAAACAAATAACTTCTTAGCCATTTGTCTTCCTAAACGGTTATGAGGAAGCATTCCTTTAACAGCTCTTTCTACCATTTCTACTGGATAATTTTCAATCATCTCAGCAGCATTTCTTTCTCTTAATCCACCAGTATATCCTGAGTGATTATAATACATTTTATCATTTAACTTATTACCAGTTAATTTAACTTTACTAGCGTTAGTTATAATGATATAGTCTCCACAATCGATATGTGGTGTAAATGTTACTTTGTGTTTTCCTCTTAAGATATGAGCAGCTTTAGTAGCAACTCTACCTAAAGGTAAATCAGTAGCATCTAACACATACCATTTACGTTCTACTGTTTCTTTCTTTTGCATAAATGTGTTTTTCATAATTTTTTCCCTTTCAAAAATTCCCATTCTCATCAACTTCCCACATCGAATCAAATATTAGAATTTAAAAAATGTACCAGTTAAAATTATATGCTAAGTGCATGCAAATGTCAAACTTTTTTTATAATACCAATATAATTTTACGAATTTTACTATAAATTATATGAAAATAACTTTATTTTATTAATAATTTACTTCCATTAAGTATAGTCCATTTGCTGGAACAGTCATATAGTTATATATGTTTTTTTCTTTTTCTAACATTTCTTTCATATTTTCTTTAGTTATTTTATTTTCGCCTGCAAGCATTAAAGCTCCAACTAGATTTCTAACCATATATCTATAAAAACTAACACCAGTAAATGTTATATATAAAAGTCTCTTTTTCTTTTTAAATTTTATATTATAAATTATTGAGTTATAATTTTCTCTTTCACCAGAAGTAAATACTTTATATGAATGCATTCCTTTTAAACACTTACTACATTTTTTCATATTTCGAATGTTTAATTTTCGATTATAGTTATAAACATAATCATTTGAAAATATATCATATTCACCTAAATTAATTATATATTGATATTTTTTTTGTTTACAATCGAATCTTGCATGAAAGTCATCATTTGTTTCTTTTACCCAATTAAGTTTTAATGATGGATCTAATCTACTATTAACAGCAGTTAATAAATGTTTTTCATCAATTTTAATGTTAAGGTCAAAGTGAACTTTTTGATCAAAGGCATGAACACCACGATCTGTTCTACCGGCACCTTTTACTAAAACCATTGTTTTGTTTATATGAGTTAAAACTTTTTCTAACTCACCTTGAACTGTTTTTTTATTTTTTAAACGTTGAAAACCATAGAATTTTGAACCATCATAACTGATACTTGCTAAATATCTCATCACATAACACTCCTATATATATCTTTTAATAATTCTTTTCGGTCAAAAGTGTATATTAAATTAGCACCTTTTTTATTAGCTAGTTTAATAAAATTTATTATTTTAAAATCAAGTTCTTCTAAAGTATATGCATCATCTATTAAATCATCATAGATTATTTTATTATCTTTTATTATTATTAAGTGATTAGTTATCTTATATAAAAATTCTAAATCTTTTGATAAAAATATAAAATTTAAATCATCATTTTTTATCTTTCTTATAAAATTTAATAATCTTTTTTTATCTTTGTAACTCATATTAGCATCCATATGATCAAATATAATAGTTTTATAGTTTTTCAACATTGCATATATAAGTAGTACAAATTTTAAATCAGTTTTAGAAATAGTATTTATTTTTTTGTTTAAAAGTTTTTTATCTAATTCTAGCATTAAGAAGAAACTTTCAATTCTATTATTTAATTTTAGATGAAAACCATTTAGAAACCTTTTTACTGTCCATGAATCATCATATATAATCCCTTCAATATCAAAATCCATATCTAATAAATCATTTAAATCACCAATTACACCTAATGTTTGATATTTAAATTTATCTGGAATATTATTACTTATTACTACTTCCATATTTTACTCACCAACTTTTTATCATCTAGATATACTTTCGTAATTATTCCATAAAGAACAAGATTTTGACTTAAATCTGCAGTAAATGGAAGATTGATTCCCATGTAAGGTAATATAGTGTTACCATTTAATAATTCTTTTTTATCTCCATTAAATATGCATTTCATATCGTTTAATAATAAAACATCTTCGCTTATCAATAAATCTTCGCCATTATTACTTGCGTTTAATAGAATTATTTTATTAGTTTTTATATAATCAAGAAGAATGTTTTTGTCTAATTCATCTAAATATACAAGTAAGTTATCAATACCAATTATCTTTGGTTTTATTATTAAATAAGAAAGCATTTTTATTAATATTCTTTTTTCTAAAGGAAGTAAATCAATTCTTTCGCTTAATAATTTTTTTATTTTAAAAGTTTCACTTAACTCATTAATTTTATTTGTTATTTCATCTATTCTATAACCTAGTTTAGAAATATAGTAATATAATTCTTCAGCAACAAACTCACATTTAAAGTCATCGTCATCTAAAACAACTACTATATTATTTTTTAAATATGTTATATCGTATTCTTTAATCGAAATACCATCTAACAATACATCTTCATTAGGAATAATATTTATCATTTTTTTTAAAAAATAAGTTTTACCTGAATTTGATGGTCCCATGATAGTTATAATGTTCTTATCTAAGGAAAGATCAATATTCATACTTTTTACTTTTAAGTTCTCCATAACCATTACTCCCTTTAAATATTATACAATAAGAGCCATTTTTTTAAAAGAAAAAGTATTGAATTTATTCTTCAATACTTTCTTTTTTTTCTTCTGATTTTAATACTTTAAGAGCACCTTTTTTATGTTCTTCTTTTTCTTGTTCCATTTCTTCACCATAATTTAAAACAAGACCTATAACAAATACAAATGACATAAAATATAACCAAAGCATTAAAATTGCTATATTTGATAATGCTCCATAGAATATATTATATGTTGTCATATTTGTTGATATTTGACTATAGAACCAAGTAAGAATAACCCATCCAATAGTTGTAAATATTGCACCTGTATTTATATGTGAATTTCTTCTAACTCTATCTGGGGCAATTTCATATATTCCTCTTAAGAATACAAACATAACTAACCAAGTTAATGGTCCTTTTAAGATATTAAATATATCTATTATTGTTTCATTCATATTTGTAAATTCAAATAGTTCTAATATCTTTTTACCAAATACAGGAAATACAAGTAAGAATATAATTATTACAACAACACCAAAAGTCATAAATATAGCTTTGATACGTCTTTTAATCCAGTTAGATTGATTTATACCATATATTTGGTTACTAATTAATATAACTGTATTACATCCATTACTTGCTAAATAAAACATCCATATAAATATTAAAGCAAGGGTAAAATCAATTGTATTACCAGTTAAATATGGTTCTAAGAATTGTACACCTGCTGGAATAATGTTATCCAAAATATCAATAACTGTATCCATATTGATATTAAAAAGTCCTGCTCCATAACCACACAGAGTTATAATTGGTACAAGTGATAATAATATAAAGAATGCTAGTTGACCTGGCAATATACTCATTTCAGGTTTTTTAATTATTTCAATAATTTTACAGAAGTAAATTTTTAAGTTTTCTAATTGATCTTTGGTTTTTTTGCTTAATTTATTAAACCTTTTTTTCATTATATTCCTCTTTATTACTACGCATCTTTATGCTTGCTTCATTAAATGCATCTTCAACTAATTTAGTGTCATCTTCAATCATCGAAAAGCCTATTGCTACTCCCGGTTTATAGTTAAGTTTATTAAATTCTTTAATAAGTTTCTTAATATAAGATACCACTTGTTTTTCAGGATAACCTACTAAATATACAAAGAATTCATTTCCATCAGTTCTCATAATTTCTGAGTTATCAATTTGAGTCTTAATAAGAGCATTGGCAACTCCTTGAATAAGTTTGTCTCCTTCTTCATGACCATATGAATCATTTAAAATTTTAACTCCATTTATATCAAGAACTATACATGCTTGTGGATAAATTGTATTTTTATTCCATAAATTAACTTTTTCATTATAGTAATTTCTATTTTTTAATGAAGTAAGTAAATCAATATATTTAATTCTATCTTCTTTTTTAACTTTTGTATTTATTTTTATAGCTTTTTCTTTTTTATGTTTAACAACAAATATATAAGATAAAACAATAATTATTATAATTGAATATTTAGCAATTGTTCCAACTATTGCACTTTTTTTAGCAACATAATTATATGATGAAATACCTTTTCTTGTTAAATCACTAGGATCTAATGTTTTAGTATAAGCATTAAATAATTTATAAAAAGGATCAGTTGTATTTTTATATCTAAATGAGTAATTATTAGTTTCCATTGTTCCAGAAAGTCTTACTGTATAATTATTAGTTTTATTAGTTATATAGTAATTGTATTCTGCTTCATCAACTATTAATATTGCTTTCTTTTTTACAATACGGTTAAGTTCGGTGTTGTTTTTATATGTTATTACTTTTATGTCTTTTCTGTTTTTTAAAATATCACTTAAATATGAATTTTCTAAAACATATACAGTTTGATTATTAAGTCCACTTATATTAGTTAAACTTAAATCAATATCATTATGAGCAATTACATAATAATTAATTTTCTTTACAGCACCTGTGTCTATGTAGTTAGTAATTAAATTATAGTAGTTATAATATAAATCAATGTCACCCTTTATAGCAGCTTCTGCTAAAGATGTTGGAGTTCTATATTTTTTATAAGAAAATTCTACACCAGAGAATGATGAAAAATCTTTTAAAACTGAAGAAGTAATTCCGCCATATTCTCCACTCGTTATTACTTCATAAGGTTTATATTCAGCAAATCCATATTTATAAACACTATTGGTTAAAGTATCTTCTTCTACTTCTGTTAAACCAAGTTTATCAACAAATAATTTATAATTATTTTTATTATATGCATAAGTAAATTGTTTTTTCATCCAAGAATTAAATTCTTTTTTAAATATATTATTAATCATTTTGTTATCACTCAAAGAAAAATAGTAATATTTGTTTAAATCACTTACATGATATAAAATGTTAATGTTGTTTTCTATTATTTGATCTTTATATTCATTTAATGGTACTAAAGCATATGTTAAGTTACCATTACCTAAATCTTCAATAATTTTTGATATTTGATCATAGCTTTTTAATGAGTTTTCATCAACTGAATAATATGTTGCAACAAGAGTTTTATTTTTACTTAACACACCCGGATTTAAGGATGAAACCTCATCTGATGAAACAACTCCTGAATTTTTACTTATAAGAACAAAGTGATCTTTGAACATTAAAAGTGAATCTTTTTCATAGTTTTCTGTAACTTTAAATCCATATCCAGTTGTATCTGATAGATAAGAAACTGTATTATTGTTTATTTTTAAACCTAAATTATCAGTTAAATATTTTGAAAAATCAAAAAACACACCTGCTCCTGTGTTACCAAAAACTGGTAAATCATTAGGAATTGATAAAGATATAACATTGCTATTATTTTCATCTATCCATTTTTTTTCTTTTATAGATAAAGCATTTTCATCAACTAGCAATTTGTATAAAGCAAAAAAAGACGACCCTATAACTATTAAAGCTAATAAGATTATAATCAAAATTCTTCTTATTTTTTTCATTACATCACCTATTTTTTCTTACTGGTTGTAGTAGTTGTAGTGTCTATTGAATAATTAGCCCAAGAAATAACAGTTTGGCTTGCACTTTTACTTCCTAAATAAGGCGTTAAATCTTCTCTTTTAAATATAAATTGAATATCATAATAACTTTTTCCTTTTTCATCAATTAAAGCTAGAGAACCAACAGCTAAATTTTGAAGATCTTCATTTGTTTTAGTTTTTTCTGTTTCAACATCAATATAAATAATTCTTCCTTGAATTCTTACATCTGATGTTTTTACTCCATTTGCTTCTTTAAAATATTTTTTTAATTCTTCAATACTATTATCAATATTATGTTCTTTTATTCCATCAAGTCTGTTTCCATAAGGACTAGAAACAGTTTGGTTAACGAAATAAATAACAACACCACTAGCCATTAATATTAAACATAATAATGATATAATCATTAAAATTGAATAAATACGATTATTTTTGTAAAATTTCTTTAATTTTTCTAACATAAAATTCACCCCAATTAAGTATTTCCATTATACTACATAAAAATAAAAATTAAAAGTCTGTTCATATTTTACCATTAAGCTCCATCAAAAATTTTTCTTCATCCCAAATAGTTATACCAAGTTCTTGTGCTTTAGTAAGCTTGCTGCCAGCATCATGCCCAGCTATAACAACATCTGTTTTTTTAGATACGGAGCCAGTACAATTACCACCTAAGAATTCTATTTTTTCTTTAGCTTCATCTCTAGTAATAGAGTCAAGTGTTCCAGTAAGAACGAAAGTCTTACCTGTAAAAATACTTGTTTCATCTGACGAATCTAAATTATAGTTGAAATTTATTCCAAGTTCTTTTAACTCATCTATTAATTTTATATTTTCTTCATCACTAAAGTATTCACATACACTTTTAGCAATTATTTCACCAATATCTCTTATTTGTTTTAAATCTTCGTATCCCGCTTCCATTAAGGCATCAATATTTTTATAATTACTTGCAAGTATTTTAGCATTTTTCTTACCAACATGGCGAATACCCAATGCAAATAATACTTTTTCTAAAGAATTACTTTTTGATGCTTCTATTGAATTAAGTAAGTTATCAATTGATTTGTTACCAAAACCTTCTAGTAATTTCAATTCTTCTTTATGCTCATTTAAATGATAAATTGATGCAATATTTGTTAAATAACCTAAGTTATAAAAATCTTCAATTATAGCATCTCCTAAACCATCTATATTCATAGTTTCTCTAGAAGCATAATGAATTAAAGTTTCAATATTCTTTTTATCACAATCTTCATTTATACAATAATAAGCAGCATCTTTTTTTACAAGTTTGCTTCCACACATTGGACAAGTTTCTATAAATTTAAATGGTTCAGAATTCTTTGGTCTAAGTTCACGTATAACACCTTCAACTCTTGGAATTACATCTCCTGCTTTTATAACTCTTACAGTATCTCCTTCACGAATATCTTTTGATAAACAATAATCTTCATTGTGTAAAGTTGCTTTGGATACTAAAGACCCCATAATCATCACTGGTTCAAGAATAGCATTTGGAGTTACCACTCCTGTTCTTCCAACAGTAAATTTGATTTCTTTTAATTTAGTTGAAACTACTTCAGCAGGAAATTTATAAGCAACTGCCCATTTTGGATAACGTATTGTATTTCCAAGTATTTCATGTTCTTTTAAGTTATCAACTTTTATTACAACACCATCTATATCATATGGTAACTTTGAACGTATTTCACCTTTTTCATGAATAAAGTCAAATACTTCTTTTATATTATTTACAAGTCTATTATTAGGATTAGTTCTAAATCCTAGAGAAGCCATAAATTCAAGAGCTTCATGATGAGTTTTTATTCCATAATCTTCAGGATCTGGTAAATGATATATCCATACTTCTAGATTACGTTTAGCGGCAACACTTGAGTCAAGTTGTCTAATTGAACCTGCAGCTGCATTACGACAATTTTTAAATGGAACTTCACCATTTTTTTCTCTTTCATGATTAAGCTTTAAAAGAGTTTCACGGCTCATGTATATTTCTCCACGAACTTCTATATCAATTTCTTGATTAAGTTTTAATGGGACTTGTTTAATTGTTTTAACATTATGAGTAATGTCTTCTCCAACCACCCCGTCACCTCTAGTAGCTGCACTTTTTAAAATACCTTTTTCGTATTTTAAAGAAACTGATAAACCATCTATTTTTAACTCACATACGTATTTTGGATTAAGTCCTTCTTTTTTTATACGATTATCAAATTCTGTAATCTCATCTTCATTAAAAACATCAGCTAAGCTCATCATTGGAATATTATGTGTAACTTTTTTAAAACTATCAAGAATTACTCCACCAATTTTATGTGTAGGAGAATCTTCTCTTATATATTCTGGATGTTCTTTTTCTATTTCATATAATTCTCTTAAATAATTATCATATTCTTCATCTGTTAAAGTTTCTGGATTATCTAAAACATGATATTCATAATTTGCTTTATTTAAAAGATCAACTAATTCATTATATCTATCCATAATATCACCTATAACTATTATACCATGTATACTTTATTTATTTGTCAAAAAAAACACTTGTTAAAAGTGTTTTCCTATTTCCATAAATTATTTGGATAAATACCATTATCTATTTCATTAAGTATAAAATCAGATACTCTTTTTTTATCTTCTTTATAAGTCATACCCATCCAAGTTGAAGTTGTATTAACTACTTTAACATTTACACCGTTTTGAATATCTTTATCTATAATATCAGGAAGCAAAAATTCATAAGTATTTAAATCTTTTGCTTCAGCAAATGATTTAGACATTTCATTTTCAATTGTTTTAAGTATATTGTTATTAAATCCATTTAATAGCATAGATGTTGGTTGATCAAGTGGAACATAAAATGATTTCTTACTTTCATCTAATGGTGTACATTTAACTTCATTTCCATCTCTTTCACAAGAAGACTCAATTATATTTCTAACTTTTCCATCTTCGTGAATAATTACACCTCTTTTTACTGGCCCATTTTCACTTAATGAATCTCCAAGTTTATAACCAACAATTGTATATCCATAGTCTTTATCTAGTTCTTCAGATAACACTTTAAAAGCATTATCTCCATAAAAATCATCAGCTGTAATAACACCAAAGTTTCCTTCAATTAAATTTCTGGCTGCATATAAGGCATGTGCAGTTCCCCATGGTTTGCATCTTTCTTTTGGAACTTCAAATCCAGCAGGTATATCATTAAGTTCTTGAAATGCATAGCAAACCTCAACATGATTTTCAAGTCTAGAACCAATAGTTTCTTTAAAAATATCATAATTTTCTTTCTTTATTACAAATACAATTTTATTAAAACCATATTTAATTGCCGAATAAATAGAATAATCTATTATAAATTCCCCATTTGGTCCGACTGGTTCAATTTGTTTCATGCCTCCAAAACGTGAGCCCATTCCTGCAGCTAGTACAACAAGTGTTTTCTTTTTCATTAAATCCTCCTTATTTTTTGCTGTATCAATAATAAGTATTACCTTCTATAAAATTATAACATAATACATATTTATAGTTAAATACATTATGTGAATTTTTTGTTTATATGCATTTACAATCATTTATGCTATAATTAAGAAGAGGAGATTCATATGGAAAAAGGAAAAATTAGAAGATTAAAAAAGGAATTATCAGAGGAATTGTTGCAATATGAAAGTTTTTTCATTAAAGATGCAGAAGAAAATGATCTAAAGCACTTCGAAGTATATAAAAAATTGCAATCGTCTATTAATGGAAAATATGTTTGTTCAGACCTATTTAAAGAAACTTTTCCCTTATATACTGAATCTATTGAGTCAAGAAAAAAATTGAGTGAAGTAATTCACAACTCTGCAGCATGTTTAGCCAGTGAATATTTTGATATGCTTGCAAAAGATAAAAGTATCAATAAATGTATTTTTCTTTCAGGGGTTCCTGGTGCTGGTAAATCATATTTGATTCAATCTATAGCTCTAAGTGGAGAATTAGATGACAAGACTATGGTATATGAGGGTGATATAACAACTGATACTATTTATGAAAAGATAGATAAATGTGTTGAAAATGGTAAAGAAATATTTTTTCTTATCGTAAATCCTACTCTAGAGCTTGCTCAAAGAAATGCTATTGCAAGACACTTTGAAATTGGTCGCGGAGCATCAAGCGAAACTATGGCAAGAATAATGAGTAGAATACCAGCTGCCTTAAATAATATCATGTCAAAATACGACATAGAACTTGGTATATTTAATAAACATACCAACTATGATACAGATTATATGATAGGAAAAGAAAATTTGCCTGTATTGGATCATGGAACTTATGATGAAATTTTAAAAAAATTGTTAGAGTTAAGATTAGAAATATTAGAAGAATATAAAAAAAAAACTAATTTAGAAGAGGGTATAGAACATGGACCAAAAAGATAAAAAAGTTGAAAAAAAGAATTTTATTGCTAGAATTTTAGAGGCTGCACGAATAATGGCTATAAAATCCGCTGACGAAAAAGTAAATAAAGAAATCAAAAAAAGAGCTAATTATTAAAAAAGACTGTGAAGAGGTAATTACTTCATAGTCTTTTTTTATACTTTCTTTATACTTTTATGATTTTTCATGAGTTTTTTTATTCCAGTTTTAAATGCAACTTCAATGAAAGAACCATCTACACTTAAAATTATTCCTATACCAAGAGTATCATGATTTATAGTATCTCCCACATTTAAATCATCATTCGATCCTTCAATATACATTTCACTTGAAGCAATTTTTTGGGTTTCATCCTTAATTGTATCAATTCTTTCTATATAATCGCTTTTTATTTCATCGATAAATCTACTTGGTGGATTCATTGTATCTTTACCATATAGCATTCTTCTTTTTGAGTTGGTTAAGTATAAGATTTCTTTGGCACGAGTTATACCAACATAACATAGTCTTCTTTCTTCTTCTAATCCATTATCTTCTAACAGTGAATTTGCATGAGGGAATATTCCTTCTTCCATACCAATTAAGAAAACAACTGTAAACTCTAATCCTTTTGCAGAATGAATTGTCATTAATGTTACTTCATCATCACTTTCTTTATGTTCAGATAGATCAGCTATTAAACTTATTTCATTTAAAAAATCACCTAAATTAACACATCCTTCTTTTTCTTCGAATGAAGCTGTAATTGATTTAAATTCCATTAAGTTATCTAATCTTAATTCCGAATCTAAACTTTTATCTAACTCAAGTTCTTCTTTCATATGAGTTTTTTCCATAATAGAATCTATTAATTCAGTTAAACTCATAGAATTAGAATCTTTAATTAAATCCTCAATTAATTCTTTAAATTCTAACTCTTTTTTTGTACTAAGCGATTCAAACATACTAGTATTATTAAGAAGCGCAGTTGACTCTAGTGTTTTTATTGCTGCCTCTCCTATTCCTCTTTTAGGAACATTTATTATTCTTCTTAAACTTATTTCATCATGTGTATTATAAATAAGTCTTAAATAAGCAATTAAATCTTTTATTTCCTTACGATTATAGAAATAATATGCTCCTACTACACGATATGGAATATTATTACTTAGCATTCCTTCTTCAACAACGCGACTTTGAGCATTAGTTCTATAAAGTATAGCAATATCTTTTCTATGATATCCATTTTCTAGAAGTTTTTTTATTTCATTTATAACAATTGTTACTTCATGTCTTTCATCATAGCTTCTTATATATTTTACTTTTACACCATCACCATGTTCACTCCAAAGGCGAAGATCTTTTCTTTCTTTATTATTAGCAATAACTGAATTGGCTGCATTTAAGATATTATTCGTGCTTCTATAATTTTCTTCAAGCTTAATTACTTTACAGTCTTTATAATCTTTTTCAAAATTAACAATATTTTTGTAATCGGCTTGTCTAAAGCCATAAATACTTTGATTCATATCTCCTACAACAAAAATATTTTTATATTTGTTTGCAAGTAACTTAGTTAATTTATATTGTACGGGATTTGTGTCTTGATACTCATCAACTAATATATATTTATATCTTTCTTGATATTTTTCAAGTATATCTTTATGTTCTCTAAATAATATCACCGGTTTTGCTAGTAAATCATCAAAATCAACAACATTTGAGTCAGCTAAAATAGATTGATATTTAAAATAAATGTTTTTTACCATTTTATCAAATTCGGTATTAAAAAATTTATCTAGTTCAGCATCACTTAAAAGTTCATTTTTTATAAAAGATATTTTATTACGAATTGCATATGGACTAAATTTTTTAGGGTCAATATTATTGTTTTTCATTATTTTTTTAATGATAGACAATACATCATCACTGTCGATAATATTAAAATTATTAAATAGTCCACATAATTCATAATTTTCTCTTATGATTCTTAAACCTAATGAATGGAATGTACCAATAAAACTCCTAACATCTCCATACATATTACGAACTCTATCACGCATTTCTGCGGCAGCTTTATTCGTAAATGTAATTGCAAGAATATTATAATCATTAATTCCTTCTTCAATTAAATTAATAATTCTTGTAGTTAATACTTTAGTTTTTCCGCTTCCAGCTCCAGCCATTACAAGGCATGGTCCATCCACATGCGCCACTGTTTCTAGCTGTTCCTTATTTAATCCTGCCTTATAATTCATAAAATCATCCTTTTCTATATCAATTATACTATAAACAATTGTTCGTTTCTATAAAAAAATATTTATTTTACAAAAAAAAGAAGACACTATTTTTCAAATATCTTCTTGTTATTTATTAGTCTTTCATTATTACTATTATATTCTAAGGCTTTATCAACATAGAATATAGCTTCATCTTTAAAACCTAGATTATAATATGATAGTGATAACAAATCATCAATTGTAGAATCCCAACAAAATGGTTCGTTTATATATAAAAGCTCATTTTTCCTTATTTGTTTAGCTTTTATTAAGTATTCAATAGTTTCAAGATATTTTTTTTGATTATATTTCAAAAAAGACATTTCTACATATGGTTCACGAGCATTTGGAGATTTTTCAATTGCTTTTTTTAACCATATTTCTGCTTCATCATATCTATTTAAATGTTGATAACATCTACTAATAAAACGCATTGAAGCAGCAACTTCTAAATACCAAGCTGATTCCATTTTAGTATGTTTAATAAGAGTATCAATGGCTTCATTCCATTTACCATAATACATATACTCCCTTCCTAAATAATGAAGTGTTCGATCATTATCAGGATTTTCTTTATGAGATAATTCTAATAAATTTAAATACTGAGAACGTGATTTAGTTCTATCTGGATAGTGGTTTAACACTATAGATTCGTCAGTATTAACTACTTCATTTTCTAAAGAGCACTTTAAAATTTCATGAACTGGGTAAATCCATTTGTAGTGCTTTCTATCATGAATTTTTTCATACAAGAATGACACAATTGGACGATTTTGTTCATCTAAAGACCAATTATATTTATATCTTAATCGGTTAGCATTTTTAAATGATTGCTCTATTTTTTTTCGCCAACCACTTTCAAATACTTCATCTAAATCTGTACAGACACATACATCAACATCTTCAGGAACCATTTCTAGGCTTTTGTTTCTAGCCACATCAAATCTCCAAGGAGTAATAATTTCTGAATTGACAATTACTCCTAAAGATTTTAGTTTTTTAACAGTTTCATCCGTTGAACCTGTATCTAGTACATATATTGCATCAGCTTCTTTCATTGATTCATACCATCTATCAACGAATTTTTCTTCATTTTTTGATATTGCATATACAGCTATTTTAAGTTTATTCATATATTTTTAGTTCCTATCCTGCAGCACCTGTTGGACCTGTTGGTCCTGTTGGGCCAGTTGGGCCTGTTGGACCTGTTTCTCCTGCAGCTCCAGTTTCACCTGTTGGTCCTGTTGGGCCTTGTACTCCTTGGATTCCTTGGGTTCCTTGAGCTCCTGTTGGGCCTGTTGGGCCTATTTCTCCCACAGCTCCAGTTTCACCTGTTGGTCCTGTTGGTCCTTGTACTCCTTGGATTCCTTGGATTCCTTGAGCTCCTGTTGGACCTGTTGGGCCTTGAATTCCTTGGATTCCTTGGATTCCTTGAGATCCTGTAGCCCCTGTTGCTCCTATTGGGCCTGTTGGGCCTGTTGGGCCTTGTACTCCTTGTACTCCTTGAATTCCTTGTACTCCAGTGGCTCCTGTTGCTCCTGTTGGTCCAGTTGGGCCTTGAATACCTGTTGCTCCAGTGGCTCCTGTTTGGCCAACTGGGCCTTGGATCCCTTGAATCCCTTGTGGACCTGTAGGGCCTGTTTCTCCAGTTAATCCTTGAACTCCTTGTACTCCTTGCGCTCCAGTTGGACCTTGAGTACCTCTAGGTCCTGTTGGCCCAGTGGCTCCTGTTGGGCCAGTCGGACCTACCCTTGGAGGTCTTGGAGGAATTGGTGAAGGTGGACATGATGGATTATATTTATTTCCGCATGTACAATCGTTGTTCATTTTTCACATTCCTTTCTATTATAGTTTATGAAAAAAAGAAAAAATATGTCACAAAAAAACAAGAATTTTCATCTTGCTTAAAACATAATTTCATCAACATTATTGATATCATTATATAAATCTTCAAATCGCCCTTTTCGGCTCATAAACATAATCATTCCAATACCAACTAAAACCATAGTTACTGAAATAATTTGAGCCATTTTAAATCCACCTAGCATTAAAGAATCTGTTCTACCAATTTCAACAAAGAATCTTAATGTTCCATATATTATTAAATATGCCGCAGTTAGCATTCCAACTTTAATGTATTTTCCTCTTCTTATTACTAAAAGAATTAAAAATGCGATAAAACAAACTATGGATTCAAAATAAAAACTTGGCATATAAAGCACTCCATCTATGTTCATTCCTTTTATAACAAAATCAGGAACCATTAATCGATGTAATGTTTCAAGATTAGTTGCTGCTCCATGAGCTTCCTGATTAAAGAAATTTCCCCAACGACCAATTGCTTGACCTAATAAAAGGGGAACAACTATAAAATCTGTAATTCTTAATACTCTTACTTTATATTTTTTACAATATATAATAACTGTAATTAATCCAAATATTATACCTCCATGAATGGCTAGTCCACCTTCCCAAACTTTGAGTATATCAATTAAATTATTTTTAAACGCATTATATTCAAATACACAATAGTATAATCTTGCACCTATTATTCCAAATATAAGTCCCCAAAACATTAAATTAAACATAAAGTCTTTTTTTATATGAAATCTAGATGCTTCTCTTTCTGCTAAAAAGAAAACACTAGCGACTGCTGTAAGTATTAATACTGAATACCAACGTATTTCTATATTTCCAATTGTAAACATAATAGGGTTCATTCTATCACTCTCCATAAATATTATAGATTATGATAACTAATTATTCAAATAAAAAGTTGATAACTTTCTATTTATCAACTTTTAATATATCTTTTAAATAATGACCAGTATATGATTCTTTAACTTTGGCAACAGCTTCTGGTGTTCCTGTAGCAACTACTTTTCCACCACCATCTCCACCTTCTGGTCCTAAATCAATTATATAGTCTGCCACTTTAATTACATCAAGATTATGTTCAATTACTATAACAGTATCTCCATTTTCAACAATTCGATTTAATATCTCTAAAAGTTTTTTAATATCATCAACATGCAATCCTGTTGTTGGTTCATCCAATATAAATACTGACTTTCCAGTTGGTTTCTTTTGAAGTTCTTTAGCAAGTTTAACTCTTCCAGCTTCTCCTCCTGATAAAGTTGGAGCAGATTGACCTAATTTGATATAAGAAAGACCAACATCCATTAATACTTGTAATTTATTTTTTACTTTAGGAATTGAATCGAAAAATTCATAAGCTTCACTTACACGCATATCTAAAACTTCAGCAATATTTTTTCCTTTAAACTTAACATCTAGAGTTTCTCTGTTGAAACGAGTACCATGACATACATCACATGGAACATATACATCTGGTAAAAAGTGCATTTCAATCTTTTTAACTCCATCTCCCCAACAGGCTTCACATCTTCCACCTTTAACGTTGAAAGAAAATCTACTCTTATCATATCCACGGATTTTTGATTCTTTCATTTCGGCAAAAACGCTTCTTATATCATCAAATACTCCAGTATATGTAGCTGGGTTACTTCTAGGAGTTCTTCCTATTGGATCTTGAGATATACTTACAACTTTGTCTACAAGATCTACACCTTCAATACTTTTATTTGTTCCAACTAATACTTTTGAATTATAAATATTTTTATATAAAGCATTTCTTAATATTCCATTAACTAATGAAGATTTACCAGAACCACTTACTCCAGTAACACAAGTCAAAGTTCCTAATGGAAATTTAACATTAATATTTTTTAAATTATGTTCTTTAGCACCTTTAATAGTAATAAAGTTTCCATTACCTTTTCTTCTTTTTTTAGGAATTTCAATTTTCTTTTTTCCTGAAAGATAAGCACCAGTTATTGAGTTTTCATTTTTCATAACTTCTTCTGGTGTTCCAGCAGCAACTAAATATCCACCTTTTTCTCCAGCAACTGGACCAATATCTACTAAATAATCAGCTTGTCTCATTGTATCTTCATCATGTTCAACAACAATTAACGTATTTCCTAAATCTCTCATATTTTTTAAACTATCGATTAGTTTTTGATTATCCCTTTGATGAAGCCCAATACTTGGTTCATCTAATACATATAAAACTCCACTTAATTTTGAACCAATTTGAGTTGCAAGTCTTATTCTTTGAGCTTCCCCTCCTGATAATGTTCCCGCAGCTCTAGATAAAGTCAAATAAGAAAGTCCAACATTATTTAAAAACTCTAGTCTTGATTTAATTTCTTTAACAATAAGTTCACTTATTTCTAATTCTGTTTTACTTAATCTTAAGTTATTAAAGAATGTAATTAAATCTTTAATAGACATATTAGTTACTTCATAAATATTTTTATTATTAACTTTAATATTTAATATTTCAGATTTTAATCTTGAACCATTACAACTAGGACACGTATTTTCTATCATATATCCATCTATCCAGTCTCTTATCCAAGTTGAACTAGTTTCCATATATCTTCTTTCTAGATTTGTAACAATTCCTTCATAATTTTCTGTTGTATATCTTTTACCACCAGATTTTGATGTATATTCAAATTTAAATAATTGGTTTGTACCATATAAAATAACATTTAAATCTTCTTCTTTTAAATCTTTTACTGGTAAACTTAAATCTATATTTAATTCTCTAGCAATAGTAAGTAATCTTGTTGTATCAATATTATCTTCTATATTAATTGTTTGAATTGCTCCATCTAAAATAGATTTATTTTTATCAGGTATAAGTAAATCTATAGAAATGTGTTTAGTTATTCCTAATCCTTTACAAGTTTCACACGCACCATATGGAGCATTAAAAGAAAATATTCTTGGTTCAAGTTCAGGTAATGAAAAATCACAGTTTGGACAAGCATAAGTTTCACTCATAACTATTTCTTTATTACCTATTAAATTTATAACAACCTTACCTTCTGCCATTTTAGTAGCCGTTTCTATTGCTTCAAAAATTCTACTTCTTTCACTTTGCTTTAAAACAATTCTATCAACAATAACATCTATATTATCTTTTTTATTTTTCTCACATTTTATTTCTTCATAAATATCAAAATTTTCACCATTGACTCTAACTTTAGTAAATCCTTCTTTTTTTAATTTATCAAATAAATCTTTATGAGTCCCTTTTTCTCCATGAACAATTGGAGCTAGTATTTCAAGCTTTGTTCCTTCTTCATAAGATAATACTTTATTAGTCATCTCTTCAATACTTTGACTAGTTATTGGTATTTTATGTTTAGGACAAAACGGAATTCCAACTCTTGCAAATAAAAGTCTTAAATAGTCATATATTTCTGTAACTGTTCCAACAGTACTTCTTGGATTATTATTAGTAGACTTTTGGTCTATAGAAATACTTGGAGATAAACCTTCGATTGAATCTACATCTGGTTTAGATTCCCCACCCAAAAATTGTCTAGCATATGCTGATAAACTTTCAACGTATCTTCTTTGACCTTCTGCATAAATAGTATCAAATGCTAAACTACTTTTACCACTTCCAGAAACACCAGTCATTACAACTAATTTATTCTTAGGTATTTCAAGATTTATATTTTTTAAGTTATTTTCTCTTGCCCCTTTAATAATTATTTTATCCATAATTTCACCTTCAAATTTCTTTAATATTTTACCACATAAATAATAAATGTATACTAAAATTAGGTAAATTTATTATAATACGCTTGTTCGTATTATGCAAGTGATTTTTTACAACAAAAAAAGAACCAAATATTTTTATTGATTCTTTTTCTTTTTTCTACAGGTTAAACTGTATTTAAAGTTAAACCAATTCATTGACATCATCGGATATATAGTAACGATGAGAAATAAAGAGATATATCCTAGCCAATTAAATGGAACTTTAATATTTAGGTATTCGAGATCAAGAAAGACCCAATTGATAAAAATGTACTCAACGTAATAATAACAAAACCAACCTAAAATCATCATTGCAACAAATAAAACCATTTTGGACAATTGAAGATTAAATAATTCTATACCTATATAATTTTCATCAATGAAACTATCATTTTTAACATATTCTTTATATCTTTTAAGTGATTTATTAATTTCAATTAATAATAAAATCATAGAACTAAACCATATGTCAAATATTAATAGGGTACCGATTTTTTCATATTTGAAATTATCGTCAGTATATTTTTTAACTTTATATCCTTTTTTCTTTATTTGTTTTATTACAGATTTTCTATCTTTTTTTGAATTAAGTATTATATTATATCCTTGATTATAGTTATAATCAGAATAAGTTATTTCTTTCAATAATTCATCTGATGCATAACAAACATTTGAGTCATTAAGTCTATCGCTTGAATCATAAGTTCCTACTACATATAAAATAGAATTTTTATCAATGTTTATATTTCTATGGTAAAAATCTAAAAACAAAATGTGTTTAGATAAAACAATATTAAATATATTTACATTTTGATCAGGCGCAAAAATATCGGGACATACGATTTCATCTTTACTTACAATATCTCTTCCATTATTTATTTTATAATTATCTTTTGACATTAAATACATTGTTCCATCATATTTGTTGTTAAAGCTCGGTGTGTGCACTTTAACTTTATAGTTATTTGCATCAACTATTTTTTTGATTCCCTTTACATCATCTAATTTGTATTTATTCGTAGAATCATATACAAATAATTGATCTTTATGAGCATCATTATAGTAATAGATATGAAATAATGCGACATTTAAAAATAATGAAAATAGTGTAAATAAATATGCATATATAGCAATTCTTTTTTCGTTTTCCCAATTAAAGTGGGGTTTAACAGTAATTTCTATCTCTCGTAGTCCCATATTTCTGACTTCCATTTCTTTGTATTATTTTATAGTGTTAAATAAACTCCGCCCATGCCGTCGAATTTACTTTCAATGGCTTCATTGAATAGTATTACGCCACCAAATCCAGAACCGGATAAAGTATAATCCATTGCATCGGCAAGAGTTGCTTTGCTATTTGAAGCATGTTGATAAGAGCCATAAACACGACCAGAGCCAGTAAAATCAGCAGATAATTCCATCTCATGACCACTTCCATTTTGAACCTTAAATGTTGCTCCAACGCCGTTATCAAAGTTTTGTCCATACTTTTCAGTCGAAAGTTTGGATTCATTGTCTGTACTTAAATAGTATTGTCTAAACAGATAATAATTACTAATATTTACACTTGTATTTTTTCTAAATGCCATAACGTCCCATTTTTTAATAGTTGGAACCTTATACCATGTTAGAGTCATTGTAACAAAACCATCATTATTAATAATTCTTAAACCTTTTGATGATGTTGTATGTTCAGTTGCTATTGTACTAGTTGAAGAATTTAAATTAGCATCTGTAATTTCTTTAATAACTACTTTAGATAAATCTTTATCTTTAATTATATTATACTCTTCTTGAGTCATATAATTCATAAAGTTATCTGAATAAATGCTTTTTAAAGCATTATACTTTTCTATTGGTATTACAACTCCACTTTGATTTGTTATAGTATCACTTGTTGTTTCTTCTGCAGCAACTGAGTTAATTGATGCAAATGAAACTAAACTAGCTACTAATAAAAGCAATCCCTTTTTCAAAAAAACATCCTACTCCTTTCTGCATTCATCATAACAGAAAAGTAGGATGTTTGTGCTCTACTCTAGTTCTACAAAATTCTACATATTTTTTTCATAACTGTTTATTTTATCCTTTAAGAAAATTAAATACTCAATATAATCTTCTTCTGTATTACATTTAATCTTGCTACAATCTTTACTTTTGTAATTTGTTATTTCAATATTACTTTCTTTTTCTTCTCCACTTTTAATATCATATTTACTTAGAATTATTGTTTTAGCATTTGTCCTTAGACTGTAACAGTTTCTTGCATTCTGCGCTTTATACCAAAGTTTTAATATTTCTACTTTATTATATGATATCTTAATCTTGTCATTAACCAGTTTTATATATGAATTTGAATCTTGTACGAAACCAACTTTAGTTAAATATTCTTCTAAAGTTTTAGCATCATCTGCTGTTGAATTATTTTTATCTTTTTCTTGATAATCACATTTTGAATTAACAATTTTAAAAGATAATTTTATGTCTAATTCAGTATTGTTTTTATATGTAATTTTTAAAATAGTTGGATATTTTGTTAAATCCCTAATTAATGCTTTGCTATTATTACGTTTATAAATGTCTATAGGGAATGAATTAGTTCTATAAACTAATGTAGGGTTTTTACTTTTATCATTATATTTAAATAATTCAATAGAATCTATTTCATCTGTACTATTTGTATCAATACTATTTATAGAAAAATGAATATATTCATGATTTATAATATAATTTCCATTTTCTATATAAATATCTTTATTATCTGTTTTTATAATATAAACAAAATTTTTATTAATCAGAGTTATTGCACTAACAAGTACTGCAACTAGAACTACTAATATTACTATAACCTTAAAATATATAGTTTCAAATAGTGGTTTTCTTCCACCTCTTTCTAAATCTTTAACTGTTACACCTAAAACTTCTGCTAAAGCACTTAAAGTCTTTTCATCTTCTGGAAAAGATTTATTCATTTCCCATTTAGATATATTCTTATCTGAATAATGAATTAAATCTCCTAGGTCTTTTTGAGTTAAGTTTTTCTTCTTTCTTAACTCACTTAAATATTCACCTTTACTAATTTTTTTCATAATACACCACTTCTATTTATAACTCATTAATATAGTTATCTAATATATTAAAAAGTTCTTCTTTATTTGTTGTTTTGCAAATTTGATTTTTGATATTTGCACTTCCAGGTAAACCTTTTATATACCAAAGTGCATGAGTACGTATTTCTAAAAGTGCTAATTTTTCATCTTTGTCATTACATAGTAATTCAAAATGTTTTTTTAACATTTCTAATTTTTCTTTAGAAGATACTTCTGTTGGACATTTACCACTTTCTAAATATTCAACACATTCTTTTATAAGCCATGGGTTACCTAAAACACCTCGACCAATCATTACTGCATCGCATCCAGTTTCATCTAACATGCGCTTTGCATCAAAACAACTTTTTACATCACCATTTCCAATTACTGGAATATTTACTGCTTCTTTTACTTTTTTTATTAAGTTCCAATCGGCATTACCACTATAGCCTTGAGAACGAGTTCTTGCATGAAGTGTAATTGCACTTGCTCCTGCTTTTTCAATATATTTTGCAACTTCTACACAGTTAATGGTTGATGTGTCCCATCCACTTCTTATCTTTACAGTAACTGGAACATTTACTGCTTCAACTACAGATTTAACTATTTCATAAATCTTTTCAGGATTTTTTAATAAAGATGCCCCTGCTTGAGATTTTAAAGCAATTTTAGGAACAGGACAACCCATGTTGATATCAATAATATCTGGATGCATTAGTTCTTCTATTTTTTTTGCTGCTATAACAAATGAATCCTTATCGTTTCCAAATATTTGTTGAGCTATAGGTCGTTCACTTTCATCCATTTTTAAAAGTTCAATTGTTTTTTCATTATTATACATGATGGCTTTATCACTAACCATTTCAGCATATATTAAACCTGCACCCATACTTTTTATTATTTTTCGATAAGAAGTATTTGATATGCCTGCCATTGGTGCTAAAACTATTCTGTTCTTAATTTCTACATTACCTATTTTCCACATACTTTAAAATCCACTTTGCTTCCTGTCTCAAGATTATAAAGTTTACTTTGGTCTCTGTCAATATGAAGTTCTAATACTCCGTTATCACTTACCTTTAATTTTGCTTCAAATAAAAAATCTTGATTATTATATACATACAAAATTTGTTTATTACTAAGACCTAAAGAAGAACTCATGTTTGGATTCATATGAATATGATTTTCAGCAATAATAACTCCATTATTTAAAGCAACTTTTCCACTTGGACCAATTAATGTTATACCAGGAGTATCTTTTAAATCTCCACTTTGTCTCGACGGTGGAAAAATTTCTAAATAATTAGCATCAGACTCGGATATTTCAATTTGATCATATTTTCTAAAAGGACCAACTATTCTTACATGTTCAAGTATTTTATTATTATTTTCCAAATTAACAGTTTCTATAGTTGCAAATTCTCCTTTTTGACTCAAATCATTTCTTTTTATCATTGGTTTTTCTCCAAAAAGAGACTCCCATGTTTCTTTTGTTAAATGTACATGATGATTACTTACTCCTACATTAACTTTCATTATATTCACCACTTCCATTTTATCAAATTATTGGGACTTTTCATAGGTTAATACCGGTAATTATTTCTAATTAACAAAAAAAAGTCATTTCTGACTTTAATTGAACTTCTTTTCTATAAGTTTTTCATGTTTTACTATAAAACTTTTTTTAGCAAGTTTTAATATTGGAATATCACTTAAAGAATCTGAATATGATTCACTTACATATAAATCTTTATATTTTTGATTTAATCTTCTTACCTTTTCTTCCCCATGACAATTTTCTTTTTTAAATTTACCTGTTTTTTTATCTACATCACTTCCAATTAAATCTAATACATTTAATTTTTTACAAATTGGTTTTAGTAAAAATTCAGGAGAAGCTGATATTATTATGTCTTTTGAATGATCTTTTTTTAGATAAAAATCTTTAATATAAATTTCATGTGTTTTCCAAAATGAATCTACTAATTCATCAACATTATTAACATATTTCAAAAATGAAAAAATAGTTTCTTTCATTTTAGTTTTATTTATTATTCTTAATTTATATTTTATAGCTGCTAATACTATTCTAGGAAATAAAATAAGTATTTTTAAATTTTTTGATAAAGCATAGAAGAAAAAATCAGTTGAAGAATCTCCTTCATATATAGTTTTATCAAAATCATATAAATTTACTTTCATTTTTTGCCTTTCTTTTCATGTTCAAATAAAATATCTGTTTTCATGACTAAAACTATAAATAGTATTAATAGAATTAGGTATAATATTATACTTATTTTTTTGTCTCCTAAAGTATAAAATATAGAAACTAACGCGAATAAAGTATTTATTAAGTACATTATGATAACTGTTTTTTTTGTTGATTTAGTTGTTTTTAATAATTGATGATGTAAGTGTTCTCGATCTGCATGATCAATACTTTCGCCTCTAAGCATTCTCCTACACATTGCAAAGAATGTATCAATTATAGGAACAAATAAAGTTAGTAATGGAATTATTAATGAAGTAATTGTTGCTGTTTTAAATCCTAAAAGAGCAATAACTGAGATTATAAAACCTAAAAATAAACTTCCTGTATCTCCCATGAATATTTTAGCAGGAGCAAAATTATAAACTAAGAAACCTAAACATGCACCAATCATAATTAAACACATAATTACATCAAGTCCGCCAAGTCTATTCATAATATAACCTATTATGGAAATTGTAATAAAGTAAATTGTAGAAGTTCCTGCTGCTAGACCATCAAGTCCATCACATAAATTAATAGCATTCATAATGGATACCATAAATAAAACAGCAATTGGATATGCAAATATTCCAAAATGAAAAGTAGTTCCAAATATGGTCATATCTGCAAGAGTAATATTTCCATAAAAAACAGTTATACATGCTGCCGCAGTTTGCATTAAAAATTTTATCTTTGGCGGTAATGGTTTTATATCATCAAGCATACCTGTTATAACTATTACAAAACCACCTATTAAAACAGATAACATTTGAGTTGTTTTTGGTGCAAATAACATATAACCAATTAAGAATGCAAAAAATATTGCAAGTCCACCCATAGATGGCATAATGTGATTATGAACCTTCCTTTTATGATCCGGTTTATCAACTGCTCCTACATGGAAAGCAATTTTTTTTACAACAGGAGTTAACACAACTGATGCTAAGAACGTTATAAGTATTATTAAAAAGACATTATAACCATTAATAAATAAGTCCATTGACTTCACTTCCTTAAATAAATTATACACTATTATTTAGTTTTAAAAAAGAAATTTTTTCAAAATAAAAAAACTCATGTTGGTGAGTTTAATTTTCTAATGGTGACCTGTATGGGATTCGGACCCATGTATGTAACCTTGAGAGGGTTATGTGTTAAACCACTTCACCAACAGGCCAAAAAATAAATACACATTCATTTTAACATGTTTATTAAAAATAATACAATACAAAGTTTAAAAAAGCGCACAAAATGTACGCTTATATTCCAAACATAACTAAGTTATCAACATTATTATTTACTATTTTTTTAAATAACCTACTATCAATTTTACTTATCTTTCTTTCTAATTCCTCTGGAGTTGTAACTATTAAATCAAATCTATGCATTATTATATTGAATAATTCACTTGATATATTTATTGAATTATAATATTTTAAAACTTCTTTTATGTTTTCACTTTCAATATCTAAAATATCAATATATTCTTTTTTTAAGTCTCTTAATATATATTCATATTCAATATTGCTTACTCCATAATCTTTAATATAACTTATCAAATTAATCACCATCTTTTAAACTTTCAACAACTAATTCTTCTAAATTATTTGTTAAGCATTTATATGTAATTGTTTCTTTATCATTTTTTTTCAAATATTTAACATATTCTTCTAATGATTCCACTTTTAATAATACATAGTTTTTACTTTCACTTATAAATTTATCAAAGTCAACTATTGTATTTTTTATGAAATTTGCGTTTTTTACAATTAAACTTGGATTTATTGCAAGCGTCTTATAACATTTGTTAATAACTTGTTTTTTGGTAAATCCTATTTCTTCTAAATGATTCAAAGTAAAACTTAAATCACTTGGACTTATTATCATAAATAATGGAGCAGTTTTTATTAAAGCAGGATAATTTATTTCTAATGACTTTAACATTTCAATATTTTTTTTAAAAGTTTCATACATTGGTTTATAATTGTCATTATCATCTTTAATAAAACAAGTAACCACATTATTACAAACTGATTTTAAAAGAGGAACATTAATTTTACCATTAATGTCTCTAGTTAAATCAACTACATTTTTTATAGTTTCTGGATCTGAATATAGCATAATTATAAGTTTTGCTTTAAAATTATTTTTGGAAATTAAATGCAGTATTCCATAATTTTCAGCTTTATTCTTACTCATAAGTCTAAAGTTATTCATAAGTATATCTCGATTAACTGTAACAAATCTTGCAAGTATTTCACTAGTTAAATCTTTATAACTACATCCAACCTTAGCAAAAATTTCTTTTATATCTGCATCTTCTTCAATTGATTTAATTGTCTTTGTTTCAACAACTGGTAATATATTATCTGGAGTTTTTAAGATTGCTAAATTGTGTATAGAAATATATTCCATTATTTTATAATAATTGGTTTCAAAATCAATTGCATTATAATCATTTACTATTTTTTCAACAAAAGAAAAATTAATTATTAATTCATTATTAACGATTTTATCTAGTAGTTCATCTAAAGAGTTTAAATATTCTTCTAAATCAATAAGGCCTTTGTTTTTAGATTCAATGTACTCTCTCATTATATCTAAAAATGTTGATATATCTTTTGAAAATTTTGGCTTAAAGTTAACATTTAATTTATACTTTTCTTGACCAATATATAAATCTCTTATATTTTCTATAGAATTTATAAATTTTTCTTTATTTTTAGCAGAAGAAGAGTTTACTATTTCTTCTATTAAATCATTATCTAAATTTTTTATATTATCTTTTTTCTTTTCTATTTGATGATATAGTTTGATTAAATCAATATCATTAAAATATACTGTTTCATTTTTTTTCTTCAACAATTCATCTTTTTTAGAATTTATAATTGATAATAATAATTCATTGCTAGTATTCACACTTTATCACCCTATTTTTTTATTGCTTCTATTCTTGAAAGAGCATATGCTTTTGTTTCATTGTACATATCCATGAGTTCTTCTAAATATGTAAGTCTTTCCTTCTTTTCTTTTAATTCTAATGTTGGTATTATATCAACTGTTTGTTTTATTCCTTTTAGTATTGGTATAGTTTTTAACATTACTGCTTCATCTTCATTAAAACCAAGTTCTAATATTTCGCTTATTGTTTTATCCAAATAGTTTTCTGCTTCGTTTGCATATTTGTTCAAATACTCTTTGTTTTCAACTATTAAAGCTATTGCTAAATTTAAACTAACATTTTCATTATCGACGAAAAAACCTTCTAACATGGTTATTGCATCTTTTAAAGAATCTATTTCAATATTGCTATCATCCATTTCAATAAAATGTTCGTATTTTAAATATAAACTATTTATTGCTAAAGACACTAAAGTATTAATTGTCTTTGCTTGATCTAATTTATGTTTTTTAGCAATACGTATTCCCTCTTTTGGAATAAATACTAAAGTTTCATAATCAATATAAGGCATTTCTTTTCTAACAATATTAACATATTCATCATCATTTAAGTAATCACTAACTAAAGAATATATGTGACTTTTAAAATCAAAATCTTCTACTTCTTTTTTACCTTTTAATACATAAGTAATGTTTTGTAAATTGATATACTTTAATATTTCAGCTTTATCTAATGGTTCAAGACTACATTCACTCATTAAAGCCTTTAGTTCTTCAAAATCTGATTCATCAAATAATGTATCGAATTCTTTTTTACTAAATAAATTAATATATTTTTTATATTTTTCTACTTTTGTTGATTCAAAACTTACTTGGTTTGAATATCTAATATTATACTCTTCTAGATACTTGTCAATAATATTCAATATATTTTGAAAATACGCATTAAGTTCACTTTTTGTTTCTTCATTTCTAGTATTTTTTATTGCATCACGATTTTGTTCAAAAGAATTAATTATTGTTTTATCATTTACACCAATAAGATTAAGTATTTCTTCTAAATCTTTTTTACTAAATAAGAGAATGTCACTTCTTAAGATATCCCCAGCACGAAGTCCTAAAGGAGGCCCCATTATGTAACGTTTTACAATGTCACATATACGTTCAAAATTAATACTTAAATTTCGGTTTTGTTCATGTAAATCAGATAAATCTTTTATCTTGTTTTTAAGTTCTTGAACAAAATTATTAATACTTTTTTTCATTTTTCCATTAATAACGTTACTCATCATAACCTCCTTATTCTCTTTCATTTTAACATAAAATATACGTTTGTGTAAAGACTTCAAGCCTAGTTTTAATAATATTTTGTGGTATTGTTTATACATAAAAGTTGTGATATTATTTAAAATAGCTAGGGTGATAAAATGAATACTAATACTACAAAATTATTTGATGCTAATAATAACTTAATTGATACATTTGAAATTGAAGTTGAAAACGTGTTAAAAAGCATTTATGGGGAAAATTATTATGATACAGATGAAGATTACATAAAGGAAGAAAACAAGCCCCAAAAAATAGAAAAAGATAATGAAATAAGTAAAAAGCATATTAAAATTACTGATTTTATACCATTATTATTCTTTATACTTATTTTTGTTATAATCGTTCTTGCTGGTTATTATTTTTTAAGTAATTTTGATTTTACTTCAATTTTAAAGTAGGTATTTTATGGAAAACGAAAACTTTGGTACAGTAAACCCTGAATATACAATGATGAAAAAAGTTAAAGATAACTTATATTTATCTGAGGAAGAGATGGAGATTTTAAAATCTTATAATATAAATTATTTAAATTGTGCAAATTTAAAAGAAGTTATTGAAGAACTTATGTATTTAAGTGAAGAGTGTGATGATGATGTTATAGAAAACTTACTTGATGTTCTTTCTGAAAGAGATTATTACGAGAATTACAACAAATAATTATTGATATTCGGCAATTTTTTTGTTATAATCATAATATGAAAGGTAGTGTTGATATGGCTATTGTTGTTCATTTAGATCGTGTTATGGTTGATAAAAAAATTAGTTTAAATAAACTTTCTGAAGATGTTGGTGTTTCTATTTCAAATCTTTCAAACTTAAAAACTGGTAAAATAAAAGCAATTAGATTTTCTACGTTAGAAGCAATTTGTAAAACGTTAAAATGTCAACCTGCTGATATACTTGAATATGTTGAAGATGATGCAAAAGGATTGCTATAAGCAATCCTTTTTATTTGAATATATCGTAATATTTTGGAACTTTGGCGTAGAATCTACGTTCTATATTTCCAGGTAATAATAAAATAAGTTCCTCATGATGAAGGCACATATGTCTGAGAGGATTTTTTGTTGAACCATATTTTTTATCACCAATTATTGGATGATTCATATTAGCAAGAGCTACTCTTATTTGGTTTTTTCTTCCTGTCTTTATTGTTATGCTTAAGACACTGTAACTTTTACTTCTTTTTATTGTTTCAAAATCAGTTATAGCTAGTTTACCTGTTGAATCATTAGTTTTATAAGTTTTTAATGTTTTATCTTCTTTTAAGTATTCTTCAATATGACCTTTATCATCTTTAACGCAACCTTCTACAACGGCATAGTATTTTCTTAATTTAGCAATTTTATTCCAGTTATTTTGTAGGTAGGATTTCATTTTTTCATTTTTTGCAAACACAACTATACCTGATGTTTCATAATCTAATCTATGAACAATAAATATTCTATTGTTTTTATTTTTTTTATGAATATATTCATATGCTTCATGATATAAAGTTTTAAATTTTTCTTTATCAGTTCCAATTGTAAGCAAATTAGCAGGTTTATTTACAACTAGAAGTTCTTTATCTTCATAGATAATATCCATTTTTTTAGTTTTCATAAGTATGTTTCCTTTTTAAAAATATAATTAAAAATATGACTAATATAGAATTTATAAATAATATTTTTTTAATATTTTTATTATCTTTAGTTTTCTTTTCTTCATTTTTTTCTTCATCTTTTGTCTCGTTTTTTATAACTACTCCACTTTGACAATATTCTTCTTTTATATCGGGATAGTTCCATATACCTAGTTTATTCTCTAATGCACTTTTTTGTAAATTGCATAGTTCATCTACATATTTATAATCATTATAAACATAATTAACTTGAGCATATCCTAAACTAATTAAATCATTTTGTAAAAGATAACCATCTACATATAGATAGACTAAAGTTTCTTTATATTTATTTTCTTTATCACTTTGTGGATCAAGTTCTATTTCTAGTTTATTTGCATTTTTAACTTTATTACAAACATAATTATTAATTTCTTTATCTAAAGATCCAGTTGATGAATCCATCATTAAAAGTCTAATTCTTTTATAACCAGTAGTTGTTTCAACTGTTAAAGAAACAGCACTGTCACAGTTAATAAGCTTTACTTCTTCTTTTTGTTCTTCTGCGTTAACAGAACTTATAAAAATAATTGAAGTTAAAATCAGTAAAAGTATTTTTTTCATTTTTTTCACCACAATAATTATATAAAAAAAATAGTATAAAGTAAATTATAAGTAATATATTTATTATTTTATGCTATAATTGATATATAATAAAATTAAGAGGTGGATTATGGATAACAAAGAAGAAAAGAAAAATGTAAAAACTACTGCAAGTAAGGCAGGAACTAAAAAAAATACTACTGCTAAAAAAAGCACAAGTGGAACTAAAAAAACTACTGGAACTAAAGCAGCTACTAAATCTGCAAGTGCTTCAAAGGCTAGTACTGCTAAAAAAACTACTACAAGTAAAGCTAGTACTAAAAAAACTAGTACATCTAAAACTACTGGAGCTAAAAAAACTAGTAGCACTAAGAAAACTACAACTACTAAAAAGCCTACTCCTAAAAAAAGTGAACCAATAGTAGAGACTATTGTAGAAGAAGTAAAAATTGAAGAAACTAACGTAGTTGAACCCGAAGTAAAAGTAGAAGAAAAGAAAGTTTTAGAAGAAGTAACTCCTGAAGAAGTAAGTGAAACTAAAGAAGAAACAAAACAAAAAAACATTAAAGAAGAAGTTAAACCTGAAAGAATCGGAAAAGAAAAAGATAGAAGTATAGACTTAGGAATCTTAATTGTTGTTATTGGTCTATTCGTACTAGTTATTACAACATATTTTTCAAAAGCATTAACTTTAAGTGATATTGTAACAAATATTTTAGTTATAACTTCGCTTTTAATAGAAGCTTTTGGTATAGTTGTTATAATTGTTAATTCAATTAGAAAGTATTAATAATATGTGCACAAGTTCAACTGTTTCAACAATTACATCTGTAACTTATTTAGCATTATGTTTCATTATTCCAATTTTATATTATGTTTATTATAGAAATAAAAAAAGCAGAAAGAAAAATTATCGAAATGCCTTTTTAGTTATGGTAATCTTATTACTTGCTTTATTTATTCCAAAATTTATAATTGCTAATTTTATGAGTGATAGTTGCATAAATTGTATTATAAACAATAAATGTGAGGAGAAAAAAGTGGATAATAAAGAAGATAAAACTACTACAACTACTAAAAAAGTAGATGCAGTTACAACTACTACAACAAGTGTTACAACAACGAAAACTAGCACGACTAGTAAAACTACTAAAAAAACAAATGATGCTGGTAGTTATGAAATGGTAAAAGAAATTGATGGTGAAAGAAAAGATATTGGAGTATCTAGTAAAGGATATACAATTTATACCATTGATGGTGTTACTTATGTTGATGGATATATGATCGTTAATAAAACATATACAGTAAGTTCAGATTTTGTTCCAAAAGATACATATAAACCAAGTGAAGGAAAAACAAATACATGTAATGATTGCATAAATAATACAGTTTATAAAGCATGGAAAATTATGCAAGCTGATGCTGCAAGTCTAGGTTTAAATATTAGAATTACTTCTGGTTATAGGCCTTACCAAACACAAAATACAATATATAATAGATATGTTGCTCGTGACGGTAAAGAAAAAGCTGATACTTATTCAGCAAGACCTGGAAGTTCAGAACATCAAACTGGTTTATGTTTTGATTTAAATTCCATAAGTGATGCTTTTGCAAATACTGCAGAAGGTAAATGGGTTAATGAAAATGCATATAAATATGGATTTATAATTCGATATCCAAAAAATAAAAATAATGAAACTGGATATAAATATGAATCATGGCATTTAAGATATGTAGGTACTGATCTTTCATATAAACTTTATAATAATGGAGATTGGATTACTTTAGAATCTTACTTCGGTTTAACTAGTAAATATAATGATTAAGTGATACATTTGTATCACTTTTTATATGTTTGATATGTTATAATATTAATAGGTGATTATATGGACTTTATTAATGAACTTGAAGACAATTCTATACTTATAATTGATAATAATATAAAGTATAAATTACTTGATTATATAAATGAATTTAAGATATTAAAATCTATAAAGATTATGAGTTTTACTGAACTTAAAAAGGGTCTTTTTTTTGATTATAATAATGAAAGTATTTATCGTGTAATGGAAGAGTTTTCTCTTGATTATGATACTGCTAGAAATTATATTAATAATCTTTATTATTTAGAAGATAAAATTTATGATAATGAAAAATACATTTTTTTAAGTAAGATAAGAGATTATCTAAATAGTTTAAATTTATTAATTACTGGTCCATTATTTAAAAATCTAATTAGTAATAAAAAAATATATGTATATGGTTTTGACTATATTGATTCTTTTAATAAATATATGTTGAGTAAACTTGATAATGTTACTATTATTAATAAAGATTATATGAATACTTGTCATGAAGCTATTGCATTTAATAACATGCAAGATGAAATTACTTATGTATGTGAAAGCATTTCTAATTTAATAACTAATGGTATTCCACTTGAAAAAATATATATAGCGAATGTAGATGATACATACTATTTTACAATGAAAAGAATATGCAAATTATTTAATATACCTTATTATATAAAAAGTGAAACTACTGTATATGATACAGCAATTGGTGAGTATGCAGTTAATAATTTTAGTAATAATTTCTATTCTTTACTTGCTAAGATAAAAACTAAATTTGATGTTGAAAAGAATGAACTTAATAACAAAGTATATTCAAAAATAAAATCAATTATTGATACTTATTTTTGGGTTAAAGATGAAGATATTTTAGATTTATTTATAGCTGAAATTAAAAGAGCTAGATTAAGTGTTAACCATTATGAACATGAGATAACTTGTACAAATATTTTGAATAACAGTTTTAATGACGATGAATACGTTTTTTTAATTAATTTTAATCAAGGAAGTATTCCTAAAATAAAAAAAGATATTGATTATTTAAATGATGATATTAAACCTGCTTTTTTAAGTAAAAGTTATGAATATAATAAAGATATTAAAGAGGCTTTAGTTAAAGCTATTGGTAATATTAAGAATTTAGTTATTACTTATAAGAATAATACAACTTCTGGAGAAATGTTACCAACTTCCTTGATAGATGGAGAAAAAATTAAAACTAAAAATGGAAATGAAACAATATCAAGTTATTCTGAGTTAAGTAATAAACTATTACTTGCATCTAAATTAGATAAATTAATTAAATTTAATGAAAAAGATGATAATTTAGTTATTTTAAATAGTAATTATGATATTCCTTATAAGAAATATAATCATAAATTTAAGTATATAGATAAAGATTCTCTAATTAAATTTATTGATGAAAAAATTAATTTTTCATATACAAATATTGAAAAGTTTTATGAATGTCCTTTTAAATTTTATTTGAAAAGTATTTTAAAAATTGATGAATTTGATGATACTTTAGACACTTTAATTGGTAATGCTTTTCATCACACTTTAGAAGTTGTTTTAAAAGATAATTTAGATCCTTCAGTTGTATATGATGAATTTATTAATACTTCTCTTATGGAACTTAATAATAAAGATAAATTTTTCATTAAAACTTTAAAAGAAGAAATTATATTTATTATTGGGGTTATAAGAAACCAATATGAACATTTTAATATTACAAGACAAGAATTTGAATCAAGTAAGATAAAAAGTATAAATGCTCCAATAAGAACAAATATCAAAGGATATGTTGATAAAATAATATACTCTGAAAATAAAGCATTTATAGTTGATTATAAAACTGGTAAAGAAGTAATCAATAGTAAATTATTTGAATTCGGTCTTAATTTACAATTACCAATTTATTTATATTTGTTAAGTGAACTTGAAAAAGATACGGTTGTACAAGGTATATATTTACAGCATTTATTATCTCAAAAGAAAATATTTTCACTTAATAAAAAAGAAACAAAAGAGCAAAGTTTAAAACTTGATGGTATAACTTTTGGTCCACTTGAGAGTATCAAGGATATGGATGACTCTTATGAAAAATCTGCTGTAATTAAAGGTCTTTCGGTTTTAAAGACAACTAATGATTTGAGATATGGTAGTAAAATTTATACTAGTGAACAAAGAGATGAACTTACTAATCTAGTTAAGACAAAGATTGATGAATGTATAGATAAAGTAAGCAAAGGTTCATTCGATATTAAACCAGTAAAAGTTGAAAAACTTGCTGATGGATGTAAATTTTGTCCTTACCGAGATATTTGTTTTAAAGAAGCAAGTGATTATGAAATAAGAACTATTAAAGGAGATGATGATGAATGCCAAATTTAACTGAAAAACAAAGTTTAGCTGTTAATAAAAGTAATACGAATATCATTGTCTCAGCTGGTGCCGGTTCTGGTAAAACTACTGTTTTAAAAACAAGAGTTGAAAGATTATTAATGGAAGGCGTTAATATAAGTGATCTTATTATTTTAACATTTACAAATGCTGCTGCTGCTGAAATGAAAGATCGTATTAGAAAAGTAATAAAGAAAAATAAAAATATTGCTCACATGGAAGAATATTTGGATTCAGCATATATTACTACATTTGATTCGTTTGCACAAAGCATGGTTAAAAAATATGCCAATACATTAAATATGAATGATAGATTCACTATAATTGATGCTAATATTGTTAATTTAGAATTAGATAAAATAATTGATGATGTTTTTGAAAAGTTATATGCATCTAATGATGAGTTATTTACAAAGTTTATTCGTGAACAAACTTTAAAAAATGACAAAGATATAAGAAGTAGTATAAAGTCAGTTTATCGTAGTCTTCAAAATAAAATTAATATTGATGAATATTTAGATAATTATTTAACTCATTTTTATGATGATTCTTTTGTTAATAATACATTTAATGAATTTGAAAATTATATATTTAGTTTAAGAGATGATGTTCTTGAATTAATTCAAAAATTAAACGAATACGCAAGTCCAGATACAGAAAGTAAAAATGAACAAGCAATAGCTGAATTTGAAAATGCAAGTAGTTATGATGAACTAATAAATACATTAGATTTTAAACTTGTTCAAAATAAAAATGATGCATATGATGAAGAAGCAAAAGAAATAATTCCTAAAATAAGTGATGCAAAAAAGAAACTTAAAGAGGCTTGCTCATATGGAGATAAAAAAATGTTAATAAATAACTATTTATCAACATCTGATTATGCTAAATGTGTGGTTAATATATTAAAAGAAATTCATAATAGACTTCAAGATTTTAAGAAAGAAAAGAATGCTTATGAATTTATAGATATAGCTTTAAAAGCTATTGAACTTGTAAGAGATCATGAAGATGTTAGAAATGAAATAAAGTTTAAGACTAAAGAAATAATGATTGATGAGTATCAAGATACAAATGATATTCAAGAAGAATTTATTTCATATATTCAAAACAACAATGTTTATATGGTTGGAGATATAAAGCAATCTATTTATCGTTTTAGAAATGCTAATCCTTATATATTTAAAAGTAAATATGATAATTATAAAGAGGATAAAGATGGATTTAAAATTGATTTAATGGAAAACTTTAGATCTAGAAATAACGTCGTAAGTATAATAAATAGAATATTTGCTATTATTATGACTGATGATATTGGTGGATGTAACTATAAACGTGAGCACATGATGATTTATGGTAATAAGTCATATGAAAGCTCTAATTTTAATTATTATGATGCTGAAATACTTAGCTATGATGAAAAAGAGCCTTATTCGAAAGTTGAAAAAGAAGCTTTCATTATAGTTGATGATATAAAAAAACATATAAAAAATAAAGAACAAGTTACTTATTATAAAGATGATCAAATGTGTACCCGAGATATTGACTATAAAGATTTTACTATATTAATTGATAAGTCAACTGCTTTTGAAGATTTCAAAAAAATATTAGAAGCCAATAATATTCCAACTTCTATAAAAAAAGATATTAATATTAAAGATGAAGATGAAATACATTTATTAAAGAATTTAATAACTCTTATAATTAAGATTAAAAAGCATTGTTTAGATACTGAATTTACTCACGCTTTTGCTAGTATTGCTAGATCTTATCTTTATGAATTAAGTGATGATGAGTTGTTTAATATTATTACTAATAAAGATTATAAAGATACTGATATTTATAAAAAGTGTGAAAGTATATGTATAATGTTAGATTCTTTATCGAATCGAGATATATTAGCTAAAATTATAGAAGAGTTTGATTTTTATAATAGATTACTTCATGTTGATAATGTTAATGAAAGGCTTATAAAAATTGAATATTTTGTTAATAACTCAACAGATTTAAACAAATTTGGAATGAATATTTATGCTTTAAATGATTATTTTAATGAGATACTTAATGATAAAAGTGAAATAAAAATGAAGATAGGAAGTGGTGATGATAACTCAGTTAAAATCATGACAATTCATACTTCAAAAGGATTAGAGTTTCCTTATGTATATTTACCAATGCTTACATCTAATTTTTATAAAACTCCTAATAAAAATCCATTCGGTTTAACAAATAACTATGGTTTGACTTTACCTTTCTATAATGATGGAATTGGTTCTTCTTTTGTAACTATAGCTGCTAATGTAAATGAAATGAAAGAAACCTTGTCAGAAAAAATCAGATTATATTATGTTGCATTAACAAGAGCAAAAGAAAAAGTAATAATGGTTTTACCTAATAATGAAGTTGATAAGCTTACAGATGAAACTAATATGCTTAGATATAAAAGTTTTGCTGATATTATAAATGCTTTAAAATTAAATGATATTACTAAGATATCTGAAATATCAAAATTAGATGTTAATAAAGATTATAATGTAGTTAAATTAAGTAATTATAAAAGTATGATTGAAGATAGTAATATTAAAATCAACTTAAAAGAAATGAACATTGAAAATAAAGTATTAGAAAGCAAACACTTTTCTAAAGCAATTACATCAATTATTGATGAAAACTTAAGAAAGAAATTAGATTTTGGTACATTTATGCATTATGTATTTGAAGTATATGATTTTAAAAACGATAATTTAGATAAATTAGATATAACTGATGTTGAAAAATCCAAAGTTATCAACTTTTTAAAACATGATGAAGTTAAAAATATTAAAAATGCTAAAATATATAAGGAACATGAAATACGTTTCAACGATGGATTAAACACTTATCATGGATTTATAGATTTACTTTTAGAATATGATGACCATTTTGATATTATAGATTATAAATTATCTAATCTTGAAAGTGAAGAATACAAAGTTCAATTAGGTGGTTATAAAAAATACATAGAAGAAAATTATCAAAAGAAAACAAATATTTATTTATATTCGATAAATAAAGACATATTTAAAAAATTAGATTAAGAAGAAGAAATTCTTCTTTTTTTAGTTTATATATATAGTAGGAAGTGATAATTTGGATCTATTTGGAATTACATTAGATGATGCTCAAGTTAAATCAATTAAAGATGAAGCGGATGTTGTTCTTGTTTCAGCTGGTGCCGGTTCTGGTAAAACTCAAACTATTTTAGGTAAAGTAAAATATTTAATTGAAGAAAAGAATATTAAAGAAGATGAAATATTATGTATTTCCTTAACTAATGAAACAGTTAATAATTTAAAAGTTAAATTAGAAAAATTAAATTATAAAGTTGAAGTTAAAACATTTCATAAGTTAGGTTTATCTTTATTAGATCAGAAATATGAAATCGTAAGCGATAATACTTTAAAGTATATCATCCAAGAATACATGTTATCTTTTATTAAGAATAATAAGATTAGAAATAAAATTATTAAAAGAATATTTTTTACAGAAAAATCGGTTGATAAAATATTAAAAACAAAAGATTATATAGAATTAAGAAATGTTATAGAAACTTTTATAAAATATATTAAGAGTAATGATTTAGATATAAGAAAATTATTAGAATGGAAACTTGATTACATAAATAAAGAAATACTTAGAATTATTATAGAAGTATATATTTTATATACAGAGGAGTTAAGATCTGCATGTAAAATAGATTTTGATGATATGATAAAAATAGCGTCTTTAAATAAAGTAAAAGTTAATTATAAATATATAATAATTGATGAGTTTCAAGATACAAGCGTATTAAGATTAAATTTAATAAAAAATATTCTTAAATATAATAAAGTTAAATTATTTTTAGTTGGTGATGATTGGCAAAGTATATATGCTTTTTCAGGTTGTACACTTGATATATTTGTTAATTTAGATAAGTATTTAGGGTCAGTTAGTTATCATCAACTTGTGTACACTTATAGAAATTCTCAGGAACTAATTACTGCAAGTGGCAATTTTGTAATGAGAAATAAATATCAATTAAAAAAGACAATTTTATCTAAAACTAACGAGGAAAAGCCTATTGTTATTTTATATGGATATAAATTAGAAAATGTTTTAGATTATGTTAAAGGAGATATTATGGTAATTGGAAGATGTAATAAAGATATAGAGAACATTAACTGGGATAATAAATATACAATTCATAAATCTAAGGGACTAGAAGCTGACAATGTAGTTCTAGTTAACTCTGATAATATTCCCTTTATGCATAAAAGTCACAAACTATTAGAATATTTTTTAAAGAATAATGAAGGAATAAAATATCCGGAAGAAAGAAGACTTTTTTATGTTGCTTTAACTAGAACTAAACATAAAATTTATATAATGGTTAATAATACTGAGAGCATATTCGTTAAAGAATTAAAAAGGAAGTATAAAGAATTTATCACAATAAAAAAGAATGGTTCCCCATTCTAATAATTTTCTGCTTTAATTTCGAAGAAACTTTGTGGATGATTACATACTGGACAAACATCTGGAGCAGATGATCCAACACAAATGTGTCCACAGTTTCTACATTTCCAAATACGATCACCATCTTTAGAGAATACTAATCCACCTTCAATGTTTTCAATTAATTTTCTATATCTAGCTTCATGTTCCTTTTCGATTTCAGCAACTCCTTCAAATAGTTGAGCTATTCTATCAAAGCCTTCAGCACGAGCAGTTTTAGCAAATTCATCATACATGTCAGTCCATTCATAGTTTTCACCTTCAGCTGCTGCATATAGATTTTCTAATGTAGAAGAAATTTCTCCGCCATTTAATTCTTTAAACCATAATTTTGCATGTTCTTTTTCATTATTAGCTGTTTCTTCAAAGATAGCAGCAATTTGCTCATAACCATCCTTTTTAGCTTTAGAAGCATAATAAGTATACTTATTTCTAGCTTGACTTTCTCCACTAAAAGCAGTCATTAAATTCTGTTCTGTTTTACTTCCTTTCAATTTTTCAAAATCCATTTTATTTACCTTCTTTCTCTTTTTCCTTTTTACAACTACTACAATAGCCCTCTAACATTAAATTATAAATGTTAATTTCTTCTTCTCTATTTTGAAATCTATTTACTAGTTTTTTTAATAATTCATCATCAAAAATATCTATAATCTTACCACAATTTAAACATTCGAAATGAAAATGGTCTTTATAATAATCATAGTGATTTACTCCTTCTTGCATCGGAAGCTGTACTACTTCATTTTCTTTAACAAACTGTTTTACATTTCTATATACGGTAGCTTGCCCTATTGTTGGATCGATTTTTTTTACATCTTCATATATTTCAGATATTGTAGGATGATTTCTATTTTCTTTAAGTGCTTTCAAAATAACATATTTTTGTCTAGTTTTTCTTGATTCCATATTTACTCCTATTGATAATAGTTATCAATAACATTATAAGATAAATCTAAGTAAAATGCAAGTAATATTACTCAAATTTTACCAAAATTAAAAGTAAACACCAATTAGGCATCTACTTTAGTTTGTTTGATTTCTTTTCTTGTTTTTAATTTCTTCTTTTTTGTTTTAGGTTTCATTTCAGAGTCATTTCCACTATTATCTTTTTTCTTTTTTACTACTTTTTTCATAAATAAC